>Ga0326728_10012226_pt1 | contig 19160 bp, 19 predicted proteins | sample MB3enrmetagenome_FD_207602 | JGI IMG/M metagenome (GOLD analysis project Ga0326728, IMG submission 207602) | Lab enriched peat soil microbial communities from McLean, Ithaca, NY, United States - MB31MN | ecosystem: Environmental > Terrestrial > Soil > Wetlands > Peat | place: USA: New York... | reverse complement strand
GGCGCTTTTCGGCGTCCCAGACCCCGCCGGATTCGGTAAGGTAGAGCAGGCGGTCGGCCCGGAGAGCCACGGCCAGAGCCGCCGCCAAGTCGTCGGCATTGATATTCAGAAACTCGCCGCGCGCGTTTACGCCCAGGCTGGCCACCACGGGGATCAGGCCGCCGCGCACGGCGAGATCCAGTACCGAGGTCTTGACCTTGTGTGGCCGGCCGACGAAGCCTAAGTCCCTCTTGCTTCCATTCGTACCCACGCTCAGTTTCCGCGCGCGTACCAGGCTGCCATCACCGCCGCAAAGTCCCAGCGCGGGCTGCCGCAGGGATTCCAGGTCCGCAACCCACTGCTTGTTCACCAGGCCCGCCAGCACCATCATGGCTACGTCGCGGGTGGCGGCATTGGTTACCCGCAAGCCCTGGTGAAACTCCGTCGCCATGCCCAGGCGTTCAAGGGTGCTCGTCAGCACCTTGCCGCCGCCATGCACCACTACCACGGAATGGCCGGCCCGGTGAAGCGCCGCGATTTGCCGCGCCAAGTTCTTGCGGCCTTTCGGGTCTTCCGCACCCTGCCCGCCAATTTTGATGACCAACTTCATTTTCAAATCTCAAATCTGCAATCCGGATTCAGCAATCCGGATTCTGGAATCTTGAATCCGGAATCTCGAATTTCAGAGCAAGCCTGTCTCTTGCGGGAAGCCATACATCACGTTCATGTTCTGAACCGCCTGCCCCGCCGCGCCCTTCCCCAGATTGTCGAGAGTGGAGACCAGGATGAGCCGCCCCGTGGGTTCGTCGAGCGCAAAGCCAATGTCGGCAAATTGGGTATTCGCCACGCCCTGAATCTCCGGCAACGTTCCCGCCGGATAAATGCGCACCATGGGCGCCGCCGGGTAAAAATCCTTGAAAAGCGTTTCGACCTCGCCCAGCTCGCGCCGCTGCGAGAGGCGCACATAGATCGTCGTCAGGATGCCCCGCGTGATCGGCAAAAGGTGGGGCGTAAAGATGAAATCTTTTGACGAAAGCACAAGCTCCTGGAGCATCTCCGGCAAGTGGCGGTGACGGAAAAGGCCGTAGGCGCGCAGGTTCTCGTTGACCTCGGGAAAATGCAACTTCTCGCTGGGGGTGCGACCGGCTCCGGTGGCCCCGGATTTCGAATCGGCAATAATACCCGCCGTCACGCTCACCCAGCCCGCCTTAAGGAGCGGCATGAGCGCCAAAATCACTGAGGTCGGGTAGCAGCCGGGATTCGCCACCAGCCGCGCCTTGGCAATGGCGGGCGCAGCAAATTCCGGAATTCCGTAGACCGCCTCGGCCAATGCTTCTGTGGCGTGGTGATCAAAATCGTACCACTGCGCGTAAGCGGCGGGATCTTTCAGCCGAAAGGCTCCGCTGAGGTCCACGACGCGCAAGCCGCTCTGGAGGAGGCGGGGTACGATTTGGTGTGAGGTTTCGTGCGGCGTGGCGAGAAAAACCACGTCCGGCCCGGAGCTCACGACCTGATCGACATCGAGGGGTTCGCAGAGGACGGAGAAACGTCCGCGCAGTTTGGGATGGAAGTCCTCGATCGCCAACGCCTTCTTGCTGTTCCCCCCGGACCACATCAGGCAGGTCACGGAGGCGGCGGGGTGGCGGGAAAGGATAGTCAAGAGTTCGCACCCCGCATAGCCAGTGGCGCCGATCACGGCGGCGTGAACCACGGCATGCGTAGGCGAATCAGCCCCGGCCCCCTGCGAAGCGTTTGTCTCGATCGCCGTGTTCAATGGTTCCGTCTACCCACATCCCCTTCAAAGAATAATTATACAACCATTGTATAAATATACCTTTTTATAGCGGATAGGTGATTTCTTGTCAAGAAAAATCGTGCGCCCTTGAAGGAGTTAGCCCGAATTTCTTGCCACGGATTTGGAAGGGCGGGGCTTCCGCATCATCTGAAGCCGCGTCAGCGGCGGCACAATGTGGCCCACGGCGCAAGCCGTGGGATTACGTAGCGCAGCGGAGCGCGTAAGCCACGGTAGTGGCGACAGAAAGGTCCTGCTCGGTCCGGATTATGTCGCCCCCACCGGGCCTCAACAAATATTCCTGATACCCTCTTCCCCACGGCTTTCGCCGTGGGCCACATTATGTCGCCCGCCAAGGCGGGCTTTCCGGCTCCGCCTACCGTAAGGTTAACGCTCATGGGCCGCCGGCCTGCGATGCGTTAGGTCGCCCCTTTGGGGCTGGGAAGTACGAAGCTCTATTCCGAAATCGCTCCGTCAAACTAGGATGCTATCTGGCACCGTGGGCCGAATGATGTCGTCGGTCAGGTGAGGAACTTTCGGGTACCCTTGCGGGGCTCATAATTCCTTGCTGTTGCGTTCTTATGGCATGGAAACAGCCGCAAGGGCAGTGCCGCGTAAAGTATAATGTTCGCCGTCGAGCTCTGCCCGATGGAAGACATCTTCACGGAGGACTGGGAATGCGCCGATTCGCTCTGCTGGCGGTCTGGAGTTTGTTCGCGATCGCCGTCCCCGCTCTGGCGGTGCCCGTCAAGACCCAGGACGTTACCTTTCCGAGCGGCCCCGCGACGGTTGCGGGATACCTGGCAGCGCCGGAATCCCCTGGCAAACATCCGGCCCTCGTGGTCATCCATGAGGACTCGGGTTTGACAGACTGGATCAAGGAACAGACGCGGAAGCTGGCGGGGCAAGGGTACGTAGCCTTGGCTGTAGATCTCTACCGCGGCCAGGTGGCCCATGACCCCGAATATGCCTACGAGTTGATGATCAGCACGCCCCCGGACCGTGCCCTGCGCGACATGGAGGCTGCGATCCACTTTCTGGCTGCGCGCATGGACGTGAACCAGGAGAAGATGGGCTCCATCGGCTGGTCGGTGGGAGGAAAGTGGTCGCTGCTGTTGGCCGTAAATGACCCTTTCTTGGCCGCCTGCGTGGTGAATTATGGCTCGATGCCCACGGATCCGGCTGATATTCAGAAGATCCACGCGCCGGTGCTGGGAATCTTTGGCGGAGACGATCGCTACATCTCGGCCCGCGACGTTGAGGATTTCGAGAGCGCCATGAATAGCGCCCACAAATCCTTTGACGTAAAAGTCTATCCGAATGTCGGCCCCGGCTTTGAAAACTCCGACAACAAATTGGCCTACCGCGAAGGCGCCGCCGAGGACGCGTGGCAACGCACCCTGACCTTTCTGGATCAGCATCTCAAGTAACTGTCTCCCCAGGGAGAACCCCCCCACTCCCGCGGATCATCCCGCCGCGGGATAAAAGAGCTTTCCCGCGCGCACCGTCACAACGGGCTGTAGTTTCTGCCGTCCCTGGCGCGTCTTGCCATCCGAATCCGTGAAGGTGAAATCACCGGCAACAAGATCGAGGACGCTCACGTCTCCTTCCGCGCCGGGCTTCAAAGTGCCGATTTCTGCGCCAAAGTTGAACGTCCGCGCGGCATTGACGGTGCAGCGCGTGAAGATCTCGCCGAGACTCATCCCCAGCAGGAGGAATTTCGAAAGGGTGGTAGTCAAGTCGTGGACGGGGCCTTGGGTGTTGGCGCTGTAAAGATCGCTGGAAATGGTGTCCGGCAGAAATCCCTGGTGCAGGCACTTTTCCATGACCTCGAAGGAGAAGCTCCCGGCGCCGTGGCCGACGTCAAAGAGGACGCCGCGCTGGCGGGCTTCGTGAACCTCCGGTGTGACCATACCCTCTGGATCGACAATCCCGTGCCGCAGGCTATTGAAGGAGTGAGTTACTACATCCCCCTTCCTCAGCAGGGCGAGGAGTTGACCAAGCGGTGTGAATGAACCTCCTATGTGCGTCATTATCGGCAATCGCGCCTGGTCGGCGGCGACACGCGCGCGCTTCAGGCCCTCCAGATCGTTCGGCCCCGTGTATTTTTCGGAGAACCGAATTTTGAAACCCACGATGAGGTCGCGGTTCTCCTCCGCGGCTTGAACGGCGAGTTGGGGATCGCAGTAGCGGAGGTCTTCCAGTTCACCCATGTGGGGTGTGCTGCCCGTGACCATGCCGATGCTAACAATGTGGAGGAGGGCCCGAACCCGCGTGGCGGCCTGCGGGATGATGAACTTCCGCAGGGCGGGAAAGGTGAAAGCTCCGGAAGTACCCGCGTCGAGCGCGGTGGTGACGCCTCTCCTCACGCAATAGGGATCAGCCTCAATTCCGTAAGGTCCAACGTAGGGGAACACGTGCGTGTGTATGTCAATGAGGCCGGGCGTGACGATCTTGCCGGAGGCATCGAGCACCTGGCGCGACTGGCCCGCGGGAATGTGGCGTTCCAAGCGCACGATTTTTCCGTCGCGAAGGGCCACATCGCGGAGGTCCTCAAGATCCTGAGAAGGGTCGATAACCTTACCGCCTTGGATGAGGAGATCGAAGGATTTGTCATCCGCTTCCGTCGGTGCGGGCTGCGGCTTGGAAGCACGCGCATTTGCTCCCGGCGGTGATGCGGCGAGAAGGAGTGAGCTCCCGGCGCCCGCCAGCCACTCGCGGCGCGAGAAATGCGGTGAGTTCAGTCTGTCGAGTTCCATTCTCTGCCTCCTTCAAGGCCGCTCTGCCCGTCGAACCGATTCATTCAATCACGAGTCGTTAGTCAGCGCCGCAAAAATAAGGGTCACCTATCGTGGGCGGCCCCAGGTCCAATGCTTCGCGCATTGCCTGGTTTAAACCTTGCGAAACAAGAGTGCTTTCTTCACCTCGCCAATGGCGCGCGTCACATTGATGCCGCGCGGGCAGGCTTCCACGCAGTTGAAGATCGTGCGGCAACGCCACACGCCCTCGAGCGTGTTCAAAACCTGCATCCGCTCCTCGCCGCCCTCGTCGCGGGAATCGAAGAGGAAGCGATGGGCGTTCACGATGGCCGCCGGTCCGATGTAGTCGCCGTCTGCCCAAAATGAAGGACACCCCGAGGTGCACGCGCCGCACAGGATGCATTTGGTCGTGTCGTCGAATTTCTCGCGGTCTTCGGGCGACTGCAAGCGCTCCTTTTCCGGGTTAGGCCCCTGGGTGATGAGGTAGGGCTTCACGCTCCGATACTTCTCGAGGAAAGTGTCCATGTCCACGAGCAGGTCTTTGATGACGCGGTACCCACGCAGCGGCTGTATGGTAATCGTCTGGCCCAGGCTCTTGAGCAGCAGTTTACACGCCAGCGCGTTCGATCCATTGATTTGCATCGCGTCCGAGCCGCAAACTCCGTGCGCGCACGACCGGCGATAGGTAAGGGTGCCATCCCGGTACCACTTCACATAGTTCAGCGCGTCGAGCAAACGGTCCGTGGGTTCGGCGTCAATCTTGTACTCACCCCACCAGGCATCCTTATCCTTTTCGGGATTGAAGCGCTTGATTCGTAAAGTGACCTGCATCATGAACTCCGTTCAATTGAGTCATTGAATCATCGGATCATTGAATCATTAACTGCTTTGTGGCGGTCTCTGTAGCTCGAACACCTCAATTTCGAGCCCGTGCTTCTCCTGTACCCAGTTCCTCATCATCATTGGTCCCGGGGAGTCTAGTTTCTTCATGCCGCCAGGTTTCCCGACCAGAACGAGTTTTTGAACGCGGCTGCCGTCTTCTTGGGCCAGAAGGCACTTAAAAACATCCCGCTCAAATTCGTTCATAGGTTGGTGAAGGCTGAATGCAAACTCCACCACCATTTGCTCGTCTGGAATGTAGAAATCAACGGTGAAACCACACTTGCCGGAGATCTTTGCTTGCGAAAAATCATGGCCGAAAAGCCCTTTTGCCATACTACTCAGTTGGGCTATAAATTCATTCACCGCTCGGTCTCCGTCCCCAGACCCCTTGATCTCAAAGAAGTGAGGCGTCTGTTCGGCAAGGCGCTGGGCCAAGATGATCAGACGCGCAGTCTTTGTTCCGCCATCAAGCTCTGGCATACGGTGGCCGCCTCTGGTACTTATTGCGCAGCCCAGTTTCTGTCTTACTCAATGATTCAATGACCCGATGATTCAATAACTCAATACTTTCTCTCCATAGGCTGAAACTTGGTGATGACAACAGGCTTGAACTTAAGCTCGATTCCCCGGGGTGATTGAAACGCCAGAGTATGTTTCAGCCAATGGGCGTCATCCCGTTTGGGAAAATCTTCACGGCAGTGGCCCCCGCGGCTCTCCTGGCGTGCCAGGGCGCTTTCCACCAGGACGTCGGAGAGGTCCAGCAAACAACCGAGTTCGATCACCTCCAGTAACTCGGTGTTGTAGCGCATGCCGCGATCCTCCGACTTAACTTGGCGGTAACGGTCGCGCAACTCGTGCACCTTCTCCCGCATGGCGGTGAGGCCCGGAGCGTCGCGAAATACCGAGGCCTTGTCCATCATTTCGTCCTGGAGCGCGTCGCGGATGTCGGCGGCGCGTTCCTTTCCCGTGGAATTGAGCACATGGCTCACCAGGGCGCGGGCAGGCTCGTCGGGCCGGGCGGGCAAGGGAACCCAATCGTTCTCCTGGATGAATTTCAGCGCGTGGCGGCCGCCGCGGCGGCCGAAGACCAGAATATCGACCAGCGAATTGGTCCCCAGGCGGTTCGCGCCGTGCACGGAGACGCAGGCGACTTCACCCGCCGCATAAAGTCCCGGCAGCGGTGTGTTTTTCTCGTCAATCACGACGCGGCCTTCAATATCCGTAGGAATTCCGCCCATCGCGTAGTGCGCGGTGGGTTGGATGGGGACAGGCTGCGTGAGCGGCTCGATGCCAAGATAGGTTCTGACAAATTCGGTAATGTCCGGGAGTTTTTTATCCAAGACTTCTTTTCCCAGGTGGGTCATGTCAAGGTAAACGTAATTCTTACCATCGATGCCCCGCCCTTCGCGAATCTCCCGGTAAATCGCGCGCGAAACCATGTCACGCGGGGCGAGGTCAAGCATCGTGGGCGCATAGCGCTCCATAAAGCGCTCGTTGAGACTGTTGCGCAGAGTGGCGCCTTCACCGCGCGCCGCTTCGCTCAACAAGATGCCCATCTTATAAATACCCGTGGGGTGGAACTGGAAAAATTCCATATCCTCCAGCGGAATTCCGCGGCGATAGACCACCGCCATGCCGTCGCCGGTCAGCGAGTGCGCATTGGAGGTGACGCGAAACATCTTGCCGCAGCCGCCCGTGGCGAACAGCACCGCCTTGGCATGGAAGGTGTGAATTTCCCCGGTGGCTAGGCACAGCGCCACCACACCCGCGCAGCGTCCCTGCTCAACCAGCAGGTCGAGGACGTGATACTCGTTGTAAAAGTGCACATCGTTCTTGATGCACTGCTGGTAGCAGGTTTGGAGGATCATGTGCCCGGTGCGGTCCGCGGCGTAGCAGGAGCGCCGAACGGGCGCTTTACCGAACTCCTTGGTGTGCCCGCCGAAGGGCCGTTGGGCGATTTTTCCATCCGTGGTGCGGCTGAAGGGCAGGCCCCAGTGTTCGAGATCGTAGACCGTCTCGATCGCTTCCCGGCAGAGGATCTCCACAGCGTCCTGGTCAGCCAAGTAATCGCTGCCCTTGACTGTGTCGAACATGTGCCATTCCCATTTGTCTTCTTCCATATTGCCGAGTGCGGCGCCAATGCCCCCCTGCGCCGTGCCCGTGTGCGAGCGCGTGGGATAGAGTTTGCTCAGCACCGCGACGTGCCCGTGCCCGGCCAGTTGCAGCGCGGCCATCAGGCCGGCGCCTCCTGCTCCCACTATCACTGCGTCATACCGCTGGACCATGTGAATAAGCCTCAGAAAAAGTTGTCAGTCGTCAGTTGTCAATATGAACCGTTTCTGAAAATTGATGACTGAAGACTCGTTCAAGAATTCGCACACTCGACCCACGTCCGCTCACGGCGCCATAGGCGGCTGGAACGTCAAGATGGCAAGCGATCCCAGCGTCAGGAGCACAAACCCCAACACGAAAAGAGAAGCCAGCGAGACCGTCCGCCAACCGCGTGGGTTAATGTAATCCACCAGTACCGTGCGAATGCCGTTCACACCGTGAATCATGGCGAACCATAACATTACCAGGTCGTAGGTCCGCCAGAAGGGCGTGGCGTAACGTGCCGCGACGAAATGGAAGTCAATATGATCGACGTTATGGATAATGTGCATGATCAGAAGATGGCCCAATGCCAGGAAAAGTAAGGCAAGGCCTGAAATGCGCATGAAGATCCACGCGTAGAGCTCCAGCCCACTCTCCGGTCTCGCTTTGCCCGCTCCACTCATCGCTACCCCCCTACTTCACAACGAAGCTCAACATGTAGATGGCCGTGGGAATGAAAAGAATGATGAAGGTGACCCCCACCGCGTAGCTGAGCTTGCGGTGGAAAGCCATGGTCTCCGGCCAGAAGTCGCTGATACAGATACGGACGCCATTGAGGGCGTGGTAGAGAACCGCCGCCACCAACGCCACTTCGCCCACACGAAACGCGGGGTAGCGATAGAGAAACAAAAGTCGGTTGAAGACTTTGGGACCCCATCCAATCAAGGAAATATCCATGATGTGGATTAACAAGAATAGAAACACACCAATTCCTGACAACCGGTGCAAGACCCAGGACCAGTGCCCAGGCCCGCCCCGATAGGTCAAGTACTCAAGAGGTTTGAGCATGCTCGTCTCATTCTCCTTGTAGTATGCCTGGATTGAGATGGATGTGGATGCCAAGCGCAGGACGCCGTCCCGTAACCCGCCTCACCTCTTCCCCAACATCAGCCCGACCGGTCATCGTACTCCAACTTTTCCTTCCAATGCAATTGAGCTGACGACGAGGTGGTATTGGGTGAAAGTTGTGTTGCTGATTTTCTGGCTGTGATACGCTCACGCCCAGGTTCTGACCAGATGGATCGGATTAATGCTTACCTCTGAGAATGACCGGGTTGACTCTTGCATGTATTGTGGCAAGCTAATCGGCCATGACCCCAACGTTCTTCCTGTGTGCTTCAATTGCGCCCAGCGAAGGAAAGAAGAGAGGCCCGCTAGCGGTGTTAACTTTTAGACGTTCGTCATTTCGCTTCTGGTAATTCTAGCGGGACTTTCTCACTTTATTGTGGTCGATTGAAGAAAGCCATCTCTAACCTTCAGAGGCTTGGACGGCTCACCGATACCGACAAGAACACTACCCTCGCTTTGCTGGTGACGGTAGGTGAGAAGCGCCATCGTATCATTGACTCCAAGGTGCGCGAAGTAAAGGCCAAATAAGTTCAAATGGATGAGCTTTGATGCTTCGTCCACGCCAAGGAAGGAAGGTTGCGCGGTACCGACCTGAGCGAAAGGGGTGACACCTACGCCTGGATTGCGTTGGCCAAAAGGCTATAGGAAAACAGTCTCTCCGATAGCGAGCAACACAGTTTCCACCCACTACCGACCAGGCAAACCTGCGTTGACAGGTTTTGGGAACTGCGATAGGTTGGAAAGGTATTCCATCCCGGCAGCTCCAACCCAGTTAGAGCGGGGCACGTGGTCGGCCAGGGCTGGGAGGCAAGGACAAAAGCAGTTTAGAGATTCTTTGCGTAGGCCCGTAGCTCAGCCTGGTTAGAGCGCTACCTTGACACGGTAGAGGTCTGGGGTTCGAGTCCCCACGGGCCTACCATTGCTATCAACAATTTAGCGATCTCGCTTGCCTTTCCCGTTGCTCCACATTGCTCCAAGAAGAGCCTAAGTTCTTGTATCCACAGGCCCACCTTGGCCACGACGACCCCACGGTGCTCGCCTTCACGGCATTTCGACGTGTGCGTTGCACTCAATCGCGGGGGCTAGCTTGTCGGCCTCGTCAGGGAGAATCATTTGCACCAGGCGCTGCTGCGCTTGCCGCTTGGCTTTGATCTCCGCCTGCGAGTAGAGCTCGAGTGTGCAACGACTGCTGGCGTGTCGCATCAGTTCCTGAACGACCTTCACATTCTCCCCGTTGGCAATGAGCAGTGTCGAAAAGGTGTGGCGAAAGGTATGCCATCCAATTCGTTTCGTAATTCCGGCCCTCAAGGCCGCGGGGCGAATGACCTTTTGCAGTACGGCATCTGGCCAGAACGGGTATTTTCCTTGATTATGAGGGCTCGCGAAAACCCAATCGTCAGCTTGCCGATATGGACTTGTCTCCTTCCACATCCAGAGGTCCGCTGCCACACGCTCCTCCAGGGGGACCGGCTTCCGGGATGCTTCCGTCTTGCAATTGCCAACCCGGCGCAGATAAATTGAGCGGAGGATGTCAAGCCGCAAGCCGGAGAAATCCACGTCGCCCCACTTCAGAGCAAACAGTTCGCTGCGACGAAGCCCTGTGGTCGCGTCCAGGATAACCATCACGCGGAAACACGAATTCAGTTCCCGCAAAAGGCTCTGGATCTCGTTGGGCGCCAGGACTTCAGGATTTCGCATGCGCTTTGCGCTTTGGCGCACAAGGGTAATGGGATTCTTTCCCTGTTCAAGCCATTCGTAACGGATAGCATGGTTGAATAGTACGCTCATGAGATTACGGATTTTCGCCTTGGTGGCGTTGGCAAGGGGATTGCCATCGGCACCTTGTAGCCGTCTTAGCCAATGCTCAACGGCCACCGTCCGAACATCCCGGATATCCACGCCAGCCCAGTGCGGCCGTATCCATCTCTTGAGAAATTGCTGGTAAACAACTCGCGTTGCGTGAGAGTACCTATCCGCATTATCCGAAAGTTCAGTCTGCACGTAGTGATCCACCAAGTCCGCGATATGAATCGTCAGTTCATGTCGACGACCTCTATTCTGGTTGATTTGCATTCGTAATCCATGGATGGCTTCCTGGGCTGATTCAATGGTCGGGAACTGCGTGACTGTACCGATGACGATTGTCCGGCGAATGCGCTTTTCGGTTACGTCGTTCTCGCGCCAGAGAAACTCCCAACAATCCGGACCGGACTTACGATGGGTACACCGAAGATAACCTCGTTGATAACATTGGCGCATATTTGAGCCCTCCCTATGCAGGGTGTCAGAGGGACTATGTTGGGCGCCAGAACTCAATCGCTTTTTGGAATCCGGCGGGGTAGGGACGACCATCGAAACGCTGACAGGCTTGGCAAAGGGCGTTGATGGTCGAGCTTTTCTGGGTTTCGTTAAGGAGGGTGTGGTTAACAGCGAGTCACGGGCATGATTAGAAAGAATCAGTCGGCCGGGTTTACCGGGAACGAGGCTCTTAGCGAGCAATGGGAAGACAGTTGCCATCGGCCGAGACATGCGCCAGAGTCTCTGGCCAGTGAGCCTTGACCCTCGAAGCCAGAAATTGATTTTCCGGCGGAAGCATCGTTCACTGCTGTACACTTTGGATCCCAATTGGCCGATGAAACCCCATTTGGAGAATAGCGGCGCGACGAAGCAACGAGGGAAAGTCAGGAGAGGTTGTCACTGACTTCCCCATCAGCAGCACACCTTCGAAACCCGCATAAATACTGGTTTCCTCCACATATGTGTGCGAGTTGTGTGCCGCGTCAGGCTATCGAACCCAATGATATCCGCCGAGCGCCACCCATGGTCACATGGCTGCCGCACCGTTTCTCGATGAGTGCCTCCGGCAGCTACAGTTCTGGGTGACAAAATATTCGCTAGAAGAGATGAGTGGCACCGACATTCAGGCCGACTTTTGTGTTCTGCCGCGATCCTGGACCGCCACAGAGGAGACCCTGTGCTGGCTCTCCGTCAAGATCACAGTAAAGACCATATCGGGATGGGTAACGGGGGCTTGTTCCCTCGTGATTCCTCCTTGGGGTTGGATGCCAGATCGGTCGCCCCGCGTGCACACGTAGACCTTGCATTCCCAGTGAACAGCCAATTGGATCACGATGACGATGTGCGCCGAGGCTCCGAATCCATAGAGGCCCAGCGTTTCTCCTTTCTGCAAGTTGCGACGGCGCAGTGCGGGATAACCTATGATGCCCGCGCACAAGAAGGGGGCAGACTCTCGGGAGGAAACGCCGGTGGGCATGGGGTAGATGCAATCTTCCGGAGCGGTCATGTACTCCGCATAGCCGCCATCGGCATCGTAGCCGGTGAACAGAGGCTCCACACAAAGGTGTCCGGGCCGGCAGTAGGGGCACGCACCGGAAGAGGCTCGATACGAGCTCTTGACAAAGGGGAGCGGCGTGTAGATAGTGGGGCACTGGAAGGCTATGACTAATGAAGGACTTGCGGCAGGAGCAGGCGGGTGGATATCGGGGTGTGGATGTGTCGTCCCACGCTTGAGGAGAAACTTGCCCTGCGCACGAGCAGCAATCCTGAAGGGACGTGGAATCTAAGGAACTGGCCGAGTGGATTCTCAGAAGGTAGCGACAGCCGGCTGTTCGTTGCTTCAGAGGGTGCGTGGATCGGCTACTTCAAGACCTCGGGCTAAGCCGTATACGATCCGCGCGACTTGTCGGCGCCATATACCTTGTGGTTCGACACGCACACCTAGCCCCGGATTGAACCACGCTTGGTGCAGAGCTTCCGCGGCTTCACTTACCACGTACCGGAACTGGAAGAATAGCCTCGCGCTCATTTACGCGCTTCCGTTCTTCATGGGTGTCGGGCTCCTTCCTGCCATTCGGCCATCACAAGACAAGGGTTCCGATGATCATTGAGAGAACCATTGGCGGGACCTGCGAGCATCCCTTTCCCCTCTACCCTCAACTTGTCGAGACCCTCGCGGCTGCACACCTGACGGTGCCCGTCGAGCGCAACGGGACGGTCGCTCACGTGCTCGGAACGTGTGCGGGGTACGCCTATGCCGACACCAATACTGTCACCACGATGATGGTCAGGGTCGGCTTCGAGCGCCACGCCTGCGTGCGCATCTCGCAGACGGTCGATGCGATGTTCATTTTCTCGACCGCGTACCTGGTGCAGAGCCGCTGCGGCCGGGTAGTCATACTCTGTTATCGGGGGACCGAAACGGGAAACCTTGTCAACTGGCTCGGGGACGCGGAGGTCGGATCGGAGTCGAGCACTCTGTCGCTATCGGACGGCGGCGAGAAGGTCAGAGTCCATGCCGGATTCCACCGGAACGTCCGGGCCACGTGGTGGGAAGTCCTCCGCGAGTTGACCTTCGCGGTTCAAGGAAGATCGCTGGCCGATCACGCCGAGAGAGTGGAGCATCCCCTCGAGGCCCTGTACGTGACCGGGCATAGCCTCGGCGGCGCGATGGCCGCGCTCTTCGCGCTGACCGTCTCCGCTAACAGCGTTCACCGGTCGCTCGCCGACCGATTGCGGGCGGTCTATACATTCGGCCAGCCAATGGCCGTGGCGGCACCTCTTCCGCAGGCAACGCACGCGGCCGAATGGAAGATGTTCCGTCACGTCATCCCGCGGGATCCCATCCCGGCGCTCCCCCCGGCGCAGTGGGGACCGTTCGTGCATTTCGGGCAGGAGTTTCGGTATGTAAATGGCGAGTGGCAGCGCGCCGAGTCTCCTGTCGCGCAGCTGGCCAGCGTGAAGGAAATCCCGCGCTCCCTTCTGGCCTTCTTCGCGCCCGAAAAGCGCCGCGCATCCTGGCCGTACACGGTTGATCTGCATGCGCCTCACCGCTACATCGCCGCCCTGCGCCCAAACCATCTGCTGACCGAGTTCGGCGATTGAACCCACTAGACCGAAAGCACTCCTGGCCAGTAGCGCATCCACTGGCGGTGCTGCGCCCGGCGGCCCCAGTCGCGATCATTCGGGTCGACGCGATCGGAGCCGGCGATCAATTCGTCGAACCGGGCCTCGACGGCACGTACTATCGCTTCGTCTTCCACGACCAGGAGCAGTTCGCTTTCCCAGTATCCCGCGGTGACGTCGAGGTTGGCGCTGCCGACCGCGCAGACCCGCCCGTCGGCGCTCATCGCCTTCGCGTGCACATGGGGTCGCACATCGCCGACCGCCGGATCCCAGCCGGGTTGCCTCCGTACGACGAACTCGTAGCACTCGCCTCCCGCAACGACGAGCGGATCCAACCGGGAGTGCACAAGCGACGTAGCCGCGCTGCGAGCCACCGCAAACGGCCCTTTGAAGAGCTCCTCCCCGTGCTTGGGCGTCAGGTTGCCGAACAGCGTTCGGACACACACCCCGCGGCGCAACGCGCGCAGCAGCGCATGCTGGAGCTCGAGCAGCAGCGGAAAGGTGTTCACCGCGTAAATGTGAGAGCGAGCGGTCTCGATCAGCGCCAAATAGGCTTCGAGGGTGTGTGCGTCGCGCAGTCCACGGTGCACCACCACACGCGCCGTGGTTGCGGCGGCCGGTGCGGGAACCCGGATCTCGAACGGTTCGCCGCCAGCCTCGGTCCATGCCTGCATGAACGAGCGTTCCAGGGCAGCCACGGCGGGCCCTTCGACGCGTGCCCCGGCGTCGAGCCACGGCACCGTGCGCCAGGGCATGGCGACCGTCAGGGGGACCTCCGCAAAACCCGCGTAGTACTCGTGCGACAGGTTGCGTCCGCCGAGCAGGGCGAGCTCCCCGTCCACGATGACGAGCTTGCGGTGGTCACGTTGCTTCAGTTCCTCCAACGATGGCGGGCGCGTGATCGGTTTCGACACGCGGAGCTCAACACCTGGCCGAGCCGAGAGCCGCTCGAGAAGTGGATTGCGCAGGCCGAATGAGCCGTGCAGGCCGTGCAGCGAATCGACGAGCACACGTACGGTGACACCGCGCGCGCCCGCGGCGGCCAATGCCGCCTCGACCGGACGTCCGATGTCGTCATCAAGCGCCATATAGACCTGAAAGTGCACGCGTTTCCGGCTGCCATTGATCGCCGACAGGAGCCAAGTGCGTGCCTTCGGGTTGTCCAGCTCGACTTCGATTCTGTTGCCATCGATCGGCTCGCTGCCCGTCGTGGCATTCAGCCGCTCCGCAAGTGAAGTGCGGCCCCGTGCGGCCGTTGGCGCTGCGGCGAGCGCAGCGAGCTGCTCTGGGCGTACGGCGGCGAAACCCTGCGTCGCAGGCTCGTGCAGTCCCCGATAGACGATCGCAGCGACGGGGAATCCATCGGCCCGCATGCGCGTCGCGACACGCGCGAGTCGCACGGCGTCCGCGAACTCAGGCACGTCAGGCGCCTCTCCCTCGCCCATCACGGCGCCCGCATCGATGACGTAGGGCGGAAGGCCGGCGGCGCGCAGCTTCGCGCGCAACGAGGCGTAGCTGTGCACCGGGCGTACGCGCACACCCACCAGATCTGCCCAGGCGGCGCCATGGATGAGCGGCAGTTGGTCCTTCTCGGTTTCGGCGTCGACCAGGATCATCGGCCGTGAGCCGGCGCGCAGGACCGCTACCCCGGCCTCCACGAGCGCCAGAGGATCCGCAGCTTCCTTTCCAGTCGTGCGAAACATGCCGAGGAAATCCCCGAGACCGGAGGGCAGTTCCACCTCTCCATCACGCGAGGTCGCGCGAGCCACGACTTTGCCCTCGCGCACGAACGCCATCTCCTGGTTGGCAATGGGCGTGCCTCGTCCGATACCTATGGCATACTCCAGGCGCGCTCGAATGATTACGCCATCATCGACCAGATCCGGAGCGTCGATTGCCCGTTGCCATTCGCTCGGCCCCGACTCAAAGGGGGGAAGAATGAGCAGAGCAGGCCCCGACTTCACGCCGAGCAGGACGATAGGCGGAAAGCGTGGGAGCACGACAAGATCGATGTCCGGTCGGGCCGGCGGGCCGAGCAGTTGCCGCATCCGCTGACCCTCCCTCGGATGCAGCTCGGCTTCGATGCCCAAGACTTCGCGCATCCGGCCCAGATCCCCGGACGACAGCGCTCTGGTAGACAGCAGCACGGCTCGATCCGACGACGACGCGTGCTCCTGCAGGAACTTCACCACCGCCCGTCGTCCCCGCGCGCTCAGTCCGACACACAGCAAGCGGTTGCCCCCATCACGAGCCGATGCCTCGAGGGGTGATCGAACGACGAGCACCGGCGCTTGAGTTCGCTTGCGGACTTCAGCAACAAGCCCCAACGCGCGCATCTGCGGGGAGCCAACGACTACCAGGTCGATTGCCCCGGCGGTTACCGCATCGGACAGAGCATCCGCCGTCAGCTCCGGCGCAAAGACCACGTCGACCACCGCTGCCGCCCGCTGCGCGGCCGCGCGTAGGTCTTCCCACTCGCGATCTTCCGCATCGTTAACATCGGCCGGGGCCCGCCACGCGAACGGGTGCGTGGGCTGGTGCGCGATGACGATCACCTGTGCGGCGGAAGGGGCGAACCGCCGAATCGCAGTGAACGTCACCTGCGGATCCACTCCAAGCTCTGTGAGCACGAGAATGCGCTGGTAGTTCATTGGGCTTTGAGACCGTTCCGTACAGACTGCATCGTCACCCGCATCCGGTTACGTCGCCGATCACTGTGGGCCGCAAGCCGCCGGTCTGGGGATCGACCACATGCGCCTCGACGGATGCGAGGCTGTCGTCGTCGAACTCATAAAGGTTGAACCCCGCGCGGACCGAGGTGTGGGGATGATCGAGGGCCGCTCCACTTGCGCCGATCACATCGAGCTTGCCTGACAGCGTCGGCAGCTCACAACGTACCCGCACATGAAGGTGACCGAAGAGGACGAGCCCTCGGGGGAGTCGCGCCAGAGAACTGCGCAACGCGGCAGCGTCCACTAGCCCGTCGCGCAGCTGCGTGATTCGCGGCCGTGTGTCAACCGGGGGATGATGAATCAGCACAATCGGTGTCCGCCGCTGCACCTCGGGGTGTGCGAGCACGGCTTCGAATGCCTCAAGTTGCGCATGACCGACGTAACCAGCGGCGATAAAGGGCGGTCGGGGCACACCGCTGGATAGCGCGATGATCGCCAGGCGTCCGCGCAACTTGACGCAGGGAAAGCGACCCGCCGGAAGATCCCGGGCGAGTTGCGGAAGATCGCTCTGGAGGAACTGGTCGAAGTGATGGGGGAAACGCCGGCGGCGATGTGTCGACGGCAGATAGATGTCATGGTTGCCTGGCACGACCGTCACCTCGGTCCGTTGAGCGGCCTCCTCAAGCAGCGCACGCGCCTCTTCGTACTCGTGTTCGAGCGAGAGATTGGTGATGTCGCCGGTGACGACGAGATGATCTGCCCGCGCGACAGCGGCCGAGAGCACAGCGAGCAGGTACTCGCGACGGTGCACGCGTCCACGTCGCAGGATCAGGTTGGCGTAGCCGGTGAGTCGCTTGTTGAAGATGATGTCGCGCCACTGTGCGCCAGTGCCTGAGAGGACGTGCAGGTCAGAGACATGAGCGATGCGAATCAATAACACCTCACATCAGACAAAGGGTGTCGGGGAATCCTTAGTTTCCCAGGTCCCCGGCCCCTCCGTATCGCCACAGAAGCAATGCGCCCAACGCGTAGTCATTCCTTTTTCGCCTTTACAGCGGACCTCATCGCTGGTTCGCCGAACGAAACACACAATGCGATGACCGCGACCACCCAGATGTACGACGGTATCGCGTCATGATAGTGAAATTGCAGGACGACGCAGACGATGAAAAGTAGGCCTCCCAACATGATTCCCTCCCAGCCGGGATCTCATTCACGGACGCCGGCCCGACCGAGAATATAAGCCCGACCACCCCCGTATGCAACGGTCAGCCTGATTTGGAGCCTTCGGGGCGGGCAATATACCAACTCGCTGATGAATGTGGTGACGGTAGTGCACGCCAGTTCGCACTGCGAGGGGTTCTCAATATCGATCTCGCTTCCATGCCCATTTCGAAAGTTCAGAATGAGCCGCATGAATTGATCTACGAATGGCGAGACGGTCTGGATTTGACTCGGGAAAGACCGCAGTAATTCAACAAGAGGAGCCGAATGAAAAGTTCGCGGCAAGAGATTGAGAGCTTGTGTATGAGCCATTTCTCTGGCCACTGGTTGGAACTTCCGCGCCGTCATCGCAGTTGGTTTTGCATGGTTTCAAGTTCAGCACGGCAGATATTACTGAACTCGCGCAAGGGGTCCTCGTGCTTGGCCGCCCTGGACTGAATCTCCTCGGGAGTAAGGTTGGGTTCCGAATAAGTAGTAATGATGTGCTGAATGATAGCCTGTTCAGCGCTCGCGAGCACATCGGCTGAGGAACTCAGACGTATGCGGCTCAGGAGTGCGGTCGGGCTGAGCTTATTTGGATCGTGAAAACTATGTTGGATGGCATCAGCCATGACGTGCGCGCTTTCGCTGATAAAGTCTGAATACAACTGCTCGCGGTGAAAAATTCTCTTGGCCAGAAGATCCCGTCGATCTTGATGTCTTTGCGTGATCCAGGTCCCCACACTCGATGCCAATGCGCCGCTAAGCGAGCCAAAGATGGCTGCCAGTGCCGAAATGCTTGCCGGGTCCCAAGATCCACCGATCATTTTCAAACCTCGCCAGAACGTCTATCTTTGCCGGTACAGCCACACGAACCCTGGACACGCTAACAGTAGAATCACGAGCTAACATTGTTTTTCGTCAGCGATATGGCCCCTCATACGGCTCCTGCGGAAGGCTAGACAGGGGTAGGCCCCTATATTTCAGGGACAAAGCCAAAGTCCTTTCCGCTGCGAACCAATCAATTTCCGGAGAGCCGAGCGGACGGCCCCGGCGTTGCCAATATTCATAGGCCAGTTTTTCAGCAACTGAGTGTGGGTTTTCAACAAAGAGATCAGTCATCGAATTAACTCCTTCCTCTTTTCCAGTGTTTCGCCGGGACCCGCTAGGCACCAATGGTCGACGCTCAGGCTCCTATTGGTGCTCCGACGGGCAGGCTCTGCATCCCTCGCGGGGCGCCTTCGGCCGGTACCATTTGAAGTAGATCAGGGCGCCGATGCCCGCCATCACCGCCAGCGTGATCAGGACATACAGCGACTGCCGGTAGTGCCGCGAGAAGAAGCTGATCATCTGCCGGCCATAGATCCTGCCCAAATAGGCAATGGCGAAAAAACGCACGGAGCGCCCCGCCGTCAGCGCGGACAAGAACTTATTGCTGGGATATTGCATGACCCCGGCGGCCATCACGACGTAGGAGAAAGGAAACGGGGGCGGCAGGATCGCGCCGGTGAACACCGTCATCCACCCGCGTTTCTCAAACTGCCGGTAGGTTTTTCCTGCGCGTGGCTTCCCCATCTTTTTTTCCAGGGTCTGCTGGCCGCCCTTCTCGGCCAGACGGTAGGCCAGGTAGCCCCCCAGCACCTCCCCCACTGTCGCCATGAAGGCGTAATAGGCCCACGATTCATGGTGGTGCGCCGAAAGCACGATGACGAATACATCCGTGCTTCC
>Ga0326728_10012225_pt1 | contig 19162 bp, 15 predicted proteins | sample MB3enrmetagenome_FD_207602 | JGI IMG/M metagenome (GOLD analysis project Ga0326728, IMG submission 207602) | Lab enriched peat soil microbial communities from McLean, Ithaca, NY, United States - MB31MN | ecosystem: Environmental > Terrestrial > Soil > Wetlands > Peat | place: USA: New York... | reverse complement strand
TAAACACTAACCTGAAAAGCGTCTTCCTCTGCTCGAAGTACGCCATCCCCCATCTCAGGAAAACTCAAGGGACCATCATCAATATGTCATCAATGGTTGGTCTGGTGGGCCAGCGCAACGCCGGCGCCTACTCCGCTACCAAAGGTGGGATTATCGCTATGACCAAGGGGATGGCTCTTGATTTCGCCAGGGATGGCATCCGGGTCAACTGTATTTGTCCGGGATGGGTAGAGACGCCCCTGGTGGAAGACTGGTTCAGCCAACAGGCGGACCCGCAAGCGAGCAAAGAATATATTTATGGAAGACACCCGTTGGGAAGAATTGCAACGCCCGAAGAGGTCGCCAAGGCGGTGGTGTTTCTGTGCAGCGAAGAGTCCTCCTTTATCACGGGTGTAGCGCTTGCGTTGGATGGCGGCGTAACCCTGGGCTATTAGATTCGGACAGCTCGGAATCGAATGTTCGTGGGCATCGAACCAACTGTTCGCGCGGTCTGGCCGAACGGTAGCAATTGCGTGCGCCGCAGGGACCCACAATCTACGCCAGCAAAGTCGTCCCCGTCTGGACATCAAACAGCGTCGTGGACCTGGGCGGCAGCTCGGTTTCAATTATCTTGCCATCGGGCAAAGATATCTTCCTCTTGCCACCCGCCTTCGTGTGCAGGCAAAGAATGCCTCCCCCGCAATGGATCACATCGCCTTCATCGCTATAAATGTGCGCCCCGCTCTTATGGAAGATGTACCTCCATAAGTCTGGATGAGTGATGGGCACGCTGGAGAACCAGGAAGTGCTCGCCTCGAGATTCCTGTAAGCCAATGCTACCAAGCCTGAGTTCCCCATATTCCCCATTGCTACCGCAGCTTGGTCTGCGATTACGAAGAACGGGTCGACAGGCGTCTGCATCCCGTATTGAAGGCGTGGGGCGTCGGCGTACTCGACCGTAATATCTGGGGTGGATGACCAGACAGCCTTGCGCACCTTCATCCCGACCACTTCAGAGACATATTGGGAATTCAGCGTTAGCCCGTCGGTATAGCCCGGGGCGTACAACCAGACCAGGTGGCGCCCATCGCGGGCCACGTGTTCGCGGATGAACTTCTTCTGCTCGGGCGTGAGCAGGAATGTATTGGCAAAAACGACGGCATGATACTTCTTCCAATCGACAAGCTTCATGTCACCCAAATGGATCATGTGCAGCGCCGCGCCGCTGTGAAAGGCTGACGCGGAAAGTCCGTTCACGGCACAGTAGTCAGTGAGCGGATCCGCCTTGGCATTGGCGCCCAGGTAGTAGAAGCAATCTGTATCGAAGACCAGCAGTACGTCAGCCTGCGAGCGGTAGGGCTTTTCTGCATAGGAAGCCAAAAGGGTATGAAGTTGCCGCACCTCTTTCAGGAGCGCGGGATGATCCCACCATCCCCTTCTTGTGTAGGCCGGGCCGAAGTCATAGAACCACAAACCCTGGCCACGGGTGTAGGATTCGAGCACGTTACGCCGCAGGATCGCAATGGCGTCCGAAAGGGGCGCCTGGGGACCTCCCCAATTTCTGGAGCTGACACCGGGATCCTCATCCATCTCATCCAGCCAGAGTTTGCCGTGCAAGGTGGCGGATTCTACCAGCCCGCGGGATTGCCCGGTATTGCCCATGGCGCGGTGGATCTCGCCGTACGCCTGAGGCGCGCTCAGGTAGTCGACATAAGGTGAATTCAGAACGCGTTGCACTTGCAGATGGCCGCCTGCGGCTTGCCTGGAAAACAGGCAGAAGAAATAACCGTAGAACGTTCCGGTCACGATCGGTCGCGGCCAACTTTCCTTCACCGTCTTGCAAAAATGAATGATGTCATCGGCGACCACCTGATGCTGGCATTCATAGTAGTCGGAAACTCTTCGTTCCTTTTCCGGATCACGGAAGATTCCCGCTTCGGTATGGGCCCGCTCTGCCGTATCCGGGACGGAAGCCGAAGCGCAGGCCGCGCCGGGGTCGTTCCAGGCTTTTTGAAGGGCCTGATCGGCGCCGTACTTTGCGCGAAGCCATTGGCGAAAGTAAGCTGTCATGCACGGACCTGTGTCGGGGTCGTGCTCGATGAACCCCCAATAATGCCATTCCCCGTAGACCCCGCAAGCGACCTGGATGCCCGCCACCGCATTGCCCTCGGGCATTGCAGCGAGGCGTTTGAGGAATTCGACGGCCTTCTGGGAAGCCTCGCTCCGCCACTTCGTGGAGGCCAGACTGTTGCGAGGTGAGCGCTCCAGGTCGTGGTCGATTACCTGGCGTAGCAGTCCCTTGGAATCGTGGTCTTCGACAGGCCCATCCGAGAAGCGGACGCCTTCCTCCGGGTACTTCTCGTTCCACCACGCCGGGGCATTCATGTGGAAGCGTATAATCACCGCTGCGTCGGGACGCGCCTCGAGCACGCCGCGAATTTGCTTCACGGCTAAATCCATTGACAGCGATCCATCCGGCATCCAAACATGTTCCAGAAAGAGGTCAATCTGATAGACCTTGATCCCGCAATCAGCAAACGCTCGCAGGCTGTGTTGAGGAACTTCTTCCCAAGTCCACCGCCCGCCTGGGGCATCCGTAAGCGCATAAAGCATCGCATAAACCGGCTTGTCATTAATGAAAAGGGTCGGTTTGCCTTGGTATGACTTCACCCGCCCGCTCACGGGTTGAACTGAAATGCCAGCCCCGGCTTCCTCCGCTTTCAGGGGAGTTGTTGCCTCCGTGCCCGGCAGGTACGCTACCCCCACAGCACAGGCTTTCAAGAAACCGCGTCTTTCGATTTTCGACATACCACTTCTCCTGTCAGCCAGCCGCGGATGAAGGGACACGCGACGACTGGCGACTGGCGGCTGCCTCGCGAATCCGTCAGCGGTATATTACCCGTTTGTGGGGAACTCGAATATGGCACTTTTCGCTTGAACTGTGAGCCCACGAGATTTATCATCCGTTTACGATACCAGATAGTACTGGAGCACCAGCTTTCAGAGGAGGACAATATGGGACGACACAAGAAGTTCGACGTGAAGTCTTGCGGCCTTCGCCTGTCGATAGCCGCTTTCGCCCTGACCGCTGTGTTCTCGATTACAGGTCAGGCACAAACCCGTGACACCTATCTCCCTTGGGAGGGCGGCGCCTCATATTACGCGCGTTGGTCACTTGGGCCGCCATCCAACCACGATTATTACACCCGCGGCGTGTGGCTCCAGAGTCCTTGGAACGCCCCATTGTTCGAGGGCGTAGGCGTGAATCAATACGTCGCCCTTTACGACGGCACCGTCGAGGCTGATCCGGTCGACGGCCCTCTACTGCCTTTGCTCCGCGACTACAAGATGCCCGTGTTCGGCGATCAGGGCAGCGGGTTGGTGGGACAGGATGCCGCTGAGCACCTGAGAGACCCGATCATCAATGCCTGGGTTCAGGAGGACGAGCCGGATAATGCGCAGACCGACTCGAGCGGCAACTACATCGCCTGCGTGACTCCCTCAACCATTCAACAGCTCTATGCGCAATTCAAGCTGGCGGATCCGAATCGGCCGATCTTCCTGGGGTTGGGCCAGGGCACTGGTTGGAACGCCGATACGTGCTATTACGGTCGGGGCGGATTCGCTGGCTGCGGCTGTAACGATCCCGACAATGGGTTTGCCGACTACCCGGAATACATTAAAGGCGCCGATATCGTCGCCAGCGACGTTTATCCTGAAAATGACGGAAACCCCCTGTGGTGGATCAGCAGAACCACCGACCGGTTGCGCTATTGGTCCCATTATTCGAAACCGGTCTGGCAGTGGATCGAGCTAGTGAATTTTGGCGGCGATCCCTCCGTTACGTTGACCCCGGCTGAGGTCGAAGCAGAGGTCTGGATGTCGATTATTCATGGCGCACGCGGCTATGGGTATTTCGTCCACCAGTTTGCTCCTGTCTTCGAGGAAGCCTCCATCTTCTTCCCTGAGCATGCGGATGCGGAAGCCGCGGTGGCAAACACTGATATTCGAGTGGCGGCCCTGGCGCGTCCGCTCAACATGCCTCCGGTGGCCAACGGTGTGAAGGTGACCTCCTCCAGCCCTAATGCCGCCATCAACGTCCTGTTAAAACGCTATGGCGGGTCCACCTTTTTGCTCGCTGTTAATGACGGGTTACCGCAGAACCAGACCCGAGACGCGAACCCCATGGAGGAGATGAGCCTGTTTTGCAGGGGCAGCAGCACTTGCACCGATTCCACAGCAGCAGACGGTGGCGCTCTGAGCATGTCGACTGCAGGCGCAACCACCGCGACCTTTACTCTGCGCGGCTTCCCTCCCTTCGCCACGGCGATCGTTCTCGGGGAAAACCTGCAGTTAAGTGACTTGCCTGTTAATTGTCCGCCAGGGGGATACTACGCGTGCGGCGGGGACGGTACCCCGGATTACTTTGAGCCTGCCGGCCCCAACCCGATCACTTACACCAGTGCGGCCGCCGTGGGGCAAAACCGGACGATCCCCATCGTTAATGGCGTGTTCAGCGACTATTTCAGCACCAGTTACGAGGTCCATCTCTATCAGATTCTGTTCGATCCCAATCCCGGTGCACCTTTGGTGGGCGATGTGAATGGGGACGGAAAAGTCGATTACGCCGATGTGCACATTGTGGAAGCTGCGATGGGGACGACTGCCGGCATGCCGGGATACGATCCGCGGGCGGACGTGATCCGAGACGGCGTCGTGGACAGCGCCGACCTTCACGTGGTTCTCGAGGCAATGGAGAAGCGCCATCATCCCTAAGCAATGAGTCCAAAGAGAGATGTACGAAATCCGGCACAGTCACGATCGTGGTGCTGGTTCGTGAAAAAGCGGAACGGCCGGCAGTGTGCACTGCCGGCCGTTGAAGATGGAGTCAAGGATGCGGTCTACCTGTGTCCGCCGCCGTGAAAGCCGCCCCGTGCAGAGCCTCCACGCGCGTAACCTCCGCGGAATCCGCCACCGACTGGGCCGCGTCCGTAGTGGGCCGGTCCGCGAGCCACGGGGCCGCCCCTGAAACCTGAGCGGCCATAGAAGCCCGAGTGACCATAGAATCCAGGACGGCCATAAAACCCGTGGAACCAGGGTCCTGCGCCAATGAAGATCCCGCCGGAGAACCACTCTGGCCCATAGTAACCGTAAGGCGCGCAGGCGTAGGGGTAATAGCCGTAGTAGCCGTACGGGCAAACAGGAGGCACTCCAACGTAGGCCGGGCCGACTCCCACTCCCACACCGAACACAATGGGTTGCGCTTGGGCAGAAGGTGCTGCCACCAAGCAAAGACCAAGTAAACTCAGAAGCATTAGGTTTTTCATGTTTCATACCTCCTTGGGCTCCGAAGAGCTCCCTTCAAACTCCGACTTTCTACAAGGCAATAGAGCTGCCAAACCGGACTTCCCTCGCGATCCAGCTAAGCTGTTTTGATTCAATGTGATAACTGGATTCGGCAGGGAATGACAGTGGCAACGGATAACCGGCCCCATGGTGGTTTTCGGATAGGGCGGTGTTTTTCGACCACCAGGGGAACAGCGGGTAGCACATCAGAGCGAAGCTCCGCTGTGAGCGTTTTGGGGGACATTCTCATCCAACACAACTGCGAGCCGTTTCGCACTCATTCGTCTTGAGGCCGGACCCGCTCCTGTGACTCCGAACTGTGGTTTCGCAGACCGTAAACCTGCGCCCTGCGCCAGCCGCGGTTATTGCCCTACTCAGTAATGTCCCGGCGTGCAAACGACCCGTAGCCGATTGCGAGAGCCAACCCTGAAGTCGTCAATGCGACCAAAAGCAGGCTGAGCAAAGTCGATGAAGCATAGAGGCCGGCAATTGATTTAAGCTCGGAATGGAGCCCGGGAAAGTACTTCCAGGGGAAAAACATATAGCGGACGAGAAAATAAGGTTTCATCCGATCCGGCGAGAATGCTCCGGCGAACGTAAGCAAAACGAAGAACCCAAAAGTGGTGATGAGGGATTCACCTATGGTTTGGCGTAGCAGCCCTAGAGAATACGCTGTCCATCCCAGTGCTTGTGCAAAGATCACGAAGGCCAGTGTGCACAGTGCGAGGTGATTCAGATCGGACCATGTCACCTCGCGTATGCCTGAATACACCGCAGTCCAGGCCAAAGCCGATCCGACAAAGACAAGGGTTAGCGCGGTGACATAAATTGAAATCGCCATCCCCTTGCCCAGAACATACTCCGTACGGGACATTGGCTGGGCACACAGAAGGCGAATCATACCGTATTGGCTCTCGACCGAAGCCGCGTAGGCTGCAAAGCAGACAATGAACATCTGCAAAAAGAGAGTCTTCCAGGCATCAAATAGAACCCATGGGAGGGCGTCGAAGAGGTTTCGCACCGGTGCATGGAGTGGAAGCTTATCGACGTGATAAACCTCCGCAACAAACAGATACATGGCGACCGGGCTGATCGCCACTGCCAGTCGCAGAATCGGCAACGCCCAAAGCTTTCGAACCTCAGCACCAATAAACGGCAGCAGGTACGAAGACTTATTATTCGACATGGCGGCTAGTCCCAAGAGTTCTAATGTATATTTCTTCCAGACTCTCTCGTTTCTCCCTGACTTCATAAACATCGATTGCTTCTTCGACAAGGCGCGCAACCACCTGCGCAACATCAAGCTTGGATAACTGGCACTCCACATGAGAATCCAGGATTGCGGGAGAACTTGTGCTGGAACATTCCGAAATGACAGCCACGGTCCTTTCAGGATCATTGGTAACAAAAATGACCTTCGCCTCTTCCATCGGCTCATCGGACGCCAGGGAGCGGCATGAAACAAGCATTCCACCTCGAATGAACAAGACGCGGTTGCAGATCAATTCGATCTCGCGGAGCAGGTGCGTCGAAACTAACACGGCCATGCCATGTTCTCGCGCAAGCTCCCCGATCAATTTACGGATTTCGACAGTGGCCGCTGGATCCAAACCGTTGGTGGGCTCATCCAGGATCAACAGCCTCGGTATGTGGAGCACTGCCATGGCAAGGGCAAGCCGTTGCCGCATCCCCGTGGAGAACTTTTCCACTCGCTTATTCGAGTGCTGACAAAGGCCCACGCGGTCCAGAGTGGACTTGATCAGCGCCGGACTGTAACGTCTCCGGATCCTTGCTAAGTAGGCCAGATGATCCCACGGCGTCAGGGCAGGATAACAGGCGGGTGATTCAATCAGAACGCCGACCTGTTCCAGATAAGCCTGCGGCGCGCTCGCCAGCGTGAAACCGCAAATTCTGGTTACTCCCGAATCAGGGGACACTAATCCGGCAATTACCTTCATCGTGGTGGATTTGCCGGCACCATTAGGTCCAACAAATCCAACGATCTCTCCCTCGGCGATTTCAAAAGACACATCCTTGAGCACCAGGGCTTTCCCGTAAGATTTCCGGATGTTTTCGACGCATAACAGTGGAGGACCAGGGGCAATTGTGTTCATTGTCCATCACCAGACTCGATGTTGAGGGTAGCGTGCTTTGGACTACTTAATTGCAAGGTTTGCTCCGAACTCTGTCAAATCACTCCGAACTTCCAAACCTATGCCAACTGTGGGCACTACATGGTAAGGACGACCTGAAAATCGATGCGATGGTTTGCTGCCTGCGAGACATCATCGGAGATTCGCACAGTCGAGTTCGACTGCCCAAACAAGGGCGAGCCCAGCACACCCACGCGCGGTCCAAGGTTCACGTTATTGAGAAGATTAATGGCCATGACGCTGAACGTGAGACTCGGGTGCCGATTCGTGCCGGGAGCACCGCCCCCAATGCCTTCATTCGACCTGGGGTCACCAAGGCTCCCTCCTTTTCCAGCAACTCCGCGTCTCTGCACTTCTTTCCCGAAGCTGATCGTCTTGCTCAGTCTCAGGTTCATAGCGAATTGGCCGGGGTTGTCGAAGGCGTAGGGAGGAATGATGGATTGGGCAGTCTGTATGGACCACGCCCGCGTTCATTTGACCAGAGGAAGAAATGGCAATCACGCTGGCGCTCTGAACGGCGGCCCCCGACGGGTCGGAAACCTGAACCTGGAGTGTCCCGTCAGGGTTTTGAGCGAGCAGAAGAACTGGCGTAAGTAAAGCAGGGAAAAACCACCCAAGGAATCGCGCTCGTGTTGGCAAAATCCGGGGTTCCATCCCGGCTCCTTGAACAACGCCCCGTCCCATTGGTACAGCACTGGAGAAAGTGGCCCCACCCTTCCCGTCGTTGGTGGGAGCATTCACGGTGCGAGCTGGCAGAAAACAATTCGGCATACCCGAGGGGAGCCTGATGCCGCATTCTGGGCGCCCGTTTTACAAGGACGGTTGGCATGCTCAGGACTCCGGTTGCCCCTTCGCAGAAACGGAGCCGCTCCGATAAGGAGCGCGAGGGCTGGTAGGAGTACCCAGCTCACGAAGTAAACTAGGAAGGCAGTCAAGAACTGAATCAGTGAGAAGCCACTCTGTACGTGTCTGTGGTGGAGCAAAGACATGACCGTATAAATGGCCAATGTGATAAACGGACTGATTAGAGAAAGACCGAGCATGCCGAGCGGCGGAGCCAGTGCGGCCAGCAACCGGTGTATAACTCTGCCCTGGGCACGCCGTGATAAAAAGGCCGCAACCGCACCGATGATGGGTAGCAAGATGAGCCAGGGAAAGTAGAAGGTGAAGAAGAGATATGAGCCCCATCCTTCACTCAGCCAGCAAAAACGCGGCACGAAGCCGGCACATTGGAAAAGAGCGAGCAGGCCACTGCTCATGGCAAGAGCACTCAATGCAGGTAACCACAAAACCTTGGTCCGGCAATTCATCGTTCCCTTCACAGTTTCCGCCCGGAGGATTTCCTTGCGAAGTTCCGGCCAGTCGGAAACAGAATCAAGCGTGTCTCGAAGAGCTTCTTCCGGCAGAATGCCGTCTGCTTCCAGCGCTGCGACGGAGTCTTCTACATGGTCGCCAAGCTCGCGCAGAATTTCCTCTTCACGTTGCGGAGCAACCCCGAGCGCGCCCAAGCGCTCTCTGATCAATCGTTGGTTATTCGGCATGGGCAACTCCAGCCAGGCAGTGAAGAGCTTGGAAGAATAAGGTCCATTGTTTGCGCAGCGGCGCCAGTTGCTTTTTCCCCTTGGGCGTGAGGTGATAGTAGCGTCGCTTGCGCCCGCTTGGCGCTTCCTCCCATTTCCCCTTCACCCAATCGCGTTTTTCCATGCGATAGAGCAGCGGGTAAAGCGAAGCGAGGTTGAACTGGAGGACGCCGCCAGTCACTTGCGAAATCCGTTTGGAAATTTCGTAGCCGTGCAAGGGCTCCCGGTCGAGCAGCGCCAGGATGGCCAGCTCGCCGCTGCCACGTTTGATTTTGGTGTCGATTCCAATCATTTGTGACTCCTATAGGTGTGTATTCTATATGTTTGGTGGAAGGCTGTCAAGATAAAAGTTGCAGAAAATCTGCGGTCACAGACATGCGAGTTTTGATGGGGGCAGGGGGAACCAGGTGCCCGATCTGCTCCTCTCTCCGAACCGGATGGGCGGGTTTCCCGCAATCAATCCACTGAAGATGTGAGCGTCTCTCCTCGCTGTTCGAGAGACGCCTCCAGGGGCGCGCGAGTGGTAATTGCCATCTGTTTGCACGTGCGATCATCGACACACTGGCTGCGCGGGTCGCTTAAAAGACGGAATGAACATCTCCACTCGGGCGGTGAGTTCCGCGCAGCGTGGAGCTGTCCGGGAGGTGGGGCGGGTGCTCTTACCAAGGTGAGGTTCAGAGGTTGTACGAATTTGGACTCGCTGACTCTATCCGTTCCGGCTGACTCGTTGGAGGTCTGGAGCCGGCGACCAGACTTGAACTGGTGACCCTCGGTTTACGAAACCGATGCTCTACCAACTGAGCTACGCCGGCGCCACAGATAGAAAAATGCTCACCCGAAGCAGCGAAAACTCCCGCCAAGGCTGCGGGTGAGCATTTTGAGAGGAGAATAGAATGGCGGACGCGCTCCGCCTTCTAAACTCGAAAACGAGTCTAAGAAAAACTTAGAAGTGATGTCAAGATAAATTTCAGGAATTTTTTAGCCGTATAAGCAATTGAATCTACATGACTTATACGATGATTTTCAATTCAAAAGGGGAAATTCGAAAAAAATCTCATGGGCTGTGGTCCGGCTTTGATTCTTGAATGTAACACGCTGAAAATATTGATGTTAAGTCTACTGAAGATGCAACCGGATCAGTCGATCTGCTTCTGGATGTCCCCATTGCCAGGCGGGGAAGAGTTTCGCTGTAACTCGCCGGGAAAGAACGATTAACAGACCGCCACCAACGCCTGCTCCGGCGAGAAGCAAGGTCAGAAGAACGTTTCCCATAATAAGTTCGAATAACTGGCGCCCTATAGTCTTATCGCCGGGATATTTTTCGTCCCAGGTCAACTGCTGTTTCACAGCGAACTCGTCCAACAACTTCGTCGCGGCGGTTTTGTTGTTGGCCTTAAGAGCTATGAAAATAAACGACCCTTCTCTCCGAGCGTAGAGAGAATTTATCCCGTGGTCCTGATTTAGTCCGAGCAAATCACTCATCGAGCTGAAGTGGACGCGGGCAATTTGCGGAGTCGGATAGCTCACCTCCATCATGGTAGATCGAGAGTTGCCAGCAAAGTATTCGCCGACTTGGACCTCTGCGCCTTGGTCGAATCCTATCAGGTCGGTCCGGAAATTCGGCAAAACGCGCCGCGCAACTTCGGGGCCGATGAAATATTTTCCACTGCCAGGGATCAAACCTGGGGAAGGGAGAGGGGCAGGTAAGTTGGACAAAGAATCGCTGGTCGGGCGGGTTCCCCCGACAAGAATCATCAAGGCGCGAAGGTCATTCTCGGAAAGCTGGGAGTCTTTGGGGCGAAGGAAGCGGATGAAGGTACGTCCGCGCGCCATCAAGCTGACCTGCGGGCCCGTCATGGCAAGCTGTATAACTCTTTCCGGATGCATGGATTCGTTCTGATAGTAAGTGAACAGGCCGTAGGCAGCGCTTACGTCCTCAGCGGGTTCCAGGACCACCTCCGCGCGCACCCGATCAAGCTGGTAGGTGCGCGCTTCGAGCGATTTTACCCCGAACTCGCGCTCGACTGCCGGATCTCCGTCGAAGTTCTTGATTTCATCAACCTGTTGCGGTTGGGTGGTCACGAGCCGCCAATTGGCCGCGGGAACAAGCGGGATGACGGAGACATTCTGGGCATAGGACAGCGGACGGGCCCCACTGAGGGTTATCAACGAGAATGCTAAGGCAGAAACGAAATGTTTCATCATTCCTCAGCATATCAGATTTCCGCCCCGGCTTTCGACACCGTTCAATCGGAGGCCGCACGCTGGACGACCTTGACCCCCCCAAGATTGTTCACATAATCCAGGATTCCCTGGTAGAGCGCTTCTGCGATCTTCTGGCGGTAGTCGGAGCGCCGCAGCGATTTTTCATCGCCGGGATTTGTGAGGAAGGAGATTTCTGCCAGGACGGAGGGCATGTTGGCGCCGATCAACACCACGAAGGGCGCCTTTTTCACTCCCCGGTCGCGTTGCTTGCCGCTTACTTCCGAAGTGCGGCGGTAGACTTCCTTCTGCAACTGCCGGGCAAACTCCTCGGACTCGGTGATTTTTTCCGTCAACGCAATCTTCTTTATCAGGTCCTGGAGTTGGTGCACCGACTCCTGAGAGGTTGCGTTCTCTCTTGCCGCCACCTCCAGAGCATCGGCGCTGGAGGTGAAATTCAAATAGTACGTCTCGATCCCCCGCGCGCTGCGGTCGCGGCTGGCGTTGGCATGGATGGAGACGAATAAGTCGGCAGCCTTCTCGTTGGCGATGGCGGTCCTTTCCTCGAGGGGGATGAAAGTGTCGTCGCCACGGGTCATGACGACATCGCAGCCAACCTTTTGCTCGAGCATCTTCCTCAGTCGTAATCCCACGTCCAGCACCACGTCCTTTTCCCGCAGGCCTGTGGGCCCGATGGTGCCTGTGTCGTGGCCGCCGTGCCCCGGGTCGATCACAATGCGACCGATCTTGAGTCCCAGCACTCGCGTCAGAGTTTGTGAGCCGGACTCAGTGGGTGCAGCAGGTTTCGATTGAGCCGGGGCTGGCTTGCCCGGTGAAGTTTCAAGCGAATTGGTCCCCGTCTCGCTGGTTGCCGGCGGCGCTGGAGGGGGATTGACGGAGGCCGTCTCGACCTCCGGCGCTTGCTCCGACGCTCTTGCCTTCACAGTTGACTTGCCCTCAGGCTTGGCCTTGCTGCTGCGTGTGGCGCTTTCGGGTATTTGGGCCGCCTCGCTGCTGTCGGTGGGCGGCGCGGCGGCGGTCGGGTTTTCCTCCGGTCGCGCCGCGCTCGGTGTAACTGGGCTGGCGGTAGATCCTTTCGCAACTCGCGCTGTTTCCTGGTTGACCGGGCTGACACCGCGGATGTCGACCACTAAGCGGAAGGGGTTCGGCAAGGGTAATACTGAGTATTCGTCGATCTTTTCCACATCCAGTACTACCCGCGTAACCGAGGCTGTGAACTGACCCAGGCGGACTTGGCGCAGAAAACCGTCTTCCACGGGGAAAGTCTTACCGACCAGAGCCGGGCTGAGGCGGGTGTTTTCGATGTCCAGCACAATGCGGTCCGGTTTGGAGAGGCGGCTGGTCTCAAATTTCACTTCCTCATCCACTCCAATCACGATGCGGGAGTAGTTCGGGCCCACCCAACGGCGCACCTCGGTAACCTCCCGCAATCCGTTGGCGCGGCGGCGTCCGGTTGTTTCGCGCTGGGGAGCTGGCTGCGTGGCGGCGGGCTCGGCGTTTGACTGGTCGATCTCCTTGATCTTCGCCTGCGCTTCCTCCGCTTTGGAGGACTTGGGGTATTTGTCGAGGAAATCCTGGAAGGTCTTGCGAGCGTCCTTGGGGTCCTCGAGGTCGGTTCTGTATATCTCCCCCAACGTGAACAAAGCCTCCCGGGCGATTTGGCTGTAAGGGTACTGGGAGACAAGGAACTGGTAGGTCTTGACAGACTCAAGGTAATAGCGGTCAGCGGAAAAAAGCCGCCCCATCTCTTCGTAAAGTTCCGCTACGCAAGCCAGAGCGGTGGGAACCTTGGCATACGCCGGGTCGAGCCGCGCGACTTCCCGGAAAGTCGCGATTACGTTCAGATAATCCGATTTTGTGCGCTTGTTCTCGGGCAGAGACTCAAGCGTCGTCCGCATGCGAACCGCGCGGTCGAACGTGACAATGGCCTTTGCCTGATGGGAGGCAGGGAGGGCAGTAAAAGAACCTTTGGGAAAGGACAAAAACCCAGCAAGAAGAAATACGAAGCAGATTCGTTTGTGCAGTTCGATCAATGTAGACCGTTCTGTGGCATTCAAATCAGCCTCCGGCCCCCGGCGAAGACCTTTTCACCGAAAGGTGGATGGCCATGATCGATTAACCCGAATCATTCCACATTGGAATAGTGCACTACACCTCGTTCATCTACAAAGCGAATAATGGGTGGGGCCTGCGGTTTGTTCTCCGCGGCATTCGCGCCAGGTTGCGAAGGCCCCGACTGGTAAATGTTGGTCACCTTCCGCACGTAGTCCTGTGTTTCGGCAAAGGAGGGGATTCCGCCGGACCGCTGCACGGCGCCTTCACCGGCGTTATAGGCCGCCAGCGACAGGGGTAGGTCGCCTCCAAAACGGTCCAAAAGGTGCTTCAAATAGCTGACCCCGCCTTCGATGTTTTCTTTGGGATTGAAGGGGTTTTCGACCCCGAATCGCTGAGCGGTTTCCGGGATGAGTTGCATCAGCCCCATCGCGCCTTTGCGAGAGACAGCCTTCGGATCGAATCCCGATTCGACTTTGATAATGGCGTGCACAAGTTGCGGGTCAACTTGGAGGCGGCTGGCTGTCTGCTCGACCAGGTGGCTGATCTCCGGTGTGGGCTTGCTGGTGCTGCCGGCCTTTACTGGCGACTGGGCGCTCGTGGTCCACTCGCCTTTGGCCCGAGTTTCACCCGTGTTGACAAAGATTTTGCGCCCGTTTTCGTCGGTGACTGTGACAATCTCGTCCGCCCATACCGGCCGAGAAAACGACAGACCCCACAGGAACAGGCAGGTCAAAACCTTTATGCAGAACTGGGTCCGTTTATGCATCCAACACCCAAGCCGCTCCTGCGGCCTCCTGGCACCTCCGCACACTTCCAGCGCCGAACTTTCCCGGTATTATAACACTCCCCTGCGAGCTGCGCAAAAGCCAATATGAACTATAGTACTGGAATCAGGAGTTAGGATTCGGGATTCAGAAACCTATGTTCCCGGTTTCCCACGAGTCCTTCCCGGTTTGTTTTACAAGGTAGCGAATCCTGCATCTCCGACTCCTGGATCCCGAATCCTGGTCAAGCTTTCCGCTTCGCCTGGTCGGCCACCGCCTGAGTGGCCTTGGCCACGGCTTCGGGATCGCCGAGGTAGTAATGGCGTAGCGGCTTGAGCCGGTCATCAAGCTCGTAAACCAGCGGAATGCCGGTGGGGATGTTGAGGCCCACGATGTCCTGGTCCGAAACGTCGTCAAGATACTTCACCAGCCCCCGCAAGCTGTTGCCGTGGGCAGCGACAATCACTCGCTTACCGGACCTCACCGTAGGGGCGATGGTCTCGTGCCAGTAAGGCAGGGTGCGCGCCACGGTATCCTTGAGGCACTCGGTCAGTGGAAGCTCTTCAGGCTTCAGATCCGCGTAGCGCGGGTCCTTGCCAGGATAGCGGTCATCGTCCCGAGTTAGCGCGGGCGGCTGGATATCATAGCTGCGCCGCCAGATTTTGACTTGAGGCTCGCCGTACTTTTCCGCAGTCTGGGCCTTGTTCAAGCCCTGTAGCGCGCCGTAATGGCGCTCATTGAGCCGCCAAGAATTGCGGACTGGAATCCACATCTGGTCCATCTCTTCCAGCGCCAGCCAGAGCGTCTTAATGGCCCGCTTCAATACTGAAGTGAAAGCCACGTCAAAGACATAGCCTTCTTTGTTCATCGCTCGGCCTCCGTCAACTGCCTCCTGCTCGCCTTTCTCGCTCAGGCCCACGTCCGTCCAACCGGTAAACAGATTCTCTTTGTTCCACGTGCTCTCTCCGTGCCTTAGCAACACGACCTTGTACATAAATGCGGTTCCTCCGTCAGATGGCATCTTGGCCTTTCACCGTCGAACTCATCATTATACCGGGGTTGGGCTAGGTTGCCAGGGCCTAAGTGCTGCATGTCGTGAACACGATGACGCACGAACCCCTTCACTGTCGAGCCTCTTGAAATCGATTGCGCAGAGCGTCATGATATGCGCGGTCGTGTAATAGCTTTCCAAAATCCCGAGGAGGACAGAACATCATGTCTCGACGCGGGTATGCCATCAGCTTTGGTCTCTTAATTCTATTCGCCACTCGGTTCTTCTGTGGTTCTACAGCGCGCGCGCAGGCGGTCGATCACCAGGCCGCGCTGGCCGCGTATCATTCCGGCAATGTGCTGTACGATGAATGCGGCTTTGCGGAAGCGGCGGCGGCCTACGAGCACGCTATCAAGCTCGACCCGCAGTTCGGCCCAGCCTACCACAACCTTGCCCTCGCCGATGAAATGGTGGACAGGCAAAAAGCGCTGAAGGAGTGGCAGCGCTTCATCGACGTGGGGGAAAAGGACCCTGACCTGAAGTTCGATGTGGCTCGTGCCGAGGCCCGCCTGCAAATTTATCAGACTTTGCCGACTCTTCCCGAGGCCATGCAGCCCTCGCGATACGCGCCGGGGGCGGGGGATTACTATTGGGAAGTAGCCTCGCAAGCCGAGGAGAGCCTGTGGAAGACGTTCCCGGTGAAGGTGGACTTGGGGAGCGCGCCACAGATCAAATGGATTCAGGGTGCGCGCGAGGCTTTCAATATTTGGAAAGCAATGTTTCCCCTCCAGCAAGTCATTCACGCTGAGGAGGCGGACGTCCAGGTGTGCTGGATCACAGAACCTAGCACTATTGACGCGGCAGGCGAAGAGTGGGAACGCCCCTACTGGAGTGTGATGGGCGCGGGAGTGGAAGAGAGAAGGGTCTGTAATATTACCGTCAGCTTGTGCGGACGAAACTGGACAAAGGATGAGATGCGCGCAATCTTATTGCACGAAATTGGGCACGCCCTGGGCATCAAGGGTCACAGCCTCAGCAAGAAAGACATCATGTATTGGCAAATGCAGGATAAAGCGCGGCAGATTTACTTGTCGACCATTCCCCTCCCGATTTTCTTCAGATCGCTCGTCAAGGAACCCAGCCAGCGGGATATGAACACCCTGATCCGGCTCTACAATTCCCCAGGCCTGGCGAGGCGTATGTCGTGAGTTACAGCATGGCTTCAATGATCGAGGGGATAGCCTGAAGGGATTCATCAAGTCTTGCAGGGTTCTTGCCGCCCGCTTCGGCCAAGTCCTTGCGCCCGCCGCCGCTGCCCTCCACGTATGCCGCAGCCTGCTTCACGATCTTTCCGGCGTCGAGCCGGTTCGTAAGGTCCTTGGTGACCGCTGCGATCAGGCTGACCTTGCCGTCGGAAACGCTGCCCAGCACGATCACGCCGGATTGCAGCTTGGCCCGCAAATCGTCAACCATCTGGCGCATGGCGGCGCGGTCCGTGACCTCGACGCGCGCAGCCAACACGCGCACGCCCTTCACGTCGCGCGCTTCTTTTGCCAGGTCGCCGGCCTGCGAGGCGGCGCGCTTCATCTGCTGCGCCTCGAGTTCCTTGCGCAACTTCTTTTCGGACTCGGTGAGCTTCTCGACAGCCGGCAGCAACTCTTCCGGCTTGGCGTGCAGTGAGCCAGCAAGGAGCGCCAGCGTCCCGCTGGCTTGCCGCAGTTGCTTCAGGACACCTTCACCTGTCACCGCTTCGATTCGCCGCGTTCCCGCCGCCACGCTGCCTTCCGAGATAATCTTGAAAAGCCCAATATCGCCGGTTCGCCGCACGTGCGTGCCGCCGCAGAGCTCTTTTGAGAAGTCGTCGATGGAGAGCACCCGCACTTGGTCCGCATACTTCTCACCAAACAGCGCCATGGCTCCCGAGCTCACTGCCGTGTCGAGGTCCATGACGGTGGTCCCGACTTCCTCGTTCTTGAGGATGTGCTCGTTCACCAAGTCTTCGATGTCGAGCAAATCCTGCTCATCCAGCGCCGCGTAGTGTGTGAAGTCGAAACGCAAGCGGTCCGGCGCCACGAGCGACCCGGCCTGTTTCACGTGCGTGCCCAGCGTGCGCCGCAATGCCGCGTGCAACAAATGCGTGGCCGTGTGGTTGCGGCGGGTGGCATCCCGACGCTCGACATCCACTTTGGCTGTCACAAGATCGCCCACGCGCAACCCGTCACGTACCTCGGCCTTGTGAACGATCAAGCCGCTAACCGGATGATAAGTATTGCTGATGTGCACCACCTCATGGTCGGTCGAGGGAGCAAGGAGATGGCCGACGTCGCCGACCTGCCCGCCCGCTTCGGCATAGAAAGGCGTGTGGTCGAGAACGATCTCAACGTGCTCGCCGCCCTTGACTGTTGTGACTCCTTCGCCATTCTTGACGAGCGCCACGATGCGGCAGTCGACCGAACTCGTCTGCGCATAGCCATCAAAGACCGTCTTGTGCTCTTCCGCCAGCTTCAAAAACACCGGCGAGGCGGCTTTCTTCTCGACTCCCTTCCAACTGGCCCGTGCGCGTTCCCGCTGCTTCTGCATTTCGGCTTCGTAGCCAATGCGGTCAACCGTGAGGCCGTGGCTCTTTGCCAGGTCTTCGACGAAGTCTGGCCGTAGCCCGAAGGTGTCATGAAGTGTGAACAGGTCGTCACCGCGAATGTACCCGAGCGTGCACAAAGCTGCGCGGGTCTGTGTATCCGCGCTGGATGGGCGCATCCTCCAGGTCGCGAAGTCAGTCACGTCGCCTGAATCGAGCACAACGTGTGCCTCGTCGAGTTTATCGATTCCGATCTTGGTCGTCTGCGCGTACTTTTCTTCCTCGGTCTTGATGGCCTTAGCGACATGCTGAGCTGTTTCGACCAATTCCGGGTAAGCGTCCTTCATCATCTGGACCACGTGGCCGGCCATCTTGTACAGAAACGGCTCATTCAAGCCGAGAGTCTGACCGTGGTACAGCGCGCGGCGCATGATGAGGCGCAGCACGTAGCCGCGGCCTTCGTTCGAGGGCAGCACGCCATCGGAAATGAGGAACGTGGCGGCGCGAGCGTGGTCGGCGATGATGCGCAGGGAAACATCCGTATCGTGGTTCGAGCCATACTCGATGTTGGCGAGAGCGGCGGCTTCGTCGATCAGCGGCCGAAAGAGGTCGGTATCAAAATTCGAGAGTTTTCCTTGCAGCACTGAAGCCAGGCGTTCGAGGCCAGCGCCCGTGTCAATGCTGGGGCGGGGCAGGGGAGTCATGTTGCCCTGCTCGTCGCGGTTGAACTGCATGAAGACGAGGTTCCAAAGCTCGACGTAGCGGCCGCAGTCTTGAGGGCAGGGAAAAGAGCAATCCGGGTGGCCGAGCGTGCTGGCCGCAGGGCCCAAATCGTAGTGAATCTCCGAGCATGGCCCGCAGGGGCCGGTATCGCCCATCGCCCAGAAATTGTCATGCTCATCCAAGCGGAAGATGCGGTCGCGAGGCACGCCAACGTCCTTGGCCCAGATCTCCTCGGCCTCGTCGTCCTCGCGAAAGACCGTGACATAGAGCTTGTCTAAAGGGAGGGCGTAGCCTTTGGTGATGAGCTCCCAGGCCCAGGGGATGGCGTCCTTCTTGAAGTAATCGCCGAAGGAGAAATTCCCCAGCATCTCGAAAAACGTATGATGGCGGGTGGTGCGGCCAACCTGCTCGAGGTCGTTATGTTTGCCGCCCGCGCGTACGCACTTTTGCGAAGTCGCGGCGCGCAAGTAGTCGCGCTTCTCGCGGCCCAGGAAAACGTCCTTGAACTGGTTCATGCCCGCGTTCGAGAAAAGCAAAGTAGGGTCGTGAGCCGGCACGAGCGACGACGAGGGCAGCACGCGGTGGCCGCGGCCCTCAAAGAACTTCAAAAAACGCGTTCTAATCTCGTTGGATCTCATATCAGATTTAATTATGAATTATGAATAGTAAATAGTGAATAGTGAATGGTAGATTCCAACTTGCCGCGTTTACGCGGCCTGTCTTGATTTTGTATTAACGACGATAGCTGTGATGACCGCAATCAATTCTTCGGT
>Ga0326728_10012224_pt1 | contig 19164 bp, 16 predicted proteins | sample MB3enrmetagenome_FD_207602 | JGI IMG/M metagenome (GOLD analysis project Ga0326728, IMG submission 207602) | Lab enriched peat soil microbial communities from McLean, Ithaca, NY, United States - MB31MN | ecosystem: Environmental > Terrestrial > Soil > Wetlands > Peat | place: USA: New York... | reverse complement strand
TAATGGGTATGGAAAGCGTTTCATTGACTGCCTTGTACTGGTAATTCAGGGTTTGATCGCTTTCCTGGTTTGCCTGGTACAGGTAGGTATAATTCAATAGTATCGGCAGCTGGTAGGTCCCTCCCTGGGCATATTGGTTAACGGTAATATGGAACGTGGCGGTGGCCGTGGTACTCGACGGGAGATCCCCGACAATCTGGGGATCGGCTTTGACTACAAGGGGAGCATCTCCCGCACCCAGCGTTGCCGTCAGCTGCTTTGCTGTATCCGGCTGATCGATGGGCGTAATTAAGCCGGACTCAACAATCTCGAACTGGTTGAGCCCCGTGTTTTCTATGACGACCTGAATGTCAACATCGTCACCCGGTGAAAATTCGTTGGTGCCTGCAATGTGTGCATTCAGCTCAGGGCTCCCGGTCATGATTTTTTCCCCGGCCATTACCGGGGAGATCGTAAGGAGCAGGAGTGCCACCGCGACAAGGTACACACACACCGTTTTCTGGTTCTTTTTCCTGATTGATTCATTCATAGTATTCCTCGATTTTTGTTGTTCATGCCGTTCCTCGTTTCTGATAAAAATCATATGATATCACTCCAACGTGCGCCGGTAGGTGACGATGCCAAGGATGATCATTGCCGTTGAAAAGATCAAAAGGGCGATGAGATCGGTCCCAATCACATTGAATCCCTGGTTCCTGAGGATAATGCTCCGCAAAGCATGGACCCCGTAATATTCAGGATTAATGACGGTAATCCAGCGTAACCAGCCTGGCATCCCGATGACAGGGTAAAAGGCTCCGGAGGTCATAAACAGGGTGAGGTTGAGAAACGCTATCACTGACTGGTATTCCTGCTGGGATGCAAACCTGGATGCACAGGAGACGACCAGGCTTGTGACCCCGATACAAACTATCATGATTACCAACAGGACCATTAAAAAGTCCTGGAAACTCTGGAGTGTTATGCCGGTAATCAGCAGGTCGATCCAGAACAGGACAAATCCAGCGAAGAATGCCCGGACAGCGCCGCTTGAAATGATTCCAAAAATGATACTGGATCGTTTGACGGGTGTGACCAAGTAGCCTTCGTGGACACCATTTTCCCGGTCCTTGATGAGAGCAATCCCGCCACCAAAAGACGTTGCAGTAAAAATCGCCATCATGATCACCGCGACACCGAAAAACTGAATATATTTGATGTTCCCGTAGATCTCATCGATGATAACAGGTGTGTGTGCCCCAAGACCCAACAGGATCTGGTCCACTGCCCCTTCAACCAAGGGTGGCGTTACAGAATCGGAACTATCGACGTAGACGCGGACCGCGTTATCTTTTGAAACAGATGAGGGAAATACAATAACAGCAGAGATCTTCCCATTTGCCAAATCTTGTTTGGCTTGAGCCTCATCTGTGTAAATGGTAACATCCAGCTCTTTTTCTGCGTCATTATCGCTTCCCTGGCTGATATGGTTAAGCTGGTATGCAGCTTCTGTAAAGAGTGGTGTATCGTTGTAAGGCGGAACTTCCTGGACGACACCAACCGGGATATGACTGATGGTACCCCCCATCGCGCTCCCGAAGATGATGAGATACATGATGGGGATGAAAAGTGACATCACGATGATGAACGGGTTACTCAGGAATTTTTTGATGTCCCGTTTGAAGATGGCCATGGTACTCTTCAGTGCCAAAGGAATCACGATGAATGCCTCCCTCCTGTCTCATTACAGGTTCCATTGCCGCTGTCAATCCCCTTCCCGGTCAGGTAGATGAAGATGTCTTCGAGCGAAGGCGATCGGATTGAGATTGATATGATAGGAATAGCGTACTGCTCGAATACTGCAAGGATGGCGGGGATCACCCGGCTTCCGTTTGTTGCTGATATGGTTACCATATGTTCAACGACAGTCACCGCGTTGACAAGGTCGATCTTCCTGATTGCTTCTTCTGCGAGCGGATCCATGTGAGCCACGCCGATCTCGATGAGATCACCGGCCGGGATCAACTACCGGAGATTTTCCATACTGTCAAGAGCGAGCAGCTTTCCCCGGTCCACAAACGCGATCCGGCCGCAGAGTTTTTCTGCCTCATCCATGTAGTGGGTGGTGAGAATGATCGTCGTATTGTCCTTGTTGAGCATCTGGATCTGGTGCCAGACCTCCCTTCGGGCATCGGGATCGAGGCCGATGGTAGGTTCATCCAGGAAAAGGATAAGCGGACGGTGAATGAATGCCCGGACGATCTCAAGTTTGCGCTTCATACCCCCGGAGAACGTGCTTACCGGCATATAAGCACGGTCGGCAAGACCTGCCATGGTCAGGAGTTCCATGATCCGGTCCGGGAGGATGTCATCCGGAACGTTCTGGAGTTTTCCGTAGAACTCAAGATTATCGTATGCCGTAAGCTCGACATCGCTCGTGTAGTTCTGGGGACAGACACCGATGATAGACCGGATCAACTCCGGATCCCTGGTGATGTCATAATTGTTGACGAATGCCTGGCCCGATGTAGGGGCAAGCAGGGTCGTGAGGATCCTGATAAGGGTACTTTTCCCTGCACCATTTGATCCGAGAAGCCCGAAGATCTCACCCTTCATGACCGAAAAAGAGATGTCGTTGTTTGCGATCACCGTTTTTGTCTTGCTTGCAAAAACCTTGGAAAGGTGATCGATACGGATGATTGCCGTACCCTCCGCGACTCTATTGTTTAGCTCTTGTTCCATCGTTCCCCCTTACGTACGAAGATTCTAGCGTCACTGAAGACCTGTCACCGGTTTGGCATCGGTTTGGTCATTTTTTGAAATACTTACGAGCCTGGATATCACTTTTTTATGACTCCACTTTATGTACATATATTAAAACTCTCCATGATTTCATAACAAATGAATGATTGTTCAGTATAAAAAAGTATTTGGTTAGTGAAAATGATATAAGGTAGAAGCATTATGAATGGTATAAGGGTATGACAAGAGTTTTCCAGAAATACAAAGATGAATACAAGGAAGAGGCAAGAAAGAGAATACTGGACGCAGCTCTAGAAGTCGTGAAGAAAAAAGGGTACCAGTCTATCACCCTTGATGACATAGCCGGGGAAGTCGGTGTCACCAAAGGCACGCTCTACCTCTATTTTAAAAATAAGGAAGATCTCTTCAAGAATGTATTTCACGAGATGTCCAAGTCGTTTAGAGAGACTATGGATTATCATCTCGCCGACAGTGATTGCCTCGAATCGGCGCTTAGTTGTATGATAGATGAAATCATTGCTGTTAACAAAGAATTTGGCATCGAAAACAACCTCGCCATGATCAGTGAGTGGTTCGCTGTTGCCGTTCGCGATCCGTCAGCACGACCACGGTTTAAAGAAATGCTCACCTGCGGCAGGAAATCTTTTGAAGAGCGCGTGCTGCTGCTCCAGAAAAGAAAAGTGGTACCGGAAACTGTTGACGTGGAGGCAGCGACAAAAGGGATAATGGCACTCATAGTTGCGATCAAGATCATGATGTTCCTTGGCGAAGATGAGATCGAGATCAAAAAATGGTGGATCAGCTCCGTGAAGAAATTGCTTGATATACCAACTACCGAAATGAGTTGACTGGTTCTGACGGGTTAACCGGATTTTCCGGGAACGTACCAAAGTGGTAAGATCATTCGACAGCGGTATCAGTGCTGCAGACTTCGCAACCGGCATGCAAACATACTACAACTATATTAGACCCCATCAGGGGATCGGGGGAATGGTTCCGGCGCAGTTGGCAAATATTCCGATCAATCTGACTGGGAATCGATGGGAAACAATGATCGGATTGGCAGTACGATAACTTTTTGAGACCGAAAACCCATTTTTATAACGTTCAAACATTCACCCCCCCCCAGACTTAGTTTTATATATTTGAACTGAGATTACTTGATTGTGGAGAAATATCAGTATGGATGGGCCGCAAATAAGATTAAAATTAGTATTGGATAAATTAGGGATACCCTCTAACGTGTCCACACTTGAAAACAGGATATGCATACAAAAAGCGATTTTTTTAGCGAAGTGTGCGGGTGCGGATTTAGGATATTCTTATAATTGGTATATCCATGGCCCATATAGTCCAGAATTAACTAGCGATTATTATTTGATGGATAATGATCTCTCTTGCGGAGATCCCGATTACCAAAAATATGAGTTAGTGCCCTCTCTGGATCCAAATTTAGAAAGAGCCAAAAATATAATGGAAAAACCTTCAGGTGTCGATTTGTCAAAAACCGAGTGGTTAGAGTTGGTATCTTCAATTATTTATTGGCAAAAATCTACAGGGAATAAAACAGAAACAAAAAGCATATTGAAATCTGAAAAAAATGCATTGTTCAAAGATTTCGATACCGCATTTGAAAGAATCAACGAGTGTGGACTTTTACCATCGTAAATAGCCATTTTTATGCCAGATCCTATTAATTTTGAATACAATAAATTACATGATTCTGTCCATAAAACGATTGGTTTGAGTAAAATAGAGGTTGAAATAATCAATACTAAAGCCTTTCAAAGGCTCAGGAATGTAAAACAATTAAGTCTTGTCCACTACGTTTTCCCAGGGGCAGATTACTCCCGTTTCTCTCATTGCATTGGCACGTGCCATCTAGCCGGTAAATTATTTGATGCTATAAACAAAAACCCCCAAGAAAGAGACGATAGATCAAAACAAAAAATTCGCTTAGCTGGCTTATTGCACGATATCGGGCACTATCCGTTTTCCCATTCGATGGAAGATGCAATAAAACATTATATTAATACATCCCCTCAAGCAAAAAGTGGATTAATAAAAAAAGGCGAAACCCCCACAGAAATGTCGTTTTCAGCCCAAGGTTACTTGGATCATGAAAACATCGGAAGCAAGATTTTAGATAATGATTCTCAGATAAAAGAAATTCTTTGTAGGAACGGTTTTACCCCAATTGAAATATCCAATTTGTTTATTAAAAAAGGGGAATCGCCTCCACCGACAATAAAGAATTTAATTAGTTCGGATCTTGATGCCGATAGATTGGATTACCTTATTCGAGACGCTCATTATATGGGTTTACCATATGGATCTACAGATTTGGATTATATCCTCCGTCAGATGAAATATGACGAGGGCAAATCCGGTGAAAAAAGACCCTGTATCGACTCCAAAGCATTGAGGACGGTCGATCATTTTTTGTTGTGCAGGTATTTTGATTACTCACAAGTTATTTTTCAAAAAACAGTTACTGGGATGGAAGAAGTTCTAAAAAGAGCATTAGCGTACCTCTTGGCTAAAAACAAAATAAAATATTCCGAATCTGATATTATTGATTTGATTTCTTCTGGCGAATGGAACGAATACGATGATATTTACATCATGGGGATTATAAGAAACTGTCATAAAGATGCCACCACTCCACCAGAAGAAAAATTATTTATGAAATCCATCCTTGATCGGATTCCGCCAAAAGAAATCGCCAAACTTGAATATATCGATCAAACTGGGCAAAGAGATATTGATTGTTTCAATGCAAGCATATCTGATTTAAAATCGATTGGTCAAAAAATATCAGGAAATTTCAGCATTAATCAAAAACATATTTTTGTTTGGGACAACGGGGGATTAAGATTAACAAAAATGGGGAGAATGACAGAAGTTTCCAAGGCAGGAGATATAGACAAAGCCGATCTTAACCAACGAATTAGAATCCATAATAGGATGACTAAAGACTCTCTCCCAATAATGGAAAGAGATGATTCGTTGATGAGTATTTTGGCGGACAAAGCATTGTATTCAATGAGACTTTTCATATTAGATCCTACGTTAACCGAGAGTAAAATAAAAGAAATACGAGATTTTGTATTTTCGGAACTACCGTATCGGGATTGGAAATAGTTTCAATCTGCGCGATCAACCGTCACTTATCGCTTGCATTGAAACTTATCAATCAACCGCGAACCTATCAGAACCCTCCTAGAGGTTCTGTTGCGTTGTAGGGTCTTTTAAGTTTTCGGATCGCACTGTTGCATGGCGGGTCTTTTTGAGAATTTGTTAGTAATATCAATAAGTTAATTGAGCAAAGGTTCTTTTAAGGAATTTCCATGAGCGAAAATCACCATACATATTTCAAAGAAATTCAACACCAATACAAAACAAAAGACACAACTGAACACTCTTTCAGAACGCAATTGGAGAATTTTTTAAAATCTCTCAACCCCAAATGTTCCCCCCTCCATGAATCAAAACGCGACAGGATTTTCGGAACTCCTGATTTTAAAATATTTTTTAATGGTGTGAAAATCGGTTATATAGAGACAAAAGATTTGGGCGCTAATCTTGATGAGATTTTAGATACCCTCCAAATTAAAAAGTATACAGCTAGTATTAGCAACCTAATCCTCACCAACTATTGTCGTTTTATTCTTCTTCGGAATGGCGAGTGTGTTTTGGATGTGTCGCTGTTTTCTCCGTCAAATTTAGATAAAACTCAATTTAAAATTTCAAATGAAAAAATTAACGAATTTGACCAATTAATTGATTCATTTTTATCTTACAAATCCCTCACTATAAAAACCCCAGAATCACTTGCATTTGAACTCTCAAAAAAAGCTATTCTCATCAAAGACATTGCCAAAGAACAACTTAAAATTGATAGGGTCAATCAAAAAAATGGTGAGAGTTACACCTCTATTCTGGATTTTTATGAGGGAGTTAAAGAATTAATCCACGACATTTCTGATGATGATTGTGTGGATGCATATGCTCAGACAATCACTTACGGGTTGTTCTTAGCTAAAAACCAATGCAAGGGTGGGGGAACTATGACCCGTGATCACGTTGATAGTTGTCTCCCCCGTAACATTCCTATAATACGTCGTATTTTTAGAGATATTTCCGGATCGTCTTTGCCCCATAACCTGATTTGGGTCTTTGATGAAATTTTAGATGTTTTAAACTCTACTGATATTGATTCTGTTTTTGAGGAAAGCGATAAAAGAGGCAAATCGGATCGTGACCCGTTCTCTCATTTCTATGAAGACTTTTTACAACTTTACGATCCTGCAAAACGAGAGAGGAGGGGTGTTTACTACACTCCCCGACCCGTTGTAAATTATATTGTTAAATCTGTCGAGTGGTCAATTAAGAATAATTTTGAGAAACAACTTGGTTATGCTGATGATAATGTCACCGTCCTTGATCCAGCCACAGGTACAGGAACTTTTCTTTATTTTGTATATCTTCGCACTTTAACCGAACTTGTAGACAGAAAGTTGAACGGACTTATCAACAGCAAAATCCGAGATCAAGCCTTAAAGAATTTTTACGGCTTAGAGATACTAATTACGCCATATATTATCGCTCATTTGAAGTTAGGGATGCTTTTGAATCGTTGGCATTATGAGTTTAAAGAGGGGGAACGAGTTCAAGTTTACCTAACAAATTCTTTGGATCAAGGAGAAGATATCGGGCTCCTCCCCTATTTAAAAGAGATAAACGAAGAACGGCGCGTTGCTCACAATTTAGTAATGAATAAACCCATTCTTGCAATAATTGGCAATCCCCCATATTCGGGGATGTCAGCTAACAAAGGGGAATGGATTGATAGATTATTAAAAGAGGGTTACGCACGTTTTGACGGATCTAAAGATGATGGGTACTATAAGGTTGACGGTTCGCCCCTTGGGGAGAGGAATCCGAAATGGCTCCAAGATGATTATGTTAAATTTATCCGTTTTGCACAATGGAAAATTGATAAAGCTGGAGAAGGTGTTATTGGGTTCATCACCAACCATGCATATCTAGACAATCCCACGTTTAGGGGGATGCGATGCTCATTATTGCAGAGTTTTCAACGGATTTATATCCTGAATCTTCATGGAAATACAAAGAAAAATGAGAAATGCCCAGATGGTAGTAAGGATGAAAACGTCTTTGATATCCAGCAAGGAACGGCAATTGTTCTTCTAGTTAAAAATCCTGGAATACATGACAGGAAAATTAAGTATTTTGATCTTTATGGGTTGCGAGAGGTCAAATACCAATATCTCGACCGGAACACGCTTTTCTCTACAGAATGGCAGGATTTGGAGCCAACTTCCCCGTATTACCTTTTTGTACCGACAGATTTGACGTTACAATCTGAATATGACGATTTTGTAAAAATTACGGATATATTCCCTCAAACAAGTATTGGGATCATCACTGCAAGAGACAATTTAACGATTAAATGGACATCCCAAGAAGTATTAACAACAATCACTAAGTTTTCAAGTTTGCCTCCTGAAGAAGCGAGAAGAATTTTTGATTTGGGAAAAGATGCAAGAGACTGGAAAGTGGAACAAGCCCAAAAAGATTTGATTGACAGCGGTTTATCAAGAGAAAATATATTCAGAATTTTTTACAGGCCGTTTGACATTCGATATACCTACTATACTGGCACAACATGTGGTTTTCACTGTATGCCGAGGCATGAAATCATGCGTAACATGATTAAACCGAATCTTGCAATCCATACATGCCGTCAAATTTCCGGAGGGGATTGGCAACATGTCTTGGTTTCAGATTGTATTGCCGATGATTGCTATGTCTCTAACAAAACAAAAGAGAGGGGATATATTTTCCCTCTTTATCTTTACAAAGAGAACCAAGATGATGAGGTGAGACAATGCAATATAAACTCAATAATTATAAGTAACCTTGAGGAAAGGTTCCTTCGGGACATCCAACCGGATGATATCTTTTATTATGTCTATGGTGTCTTACACTCGAAGAAATATCGTAAGAGATATGTAGAATTTTTAAAACGGGATTTCCCCAAGATCCCATTTACTGACGATTATGTGAAATTCACTCAAATTGCATCTTTGGGCAAATCACTCGTAGAATTACATTTGGAAAGAGAACAACTCCCTCCAACGATAAAATATGAGATTTTCGGAAACAATAAAGTTGAGTCTATCAAGTATGTTAGTGGAAAATTGTACATTAATAAAACCCAATACTTCGATAATATCTCCGAAGATATCTGGAACTTCCATATCGGGGGATATCAGGTTCTTGATAGGTGGTTGAAATATAGAAAGAATAGAGAATTATCGGATCAGGAAATTTTACACTTTATCCAAATTGTTGAAATTTTGAAAGAAACGATTCGACTTATGAATGAAATTGATAAAATAAACCTCCTGCCATAATAAACATCAGCATTTTCTTTTATTTTTATTCTTCTTCCATTACTTCTTCCAATAACAGAATTTTCACTTTCTTTCCAACCCATTTCTTCGGTACGAGAACTCCGCCGGAGTTCCCGATAGATTTCACCGTCTTGTCAATTACCTGATAGGCCGATGTATGTACGTCCATTTGTCCGGTCATGAACTATTCTTTGTTCAACTTTGTATTTAATATTATCTAACATTGTTAGTATATTGTTAAAACAAAACAACAACAAATAAATACTTGTTAGAACAATGTATATACATAGAACTAACAAGGAGTGAACAAAGATGAGCCAATTCAACAACCCAATGGAGTTAAGGGGATTGAAGATTCTATCAGAGCAGGATACCATTATCCAGACCGGTAAGAACGAATGGGACGTACGGTCACAATCGAAGGATGCATACTATCAAGTTGTCCGCAAGTTCCAGGATCGCCATGCTCAAATGCGTGGTCAGGCAGTATGGACATGCTCCTGCCCGGATTTCCAAACAAGGAATATGCCCTGTAAACACATCCACGCCGTTCAATTCTCATTAAAGCTCGGTGGGGACATAGAGAAAGAAAGCGCAGCTCAACACATCGAAACGACAGAACCAAAAATCCTATGCCCTGCCTGCAAGAGTGAAAACGTTGTAAAACGCGGAATCCGTAAAACCCAGTTTGGAGAGGTTCAGAGATACGGATGCAACGATTGTGGTCACCGGTTCGTTGTCGATAAGGGATTTTGCCGGATGAAGTTCAGCCCGAAAATAATTACTCAAACGCTTGATCTTTACTTCAAGGGACTTTCACAAAGTGAGATTGCTGATCACCTAAAACAGTTTGAAAATGTCAGCGTTGCTCAACCTACAATCCTTGTTTGGATCAAGAAGTACCTGAAACTCCTCGCTAAGTACTCCGAGAAGTACAAAGCCGATGTTGGCAACATCTGGCACTGTGACGAAACAACGGTGTTCATCAAAAAAGAGGGGGAGAAGAAGTACTACCAGTGGATCTGGAATCTTATGGATGCAAAGACCCGCTATCTCCTTGCTTGCCAAGTTACAGAGAGCCGATTCGTTAAGGATGCCCGAAAGCCATTACAAAAGGCTAAGGAAGTGACTCTAAACGTGCCTGACGCGATTGTAACCGATGGGCTCCCCGCATATAGGCAAGCGGTGAAGGATGAGTTTTACGGGCTCGGCAGATTCCAGAACCCGCATGTGCGCTTGAAAGACTTTGAAACCAAGCCGAACAACAATATCCTTGAACGCCTGAACGGGACATTCAGGGAGAGAACGAAGGTAGTGCGATCATTTGATAGTGGAATCGGTGCTGAGGAGTTCGCTGCCGGGATGCAGACTTATTATAATTACATCCGACCTCACCAGGGCATCGGCGGATTAGTACCAGCACAACTGGCAAACATCCCGATCAATCTCACTGGAAACCGGTGGGAAACTATGATCGGGTTGGCAAGCGAGGGAAAATAATATTTTTGGTTTTTTAAAGGAGATATTATATCATCAAGCATTCACAATTTTAACCGATTGAAAAATGTCATATGAAGATACCGAAGAAGATAAGCGCGATGATAAACAGCTAAAATTTTTACAAAATGCTCTTGTCTCTCAAAAAGAGCTGCATTATCCAGTGACCAATTTGGACATCTTGCTGGACTCCCCTGGTATTCCGAGAGCGTCAATAGTAGACCTTTCACATTCGGATGTTCCAAAAGTGGAAGCCATTAAACTCCCCGATCTATCAACTCTGAATGTGGAAAGTCCATTCATGAAGAGCCATATGGAACACATGAGAGAAAAAAGAAGAACAATCTCAAAGACATACATTAAACAGGAGCCAGAGAAATCAAAAAAGTCAGAGAAACGCGGATTGTCATCATCTCAAAAAAATAACATTAGACTTGTTTTTGAGGAGTGCGAGTACAGAGGATGCCATAGGGCACCACATGAAGTGCATCATATTAATGAGGATAAAACTGATAACTCTTACAAAAATTTAATCGTATTGTGTGGGGCTTGTCACGACGATGCACATGGAAAAAATCCCAAAAAACAAAAAATACCAAGAGAGAAATTGTCCGGTGTAGTAAAAAGACGTGCCACTAATAAAGAAAAACGGATTAAAGAAATATTAAACAAAAAACCAAACAACAGAAAAAAGCCAGATAACAACAACGTTCAATTACCGTCTTACCTTCCAAAGACTACAGATATCATCCCAAAACCCATCAAATTCACAAAATCGAATCTTGGATTGTCGGGAAGAAATTTGTAAAACATATTATTTTTTTAGAGGGAAACGAAAAAATCTCCATCTATCAACCTCACATAATGGAACCCCATTCTTTTCAGTGATCGCTTCCCGCTTTGGATTTGTCTTTTTTTAGGAATCCCAGCCCAAACGAAAATTTTGTCTTTAATTTTGCGTTGATGGACTGTTCTCATCACTTGGGGTAATGATCTCTCACTTGGGGCGTTAGCCAATGCTTCTTGTAATCTTTTCTTGCTAAACCATACTCCATTTTCAGTAGTCATATCTCACACTCCTAAACGTGACATCCGCTCTCGGAGCGGTTGCGCGACCAACCGCAATGTAACACCAACCGCTTTGGTTGGAAACCAATCGTGAAGGTAACAGAACCCTCCTAGAGGTTCTGATAGGATGAAGGGACTTCGGGACTTTTAAGGATTGATGATAATTCGCGGGACTTTGCACACAACAAGAGCGCGTTAAAAAGAGAGGTCATGGGAGATTTACAGGTATTGGCTCACCGCCCGGATCTTCCATATTACATTTCGGATCAATTTCATCATACAGAAATTTTTCAATACCGTCCCGATCATTTTGGCGGCTAACTTTTGCAAATCTAAATCCAACAATTTTGTCTTTTGTTTTTCTCCTAATACACTCATTCTCTTCAGAATCAGATAAATGATCGAGCAATCTCTGTTCAAGATTTTTAGCTTGACCAACGTAGTATCTCTTCCATTTGCCGCTAACTTTTTTCACCAAAAGGATGTACACTCCAGCCGATGTCGGAACGTATGTTTGTACGCTCTCCTTAGCGTGATCGTATCGTGTTGACCATTGGAGTTCCATTTTGTGCCCCTCTCATTTTGGATTTTTTATTTTTATGCATTTAATAATTTGTTATCCTTTGGATTTTACCGTCTTTGTAATGTTTGCACCTGAAATGGTTTGGCGAGTTCCCATTATACGTAGTATAATGGGAACTTGTGCAAGTTGCCGTTTAATATTTTGGTGCGTCTATAGTTGATCAATCAAGTATAATTGCCGATATCTTAACATAAATTATGAAAGAAAGCGATTTGTAATAATATAGATTTCATATCACCATTGCTAACATTTGGTTAGTGCAGGAACTTAATTTATTATAAAGTTTTCGGTTAGCGTAATCTATATAAATACATCTTGCATACATAATCTACTTTTGACCAGCAAAATATATCTTGCGATTGTTTGACAGAAACACTTCATTGGAATCGGCAAACCAATGAAACTAAATTTTGCAAGATATTGGCCGGGTTTCATTCAAGGTTTGAGAGGCTAGAGATGCAGAAAACTGTACTATTCGAAAAACAGTATAACGTCAATGTCAATCAATTTAATACTACTGATGACGTTGATCGCTTTCTGTCTGAAAAAAATGGTGGGCGAAAGCTTGGGGTTGTTCGTGTGTCGGGTAACATAATTGAAAGAACAGGGAATATGTTGCCCGTTAAAAGAATCAATACTGATGATTTGATTGATAAGGCTATAGGCTGATAATCTCTCTTTTGAGGTGACCATTATAACAAATCATACGTCAGTAGAGAGTTTTATTCAATATTATCATGAGAACTTTATACCCGCTTATGGTGATGTAACAAGTTATCTCTTAGAAAAGCCGGAATCTGTTCTTTTGGGTTTGGAGAATATATCCTCCCACCTCATACAATTTTTAGATTCTTCAAAAGAGACCTCAATAAAAAATCAAAATCTTGAAAAAGCATTTCACCATTTAGAGAGAGCAACATTGGACTGTTACAAGATTCTCTGGATTCGAATGCAAACCGACCTTACAGAAATTTGTACCGATCAAGAAATGCGAAAATTCTGTGTTAACATACCGGAGGGTCAATTTATAATAAGATATGAAGAATTTATGAGTTTAATACGCGAGGCAAGGAAATATGAACTTAACAATGTTGGAAATCCTGATATTTCGATAACGGTTGACTATTATAAACGTGCAATTGAAACCGGCGTTACTTTATGTGGAGTTATTGACCATTTAAAGATACAGGATTATAAAAAAACTAAAGAGAAATGGTTAAAAAAATTTACGACAAGAGATATTGTCGTTGGTATCATTGGTGCCGTTCTTGGAGCTATTCTATGGGAATTAATTCGCTTAACGGGGGTTGTTCCCAGTGTCTTGCATTATCTTCACCCATAAAATTATTTTATTGCCGCCAGCCCGATCATCGTTTCCCATCGATTTCCTGTTAAATTAATCGGGATATTGGCAAGTTGAGCTGGAACCATCCCGCCGATTCCCTGATGAGGGCGGATGTAATTATAGTATGTCTGCATCCCGGTGGCAAACTCTTTCGCACCGATCCCACTGTCGAATGACCGTACTACCTTTGTCCTCTCTCGGAAGGTTCCATTCAGGCGTTCAAGGATATTGTTATTCGGCTTTGTTTCGAAGTCTTTGAGCCGGATATGTGGGTTTTGGATTCTACCGAGACCATAGTATTCTGCCTTGATCGCTTCGTTGTATGCAGGGAGTCCATCGGTCACAATCGCATCTGGAACGTTTAGCGCCACTTCCTTTGCCTTTTGTAGCGGCTTGCGTGCATCTTTGACGTACCGGGTTTCCGTGACTTGGCAGGCAAGAAGATAGCGAGTTTTGGCATCCATAAGGTTCCAGATCCATTGGTAGTGCTTCTTTTCGCCTTCTTTCTTGATGAAAACGGTTGTCTCATCACAGTGCCAGATATTTCCAACATCAGCTTTGTACTTCTCGGAGTACTTCGCAAGAAGTTTCAGATATTTCTTGATCCAAACAAGAATTGTAGGTTGTGCAACGCTGACATTTTCAAACTGTTTTAGGTGATCGGCAATCTTTCTCTGTGAGAGTCCTTTGAAGTAAAGATCAAGCGTTTGGGTTATGATCTTCGGGCTGAACTTCATACGGCAGAATCCCTTGTCTATAACGAACCGGTGACCGCAATTATTGCATCCGAACCTCTGAACCTCTCCGAACTGGGTTTTGCGGATTCCGCGCTTTACAACGCTTTCACTCTTGCAGGCGGGACAGAGAATTTTCGGTTCTGCCGTTTCGATGTGTTTCGCTGCGCTCTCTTTCTCAATTTCTCCACTGAGTTTAAGCGAGAACTGAACAGCGTGGATGTGCTTGCAGGGCATGTTTCTTGTTGCGAAATCTGGGCAGGTGCAAGTCCATACAGCCTGACCTCGCATTTGAGCATGGCGATCCTGGAACTTCCGAGTTACTTGATAGTATGCATCCTTCGATTGGGATCTAACATCCCATTCGTTCTTGCCGGTCTGAATGATAGTGTTGGGTTGCGAGAGGAGCGCGAGCCCCCTTAATTCTCTTGGGTCTGTTAGTTGTTGCATTGTGTTCACCTACTTGTTTACCTACATAATATCATTACACCTGTAAGTATTTAAACTTGTAGGTAAACAAGTGGGTAACACAAAAACTAAATAAGTTTGGCAACAAAGCATAAACACATGGCTAAAAATTCTCGATCCGATGAGTCAATTCTCAATCTTGCCACATCTAAAAGACGCTCGTTGAGAACAACAGTACCGGCGTTTATTATGGATCAAATGAGTCTAAAACCCGGTGATAAATTTCAATGGAGGATAGAGGGAGATAAGTTGGTCATCGAGATGAAAAAAGAGTGAGATTCTAGTATTCATTAGGTTCTTCATCATCGAACTTCCCATCATAAGAAAAATACATTTCACTTCTTACAGAGTTTTGGATATCCCTAGAAACCCTATCGTTGGATTCCATCTCGCTATCATATATTTTTTCCAAATTTTTATCTAATTTGTCCGTAAGGGCTTTTTTTGCAATTTCAACAGTATATGTATTGTTTTTGTCCTTTGTCAAAAGTATGAGATCGGTTTCCTCGCCAACCCCAAGGGCTTTTTCTGCCCTCTTCTTTGCATTATAAACTGTTACTATAGCTTGCCCATCACTCATTTGAAGAGAATATGTTAATCGCACAATCTCCGGGAAGGCCAGAAGTTGCCCAGATCCTATTGCAGCAAAACCCTGATGATCGAACGTTCTAATATCTCCGAATTGATCTACTACAAAAATATGGGGAGCGTAATCAATTCCCACTACTAAAAACTCGGCTTCAAAATATTTTGTCTTAAATTCATATTCTATTTTGTCTAAACTCCTTATAATATCCATAACGACCCTATCGGACATTGTTCTGGATTTAGATTTAAATTCTTTAGATGTGAGATCATACCTAGAGAAAACTTGCTTCCGTTTTTCTTTGAGCCCCGATTCAAATTTTAATTTGCATTCTTCTGCGAGAATTTCGGCTATTTGCTTAACGCTGCATTCCTCATCGGGGATTCGTAACCTAGTTTTAATTATTATTTCATCGGAATTAACGGCATCCGTTGATGATGCCATAATGTAAGCATGAAGGTTTAATAATTCGATTTTTGAATTTCCCCCCTCGAAACAGATCGCATCCGTCGATACCAATCTATCAGATGCAAAAACAATCATGGGTTGCCTAGAATAAATATCGGTTGCAATTAACGCTATACACACAGTCATACCAGAACGCTCAAATTTATCGTTTGGTATATCGCCCCATCTATTTTTCCTTTGCAAAGTCCCGCCATTTATCACCAATTTGGTTTTACTTAAAAGTCCCTTCATCCTATCAGAACCCTCTTAGAGGTTCTGTTGCATTCGCGGGAGGCTGTTGCAATTGCCCGCGAGTGTTGCATCGCGGGTGGTAGCGCATGAACGTTACTTTTCAATCAGATAAAAAAAGTGAAAATCCTTCTTCCAAGTTTCGGGATATAATTAAAGAACTAGAAAATCCCTCGAATGGTAGATTAACGTATTTGATTTTATTTATCATACTTGCACTTGTCTTAATATTCCGATTCTTTATACAGATTCGAACTTTTTTACGTAAATTTAAATAAATAATTTTATATGTGGAATCATTCAATAAATGTCTCGTGGATATATGGGGTGTTCTTATGGACGTAGGGGATGTTTTTGAGAAGTATTTTCTTATTTTTACTGTGATTCCAACATTATATTGGCTTGATTTAGTTGATCTGAAAACGTTCTCGTTTTTCGCTCCTCAAAATATTCCTGTATACATTGGAATCCTTCTAACATCCAGTCAAATGTTTTTTAGTATGGATTACCGTCACAAATTTCTAAATTTTAAACCTCTATTGGAGATTAGAATAAACCCAAGCGAGTGGTTCCCTCGATTAAAATTATTACTTATCGTGTGTGAATGGGTTTTTTCCATTTTAACCTTTTGTTATATGATAGGGTACATGGTATCTCATCAGTTTGATACTGTGATTATGGCATTATTTGCTTTTTATGCAGTTGTAATTATTTTTGCTGTTTTAGCTGGAATATCAACTATAATACTAACTCTAAAATCAGATTTTTTTAGAGAGGCAATTACATCTTATTATGACGATGCTAAAAAATTGGTAAATGGAAAAAATTAGATTATTTCCCCGCCGTTGCCAGCGAGATCATTGTCATCCATCGGTTGCCGGTTAAATCCAGTGGAATTTTTGCCAGTTGTGCCGGAGTTAATCCACCAATTCCCTGATGGGGTCTGATGTAGTTATAGTAGGTCTGCATCCCCGCAGCGAAGGCATCAGCACCAATGGCACTGTCGAATGACCTAACCACCTTTGTTCTCTCCCTGAAAGTTCCATTCAAGCGTTCAAGGATATTGTTGTTTGGCTTCGTTTCAAAGTCTTTCAGGCGCACATGGGGGTTCTGAATTCTTCCGAGCCCGTAGAACTCGTCCTTAACGGCTTGCCGGTATGCAGGGAGCCCATCGGTTACAATCGCGTCGGGCTTAACTGCTGTAACTTCTTTGGCTTTTGCTAATTGCTTGCGTGCATCTTTGACGTACCGTGTTTCAGAGACTTGGCAAGCAAGAAGGTATCTGGTCTTGGCATCCATCAGGTTCCAAATCCAGAGATAGTGTTTTTTCTCACCTTCCTTCTTGACAAAGACGGTTGTTTCGTCACAGTGCCAGATATTACCGGCTTCGACCTGATACTTCTCGGCGTATTTCCCAAGCTGAGCCAGATACTTCCGAACCCACCGGAGAATAGTTGCCTGATTGACAGTCACATTCTCAAATTGAGTAAGGTGATCGGCGATCTTCCGAAGTGAAACACCCTTAAACCAGAGGTCAAGAGTTAGAGTGATCGTCTTGGGGCTGTTCTTCATTCTGTGGAATCCAGTGTCAGTAACAAACCGGTATCCGCAATCGTGGCAGATATACCGCTGGTTCTCCCCGAACTTGGTTTTGCGGACACCGTATTTTATGACGTTGCCGCTTTTGCATGTCGGGCAGATAATAGTAGGTTCCACCTCCTCAGTCTGAGTTGCCTCATAATCCTTAACAATTTCCCCAGATATTTTAAGAGATAGCATGACGGCATGCTGGTGTTTACAGACGGTGCCACGAGTGAGGAAATCAGGACAGGTGCATGTCCATGTTGCCTGATCTCTCATCTGCGCGTGGCGGTCTTTGTATGCCCGTACAACGTGATAGTACGCATCCTTGCTCTGGGAACGAACATCCCATTCGTTCTTGCCGGTCTGGATAACGGTGTCGGGTTGGGATAAGATTGCGAGTCCCCGGAGCTGTCTTGGATCGGTAATCTGTTTCATCATTTTTAACTCCACCTTTGCTTACTTATTATACATTATTATACGTTTTAATACATTATAAACCTTTTGGATACAAATGGATGAGAAAGTATTAAATAGGTTTAAAACGTATATTTGAGTGGTGAGAAGATGGGTGGAATGCACTCGGCTACATTGAAAGTGATACAAGGCGGACGGATAACCATCCCGACTGAGGTTCGGGAGCTGGAAAATATCCAAGAAGGCGACTACGTTAAAGTGACCATTGAAAAGATCGAGAGAAACAAGGGATGATATGAATGCCCGCCTCCCGTGATGCAACACCACCCGGAAAAGTATTAGAACACCCTACAACGCAACAGAACCCTCTTAGAGAATGCTTATATAGAACCACAAACCAAATTTAGTGCTAAAAGTGGTGATAATTTTATGTCGCAACAACTTGGAGGACAACCAATTCTCATTCTTAAAGAAGGTACCAACCGTACCCGGGGCCGTGACGCCCAGGGTATGAACATCACCGCTGCAATGGCTGTTGCCAGTGCAGTCAGGACCACGCTCGGCCCCAAGGGTATGGACAAGATGCTTGTCGATACCATCGGCGATGTCGTGATCACCAACGATGGTGTTACCATCTTAAAGGAAATGGACATCGAGCACCCGGCCGCAAAGATGATGGTCGAGGTCGCAAAGACCCAGGACGATGAAGTCGGCGACGGAACAACTACCGCAGTCGTCATCGGCGGGGAACTCTTAAAGAAGGCAGAGTCACTCCTCGAACAGGACGTCCACCCGACGGTTATCGCCCACGGCTACCGCATGGCAGCTGAGAAGGCACAGGCACTGCTTAAGGACATCGCGTTCGATGTAAAGCCCACCGACAAGGCGCTCTTAAAGAACATCGCAGGCACTGCGATGACCGGCAAGGGTGCAGAGGCAAGCAAGGAAAAGCTCTGCGACCTCGTTGTCAGGGCCGTAATGATGGTTACCGACGCTGACGGAAC
>Ga0326728_10012220_pt1 | contig 19167 bp, 17 predicted proteins | sample MB3enrmetagenome_FD_207602 | JGI IMG/M metagenome (GOLD analysis project Ga0326728, IMG submission 207602) | Lab enriched peat soil microbial communities from McLean, Ithaca, NY, United States - MB31MN | ecosystem: Environmental > Terrestrial > Soil > Wetlands > Peat | place: USA: New York... | reverse complement strand
GTGTGGATGCTGAAGCTGACCCGGTCGACCTCCGGAATGCCGATTATCAGCACGGTTCCCCCGGGCTTAAGCAGCTCGATGGCTTGATCGAGTGTTTCCTGCTGGCCCGCGCACTCGAAAACAAAATCCACTCCCAAGGGCTCGAGCTCAAGAATGGCTCGCACCACGTCGATTCGTTTCGGGTTTCCGGTCCAGGCTGCCCCGCAGCGCCGGGCCATGGCGAGGCGCTCGTCGAGCAGGTCGGTGGCATAGACTGTGCAATCACAGGCGGCGCGGCTCGCCAGCAGTGCACACAATCCAATCGGGCCGGAACCCAGGATGGCGATCTTTGCTCCCGGCTGCATCTGCGCCAAGCGTTGCGCATAGATCCCAATGGAAAGCGGCTCGACCGCTGCCGCTTGCACCATGGTCATGCCCTCGGGAATGGCATAACAGGACTTTTCAGGCATTACAAGGTATTCCGCCAGCGCCCCCGGCCCCTGCCCCGGGCAGGCCAGGAAGTTTTGGTTCCGGCAAGTGTGTTCGCGGCCTGACAGGCATTGATCGCAATGCCCGCAGGGAATTAGCGGGTCCACGGCCACCCGCTGGCCAACCGTCAGTTTCTTGACCTGGTCACCGACCGCCACTACACTTCCCGCGCACTCGTGCCCTGTCCATTGCGGATAGTTGGCCACTAATGACCCGATCCGCCCCCTCGTATAGTAGTGCACATCCGATCCGCAAACGCCCACCACCCCGACGCGCAAGAGGACATCGTGCGGATTGCTGATCTCCGGCGCCGGCGTCTCGCGAATCTCCATTTGTCTTATGCCGGTCAAGAAAGCTGCTTTCATCTGGACTCCTCCATATACGGGATAGACTATTCTAGCAGGCAACTGCGGGGTGCAAAAGGAACAGGGGACGGCAAGCCGTCCCCCCACAATGGCCACGAGCGCCCCTGCTTCGTCCTATGCCGAGCGCCCCGGCGTCAACTCCGGAAAAGAGCGGCGAACGAGCCCCTCATAGATTGCTCCGCCCAGCAGGCCTCCTGCGCTAGGAGCGAGGATGTAAACCCACCACTCGTTACCACGCGGGCCGGGAAGCGCGATTCGCCCCCAACCTGCAAAGTACCCGAGAAGGCGCGGGCCAAAGTCGCGCGCAGGATTCAAGGCGGCCATGGTGAGCGGCCCCCCGAGCATGACCAGCGCCGAAACCGCGAATCCGATGAACAGCGGCGCGAGATTGCTTTTCGGCGCCAGCGGATTGCGCTCGTCACCCAGAGCCATTATGGCGAGCAGGAGCACCATGGTCATTATCACTTCGGCCATGAAGGCGGTGGCGGTGGAAACCTTGGCAAGATCCTGAGCCCCTACTCCCACCGACCCGGGATTAGGGTAATAGCAAGAGAAGACCATCATCAGCTTTTGACTTCCCAGCTGACCTATGCTTACCCCAAGTTTCTTTGCCGCCGGCTGCCAGAGTCCTCGCCAGCCCCAGAACAGCGCGGCAGCGGCAAGGAATGCCCCCAAGGTTTGAGAGAAGAGATAGGGAATGATTTTCCATTTTGGAAACTTGCGGAAGGCCGCAAAGGCCAGAGTCACCGCGGGGTTGATGTGTGCCCCCGAGACTCCGCCCGTTAAATACACGGCAATCATCACCGCCAGTCCCCACACCCATGCCACTCCCATAGGGTCGTAGCTTCCGACAACGACGGCGGCGGCAACAATGCCGTCTCCCACGAGGATGAGAACGAAGGTGCCCAATACCTCGGCAAAACATTCGCCGATGAATTGATTTCTCACGCTACTCACAGGACTCCTTTTTCGAGGGGCCGGCGCCGGCATTCCACTGCCCACGCTCCCGTTAGTGTCTGAATCACGGACTAAGACGAGAGTTTAAGACTTTCCGCGTCCAAGGCAGCGATTTCATGCTCGGCCAGCCGCCAGCCTAAAGCGCCGGCGTTTTCCTTTGCCTGCCGAGCGTTCTTGGCTCCGGGGATGGGGACAGCGCCCTTCGAGATCACCCAGTTCAACGCCACCTGGGCCGGGGATTTCCCATCGTAGGTTTGCCCAATGGCGCGCAGGAGCTGAGTCAAGGGCTGGATTTTGAGGAGTCGCGCCCGGCGGAAGAGGTAGCGGCGCATCCCGAGCGGACGAACCTGGGGCGTATATTTGCCTGTCAACATCCCCTTAGCGAGGGGGCTGTAAGCAATCAGGGTGACGCCCAACTCGTGGCAGAGTTTCAACAAACCCTTGAGCTCGACGCTCCGCTTCAGTAGATGAAACTCGACCTGGTTGGACGCCAGCGCGACGCCGCGTTTCGCCAGCGCGGAGTGGGCGCGCAACAACTCGGCGGCATTGTAATTCGACACACCCACCGCGCGCGTCAGCCCTGCCGCGACGGCGTCCGCCAGCGCATTGGCCCACATTTCAATCGGCACAGGCCGGAAAGGCCAGTGGATTTGATAAAGGTCCACCTGTTCCAACTGCAAGCGGCCGAGGCTGGCACGCAGCGCCGAAAGCAAGGTGCCCTTCCGCAGCCGCCAGGGATAGGGCATGAACTTTGTCGCCACCACCAGGGGCGCCCCGAGCGGGGACTGCCCAGCTTCCTTGAGGAACGCACCTAACAATTCCTCCGAGCGCCCCTTGCCATAAACTTCAGCGGTGTCGAAGAAGTTGATGCCCGATTGCAGGCTGGCTTGGAAGGCCTCTCGAATGTCGCTATCAGTGTGGGTCTTGCCGTATCCCCACATCACGCGGTCACCCCATTGCCAGGTGCCTAAGCCGAGGGGAGAGATGCGTATGCCGGTCTTGCCGAGGGCGATCAAATCTTCCATGCCGCACTCCCTTGCTACGGGGAGATACCGCCCCGAGAGGAAGCTCACCACAGAGCGCATACCGCGGCTCATCGCCGCCGTCTTGTAGGGCCGCTCGACCCCCTCACCCTTCCCGCGTCCCGATGAAGTATATCGGGATCGCGGGCCACCCTCTCCCCCAAGGGGGAGAGGGCCAGTAATGTCTCGACTCTTCTCTGTGGTCTCAGTGCCCTCTGTGGTGGATCTTTTCTCTACGGGCTTATGCCTCCGCGGCCTTATCGCCGTGCAACTTCTTCACTAGGTTGGCAACATTCGTCGCGAAGTGCCGAGCAGTTTCAATTCCTTCCTTATCTTGCCAGACCTCGCCCGGAAGCCGGCCAAAAGCCATGTTCCAGTACGTCGATCCCGGCACAATCATATCGTTAATCAGGAAGAACATCAGCATTTCCTGGAGGGTGAACGTCTGGCCGCCGCGGCGCGCCACCGCTACAGCGCCACCCACCATGCCGGAGAGGAATTGGTTCGAGTGCTTGGAAACGTAGCCGATACGCTGAAGCGCTGCCATCACATCCCCGCGCGCCGTGCCGAAGTAAACGGGCGAGCCCACAATGAAGCCCTGCGAAGCTCGCAGCTTCTTGATAATGTCGTTCAGCCCATCTTGCAAACTGCACTCACCCAATTCGCTGCACTTGCCACAAGCCGTACAGGATTCGATTTTCATCTCCGAGAACGAGATGACTTCCGCTTCGACCCCTTGCTCGCGAATCAGGCGCGCGCATTCGTTCATGAGTTGCGCGGTGTTGCCATCCGCTTTCGGACTTCCACTAATTAAGAGTACTTTTGCCATTGTTCATCTCCTAAGTTCTCGCGGATAAGACCTGGTAACGTAATAGCTATTCCCTGTTGCCGTACAACTTCTTGATCAAATTGGCTACATTTGCCGCAAAGTGCCGGACAGTCTCTATTCCTTCGTTGTCCTGCCAGACCTCAGCCGGATGCCAGCCAAACACCATGTTCCAGTAGGTCGATCCCGGCACAATCATGTCGTTAATCAGGAAGAACATGAGCATTTCTTGAAGGGTCGAGGTGTGGCCGCCTCGGGCCGCCACCGCGACGGGGCCGCCTGCCATGCTGGAGAGGAACTGGTTCGACTTCCTGGAAACGTAGCCGATGCGCTGGAGCGCTGCCATTACGTCACCACGCGCTGTGCCGCAGTAAACCGGTGAGCCCACAATAAAGCCCTGCGAAGCTCGGAGCTTCTTGATAATGTCGTTCAGCCCATCTTGCAAACTGCACTCACCCAATTCGCTGCACTTGCCACAAGCCGTACAGGATTCGATCTTCATTTCGGAAAACGAGATGACTTCCGCCTCAACCCCTTGCTCGCGAATCACCCGCGCGCATTCGTTCATGAGCTGCGCGGTGTTGCCATCCGCTTTCGGACTTCCGCTGATTAGGACTACTTTTGCCATTCTTCATCTTCCAGCAGGATCTGGTTCTCCGGGTTCCGCGTTTCGCCGGCGCTCGTTACGCGCACCGCTGCCGGCGCTTTGACAGGGCATTTGGTCTCGCAGATGCCACAGCCGATACATAGATCGGGGTCCACGTGGGGTTGCTTCACCGTCAGCTTCTCGCCCTGAATGTTCCGCACTTCGACTTCTTCAAACCAGATGGCCTTCTTGGGCGTGGGACAATGCTCCGCGCAGACGATGCAGGTCTTCGCGTAGGCCCAGGGGAGGCAGCGATTCCTATCGATGTAAGCCAACCCGATCTTGATCTTCTGCTTTTCCGGGACCTCAATCTGGCGAATGGCGTGCGTCGGGCAAACCTGCGAGCACAAATTGCACTCGTAGTCGCAGTAGCCGAGCGACATGATTAGGAACGGCGTCCAAAGACCCTCGACTCCGCCCTCTAACGAAGCAGGATGAATGGCATTCGTGGGACACACCTTCATGCACTCACCACAGCGAATGCAGCGGGCGAGGAATTCCTCTTCTGCAAGGGCTCCCGGGGGACGAATCAGGGCGGGATTGAAAGACCGTTTCGAGGCTTGCGGAGTGATGCCAAAAAGCAACTTGGCGCCTAAACCAGTCAAGCCCGCTGATAATAACGCTCTCCGCCCCAAGTCAAGCCGGGCTTCTTTGGGAGGGTGAACGAAGTCAGCAGCCCACTTCGATAAGCGGTTCATTGTGCCTTTCCTTCAGCCTCACACATCGTAGGGGCAATCCGTCGGCTGACGGATGGTTGCCCAGGGCGGCCACAAGGGCCGCCCCTACTCACAACGCCGTGTCATTCCGAGCGTAGCGAGGAATCCCCCTCTGGTTTGTGGAGGAGGGGATCAGAGCGAGATTCCTCGCTACGCTCGGAATGACATGCGGCAGCGCTAAACGACGTAATGGAAATCGCCTGGGCGGGGCAATCCGACTCGCAGTTCCAGCAATAGAAGCACTCGGAAGGCTTCCAGAGGTTGTCTGGAGCGGCCCCTCCCTGGCAGTCAACCAGGCACAGCCGGCAGCTATTGCACTTCTCCTCGTTTTTTTTCAGACGAACGATGGGGTTCTTTCCTACCACCCCCAGCAGCGCGCCCAAAGGGCAAACGTAACGGCACCAGAAGCGCGCGCGCCAGAAGTTGAGCGCCACAACGGTGATGAACAACGTCCCGATCAGCAGGCTGCCCCAGTAATAAGGTTGTTCCCCGGCGAGGAAGTATTTACGCAAAAACCCGTAGATGGGCTCCGTCACCACTGTTAGCCGCACAGGGCCGACCCCGGGATTGGCGTCGTAGACCCAAGTGAAGACCGCCACAAGGGCCTTGTTGATGGCCGGATAGATGGAAGTAGAAAGAGAACGGAAGAAGAATGAAAAGGGGTCCAGCCAGCCGACAAGGTTAGCGCCTAGCAAGGCCATAACCAGAAACGCCACCAGCAAATAGTATTTCGCTTTCTGCCATGGATGGTAGCCGCCGGCATCGAGCTTCTGCTTGGCGCGCCCGCCGCGCAAGCTGGTGAAGAAGTTGTGCACAGCCCCCAGAGGACAAACCCAGCCGCAAAACCACCGCCCACAAACAAAAGTCACCGCCAGGGTGACCAGCGAAAGCAGCATTGCCCCCACGAAGGCATGCGAAGCGAGCCAGAAATTCAGAGTGACAAGCGGGTCCAAATTGAAGAAGAAGGTGACTCCTCGGCCGGCCTTGTTGATGGGGTGATAAACCGTCTGCAAGAAAAGATAGCAAAATAGAAGAAGGAAGCCCGTTTGCGTAAGCCGGCGCAGCCAGACGATCCACGAGGTTCTCTTCTTCTTGGTCATGAGATTTACACTTCTATTTGTTTAGGTGCAAGCGAATTGAAATCGATGGTGCCCAGGCCTCGCGCATTCCCCTGCGCAATGTAGCCAATCGAAGCGGGCTTGTAACCAAGCAATGTCGCGCCCAAGGCGTCCACGGCCACTTGGTCAACCCCTGCCGCAACCGTGTCCTTGCGCTTGACATCGGCAAGATTGCCCCCCACCGGCCCGTTGGCCGTTAGCACCCGAAGGGCATCGAGCACCACCAGGCGGGGCTTGAGAAAGGCCGCCAGATCCACCAGCGTCCCACCCAAGTCCTGGTGCAGCCGGTTGCGCGGCCCGCCAATCACCCCCATCAGGTTCTTCATGCCCAGTGTCGCCAGGCACAAGTTGTGGTTCTTCGCGATGGGGACGTTAATCAGCCGGTCCGCCTCAACAATGTCCTGGTAGACCTCCCACTCTTTTAAGACTTTGCCGTTAATGGACATTTTCCTGAACTTTCTTTCATCCAGGAATATCACTTCCGCTCCCGCCTTCTCGGCCGCCTGCTGAACCCCGCTACGGGGAAAAGAAAGCCGGCCCGGATTGCAAGGGTTGTCACTCACCAGGACCTTCTTGGCTCCAGCCTGGTAGCTCATCTCGACGAGGGTGGCGACGACATCAGGGTTGGTCGTCGCGGCCTGTTCCGGACGGCGGTCCCAACCGATGTCGGGCTTTACCCAAACAATGTTCCCTTTCGAAACAAAGCGGTTCATTCCACCCAACGCCTCGAGGGCTTGGCGAGTGAGCCGCCTGGCTTCCTCGGCAATGCCGTCAGGATCCATCGGGGAACTCTTGTAATGCGCGATGCTCAAGGCAGGGGGCTGGGGGCTAGGGACCCCGGGCTGGGAACTGGGCTCCAGGCCGTGAGCATTGCTCGGCAATGACGTCGGCCTTGCCAACAGCCCCTGCGAGCTGAGCACACCCATCGCCATTCCCGCGCCTGCCGTCACGCCCGCTTTTAGGAAATATCGTCGATCGATGTGTGCCATGAATCAACTCCCCAACGGAACGCTGCCCGTTTTTGGGGTAGGGCAAGCCCTACTCCTACGATTTGTAGGGGGACGGCTTGCCGTCCCCTCTCCCTTTTCTTTGCGGCCTTGGCGTGCTTTGCGCCTTTGCGCGAAACTTCTTTCATCCCCCGGGTTATTTTCACAGCTTCCTCCCCTCGGGAGAAGGAAGACGATTTATCTAAAACGACACTCGATTCCCGTTTTCCGTAATATGCTCCATCACCGCTTTCAAGAATGATTCGGGATTGGGTGGAGGGTTTATGCAGAGGATGGCATAGGAGCCCGAAGCGAAAAACACAGCTTCGCCCTCGAACTCGTTTGACCCGGCGAAAGCTCCGGGGGCCAGTCCCGGCTGCGGAGCCACCTTGCCCGAGCGCCCAAAATAATCCCGCAATTGTCCAACCTTCTGCGCCGCCCCTTTTGCGTCCGGCGCCTTCGAGATGATCAGGGATGTCTGGTTCTCACCGAATGCGTACGCGGCCATGATGGCGGGCGCGAGAAAATCATGCCCCAGCGGGGACTTCTTCACATACTTGCAGGAGTGACTCACCAGATGCTGCGCCGGGAAAAGAGAAAGAAACTCGGGCATTGGTGCGGATGGTCCAATCCTTCGCGAGACCACTCGGGAAAAGCGCTCCAGCACCGGTCCGGTCTCGTCCTTGTCGCTGAAGCCGGACAGCTTAACGTAGAACTCATCCTGAAAGAAGTTCAGTATTTCGTTGGTACCGTAGCCCTCCGCGCCGATGGCCAGGAAATGATAATCCGGTGAGCTTTCGGCAGCGTAAATCCCGAAGGCGTTCGACGGCACTCCCATGTCGTAGATATCGAGCGTGAAGTCGGTACTAGAGGACTTGTACTCCTGGTGAATCATCGCCACCAAGCCATAATCGAGGTAAGCATCGGCTGCGCCATCCGTGTACTGATAAAGATCGGAGCTAAAAAACTTCTGCTCGCCGGCCCGTGCTGCCCCAACTTCTGAAGGCTCAGGCAAAAGCCGTGCCAGCTTCTCCTTGGCTGCGGCAGGGATCACCGCAGGCGCTGTGCCCTCTCCAACTTCCTCCTGCCCAACCAGCAGCGCCGGCAAGGCCAAAATCAGCAGCAGATAAATAGCTGCGGTTCGCATCTTACTCCTTGCTAATTGGTATGTGACAACCCCTCACCTGGCCCCGCCTCCCGATGAAGTGCATCGGGACTGCGGGCCACCCTCCCCGATTTCTGGGGTCCGATGGACCCCATCGGGGTCCAGAAATCGGACTCCCCCATGGGGAAGAGGCTGAGGAATTAAGTCGGTCCTCCCCTGGCCCACGCGGGAGGTGAAACCAGCGTAAAGAGTGACTCTCCCTCACCCCAACAGGAGAGAGAAGAGAGGAACTCGTTTCTCCCCTCGCCCCCTTGGGGGCGAGGGGCCGGGGGTGAGGGGGTCTGACAAATTTGGGCCCTCAACGATCAACCGCGACTGCCACTTGCAAACATCTTGCGCGCCGCCATGAGCCGGTCAACAATGGCAATCCCGTTGGGGCAGGCCGACTCGCACTTCTTGCAGAAGCGGCAAGCCTGACTGCCAACCTTCTCGAGCGGAATAGCATGATAAGTGCGGAGCGCGGTTTCGAGATCCCTCATCTGTTCGTAATAGTAGTCCTTGCAACGCAAAATGGTGGAGATTTCCACCCCCAGCGGACAGGCCTGCCTGCAGTCCTCGCAAAGCATGCAATTGTTGGAGCGGTTTAGCTTCCCGTACCGTTCAAGGGCTCGATCTTCTGCGCTGGTCAGCGGTTCCTGAAGCGCCTTCAGATAGGCATCGAACATGTCGAAAGAGCCAATGCCCTTCGTCACCGTAGTGACCGCCGGGTTGCTCAGCAGTTTCTTCAAATAGGCAACCTCCGAATCGAGGCCCTTGAGCCCCTTCATCGTTTTCATCCCCATCACGCCGACTCCCCGCTGGCGCGCCAAGCGAAGCTCCTCTTCCAGGGCTTCCATGTTGGGCTGGTTCAGGACCGGCATGACGACATTGTAAAAGCCGGAACGGAGGCCCGCCGCCGTCGTGGCCTTTACCATTCCATGAGTCGTCAAGCCGGCGAACCTGACTTTCCCCTGGCTCTTTAGCTTCTCGAAGGTCTCGGCTATCCTCGCATCCGTAGCCGAGAAGGCCCAGTGGCGGTTGAACATCAAGAAATCCACGTGGTCCGTATGAAGGACTTGCAGGGCCTCGTCGATGGTCGGGTAGTCGTCCTTTAAGGCAATGTAGACCTTGTCGCGCACGGTCCTTAGTACTGCGCCAAGCGTCTTGATCGACTGCCCGCCCAAGTAGTCCCATCCGACGTGGACAAGGTTCACCCCATGGTCGATGGCGTATCGGTGGACGGACTCCGTCATCACCAGTCCGCCCAAACTGATCTCCGAAACAAAGACGTCCGTATTGCCCATGTGGCGATACTTCATAACAGGGCTGTAGTTGAGGATCTTTGGCGGGGTTAGCGACGAAAAGTCATCTCTTCCAGCCCTTGCGCGGATTGGCGACACGCCTATGGCTACTCCGCCTAAGAACCCCTTGGACAAGAACCTTCGGCGATTCATCTGCGCCGCTCTGGCCTCCTTAGCGTTGAACTTTTCAACACCTTCGATGCGCCATCTAACCCCTCTTGGAAACCACAGCTATTTTGAGGCCAAATTGACTCCTGGGCGGGCTAAACTAGTGGCGGCAACCGAACGTGGTCTAGGGCCCCACCTGGAACGTGCCCACCAAGGTGACATTGCGGGAGGAATTGCCGAGATAGACGGAGTAATCGCCGTCAGCGACCTGCCATTCAAGTGAATTCACGTCCCAATAAGAGAGGGGATGGGAAGAATCGTTCTCGTCGACTTCGATGGTGACGTTTTGCGTTTGGCCGGGTTGCAGCAGAACCTTTTGCCAGCCCACCAGGCGTTTCGGGGGTTCCCCGGTCGCGGCCGGCAACCCCAGGTAGACCTGAGCAACCTCCGCGCCCGCTACGGACCCTGTATTCGTCAGGTTGAAACTGACCTGGAAATTGGGATTGCTCGAAGAAAGATTCGCAGTCAATTGCGCATTGGAAATTGAGAATGTTGTATAGGAGAGGCCGAATCCGAATGGAAAGAGCGGCGTGAGGTTTTGCGTGTCGAACCACTTATAACCGACATTGAAGCCGTCGATGGTGTAGTCGACGTTAAAAATCGTGGTCGAATCGGGCGGAGCGGCAATGGTGGGGCGAGGCAAATCGTTTACACTGGCCGGAAAGGTGATGGGCAGTTTCCCCGAGGGATTCACGGATCCAAAGAGAATATTGGCGATCGCTTGTCCGCCGCGTTCACCCGGATACCATGCCTCCAGCACCGCGGCCACCTGATTGAGCCAGGGCATCACTTGCGCGCCGCCGTTTTCCATCACCACGATGGTGCGCGGATTGCCCGCCGCCACCGCCGCCACTAAGGCATCCTGATCGATCGGAGTCGCATGAATCACGTCGGTGAAATTCAAGCTTGGAATATCCATGCCCTCACTCGCCCACTGGCTGACGAACACGATGGCCACATTGGAAGAAGCCGCCAGCGTCGCCGCTGTGCTGGCGTTCGTCCCATCGTTGAACTGCACTGTGGCGCCGGCCGCCTTGGCCTGAATCGCCGTCATCGGGGAAGACGGGTCCCAAATCACCGTCGCCCAGCAAGGCGGGCACGGATTGCCTTCCGTGAGCGCCGGGCCACCGTTGGGAGTAACCTGCGCCGAGCCCCCGCCCGAAAGCACGCCAATATCGGCATGCGATCCAATGATTGCGATCGAGCTCAGAGCCGAGCCATTCAGTGGAAGTAGTCCATTGTTCGCGAGGAGAACCGCCCCTTGCTCTTCGGCTTCCTGCGCGATGGCATCGTCATCTGTCACATCCACCGCGTGCGGGGAAGCAGGATGGTCAAAGACCCCGGCCGCAAACATGGCGCGCAAAATGCGGTGGACCATGTTATCAAGCCGCGTTTGCGGAACCTGGCCACTCTGGACGGCCTGCGCGAAATTTCCGAAGTAGGTGTCATTCGGCTGCTCCTGATCGAGGCCGGCATTCGCTGCCGCCGCCGTGCTATGAGTGGCCCACCAGTCCGACATGACAAAGCCCGGAAAGGCCCAGTCGCCTTTCAGAACGGCCGTGAGAAGATAGGGATTTTCGCAGGCATAGGTGCCATTTAGCAGGTTGTAGGAGCACATCACCGACTGCACGCCCGAGTCTTGGGCGCCGATCTCGAAAGCCAGCAGATCGCTCTCGCGCCCCGAACGATCGTCAATCAAAACATTGGCTTGGCCGCGGCCCGTTTCCTGGTCGTTGAAGGAAAAGTGCTTGATGCACGCAATGACGTATTGATCCTGGATCGCCTTGAGATGCGCGGCGGTGATTTTGCCCGCCAAAATCGGGTCCTCGCCCTTCGTTTCGAACGTGCGCCCGTCCCGAGGCTCGCGCCCTATCAGATTGATGTTTCCGCCCAGGTTCACGTTTATGCCGTAGGCGCTGAGCTCACCTCCGATCACTTTGCCGTATTTATAGGCCTCGTTCACATCCCAACTGGCGGCGCTGGCAATGGACGACGGCAGGGCGGTAGCCTGCCCCACGCCGTTGCCCACCCCCACGCTTCCATCAGCCAGATAAAGATCGGGGATGTTCAGCCGAGGAATGCCCGGCACCCATCCCGCCGCCCCTAGTGGCGTAACGGGGTTCGAGGTGGTAACGCCGCCATGCACAAGCTGCGCCTTCTCGCCCTGGGTCATCTGGGAGACCAGATAATCAGCGCGTACATCGGGAGACGCGGTCGGCGGCGGGGGGCTGGTGGTGGAAGTTGAACTTCCGCCGCACCCCCATCCCAGCATTAATAGACCTACGGCCAAAGCTAAAGCGAACCGGTTCATATTTGCCCCCTGCCCGGCTTCCCGGCGCGCCTACCGACGCGCTCGTCGCAAGGATGCTTTGCTTCAAGAGAACGGCTACCGGGTACTCCGATTTCGCCGAAGACGTCGGTAAGCATCTCGATCAAGTTCTGGATGCGGTCTTGCGGGCTTTATCCCGTCAAGGCGCCAGAATCTGACACCGACGAGGTCGCTGTATCGCGTCGGTAGTGGGCGGGCGCGACCAAGGGGGGATCATACCAGAAATCCTTGGCAACAACTTCGCCTTATGCGTCCGCTCGATTATCCCGCCTGGTGGCCTTCGGTTGCAAGGTGCTTATTTTCTTAGCTGCACACGACACCGGTAGTTAGCCGACAAGGCGAGGGAGGGCCAGTTGAACAACAGATAGGTCCGAACTAAAAATTTGGCATCAGGGCGTAAACGAATGAACGCCACGCGGGATATGCCGAAGAGAGGACTCGAACCTCCACGCCCTGACGGGCACTACACCCTGAATGTAGCGCGTCTGCCAATTCCGCCACTTCGGCGCACTTAGTATTCCGCAAGTCAACATGGTGCCATCCGCCCAAAGCAATGTCAAGGCTGCGTCTGTGGGTGCCGTGGTGAAGTGGTTCTTGGTTGCGACCACTGAGCCGCCCCTGACCTCATTGGAACAGCAGGGGGGCGAAGGTGGCAAGGTTGCGCCGCCAAACCATCCAGGTGTGGGCGCCCGGCGTTTCAACGTCGGTGTGGTGGATGCCCTTCGAATCGAGCCAACCACGCAACTTGCGGTTTATCTCGATGAGGTGGTCGTCGGTGCCGCAAGCGATCCAAAGCAGTCGGAGCTGCGAGTTGGCATTCGAGTTCAGCTCCGGGAAGTCCGCCTGGAAGTCCTCCGTAACACCCCCTGAGCTGAAGGCGCCAATCCAAGCGAAGCGCTCGAGGTTGTTCAGTCCGGTCAAGAGTGACTCAGCCCCGCCCATTGAAAGTCCAGCGATAGCTCGGGACTTGCGGTCTTTTGAGACACGATAAGCCGCCTCGACCTGGGGAAGGACTTCGTTGAGCAGAGCGTCACGAAACTTCTGGAAGTTTCGTTGGCGGAGGCTGGCGTCGTGAAAGGGCGCGAAGCCCTGGGAAAGGATCTCGGGCGCGCCATAGCCGAGAGGCATGACGACAATCATGGGCTTGGCCTTGCCCTGAGCAATCAGGTTATCGAGGATCACGTTGGCGCGCCCGACGGCGGTCCAGGCGCTCGCGTCATCGCTGAAACCGTGCAAAAGGCAGAGCGTAGGGTATGGCTTCTTCGCTTTTGGACTGTAGCCGGGCGGAGTATAAACGTAAAAGTCACGATTGTCGCCAACGATCCCCGACCTGTAGAAATGGTGGTGGATGATGCCGTGTGGAACGTCATTGATCTCCCACGGCAAAGAAGCCGGTCCTGGCACATGCACGACACTCTGAATGAAAAACAGATTGGGCTTGATCAGGTGGTTTGAGGGGTCGAGCAAGAGGACGTTGTCGGCGTCGAACGAATACCCGTAGAAATCCGGCTCCAACGGGTCAGTAGTGAGGCTCCAAACACCTTGCTCGTCTTTCTGCATGGGCACCGGATGGGCTCCCTCGCGGGCAAGGAGAACTTCTTTGGCATTGGCAGCGCGGAAGCGGAACGTAACACGATTGTCAGAGTGCACCTCCGGGGACACCAGCGGCGGCGGGGGCTGAGTCCGCTGAGGCGACTGAGCGAGAACCATCGACGCCAAGAGGAGAAGCATAGGGCAAAACAGAAAGGTGTGATTCATGGCTCGAGCCATCCTTTCGGGATTTGGACTTTCCACCTGAACCCCGTTCTGGGATTCCTGAGGCGGACTCAGTATACACCAATCCTCCCGTACTCCTGGGGAAAGGCATGCCCAAGGCTGTCCAAATGAGTAGCCACGAACCAACTCGCGCTTGACTTCCTAGTCATAATCTGGTCTATTTCATGCGTTGCGCGGGGAGCGAGCCGTACTTTTTGCCTCGTTACTCGCAAGCGCGGATTCCAAAGTCTTCCGGAGGTCGCAATGAATCCAAGCAAAACTCGTCATAGTGTTTTATTGAAGGAGCTTGCATTTCTGGTTTTGCTGATAGTGCCGATGCTCGTTTGGGCGGCCCAAGGCGAGCAGGAGAAGAAGAAGGAGAATCCACCCCCTTCGAAGCCTCAGGTCGAGCAGCGTAAGCAGCCACAAGTCGAGGAGCGCAGGCAGCCGCAAGTCCAGCAACAGCAACCCAGGACGCAGCGACCGCAGCCGCAATACCAGCAGCCCAAGGCGCAGCCGCAGTATCAACAGCCCAAAGCGCAACCACAGTATCAACAGCCGAGGCCGCAACCGCAATATCAGCAGCCCAAGGCGCAACCACAATACCAGCAGCCCAAGGCGCAGCCGCAATATCAGCGGCAAGGGCAACAGCCGGCGAGGACGTTGACGCCCGCAGAGTCCCAACAGCATATCCAAGACCTGAACCGTAAGCGGGGAACGATGACGGGAATCAACAAGAATCGCTTGCCGCAAGGGCAAGTGTCGGTTCGCCCGAATGGCAGTCGAACCATTGTTGCCAGCGGTGGGCGACAATACCAAGTGCGTGCAAACGGGACCATAGCACGTGTTTCCCTGAGCGGTGGCAGGACGGCAACCTTCCGCCCCAACGGCAGCTTTGCCACGATCCATGCAGGAGGCATGCAGATCACTCACGGACTGCGCGGCGACCGGCAAATTGTGACCGTGCGTCCCGATCAGAGCCGGGTGGTGAGCATGGGGCTGCACCGAGGCTACGTGGAACGTCCCTACATTGCGCGGGGCGGACGGACATACGTCCAGCGCACCTACATTGTGAACAATGTGACCTACGTGCGTGTCTATCGCTCCTTTAACTATCACGGCGTCGCGTATTACTCTTACGTGCCGCCCTTCTACTACCATCCCGCATTTTATGGCTGGGTTTACAATCCGTGGCGAGTGCGTGTTTACTACCGATGGCCCTGGTTCGTCTCGCCCCCGCCTTGGTATTTGTACTGGGGTCCCTACTTTGCTCCCGCTCCCTTCTATCCCAGCGCGGCGTTTTGGCTGACGGATTTCCTGCTGGCTAATAGTCTGCAGGCCGCATACGAGGCCGGCAGGGAGGCCGAAGCCAACGCGGAGGCCCAGGCCAACCAACCGCCGCCCGAGACTTATCAGGCGCCTCCCCCGGAAGCGCAGGGTACATCCCAAATAACTCCCGAGATGAGGGAGGCCATCGCAGAGGAAGTGAGTCGGCAACTTGCCGCCGAACAACAACAGAGCGCATCGCCGGCACCTCCGCCGCCGGCGCCGAGCGGCGCCGAAGCAGCTCCGGCAGCACTTGATCCCGCTCAGCGTCTTTTTGTGGTTTCCAGCGATCTGACTCTTTCAAGCACGAATGGACAGGCTTGCGAACTCACCTCTGGGGATCTCATCACCCGTCTCGATGACACGCCGGATAATAACAACCGGGTACGGGTTAGCGTCTCCAGTAGCAAGGGAAATGATTGCCCCGTCGGGTCGACGCTCCTGGCTCAAGTCAGCGATTTGCAGGAAATGCACAACCAGCTCCGGGGACAGGTGGATTCCGGGCTTAAATCGCTAGCGGCCAATTCCGGCCAGGGCGGCCTGCCGACGGCTCCGGATACCGGCACTTCGGCCGGGGAAGTTCCACTTCCGAATCCCGATGCGAGCGCCAATAGCGCGCTGCAAGCTCAACAACAAGCCGCCAACCAAACCGAGACGCAAATCCAGCAGGAGGTTGCGCAGGAGGGGCAGAACTACCAATAGCCGGGATTTCGCACCACGCTCTTTCGAGCCTGGCGAGAAATCCCTGCCAGTCTGGCGAAATTCGATGGGAGAATTATGGAATACTTGAATCAAAAATGTATCGAGGGAATCCAGGCTGAAACGTTCCAGGTGCGGCGTCCTTACCCCTGGATCAACATCCAAAACACACTGACCCCGGAGGGCTTCGAGCGTCTCCGTGGGACCCTTCCGGATGTATCGCTATTCGAACGCCAGGTGGGTATCAAGCGCGCCTATGGGCAAGGCAGCCATGACCGTTATCTATTGCACTACCAGCGGGGCCTGCCGCTGGCTGAACCTTGGAGGGACTTCATCGCTGAGCTTTATGGGGAAACCTACATGTCCTTTCTCAGCCGGATGTTTGGCCCGGAAGCCGGAAAGCGCTTAATTCTAACTCTGGAATGGTACTTTGCCTGGCAAGGTTGTGCCGTCTCGCCGCACTGCGATGCGCAGCGCAAGCTGGCCACGCACATTTTCTATTTCAATACAGAGGCAGATTGGGATCCGAGCTGGGGAGGGCACATCCTGATTCTGGACGATGGAGGACGCTTCAAACCTCATTCCGCCCCAGCCTTCGATGATCTCCAAATCGGCGCCGAAATCGACCCACGGGGAAATGGCAGCCTGCTTTTCCAACGCACGGACCATTCCTGGCACGGCGTGCGTCCGCTTCAGGCTCCGCCTGGCAACTTGCGAAAACTGTTCATCATCACCATCAATGTACCGACTTTCCAGGTATGGTGGCGGCGGGTTCGCGGCAAGGATCCGGACGGTTACCCCTTCAAGCCAAAAGGAGTGGCGCAGGGAGCAGCAAGCAGTATGTAGTAAGAAGAAGGCAGAGTGCAGTAAGCAGCGGGACGGAACCGCAGATCCGTTTACCTGACAGGCTGCAGCGCGGCATAGCAATAAATCAAATCGTAGATTCCAGATCGCAGATTTCAGATTCCAGAAGGCACTGGGTGCGCTGGAAGAAAGACTGATCTAGCGGCGTCCTGCTTACCGCCGACTACTGACCCCCTGCTGCGGACTGCCTATTGCCTTCTGCTTATTGCCTACTTGCCGTTCGAGGGGGGATGCACAGTGGAAGAAAGGTCCTGGCCGCGGATTGCCGTACTAGGCGCGGGGGCCGTTGGTTGCTATTTCGGTGGAATGCTGGCGCGCGCGGGCGCGCCGGTCACCCTGATTGGCCACCCGCCGCACATCGCAGCCATCGCCAGCCACGGCTTATTCTTTGACGGCCTGCATTTTCAACAGTACATTCCCGTCTCGGCTTCCACTCAGGTCAGCGCCCTGGGGGATGCGGAAATTGTGCTTTTTTGCGTGAAGACGGTGAACACGGAAGAGGCTGCGAAATCTCTCGTGCCGCATCTCGCGCCCGGCGCTGCCCTCGTTAGTCTTCAAAACGGCGTAGACAATGTGGAGCGAATTCGCTCCGCAGCCAAAATCGATGCCTTCGCCGGCGTGGTCTATGTGGCTGCGGCCATGACCGCGCCTGGGCGAGTAAAGCATTCCGGGCGCGGCGATCTCATCCTTGGAGATCTCCCGGGTCGTATCCAGGAAGACGGACGTCGCCAGGAACAAATTGAGCGCATAGCATCGCTCTTCGAGCGCGCTGGTGTGCCGTGCCGCGTCTCGGGCAATGTGGAGGGCGAGCTCTGGATGAAGATGATTATCAATTGCGCCTACAACGCGGTTTCAGCGTTAGGTCGCGCGCAGTACCGCCGTACGGTAGGCAATCGCTGGACGCGCGCGGTGATGGTCAAGGTGATCGAAGAGGCGGAGGGGGTGGCGCGTGCCAGCGGGGTACGTCTGCCGAAGGTCGACATGGTCAAGACGGTATTGGAGATTTCCGCAAGCATGGCCGATGCTACCTCCTCGACGGCCCAGGACCTCGCCCGCGGAAAGCGCACCGAAATTGATTCGCTGAATGGGTACTTGGTCCGGCGCGGCGCGGAGCTGGGTGTGGCCACGCCCGTTAATCAGACTCTCCACGCCCTCGTCAAACTCCTCGAAGAATCGACTGTCTAAGCTACTTTGCGGGCGTGCAATTCTTTCTCCACCCGTGCAATTTTGCCGTTAGTGGATTCAATCTTTCCAGCCTCGATTTCTTATAACCCTTCTCACCTCAAGCAGATATAAGGTCCTCCTGTTTGGCAAAGCGTTTGCTCCACAGGTGTCTGACCAGGGAGAAGAGACCACTTCTTTGGAGGGGAAATAATGGAAGAGAAACCGACTAAAGAGGAAGAGTCCGTCGAATACTTGCCTCCTAATCGAGGCCAGAAAATTGCCACCGGCCTGATGCTGGTGGGTTTGTGTGCGGTTCTCGCCTATGCATTTATGGAGCACCGTACCCTGAAACAGCTTGTTGCCAGCAGGAATGAATTGAGCGCCGAGCTTACCCAGGAGCAAGGTCAGGTGCAGACCTTGACGCAAAAAATTCTTGCTGGGCAATCTGTGCCCACGCCTGCCCCTGCACCCCCGCCTCAAACTTCGCTGAATTCAGCGGCGGGAGAGCAAGCTCCGGTCGCCCAGCCCAGTAGGGTGCAGCGCCATCTCCGAAGACACACCGCGGTTGCCAGAGCGCACCGCGCCGAAGATCCATGGCGCAAGCAGGTTCAATCAGAATTGACCGAACAGCAAAAGCTGATCGCTGAACATCAACGAATGATCCGGGAGACACAGGATTCCGTGAAGAAAACCCGCGCCGATCTGGAAAGCAATCTCCAATCGACCCGCAACGATTTAAGCGGGTCAATTGCCAAGAACCATGAGGAACTCGTGGCGCTCGAGCGGAAAGGAGAACGCAACTTCTACGAATTTAACCTTCAGAAGTCGAAGCAATTCCAAAGAGAAGGGCCGATGAGTATCTCTTTGCGTAAATCCAACTCCAAGCACAAATACTGCGACCTCGTGTTGATCGTGAACGATTCGGAAGTGAGCAAGAAGCACGTTGACCTGTACGAGCCGATTCTGTTTTATCCCGAAGGTTATTCGCAGCCTCTGCAAGTCGTGATCAACGACATCGGTAAGGACGATGTGCGCGGTTACGTCAGCGAGCCCAAGTACAAGCCATCTGAACAGGCAGCCGGCGCCTCGTCCTCAGGAGGAACTGCGGCTCAGACCGCACCCAGCTCATCCACGGAGTCGGCAACGCTGAAACACCGGCCTGCAACCCAAGAATGACATGAATGTGCGTTCTTTGTTCAGTGTTTTCTCCTCCGACCTCGCCATTGACCTTGGAACCGCCAATACCCTGGTCTTCGCGCGGGGCAAGGGTATTGTGGTCAACGAACCCTCCATCGTCGCCATTAACAAGGTCA
>Ga0326728_10012219_pt1 | contig 19168 bp, 20 predicted proteins | sample MB3enrmetagenome_FD_207602 | JGI IMG/M metagenome (GOLD analysis project Ga0326728, IMG submission 207602) | Lab enriched peat soil microbial communities from McLean, Ithaca, NY, United States - MB31MN | ecosystem: Environmental > Terrestrial > Soil > Wetlands > Peat | place: USA: New York... | reverse complement strand
CCTTAATCCGGGAGTGCCTGTTCTACCCTTGATTGCCGCATCTTTCGATGCTTATGGGCAGTGGCCTGTGTGCTCACGGGAGCCTCACCTACCGAGGATCGAACTACAGTCGGTCACTCTTCAACTATGTTAGGTAAATCTGTTCAATCCGGATGTCAAGTCCAAAACCAACTGCCTGGTTACAAAACAATCTCACCCCGTAAAATACCACTTGGCAGGCAGGAAGATATTAGTTAGTGTCCACCCGGAAACCTCACTATTGTTAAGGTACGGAATGGCTCAAACCGAAGCTCGAAGAATCAACCTTGTCTGGCTCAGGCTCGGTGCGCTCATCTTGATAATAGGGGGGCTTTCCTGCTTCCTCTACAAATTCGACTTGGTTTCTCTTTTTGTATGCAAACAAAAAATGATTGGATTTCTGGATTCTCTGGGCGCCTGGCGCACTCCCGGTTTCATTGCGCTCCAGGCTGTACAGGTCATTATAGCGCCCATCCCCGGGGAGATCACGGGAATACTTGGCGGATATTTATACGGCTCTATCAACGGAACATTATTGTCCACTATCGGGATGACAATAGGATCATACGTTGCTTTTCTCCTGGCGAGAGTTTTTGGAAAGCCTTTGGCAGAAAGAATCGTTCCTCGGGATATCATGGAAAGGTTCGATTATCTTTTGCAATGCAAAGGGTTGTTTCTTGTCTTCTTGCTCTTCTTCGTTCCGGGGGTCCCCAAAGATTATTTCTGCTATATTTTCGGGCTGAGCGCCATTTCCACTATGGAGTATATGGTACTGTCAACCATCGGCAGACTTTTTGGGACAATTTTGCTTTCGCTGGAAGGCAGTTCTCTCAAAAGCGAGCAATACTGGATGTTTTGGGTCCTCGCTGCAGTTGGACTTGTATCCGGGGCACTTGCCATTATCTTCCGTAAAAGGTTTGAGAAAGCATTCAGGCGCCTTAGTGGCACTAATCGAGCAGAACCTTTAAGTTTGACCAGTATAAATCCTCACTGAAAATCTAAGTTTCAAGTTTTAGCACTTCAGTTTTAGCAACTCGGATTTCAAAACTTGAACATCGAAACTCACTTCTTCGACCTTTCCAGTTCTCGGTATCGAAGGGAAGGAAAAGCGGCACCGGCTTCTATAGTTATCGATCGAAACGAACGCAGGATTCGGCGCCAGGTGTCAGGGAAAACTCCGGACATCGGCACGGGAGGTAACCATGCAGTATCAGCTTACAGAAGAACAGGTGTGGCTGCAAACAACGGTAAGGCGCATTGCAAAAGAGAAGGTCAGTCCGGGGGCCGGCGACCGCGATGAATCGGAAAAATTCGACTGGGATATGGTGGAACTTCTGCGCGAAAATGGCCTTTATGGAACTGATTTCCCCGAGGCCCACGGGGGCTCCGAAGCCGGAATGCTGGCTCTTTGCCTGGCGATAGAAGAACTGTCCAAGGCGGACGCATCCTGCGGCCTGCTTTTGGCGGACCAGGAACTCGGCTCTCTGCCGATCCTTCTTGCAGCAAACGAGTCGCAAAGACAAAGATATCTGCCGCAACTGGCTACGGGAAAGCGTCTTGCAGCCTTTGCCCTGACCGAACCCTCTGCAGGCTCTGACGTTGCCCAGCTTCGCTGCCGCGCAAAAAAAGAGGGTGACTCCTATGTTCTGAACGGGACTAAAAACTTTATAACCAATGGCGGGGTGGCGGACATAATCACCGTTTATGCGGTTATCGACCCTGACAAGCCCACCCATAGAAATGCCGGGGTCTTTATCGTGGAAAAAGGAACCCCCGGGTTTTCAATTGGCCGCAAAGAAAAGAAAATGGGTATCCGCTGGTCGGACACGGTTGAGCTGGTTTTCGATGAATGCAAGGTCCCTCGGGAAAACCTGCTCGCAGAAGAAGGGCTGGGATTCCAGATCATGATGAAGACGCTCGATTTTTCAAGGCCTGCCGTGGGTGCGCAAGCCCTTGGCATCGCCGCCGGGGCACTTGAATATGCGGTTGGATACGCAAAGGAGCGCCAGGCGTTTGGCAAACCGATCATCGAGCATCAGGGGATAGCTTTCAAGCTGGCGGACATGGCAATGCGTACGGAGGCGGCGAGGCAGTTGCTCTACAAGACCTGCGCCCTGTTTCAGGAACAGCCCAAGGACCTGAGCCGACTCGGTCCGGAACTTATCCGCATGGGTTCCATGGCCAAGTGTGTGTGCGCCGACGTGGCTATGTGGGTTACTACCGAGGCGGTGCAGGTGCTCGGCGGCTATGGGTACATCAGGGAATTCCCGGTCGAAAGGATGATGCGCGACGCCAAAATAACCCAGATTTACGAGGGGACAAATGAGATTCAACGTCTGGTCATAGCAAGGACCCTGTAGCGCTGAGGGCATGCGTTGCAAAGACAAGAAAAGGCATTTGGAACAAGGCGCGTCTTCAAAGCATACCGCCGATTCCGGACTACCGCCTGATGGAATGATAGAGCGCTTTCACAAACCATTCTCTGCAGACGGCAGCTTTTGGGAATCGGAGCGTCCAACCGTCAGGAACGAGAGAACTGATAATTTCTCCCCAGTTTTGAAGCAGCCTCGTCAAGTTTCCGATCCATAGTCCACAGTGGAATCTCAGTCAAGATGGCCGAAGCAAGCAAATGCATATTTATGTAGCCCAAACCCCTTCCCATGAGGCTGCGAGTTTCAATTAGCCACATCACTTCGTTATGTTCCGCATGGACCACCATAGGCAATGTCTGAAGAAGTTGCAGTATTTCAGACCGGTTCCTTAGGTTCCCGCATGCAAGTTCCCCAACGATGAACGAATGTCCGACAACATGGCCCTGGTTCAACAAGGTTTCCAGCCCGACGTTCCCATCCCGCAGATGCGCCACCCATACCGAAGTGTCCACAAGTACCATTTTAATTGTCCCCTGCTCTTCTGCGGGCTATCATCTCCAAGTTCTTTTCAGTTCCGCCCAATTTGGCAAGCCTCCCGCTGCTTTCCCTCTCTATAAGGGCTTCGAGGCCGAGTCTGACCAGAGAAGTCTTTTCCTTAATGCCGGTCAACTTTGCCGCCTTGTTGAGTAATTCCTCTTCTATGTTCAAGGTTGTTCTCATAAAAACTCTCCTGAGACGATATGCAGTTTTATATGTATTAATATGTATTATTTATATGAATTTGTCAAGAAGTACACGCCCAGACTCACTGACTCAACCCTGGACACCACAAATTCACAAATTGCTTTTTTTCATTGACATCCTCGGGTGCCGAAATAAACTCGCGGTGGTACCGGAGATCTTTGAACTAAATCCGAAACCCGATATGCTTTGGGTTTTAAGGGTTTCATGCGGCTTCATTTGCCCAAACCGGTCCTCATCGCCGTCTCGTTCATCTTCATCCGGGTCGTCCGGCAGCAAATCATCTACGTCGTCCTCGTCGTCCAGGAAAAAATGAGACGAGAAGGAGCCTGGTTCCTAAAAGCCCGGCACGTCGGGCTTTTTTCATTGCAGATGCTTAATGCAGGTCCGGTGCAACCTTTTTTTTAACTACTAACGCAACACATGGGAGAGATTTCATCTATGGGGAAATTATTCAAATGGATCTTCATGGTCCTGATCGGTTGCTTTGGAAGTGGCTGTCTTTTGGCAGTTGCCGTGCTTGCTGCCTCACAGACTTCAAACATCTTTTTTGCCGAAACCAATTATAATTTCGGGGAACTTTCCGAAACGACGCCGTTCTCCCATGACTTCATTGTGAAAAACGGCGGTACAACCACTCTCAATATAAGAGACGTTCAGCCCAGTTGAGGCTGCACGGTTGCCCGTTTTGACAGGGCGATTCCTCCCGGTGGGGAGGGAAAAGTAACTTTAGCGTTGAATCTGAAAGGGTTCCAGGGATATGTCAAAAAGAGCGCGTCTGTTTTGAGCGACGACCCCGCGAACCCTCGGGTGACCCTGGTCGTCGAGGGGACCGTCAAGCCTCTGATAGCGGTTCTGCCTGAGAAAACCATCTATTTTCAGGGACTGGCCGATGGTCTCACTGAAAAAACCATCGATCTCGTTACGACCTCGAAGCAGTTTCATATCCAAAAAATTGACGATGATCTAAACAAAAAAGCCACATACAAGCTTGAAACGGTAGAAGACGGAAAACATTACAGGCTCAAGGTCTCCAATAACACGCCCAGAGGAAACTACATGGGGTCCATTTCTCTTCATACCGATTTTGCTGAAAAACCTGAGCTTACCGTCTGGGTTAACGGTTCCGTAGAAGGAGAGATTGGAATCAGGCCAAAACTTCTGGTCGTGGGACGGTTGTCCCCCGATCAAGGGGTGCTTTCCGGGAAGGTGCTCGTCCTTGATAATAAAAATAGGGCCTTCAAGATAGTAAAATGCACATACGACGAACGAATCCTTCATGTGACACAGATGCCGTTTCCAAACGGACCCGGATTCAGCCTGGAGGTAATCCCCAATATGAAGAACATTCCCCCCGGCGGCCGGATTCAGACTCTATTGACCGTCGAAACGGATGTGCCTTCGGAAGAAAAGCACGAAGTTCAGATCCAGGCAATCAATCTGGCGGAAACGCATAAGTAAGGTCCGGTTTATCAGAATCACGGGCCGCTTTTCGAACATTGAAAGATAGAAGACCGCGCGATTGCCGCGTTACAGGCCGGGAGTGGTCATTGCAATGCCGGACCCATACAGGCCCGGTTGAGAAAAACTAAACGTTTTTATTGAAGCCCCGGACAATCTTACTTATAATTGCGGTCGAATTTCGGGGCGCGGAAGTTTCATGACTGATCGCGATCCTCCGGCCGGATCTTTTGTAATTTGGCCTGATTAATCCTTCAGGGAGTTCTGCCTTCAGGGGAGACTCCCTTTTTTGCTTCGACACAGGATGGTGGCGGAAAATGAGCAGTATAACTGGAAAAAGGATATTATTGTCCTGCTTTCTGGCCGCTTTTCTGAGCGGCTTTGTGTTGTGCGGCAGTTCTGCCCTGGCGAATCAGAAGCCGGCTCCGGACCAGCCCGAAAGACGAACGGCCCTTGTCATCGGCAACGCCGGCTATGCATCGGGACCTCTTCGAAATCCCATCAACGATGCCCGTGCCATGGCAAAGGCGCTCGGCGATCTCTCCTTCGAGGTTACCCTGAAGGAAAACCTGGATCAGAAACAAATGAAGCGCGAGATTCAAGCTTTCGGGGAGAAGCTCCAGAAGGGGGGCGTCGGCCTTTTCTATTATGCCGGACATGGGATTCAGGTGAACGGGCATAACTACCTTCTCCCCGTAGGGGCGGCAATCGAGCATGAAAAGCAGGTCGAATACGAAGCGGTGGATATGGGCGCAGTACTGAGCGAAATGGACTACGCCCACAACCGGCTAAACATAGTTATCATGGACGCGTGCCGGGACAACCCTTTCGCCCGAAGTTTCCGCTCCATTTCTCAAGGGCTTGCCTCGGTGGATGCTCCGACCGGTACACTGGTCGCCTATGCGACTGCACCAGGTTCTGTGGCCAACGACGGCCAGGGAGATAACGGCGTCTATACGGGCGAGCTGATCCGGGCCATGGTTCAGCCGGGACTCAAGATCGAAGACGTATTCAAGCAGGTACGCTCGGCGGTGCGCGAGGCCACCGGAGGCAGACAGGTGCCATGGGAATCTTCCTCCCTGGAAGGCGATTTTTACTTCATCGCCCCACTGCAGCAGGCTCCCGTGCAGACAGCTTCGATTCCGCCGAAGCTAAGTCCCCAGGGCGCATCGGAGCGTTCGGCCTCCGGACAGACCGAGGAATCTACCCCGCGCGGCGAAAAGCCCATCAAGAGTATCAAAACCTGGAAAGAGCCCGTTACGGGGCTGGTGTTCGTATGGGTTCCGGGCGGATGCTTTCTCATGGGCAGTCCGCAAAGCGAGCAAAATCGCTCGGAAGATGAGGGGCCGGTCCACGAGGTCTGTATCGATGGCTTCTGGATGAGCAAAACGGTGGTCACAAACGCGCAGTTCAGACAATTCTACAAAGATCACGACAGCACGAACTACGCAGGCCATTCGCTCAACGGCGAAAGTCAGCCGGCGGTATTTGTGAGCTGGCAGGACGCTAATAACTTTACGCAATGGCTCACCGGCCAGAACGGCGGACAATACAATTTCCGGCTGCCAACCGAAGCGGAGTGGGAATACGCATGCAGGGCTGGTACCGAATCCTCCCGGTATTGGGGTGAGGATAGCTCCAGGGCCTGTATCTATGAAAACGTCGCCGATTATACGGCCGAAAAACAGCTCGGCATTAAATCGCCTCACGAATGCGATGACGGCTACGCGGCTACCGCGCCCGTCGGTACTTTTCAGCCAAACGCCTTCGGTCTCTACGATATGCTGGGCAACGTACTGGAATGGTGCTCGGATGTTTACGGCGTGGATTCATATGTGCGGCACGACAGGAACAATCCGCAAAATACCGATGAGAGCATGGGACAGAGCCGCGTGATTAGAGGCGGGTGCTGGCATGGTTCTGCGAGTTCCACCCGGTGTGCTATTCGCAGAAGCGGTCTGCCCGACGGCATGGATAACGACCTCGGGTTCCGGATCGTGCGCGAGCCTTAGCAAATCATGAGTTCTCTACTTTTCCGGAATCTGGATTGCACACGGGGGTGACGAAATGAAAGTTGTCGGAATCAACGGAAGCGCGAGAAAAGACGGTAATACTGCCATTCTGATCAATTATGTCTTCGGGGAACTTGAGAAAGAAGACATCAAAACGGAGATGGTGCAGCTCTCCGGTAAGGATATCCGTGGCTGCAAAGCGTGTTTCAAGTGCATGAGCAATAAAGACGGCCACTGTGCGGTTGATAATGATTATTTGAACGAGTGTATCGACAGGATGGCTCAGGCCGATGGGATAATACTGGGTTCTCCTACTTATTTCACCGATGTAAGCGCCGAGATGAAGGCTCTGATCGACCGGGCCGGCTTTGTGGCCAAGGCGAACAGTGACATGTTCAAGCGCAAGGTTGGGGCGGCGGTCGTGGCTGTGCGCCGTGCCGGATCAATCCACGTATTTGATTCCATGAATCATTTTTTCCTGATCAGCCAAATGATCGTACCCGGGTCAACCTACTGGAACATGGGATTCGGGCTGGAGAAAGGAGACGTGGAGAAAGACACCGAAGGGATTGAAACGATGAAGGCCCTGGGACGCAATATGGCCTGGCTGCTCAAAAAGATAAAGTCATAAGGAGGGATGCTGGACACCTCAGCGCGAGGACAACTCAAGGCCCCGCCAGGTATCCATCACCCGATTTGGGGGAAAGACAACATGAAATTCAGCAACACATTGATCTTGTCAGCCGCTTTTGTGCTGCTATGCTTTGGGCCTGCTTTCTCCCTGGCAGCCGAAGATACTTCATCAGCCAAAGAAACTTCGGGGCGCTCTTCCGATCCCGAGGTGGCATTTCGCTGGGCTTTTGCAGCCATATCGGAACAAGATGCAAAGCAAAGCATGCTGCCGGTAACTCAGGACATGGCCCTCAAATCCGGCGATCAAGTGAAGATGATGGTGGAACTGGAGCGAAAGTGCTTCGTGTACATTTTCCACCACAACCAGGAGGATGGCCTCAAGCTGCTCTTTCCGTACGCGCTCCAGCAGTTCGAAGGCGATTATCAGCCCAATCGCAGATATTATATCCCGCGCGGAGAGGGATGGTTCAAGCTGGACAAAACCCCCGGCCGGGAGGTATTCTATCTGATAGCCTCCGCAAAGCGCCTGGATGAGCTGGAAAAGGCTTACGTGCGGCATGATTCCGCTGAGGCCGCTTTCAAAGCCGAGACAGCCAGGGCGCTTCTCGATCAGATAAAAGAGCTCAGAAGGGAACACCGCGAGCTGACTTCGCCCGCCGAGCGGCCGGTCCCCATCGGAGGCGCCTTGAGAAGCGTCGAAAAAGTTGAAGACCCCAACCGGTTCGACATTGCAGCTTTTGCTGACGAGGTCCTCTCGAGTGGGTTCGTGGCCAGGACTTATACGATTGAGCACAAGTAGCCGTAAGCGGAGCCGGGGTTATCTGTTTGCGGCTATTGTTGCGCTCGGCATTGTTCAACTGATTTTCCAACTTTTTCCCGGAGTGTTCGAAACCTGGAATTCACAGGTCTTCGACAGGTTTTTCCTGATCCGTTCCTCTATCGGCAAATACAAACCACCCTATGACGGGACCGTTATACACGTTGACATAAACGATACCGCCATCCGGCAGCTAAAAACCTATTATCTGACCCGATCCCAGTACGCCCAGGTAATTCGAAACCTCGCCGGAATGCACGTCGCGGCCCAGGCATACGATCTGATTTTTGCGGCCGGCACCAACCAGGCGGACGATCAGGCGATAATCGGAGCAGCACGTGAGGCGGGAAACGTCTACTTCGGCATGGCCTTGGCCCTTGGGTCTCGCAGTGAGGCGCGCCCTGGCAGCATCGCCCCGGAAATCCGCGAATATCTCGATCACACGAAGTGGAACGTCAAAGTGGTGGGCGGGGAGAAGGATCTCTATACAGGGACAAAGCCACTCATAACTTTCCCACCCCTTGCAGAAGTTTCCGAAGGAATAGGGTTTCTCAGTCTGAAAACCGACCGGGACGGAGTGATTCGCAGGGTACCGCTGCTCGTCCGATATGAAGACGGGTTTTATCCGAGTCTGCCGTTCCGCCTCGCCTGCGGCTATCTTGGAGTCGGACCTGAGAAGATTACCATAAAGCCCGGCTGCTATATTCTGATGGAGGGTGCAAGGGCGCCAGGAGGCGTGGCCCGGAACTTCTTCATCCCGATAGACAAAAATGGCGCCATGACAATCAACTTTCTCGGACCGTGGGGGGAGATGCGCCATTACAACTTTGCGCAGATCCTTGCCGCATCGGGGGACCGGGACGCATTCGAGATGTGGACCGAAGAGCTTGCGGGAAAGATAGCCGTGGTGTCCGACGTCTCAACGGGAGCCACCGATCTTGGAGCGGTACCGGTGGATATAAACTTTCCGCTGAGCGGTCTGCATGCCAACGTTATCCAGACGATCCTTTCGGGGGCATTTTTATCTGAAATAGGCCGTGGAGCGATGCTGGCTATTGAGCTGGCGACGGTTGCGGCCATTTTCCTTTTATCGCTACGTTTGTCCGTTGTCTTTTTCAGTGCCGGGGCCGCTCTGCTCATGATCGGCTACGTGGCTGCATCGCTTTTCCTTTTCCTCTCACATGGGCTGATGGTCAACATTGTTCGCCCGGTAATCTCGGGCGCTGCCGCCGCTTCGTTCATCGTGGCTTACCGGTATTTCCGGGATTCGAGGGAAAAGGAGGCCCTGCGCAGATCTTTCGAGTCCTATTTCCCGCCCTCGGTTGTAAAAAAAATTCTGGCCGATCCGACAATGATAAGCAGAGGGCAGAGAAAAGAGCTGACCATACTTTTCAGTGACATCAAGGATTTCACTGCGCACTCCGCCTCATATTCGCCCGACAGGATTCGGGGCTTTTTGAACGACTATTTCGAAACGATGGTGGATGTTGTCTTTACATACAGCGGAACGGTCGATAAGTACATTGGAGACGGTCTGATGGTCTTCTTTGGAGACCCTGAACCGGCGCCGGACCACGCCCTGAGATCGGTCCAGGCGGCAATCGAGATGCAGAAGAAGGCGCGCGAGCTGAGCGCAAAGTGGGCCGTGGAAGGCGGTTTCCCCTTGCGAGTGCGGATCGGGATCAATACGGGAGAGGTTATTGTCGGGAACATGGGGTCTTCTAGACGCCTGTCATACACTGTGCTTGGTTCCGCGGTAAACCTGGCGAAGAGATTGGAATCGAGCGCCCCTGTCGAAGGCATTCTCATTTCCCAGAGGACCCGAGACCTCATCGTGCCTTTTATTTCCACCCGGTTTTTCGGAGAGATCCAGGTAAAAGGAGTGGGAGTCCCCGTAAGGGCCTATGAAGTCGCGACTGAATGATCTGAACTCAGGTGACCGTTGTCGGAGCGGTCCTTGCCTGCGATCACATCGCAGACCATTTTTCATTAAAGAATTTTCCCACTCTATCCGATTTATCCATTGCTGAGGAATCTGTTGAGAGTTGGCTTTTTTTAAAGACCGGTAAATCCGAACCTCAGCCTGAACATTGGCCGAGTGTTCCACTCGGGAAAAAGGGAGATTCACATTTGAATGGATTCTAATGGCTTGAGGCAATATGCACTGAAACGAGCAAATGGATTCATAGAAGTTTTTTCTTCCCTACGACTGCTGGGAGCAGTTATCATTCTGGTGGCGATTGGCGGAGCAAGCGGCTGCATTGTGACACGGCTGCAGGACTCGTCTAAAAGGCCGGTGGAGGCGGGCATGGAAGTGTTCGTCCGTGCCGAAGTTGCACAGCACACCATGGATTGTATTTGCGTATTCCCCTTCAGCTCGCCGCCTGAGATGGCTGCAGGATCATACCCGCTTACGTCGGCGTTTGAGGCCAGACTCGTCCAAAGGGGCCCTTTCAGGTTAATCAAGAACCTGCCTTATGGGGTCAAGTCCGATTCGGAAGCCATATGGTATGCCAGAAGCACGGGTTGCGAACTTGCGATGATCCCATCGCTCCTTTACATGATGGATGGATCGGGTGCCATGCCTACAAAGCTCGTAGTCCGCACCCGGATACTGGACGCACGCACGTGTGCAGTCCTCTGGGATATCAAACAGACCGCGTGCTCTGGACCAGGTCCCGATATCGACCTTGAATGGACTACGATCGTGGGCGACCCCGCCCAGAGATGCAGCGTGATGGCCGATTGCCTGGCGTTGCGGTTTGCCGAATTTTTTGTACAGCCTCTCGTGAAAGAGAAGAAGTAGCGCGCAGCGCGAGTTGCTGTATTGACCCAACGATATTAGGTTCAGTGAGGCAGTGATGAGCGTAAATACGGGAGAACTCCCGCCGGTTGCGAGCGGGCCGTGGGTTGCTGCGGAATTCTACCAAAAAGAGGTCCAGTCAGTCTCGCCGATCGCCAGGGGTGAAGGCGGCACTGCCGCAAGAGCCGATGCGGACAAAGCAAACAGTGGCAACAATTTACCTTTGCTCGATGAGGAATTCTCGGCAGAAGTCGCCCAGCAAGTACAAACTTTCCTGCAGGAAAACCTGGGGATAGAGCTTAATTTTGTGGTGGGTGCGGATGGCAGGACCGTCGTTCAGGTTTTGGACAGCAATTCTGGCAAGGTAATCCGCAAGATACCACCGGAAAAGGTTCCCAGATTTCGCGATAAGATGGAAAAGCTTCGAGGCATTTTATTTGATGGCAAGGCCTAGTGCCTTATGGTAGATCAGAGATAATGACACCACAATCCAAGACAGCCGTGCGGGTCCTTGTGGCCGACGACGACGAGATTTTTCAGGAGATCCTCGCTGAAACGGTCGAGGAAGCGGGAGCGGTAGTTGAGCTTGCTCCCGACGGCGTGGCCGCTCTCGAACAACTGTCAGCCGGCGATTTCGATATACTAGTTTCTGACCTGAACATGCCGAAGATGGATGGTTTGACCCTGCTCAAACAGGTTAGATCTCTATATCCACATATTCTGTGCATTCTGATAACCGGATTCGGAAGCCTGGAGTCGGCTATCCAAGCCTTGCGGCTTGGGGCCTACGACTATATTCAGAAGCCGTTCATGGTCGAGCAGGTGGCCGTTACGATCCGAAACTCAGTCGAACGGGTCAATAACTATAAAGAGAGGAGCGACCTGCTCAGGGAAATAGACAATCTGCACGAGAAGATATATTTGCTTCAAGGGAAACGCTATTCGGAGTGCAAGGTTTACGACAGCTCCGGCAATCTGATGAGCGGCCCTCTACTGTCGAATCTGCCTGGATTTCGGCCCGATGCTTTTCTAGAAAAACCACAGGGCAATCCAAACAGGGCGATTGCGGCCCTCGAGGTTCTCAAGGGTCTCAAGCGGGACGGAATTATCTCAGATTCGGAACTCCTCAGACTCAAACAGCTCATCATTAATAGAATAGAGTCTGGCAGGCTATGAAAATTCTGATCGTGGAAGACGATGTAATGCTCGGTGAGCTTCTGCAGGAATGCCTGCAGCGTCTGGAACACGAGCGAGTGCGGGTTTGTCTGACAGGACGGGAAGCCTTCAACGTGCTCAATGAGGAAGTATTCGATTGCGCGTTTGTGGACCTGCGCCTGCCGGACATAGATGGACTTCAGCTTCTAACGGAACTAAAAGAGCGGGACCATGGTCTTCCGGTCGTCATGATGAGCGGCTTTCCAACCATGGACCACACGATCGAGGCTATGCGCAAAGGGGCCTCGGATTTCCTGACTAAGCCGTTCACGCTCCAGGATGTAGCACTCACGCTGCAGCGCATCATGAAGGAAAGACAACTTCTGCTGAAAAATCTCAGCCTTCAGCTCGAAATCCAGGCCCGCAAGGAACTTGAAGGGGTAAACCGCGAACTCGAGTGCAGGGTCAAAGAGCAAATCAGGCTGTTTCATATCTCCAAGGAGATAGACGAAATCCGTTCGAGCGATGATCTTTATCCTCGAATCGTCCAACTCGCTTCCTCTCTCGAATCGGTCGAAAAGGTAAGTTTTTTCCTGGTGCCGCAGGACAGAAGCAGCCTTGTGGGTATGGCTAGCTACGGATGGAAACCCGATGATTGCTGGCCTCAAAGGCTAGGGCTTTCGGACAACTGGATGCAGGAATTGCTCGGCAACGGCGCAAGTCATGTTGTTATTGACCCCGACCAAATCCAAGGCTCTTTTGAGAACGCTCCCCAGACAGATAGGACCCTTTCCTGCTGGCCTATGCGCATCCGGGGCCAACCATTCGGCGTTCTGATGGCGTTTCACAGGCAAGGCTGCCCCACGCTGCCTTCGGAAGAAATGCGGCTTTTTGATTTCCTGATCAGAAAGGCTGCTTTCGCCGTAGAGAATATGGCGCTCTACGAAAGCCTGATCAGCAACTTTTACGGCATTTTGAAGTCGCTTGTGAATGCTCTGGAAGCCAAAGACCTTTATACGGGCAAACATTCTGAGAGAGTGACCCGCTACGCAACCGAGGTAGCCAGAATCCTCGGCTGCTCGGGGGCCCAACTCGAATCCGTGCAGACAGTGGGATATCTTCATGATATAGGCAAAATAGGAGTTGCCGACAGTATACTGAACAAACCGGGCCCCCTGACTATGGAGGAGTACGAAATCGTAAAGAAACATCCCGTGATTGGGGAATCGATTGTATCCGAGCTGGGGTTGAGCCCTGAGGAAAGATCGATAATCAGGCATCATCATGAGAGGTGGGATGGTGCCGGGTACCCGGACGGCCTTTCCAGTGAGGATATTCCGCTCCTTGCAAGAATAGTGAGCGTTGTCGACGCATTTGACGCTATGACGTCAAAACGTGCCTATCGTAATGCAATGTCGCAAGAGGAATCCATTGCAGAGTTGCTGAAAAACCGTGGCAAGCAGTTTGATCCCTCCGCCCTTGACGCATTCCTGGAAGTCGTGAAAAAGACCAGGACCTGAAGAAAAAGGCTGAGACCGACCCTTAATGCGGAATTACCAGACAAGCGAAAAGTATGGCTGACGCCAAACCATTGGAAAACGAAAAGCTTTTTACCGAAAAATGCATCCGGGCTTTGCACGAAAAGGATAGATCGAATTATTCGGGCAAATTCGTCCAGGGGTTTGTGCATAATATCAATGGCCCCCTTCAGAACCTGACCATGCTGACAGAGATGCTGACATCGGGTATGGAGCTTCAGGATCGTATCTTCGGGAGCAATTGCGGCGAAAACGAAAAATGGGCCGAACTCCTGGGCAAGCAGCAAAAACGGCTGGCCCAGATGCGCGAACAGATCTCAAATCTGGCCGCAGATTTGCGCGAATTTATGCAACTTCATGAAATCGAGCGGTACGGGACCGAAATAGAAATCAATGCTCTTCTGAAGAGGATGGCGAAAGTTTTCCGGTCGGATCTTTTTTTCAAACACCATGTTAAGACCGAGCTGCGCCTGGCAAGAAACCTTCCCCACATAAAAGTCCTCGGACGTGACATGGTCCCAGCAGTCTTCCACCTCTTCCAGAACGCTGTTATGGCCATGAAGGAATCGTCAAAGAAGGAACTGGTCGTTGAAACCTCCATGCACGACGGGCAGATATTGGTCAGAATAACCGATTCGGGTTGTGGGCTGGGAAAAGAGCCGCATCCCGAAGTTTTTTTCGACCTGTTCGAATCGAGATGGCGCAATGACGAGAGTGACGCCGCTTCAAAAGGCGATCACCTGGGATTTGGACTATACGCGGCAAGGCAGCTCCTCCTGCCTTACGGATTTACTGTTCTCCTTGAAAGAATGGACGAGGGAACCTCAGCTCTAATCAGCATGCCCGTGGGAACCAAACCGGCATAAAATTCCACCTGCCGGAAAATCTTTCCCTGATGGCACCTCAGAGAACTGCCGGAAGTCAGAGCTCGGAAATGAACAGGTTGCTTTTCAATACCAGCCTGCAAGCCCCCAATTTTCAACCTTCAAGCTTCGTCTTTTGGCAAAGTATTTGCTTAACATTCTTTCGACTCAGAATCTTTTGCCGAACGGGAGGTCGGATGAAGCCGTATGATAATAGATGAAATCCTCAAACAGCAGGCAATACAGGAGGGCCAGCAGTCGACCGGGCCAAAGGCCGCCAGTTCCGATAATGCTTTCGCAATGCTTCTGCAGGGCGAGATATCGGGATCACAGTCAGCGGCTGCTCCTGGTAGTGCAGTTTGCGAACCCGGGGGCATTCCCGGTCCCTTGGGAATTCAGCCCCTGATCTCGAATTCAGCGCAGCCACCCGGATTGTCTCAGGCGATTTCTGCGCTCGATTCAACCCTAACGCAGTTGGACTCTTTAAAAAACGCGCTCCAGCAAAACATGTCGCCAAAACAAATCAACTCCCTTATCGAACAGATCAACGTGCAAACCGCCGGTCTGGACGAGAAAATGAGCGGCCTTCCCGCAGATCATCAGCTAAGGGACATGGCCGAAGAGTTGAAGGTTACAGGATACATGGAAACGCTTAAATGGAAGCGCGGAGACTATTTGTAGAAAAACGGCTCTGAAAAAAGCTTGCGCAGCACTATATTTGTGGATAATCCCGGGTCGCCTGCAACAACTGACTAATAAAGGCTAAAATGAAAGGGACAACATTTCTCATCGTCTTGCTAGTTTCCGGCCTCGTCCTTGCGTTTGGGCGGGCAGCCACTGCTTTCGATTCGGACGCGGCCGGGTCATTATCGAAAACGCAAACCCTGGAAAATCCCGCGAGTCCGCCTCGCCAGCTCATGGCCGAACGTACCGATACGAAAGACCGTATTATATACAGTACCGATCCCGAAATGGAACGGGCCATGGTGGAACAGGAGAGGGAGGAAAAGGAAAAGGAAGAAAAATCATGGCAGATGCTGCAACATATGAATATTTATAAAGATAACGGGAAAAGACCCCATTCCGCCCAGCCGGACAACGCCCCGCCACAGTAAGCCGGGCTGCTTCCGCAGAACGTGTACCACTCATAATTACTGTTTTTCTCCACGAAAAATACATTAAATCCCCCACTGTCAGTCAGGCCCGAAGACCTTAAAAAGAGAAACCTATCGGTGCGCCATCGATATGGGAAACTCTCCCATATCTTTTTTTGCTTAATCCCAATTCATTCGAAACTGAGGTTTACTCATGGATCACAACGATCAGGGAACTAATGGCCTCCCTTGGTCCAAATGGATGGAATCGTCGGCAAACTTCTGGCTCTCCGCTGCTCAAAGCTGGCAGGAATTGTCTACTTCACTTGCCGATGTTTCCCGGTCCGAAGAATACATGCAGGTGTCGCTCGCGATCTGGAAGGCTTTTCAGCCGCTATGGACAGGCACTCAAAGTTCCGAAGCAAAGGAATCCTCTGCGCCCCCTTTCGATCTGTTGCAGGCTCTTATGCGTGTGATGGGTTCCGGGGGGCTTAGCGAGGAGTTGGTCAAATGGCTCTGGGACAAGGGAGAGATCACGGGCCGCAGCATCGAAGAACTCCAGCGCGGAGCTGTCAAAGCATGGACCGGCTTTCACGAAAAAGAAATTCAGCCCCTGCTCAGAATCCCCCAGGTGGGACTCACGCGAGTTCATCAGGAAAAAATCAACCGGTTTGCGGACAAGTTCAATACGTATCAGGCAGCCATCATGGAATTTCGAATGCTGCTCGCTGTTCCAATGGAAAAGTCGTTTATCGAAATGAAGGAGCGACTCGACAAGCTCAGAGAACAAGGAGCGCTGGCGGAGGAGTTTAAAGTCTACTATGGAATGTGGATCAAAGTCCTCGAGAATCATTACATGTCGCTCTTCAAAACGGATGAATATCGCCAGGCCCTTTCCCGGCTGCTCGATGAGACTGCTGCTTTCAAGATAACGGGAAATGATCTGCTGACGGAGTTCCTTGAGTTTTTGCCGATTCCCACCAACCGGGAGATGGACGAGGTCTACAAGGAACTCTATACGCTGAAAAAGCAGACCAGACAGGCTAACAAGAAAATCAGCAACCTGGAAGCCGCGCTGACAAAAAAGGATGCCCAATGAACACCTTCGGAATGCCTGTAGACGATATAATGACCAAGTGGCTTAAAGGCCTTGAGCAGTCCCGCGAGCGCCTTCTCAAGTCCAAAGATGTGCTGCTCGGTACGCTCGACACGGAAATCGCCAAGACACCTTATGACGTAGTGTACGAGGAGGACCGCATCAAGCTGAAACATTACCGGCCGACCTCGGAAAAACAGGTCAATACGCCGCTGCTGATGGTCTATGCGCTTATCAATCGTGAGACTATGCTCGATCTGCAGCCCGGAAGGAGTGTCGTACAGAATTTCCTGAATATGGGAATCGACGTTTACATGATCGATTGGGGCTATCCTGCACGAAAGGACCGTTACCTGACAATTGACGACCATGTGAATGGATATTTGGACAATGTGGTCGATTTTATAAGAGACCGCCATAGCCTGCCCAAGATCAACCTGATGGGAATTTGCATGGGCGGAACATTTGCGATCATCTATTCGGCCCTGCATCCTGAGAAGATACAGAACCTCATTACTACCGTGACCCCGAGCAATTTCGAGACCGACCAGGGACTTTTGCATATCTGGACCAAGGGATTAGACTTGGGGAGAATAATCGATGCGTACGGCAATATGCCGGGGGACCTGTTGAATCTGTGCTTTCTTCTCCTTAACCCGGCCCGGTTGGTGATCGACAAGTACATCGGTTTTTTTGAAAACATCGACAACAAGGACTTCATCGAAAACTTCGTACGTATGGAAAAGTGGATTTTCGACAGTCCGGACGTTCCAGGGGAAACCATCCGGCAATTCGTCGAGGATTGCTACCAAAAAAATCTGCTGATTCAGAGCAAGATGGAAGTCGGGGGGCGTCTGGTCGAACTGAAAAATGTCACCATGCCTCTAATCAATATCTACGGCAAATACGACCACCTCGTCCCACCGGGCGCCTGCAACCTGCTCACCAGTAAGGTGGGGAGCAAGGACACCGAGGATCTTTGCCTCGAAACCGGGCATATCGGAATTTACGTTAGCTCCAAATTTCAGAGACAATTCACGCCCAAGATAGTCCAATGGCTAAAAGATAGAGAAGGCACGCCCGAGCCGAAGATCCATGAAAACAGGCCTGCAGCCGAGGCGGGGCAGGTGTCCGAACCGCAACCTGCGCAGGCTGTTGATTTGAAATCCTTGCCCCCACTGGCCATGGAACCTAAATTGACGGAGGCGGTCCGGAGAGCCGAACCTGTATCGGAGAACCAGACGAAGCAAAAGGCGAAGACCCATAAAGCAGTATCAGGAGCTTCGCCGAAGAAGAAAAAAGCTCCAATAGAAACCGCCGCCTGAAAAGGACCAATCAAGCAGCGGCGAGCAGGAAGCGCTGTTGAAAAGAATTATAATTCCGCGTCCAGCGCATCTTCTATTACTATCTCGAGCTCGGCCAGGACGATTTCTTTGACAGACATTGCGTGGGCTTCTGGTGTGTTCGCCATGACAAGCGTGGGGTCGGGCCTGAGACTTAGACCCGTTTTTGCGCAAACCTGGTCGACCAGCCGCACGGTCATAAGCAGCGAGTCTGAGCTGTCGAACTCCTCGTCATGATGATGTTTTGCCACGTCGCAGTAAATCTGCGGGATACTCCATTCCTTCATCAAAGTGTATCCCTGCGCGACGTGCATGGAATCAAGTATCTCAAGAATAAACGGCTCTGAGAGTGAGATATCCTTATCTTCAGACCGTATCGTTTCGAAAACCCTGAGCAGAAGCAGCTTCCCGATATCGTGGAAAAGACCCGCGAGAAAACCTTCATCCGCCAGTTCCGGGTATCCTGTTTTGCGCAGCAGCCATTGAGAACCCTTGGCGGTTGCCAGCGCGTGTTTCCAGAGAACCTGGAGGTACTGACCTATGACCGGGTCATGCGAGAGGTAGTAATCCTTCTGGCTGCATGCAATCAGGCAATTATACACCTGGTTGACGCCAAGGCGCATAATTGACTCTCGTATCGTGCGTACCCGGTTCAAACCTGCAAAGAATGCTGAATTGGCAAGCTTCAGCATCTGGCCGGCCAAGGCCTGGTCCTTGGCGATGATTGCCGCAATCTCGTTGATTGAACTGTTTTCGTCAGCCATCTTTTTGTGCAGTTCCTGAGCCACCGTCGGAAATACCGGAAGGTTCAGCGTCTCTGAGGCGACGTATTCTTCTACGATGTCCAATAATGAGCTGTTGTTTTTCTGCATGATCATTGCTCTTTACCTAAAAGGCGTCTTAGTTCGTGGACCGGCCTTGGTTTGCCCATACGTGGGAGACACCTGAAAATCTCCTGCAGGGTCGTCACTCCATTTGCGGCTTTTATAATTCCATCTTCGAGAAGGGTTACGAAACCCGATGTCTCTATGCTGATCTTTCTTATATCGCTGGATGTCTGTTTATTCAGAATGGCGTCTTTGATAGGTTCGTTTAAAATGAGGAGTTCAAATATGCCCACCCGCCCCTTGTAGCCGGTGAAACGGCACTCGGAACACCCTCGCCCCGCTTTGAAATTGACCCCTTTTACATCGTTCATGGTTAAGCCGAGCCTTCGGATTTC
>Ga0326728_10012218_pt1 | contig 19169 bp, 19 predicted proteins | sample MB3enrmetagenome_FD_207602 | JGI IMG/M metagenome (GOLD analysis project Ga0326728, IMG submission 207602) | Lab enriched peat soil microbial communities from McLean, Ithaca, NY, United States - MB31MN | ecosystem: Environmental > Terrestrial > Soil > Wetlands > Peat | place: USA: New York... | reverse complement strand
CACCCCGCAGCCGAACTTCTCGTGCGGCTTCATGAATTCGGACGCCGCTTTGAGTATCTCCTTCCGGTTCAGCTCGAGGTTCTTCAGCGCTTCGCTGGCATTGGGCACTCCGACGACCTGTATCTGTCCTATCATGATTTGCTCGTCGGCATCCGCCCTGAACCCCTCGGGCAGCGCGTTCTTGGCGGCCCTGCACGCGCCTGCTATGACCGAGGGCTCTTCCACTGCCATCGGTATGAGCATCTCCTTCCCGTTCACCCGGAAATTGGTCGCCACTCCCAGCGGGAGGTGGACCGCGCCTATGACGTTCTCCACGTTCTTGTCAGCCACCTCGAGCTTCAGCGCGCCGGTGTCGGAAAGCGTCTTCGCCTCGGCGTCGGTGAGCCCTGCCAGCGCCTTGACCTTCCTCAGCCGCTCCTCCGGCTTGAGCTTGTAGAATCCAGAGAGTTCCATCATATTACCTGTAGCTGCTCTCCAGCTTGTCGAGGGCAGTGCCTATGTTGGCGAATGCGAGGTTGGTTTTCTTCAGGTAGAAGCTCCGGAATATGTCCTTGAGGTTGCTGTCATCGCCCTCTCCGAGCTGGTACCTTCCCTTCACCCGGCTCAGTATGCCGAAATTCTTCAGCCGCAGGAGGTGGTAATAGACCGCCTTGGGATTCTGCTTCTCTTTCGTCGTCTCCTCCAGCCGCGCGAGTATGTCCTTGGTGGTCGGCGACCCGCCCTTCACGTGGAATTCGAGCAGCACGTCCAGGATGTCGAGCAGCAGCTTCCTGCTCTCGTTGGGCATTATCAGCCCGAGCGAAAGCGCCAGCCACCGCACCAGGGACTTGCGGGCAAGGAGCACTTCATCCGGGAGGGCGAGCTCCCTCACGGTCAGTTCCGAGCGTATGAGCTTGGATTCCGGAAGCATGGGAGACATTCCATGACAAACATTATAAAAGAGAAGCCTGACGCCTAGGGCATCAGTGCCCTGAAAGCGGAATGGCGGCGTATCTCCTGCAACAACTCACTGCCCTTTCAGAGACTCGTAGTTCAGCTGGTCCACAGCGGCCTCTGCGTCCCTCCCTAGCGCACGGTAAGCAACGGCGCGGTTGTGATAAGCTTTCGCGTATCCCGGGTCCAGCTCTATCGCCTTGCTGAAGTCAGCGATTGCCTGCTGGGAGTTTCCGAGGCCGTCATAAGCGACGCCGAGGTTGTAGTATGTTGTCGCGTCCAGTGAATCCAGTTCCAGCGCTTTGCCATAGTCATCAATTGCACGCAGGAAGTCCCCAAGGTGGGTATATGCAGCCCCGCGGTTGCAGTAAGCTTTCGCGTCCCGTGGTTTCAGCTCTATCGTCTTATCGAAATCCCGGATCGCCTGCCGGAAGTCCCCGACGATGGCATACATGGTCCCGCGATTGTAGTAGGCTGCCGCGTATCCCGAGTCCAGGTCTATCGCCGTATCGTACTTGCTGATTGCCTGCAGGAAGTCCCTGCGGTCAGCATAATCGGATCCGGCTTTGTTGTACCACCTCGCGCCTTTCAGGGTCACCGTTATCCCGCTGTAGTTACTGGCTGGATTATTGGTTGCTGACGCGGCCGGTACGGAAGTGGCGGGCGGAGTATTCTGGGCGTTTGAAGCATGCTTGCCGGAGTTGCCACATGCGACGCTCAGCGCCACGCCCAGCCCCACCAGCACCGTAAGGCCGCCTGTCCTAAAGGCGTTTGGTAACCCTTTTGGCATGAACATATGCCGAACCTGTGGTTTCTGTAAACGAAACTGCTGCTGTAAATCTGACGGTTTCATCCTTTATCCCTCCACAGATGTCTATATATGGAAACAGTTAAAAAGCAAGTGACGATGACGGAATAACGGCTGTTGACGGGCGGTCGTTCATGGGTCTCGGCTGCTGTGGATATGTGAAGAAACGTGGTGTTACGTAGTTTTATAAGGGGTTGCAGCATAAATGATATTGGGTGGTGGGATGAAGTTAACGCATCATTCGGAAGCCGTAAAGCAGGACGACGCGCGTGTCCGCCCTGATGGCTTTTCCCGAGGCTTTTGCCATCGGAATGGCATGAGTCAAAAGGCTCACCCAAAGCACAATCCGTTCTCTTTATTCAAGCCCGCAGTCAGCAGCCTGGCACTCCTTTCCGCTTTCACATTCAGCCCGATGATTTTCCCCAGGCCGGCCGCTGCGCAGGAAATGAGCACTTCTGATTCAGCGCGGGTCAAGGCGGAGGAAGCGAAACTGGATTCGGTGCTGGTTGCAATACCTGATTCGGCGGAGGCGGCGCAGGCTGCGGCGTGGGAAGCGAAGCAGGATTGGCTGGAGCTGTATTCGATGAGTCGGGTGTGGATTTACCTGAATTCGGAGCAGGACGTGAAACTGGTTTCGGCGGAGAAGAAAGCAGCGGAGGAAGCGAAACTGGACCCGGTGAAGCTGTATTCCATCTATATGCTGGGATTGCAGGATTATCTGGATTCGACGCAGGAAACGAAGCTGAGGTCGGTACTGGAAATGGAACGGGCAGCGCGGGATTCGGCGTTGATTGCGGAGTACGAGCGGGCTGCGGCTCCATACCCGGCAGGGTCCATGGCGCGGGATTCGGTGTGGGCTGCGATACTGCATGCGGCAGAGGCTTCGTACATCAGCTGGCAGTATAAGGCGACGCTTGAGCTGCCGCAGGCGTGGGCGCGGGTTGACAGGTGGACTGAGGCGCATGATGCGCAGATGCAGCGGGCGGCGCGGGATTCGATGTGGGATGCCCAGCCCAAGGACCGCTCCATCCTGCACTTCGCACTGGGATTCGGATACAACCTCAGCATCCTGAAGCAAATCAACAACATCCCGCTTGCGATACGAAACGTTCCGGTGAACCCGGGCGATATCCCCACGTATGGGCCGACTTCCAGCTGGGCGCTGCCGATTGGCGAGACGAGCGTAAACCCGGCAGGCAACCTGCCGCTTCTCGACATTACCTTCGGACCCACCATCCCCCTGGACAGAGGCGTGTTCGTCATCGGATTCGGCGCAGGCGGGGAATTTTCCTTTTACGGGGGAGGCCAGAACGAGCGTAATTACGTGGAGAATGGCGCTCCGACTAGCGGGGATTCGGCGAGTTATGTGGAGGGCTCCGGCACGGCCCTGACGTACTATGAGATTGCGCCGGGCCCCATCGCCATCGGCGGCCTGTTAGCGATAGAACCGTATATCTTTGCAGAAGTCAAGATGCGGCCTTCGGACATTTGCGGCAAGCCGGACGGTTGGGGCGTTTCCATCGGGCACAGGATATATTACGAAACCGGCATCGCCCAGAACGGATGGGACAGATACGCCGAATATACCGTGCAATCGTCGTTCAATCTCATCGACATGGTCACCGGAATGCCTTATGCGGCACTAAACTTCTATGACTCGGATTATGGAAAGCCCTGCGTCAGCATATACGCTGGGCTCAAGTACATGATAGGCAAGCAGGTGCAGCCGGCGGCAGACGGGGCGCAGTTCGTTTTCCGCAATCCTGCCCCTGCTTTCGGCGTATTCGTTAATCCGGCCAGCTTATGGAAATGGATGTGGGGTGATTGAGATGAAGATGGCATATCAGCCGGAAGCCGGAAAAGGGGATAATACGCGCGCCGGTACGGCTGGGCACGCCCATCAAAAGGCCAGCCCGAAACGCAATCCCTTCCGTTTCTTCAAACACATGGCCAGCAGCGCGGCGCTCGCATCCGCGCTCGCATTGGGCTCCATGGCTGCCCCGAAGCAGGCCGCTGCGCAGGATGCGTCGCCGTATTGGTATTTCAGTTTCGGTTCAGGAGGCCAGACTTCCGGGCCATTCAGCCAAATCAGGAACGTCCCGGTTGCGATGAGGACCGTTCCGGTGTATCCGGACGATATCACCGCGTACAATCAGGATTCCAGCTGGTCGCAGCCCATCAATCCGAATATCCAGCCCGTATCGTCTTCATATATCATACCAATTCGCATCGCGCGGGGCGTCTCTTTCGATGACGGCAGACTGCTGGCCGAGCTGGGCATCGGCGGAGATATCGCCATCGAGTATCCGACGGCCTGCAGCGAACGGAATTACCTGGAGAACTATGCTCCGACTGCCGGGGATTCCACAGGTTTCGTGCGGGGCTACGGTACGGCCCTGACATACTATCAGGTCGTTCTCAGCCAAAGTGTGGTACCACGGGTATTCGCAGAAATCGGCATACCCCACAGCCGCCTTGCAGTGGGATACGAGGCAAGCATGAAATGGTACCAGGTCGTCAACGGATGGGACCGATGGGATACATACACCCCTTATAAGAGCTACAGCCTCACCACCCTGATAACCGGGATGCCGTATCTGTCAGTGACCGTTTTCGGCGCGAGTCCGGACAATCCGAGCGGGCTTTCGCTCTATGGAGGGGTGGAGTTCGTGACTAACAATCTGCCGGGCGCCATGGCAAGGCAGGCGCAGACGCAGTTCGCTTTCCAGCCCACCTTTGTCCTTGGCTTCAGGTGGAGCGGGTATTCCATACGGTCAGATTGAGATGATACCATGAAACTGATGCATCATTCGGAAGCCGTAAAGCAGGATGGCACGCACACCCGCCCGAAGCACAGATTATTCTCTTTATTCAAGCCGCGACCGGCGGCCTGGCGCTCGCTTTTGCGCTCACAGCCGGTCCTGTGCTTTGGCATGAAGGTTGACTGCATCCGGGGAGGGCAGTGGCGATTCCCCGGCCCAAGGCATTTAATCCTGCTCTTGCAATAGGTTGCATGGCCAAGTGAAGGCGGTTGACAATGGTAAGCCTCAGCATACGCAACCATCCGGAAGTGCTTTTCGCGTATTCGGCGAATTATATAGAAGTCATCCTGCGGGTGGAGAATCCTGCGCAGCACCCCATCTGGGCCGAAGCAGACCTCGTGGTGCCAGAGAACCTCTCCCTGAGCCCGAACACCGCCCTGAAGAAGGGCCGCGTGCGCATCGGCATAGTGGCGAAGAACGAATACCTGGAGAAGGCGGTCCGCGTCTACAGCGGCGCGTATACCAACCCGCAGATGTACCGGTGCAACGCCACGCTCTACATCTTCAACCATGACGGCGTGATAGACCAGCGCATGGAGAAGGCAGTGGACATCCGCTGCGAAGCCAAAAAAGAAGCGTCGCTCTGAAGCCGCAGCCCGCTTCGCCGCCGTCCTGATGTTACAAATCTTTTAAAGCATGCCAATCCCCGAACATACACATGACAAACGAGGGGAATGGCAGTACGTCCGGGGCAGGAGAGGCGCAGAGGCTGGCAGAGCGGATGAAATCGCTTGGCATGGAAGAGCTGCGGTACGCGATAAGGAACGAGGACAATGGGTACATGATAGCTGCGTATCTGGAACTGATAAGACGCACAGCCGCATCCGGGCCCAGGGCCGCGCCCGCGCTCATACGCTATGCCCATGGCCCGGAGCTGCCTTATCAGGTGAGGACAGCAGCCGGGCTGAAGGCGGTCGAACTGACAGACGAAGTGAAGACGCTCGCCGAATGGGCGCAGAACGCCTACCTCCCGTCCGCTGTGATGGACGCTGCCGGGCTGAAGGCGGTAGAGAAGGCTGCAACAAGGGAGGAAATCGCTGCAATCTGGAAAATGAACAGTTCCATCCTCTCCGAGAAGGTGCTGGATGCGCGCTGCATGAAGCTCAAGGGAACCGTGGACCCGTCGGCCGGAGGAGTGCTTTCGGAAGGCCTGCCACGGCCACCTGCAAAAGAAGCTGCAAGGGCGCAGGGCAGGAGCAGAGTGTTCGCGTGAGCGCTTCATGCGCCATGCCGTTTTTTCAGAATCATCCCCGGCCTGCTTCAAAAAGGTACAAACAATTTAAAACATGCCTGCCCATATGATTACACATGGAAAACCTCGTTACCAGTGGTACTGACGACGTCATGCACAGGATATTGAAAGGGTTTGATTCGGAGCGGCTGCTTTGGATATCGAGAGCTAACGAGAGCCAGCCGCAGAGGATAGCGGCCGGGCTGGAGCTGGTCGAACGCACGGCCGACCCGCGTGTACTCATGGAATTGGCGCGGAATCCATGCCTGCCGGACAATGTGAGGAAGGCAGCCGGAGAGAAGGCGGTCGACCTCAAGGAAGATTTGCAGACGCTCATCGACCGGGCACAGGAGCTGGAGTTACCTGTCTCGGTAAAGACCGCTGCCGGACTGAAGGCCATACACCTGGCAGTAAAGCAGGATAAGCACGGACTGCTCGGGCAATTGCGCTATCCGATGGTGCCTGATGAGGTGCTGAATGTGCTCGATGCGCTGAAGAAGCCGGATGGGCGGGAGAGGAATCCATTGGCTGCCGACGGCCTGCTCCTGAAAACCGGAATCCGCGCACCGCCCGCAGGAAAGGATGCCGGGCAGAGCAAAGTGCGCACGCGCTGATTTTTCATTGCCGAATTTCCCGGGCTTACAGCATTTAAACATTGCGTTACATAGATATACACATGAACAACCCGGAAGAACCGGACAATCACGACATGAAAGGCCTCAGTCTCAGCCTGCTCAGGGTGGTCGTACGGAACAATGCCGACCCCCGGATTAAAAATGCGGCCAGAACGAGGATAGATGAACGCATAAGCGACGTGGACACGCTCGTGGATTTCGCGCGGGTGTCTGCGTCTGACCCTGAGATGATGGAAATCGTATTGAAGGCCATTGAACGCATAAGCGACGTGAACGCGCTCGTCTACCTGATGCGGGAGACCTTGCTGCCGGAGCAGGTGGGGGTGGCGGCCGGAAAGCGGGCCGTCGATATCACGGATGACGTTCACGTCCTATATGACTGGGCGCGATGGGACGTCTACCTGCCTATCTTCGCAAGGGAAGCGGCCGGAAGCAAGGCCATCAGTCTCACGGACGACGTGGATACGCTCAGCGGATGGGCGCAGAACCCTCAGTCGCCTTTCCTTGAGAGGTCCCTTCCCGATAAAACCGGCGAGCGGAAGGATTCCGGCATGCTCGAATCCATGATGGAAGCAGCCGGGTCCAAGGCCGTAAAAGAAGCGGTAAAAAGAAAGGGGTATGCTGCGCTGAAGAGGCTATCTTCATCCCTCTCGCCAGCCAGCGTGCAGGCCGAGGCACGCGCAGCCCTGGAGAAGCTGCCGAATCCGCTGGCCGAAGGTGGCCTGCTCCTGCCCAGCAAACCTGAGCAGAAAGGCAAGGCGCCGGGAAAAGCCAGGGAAACGCCCGCGTTCAGTGGGATACGCAAGCGAATTCATTCGATTCTCAGACTATTTTGACCTCCCGGTCGGCCAGGAGGTGTGACGCGTAGCCGATGAGCCCGGCGACAGCCAGGTCCGTCCCGAAAACCAGGTACGCGAGCGCTCCGAAGGCCGCGCACGCTATCAACGAATGGGTTATTCCGCGGTGGCGGGGCTTGAAAAGGGTGAATAAGAGGAAGTACGCTCCGAGCAGCGCGAGCGCGGTCACTATCATCGACTGGATCGCAATCAGCGTTGGGACGCAGACCGAGTTCCCGCAGCCGGAGAAGTAGGCGAGGAGGAATACGGCGGCGATGATACAAAGGTCGAGTATCTGCCTCCCCTTGCTCGCCGGATGGTCCAAATCAGGAACGAGCGCTGCGAGGGCTCCCATCAGCGCCCCTGCCGCGAGCACGATTATGCCGTGCGTGCCGAGGAGGAAGAGCGCGAGTGCCGCGCAGATTGCTCCTATCAGCGCATGGGAACGCCAGTCCATGCAGGGACAGACTTACCTGAAGATTAAATGCGTTTCCCTTGCAGGACAAAACTGCAGCGGATTTTAAAGCATATCCCTCCACATATGCTTACATGAACGGCACTGATAAACCGAACGGGGCGGAAGTCGATTCCAGATTAAGCGCTGAAGATGCGTTGAGAATTTCACGACACCATCCTGATTATGATACGAGAGTAAATGCCGGGCTGCATGCCGTGAAGATTACAAAATGCCGGCCAGATGGTCCCGAGCAGAATTTGCTCCATGACTGGACTCTGGACCGTACGCTGCCTGAACCTGTAAGGATAGCTGCCGGCAAGAAGGCAGGCGCATTCCTCTTAAAAGAAATGTTCTTACGCAAAAAAACCCACGCTTACATCGGATATCAACTGGAGCTAATCGGGGATTTAATCGATAAGAGGGGATGCTATAGGCAAGTTCACAGTACGAGGATGTGGGATCCGGATCGTGACACGCCCTATTACATCTATGGTTCGAAGGCACGCACTGATGACCCGAGTTATAGTAATGATATCACCTGCCGTACAAGTGTACATAGAGAACCTGTGGAACGCATACGAGACAAAGGAGAAACGGTCAGCAGAAAAAGCTACACAAAAAAAGCAGGAAGCAGCAAAGGTAGCGCAAATCAAGCGGGAACGTGACACCGTAGCTTTGGCAAAAAGATACCATCTGGCCGCTGGCGGGACACTTTCAGCTGGCACCGTGCCAGGACCAAAAAGCCTTCGAGCAACCGGACACCAATCCGGCCGCAGGAGTTTACAGCGTGCAACGGGCTGACACCCTTCCGGCTTTTCCAGGCCAAGGTCGAGTTTCCGGACGGCCAGCAGGGCATTATTTGGAGCTCTTGCGGTCCTGACCGAACTGATTGGGGCTGGTGGAAAGAAGGTTAATACCGAATGCCATCAGTTCCCTTTATTTTCCTCTACAAGTGTCCGGATAACATCATCATGTATGAAACCGAAGTCAGTGCCTTCACGCAGCATCCATATGCTCCATTTCGGCCGGTTCTCTTTAGTTCCTTTGGCCTCTATCGCAAGAACTTCAACCTGCTTGCCGATAACAGCATCCAGCCCTGCATGCACTGCATCGCATGGCGAGCCTCGCACGTAGGGGTCAACTTCACTGAAATCCGAGATAGAAGAGATTATCGAGGGTCTAATCGGGAGCGTTTTGCCATTGACTGTCGCGTATATGAGAAAGTATGCAGTGCTAATTTCGTCCTTACTGCCCATTATGGGTTCCTGAAAAGGCATATGCGGAGTTCCGTGTTTTCCGGCAAATAATTTTGCGCCTTGGTCGTGCACGGTGCCAGGCACCTCTTTCAAAGCCGTAAGAATCTTCTCATAAATCTCTTTTTTGACTTTCATACAGTCAACACCTGCATCGTTTTATTTATAAATCTACCACTTATCATACGCCCATTCTTTGCTTTTGGAGCTGTTGCAGCACAATAGCGGACAGGGAGGTGCAAAACCATTATAAACTTAGATTAGGGTTACAGTAGAGGGCAGCCCATCCGGCTGCCAGGCATGAAAGTGATAGAGGCGTCCCTCAAATGAACACACAATCGAACGTTTTCCGGTATATCGCGATTTTTGTTCTGGTATTGGCTCTTGTCCCGGCCCTTTCGTACGCGGCTGACCCTCAGACGGTAGCCGTCGCGTCGGTCAACGGGAGCCAGTACAATTTCGGCACCTGGGCCACCTCGCCGGTGATTGTCACGCTCGCATGCGTCCCCGGAGCTTCGGACTGCGCGGGCGGAACGTCCTATTGCACTGACACGACCAACACTTGCGAGCCGACGAGTGCAGGAACGCCATACAGCGGGCCGATAAGCATCTCGACCGAAGGGGTTTCCTACATAAGGTACGCCAGCCGCAACAGCACGGGCGGCTGGGGCGACACCGCTTACAGCGTCCTTGACATAGACACCGCACTTCCGTCGATTATGATAACCCAGAACCCGACAGGCAGCTGGACCAACAGCGAGACGATAGCCGTGAGCGTATCGGATGACGTCTCAGGAATAGCCAACACGGTGTGGATGGCGAGTCCGGATTCGGCATGCGGCCCGGCCCAGGACGGCATCCTCAATGATTCGGGCACCAACGGCACCTCGGTGCTGGCCAACAACGACACGCTCTACCAGGACCAGTACATCTGCTTCAGGACTACGGACCTGGCGGGCAACGAGAATTACGCCGTCTCCTCCGAGATAACCAACCTCGACACCACTCCTCCGACGGTGAACGCGGGCCCGAACGAGAACGAGAATTCACAATTCACCCAGGACGGGGCCGCGGCGGATTCCGGAAGCGGGGTGCATTCGTACGCCTGGTCCGAGACATCCGGCCCGGGAACGATAACCTTCGGCAGCCCGAACTCGCCGCTCACCACGATAAACGCGAGCGAGGACGGCACGTACGTCATAAGCCTCACCGCGACCGATGCAGCGGGCAATTCCGCGGCTTCCAGCTTCACGCTGGAGTGGATAACCCAGGCCCCGCCCATATCGGTCTACAATCCGGGCCCGGCTCCGGCGCAGTCCAAGCTGATAACGGCATCCGTACCTGAAGGGACCCTTTACCTGGCGCTGACCAACACCTCGGAATGCGATGCCACGCTGTCGTTCGTGCCTTATGTGAGCACCACCTTCAGCAGCGAATCAGACAACGGGATGAGCATCTGCTACAAGGTGGTGGATTCGCTGGGCAACGTAGGGTACATGACCTCGGGCACAGTGTCAGGAATCGACACCACTCCCCCGGTCCTCACCCTCAACGGCAATCCGGACGTCACGGTCGAAGTGTTCTCGGACTACGTGGATGCAGGAGCGACGGCTTCTGACAAGTACGACGGCAACATAACCTCGAAGATAACGGTCGTGAACCCGGTCAATGCCAGCAGGGTCGGAACGTACACGGTCACCTACAACGTGGCGGATGCGGCCGGCAACAACGCGGTCCAGCTGACGCGCACGGTGTCGGTCGTCAACACCGTCCCGCCGGTGATAACCCTAATCGGCAATGCGTCGGTCACGATAAACGAGGGCTCGAACTACACCGATGCCGGAGCGACCGCCACTGATAATTATGACGGCAACATAACCTCAAAGATAGTGGAGCACGGCATCGTGAACACGGCAGTGGCAGGCACCTACAACATCACCTATGAAGTCACGGATTCTTCAGGCAACACGGCGGATGTCGTGCGCACCGTGACCGTGGTGGATTACATGGCCTGGCTGATAGTGGGCGTCCTCGCGGCGATAGTAATCCTGGGGGCAATCTATTTCCTGCTCTTGAAGAACAGGGGGCCGAGGCGCTTCTCGAGGAGGTCGCCTCCGGATTCCATTCCTCCTGAGAGCGGCTGAACTTCCTGGTCCTGGATTCCGGCCCGCGCCGACGGGACAGGTGTCCATCGTCCAATTTCCGCTTTCTGGGCCAGGCACGGACTTGCGCCGGCCTTGCCGGATTTCCCATGACCGGGATTTAGGGCTGCGCGGCCAACCCACCGGTTTAAAATGTATATGGGGTAATATATGGTTGAGGATGCTCATGAAGTTGAAGTTCATAGACAAGCTCAACCTCGTAGATAATTTCAGGATAATCCGGATGATCAGGTGGGGGAGAGTGGACCGGCCGGACAAGGTTGCCAGGCGGCTCAGCCAACGTAAGCTGAGTGACTTTGTGTTTAAGCTGAGCGACCGTGTGATGATTGAAGGGATTGAAGTTTGTAAAAAGGGCGGGGAGTTTGAGGGCATTGCCAACTTGCTTGAGTGTAAGCTGAGCACACCTGTCAGGGCAGCGGTCGAATCCACGCTCATTGAAAGGAGTAAGGTTTGTGTCCGGGGTAGGGTTGGTCTGGAGGTACAGGTCGAATCCTCGCTTACTGAAAAAAGTGAAGTTTGTAGAAAAAAAGATCGTGGATGGATCGATAGCTTTGCCGGCTTCCTCGGGCATAAGCTGAGTGCGTCTGCCAGGGAAACGATTGAATCCTTGCTTATCGAAGGAATCAGGATTTGTGAAAATAAGGGATGCGTTCATGCGATTGTCAAACTGCTCGCCCGTGAGAGTAAGAACTTCAGCATAGCAGTGAGAGCGCAGGCCCAGGTTTCGCTTCTGAGAGTTGCAAATGCGTTTACGTTTGTGGACTGCATAGCGAAGACAGTGGCCTCTGTGCTGAACCTTGAAGACTTCAAGGATGACGTGATTGCAGGGATAAAGAGATGCGAGAACGATGAGAAGTGGATTCGCGTTATTACAACCGGGTCGTGGGTATCACCACCCATCGTCACAACAATCGAATCTACGGAGGAGGCACATGAGATATGCGGGCACACCTCATTGGCTCTTTCCTGCTCATGCGAGAACTGGAGCCTGGCAGTCATCGAAGCGATTAATGCCAAGGTTCCGATTGGGGAATGGCATCCAGACCAAATTGCCAACCTGCTCAAGCGCACTGACCTGGCCCCGCAGATGAGGAAGGAGGCGGAGGAAGCCCTTCCCATTGCCACCGAAAGGCAAAAACAGAAAGAAACACCGAAAGAAGTACTTACTCACTGGGACCTGTACGGGGCCACCAACATACGCTCTGCATAGCTGCGTGCCCAGCAGCCGGGGCAGTATAGGGTTAGAGGTGCACTGCGCGCTGCCAATCCGCAGTCAGCGCGCCCGGGGAGGCGCGCTGTCGTTGCCGCCCATCGTATAGCCCGAGGTGCAGATGGCATCCGGGCCCGGGTTGCATTCGGACGAATTCTGCGACCACCCGTTGCCGCTCGGCTGCGCCCAGAAGTTTCCTCCCATGCAGCTCCCGCCCACGATGTTCGTGGGGCCGCCGCAGGAGAGGGTGGTGTTCCAGAAATTCTGGGAGCCGTCGGTCTGGAGGTTGACGGAGTTGTTGAAGAGGTTGTTGTATATCAGATTGTCGGAGCTGGAGGCGAGGAAGAGGCCGTCGAACTGGTCCGAGGTTATGATGTCGCTGCTGATGTTGTCCTCGGAGCTGGACATCAGGTAGATGCCGTAGAGGTCCGAGCTGAGGCTGTCATTGGCGATGGTGCCGTTGCGGGTGGAATAGAATGAGATGCCCGCGCAGAATCCGCTGATGATGCAGTTCTCCACCACCGGGCGGTAGGAGCCTGCCGGGTCAGAGACGCCATAGAAGCACTCGGCATCCGGGTTCGCGCCCGAGCCGTTGATTGAGTGGCCGGCGCAGTCGATGGTGATGTTATCCGCGGCGATAGTCAGGGCGGTCCCGGGGCAGTCCATGTCCGCAGAGAGCGCGTAGGTGCCGCTGCGGGAGAGGATGCTGCCGCAGGCTGAACCGTTCAGATAGACAGGCGGCGTCGCGTTTCCGCTGGCGTTCGCCGCGGCCGGCGAGCAGTTTCCGCGCATGTAGGCCCACTCTTCGCATTGGGAGCCATTCGGGAACACGCAGACGCCGTACTGGCTTCCGTCTGGATTCGTCATTATGATGTCCTTGCCGCCATTGGAGACGCAGTACACCGAGGCAGGATTCGCAATCCCGCCGGTGTTGGTGCCGGACTGATTCGCCGGCGGCGTGCCGCCGGTGGTGGAGTTGGGGGTGGCGTTCGCACCGGCAGCGTTCAGCGTGGCGTTATTCACATTCGCCTGCGGCGATTCAGCGGCCCACTCCAGGAGAAAGGCAAGGCACAGTGCCAGCGCGAGAAGAACGGGCACCCACTTGGCCACCTTGTTCATGCCGGAATCTTTGCGGTTCCGGATTACCCTGCCCGCACCAGGGCCTTTGCGGTTCCTGGTTGCCTTGCTCCTGCCGGAATCTTTGCGGGACCGGGTCGCCTTTTTCATGTCAGGACTTTTGCAATCATCCTTAAAAAGGAAAGGCGCGGGCATCAGCGATTTTGTAATTGTGGGGAAACACAGATTTTTAAGGACTTCGTGCTATCATCTATATCAATAAAGATGAGGGGAGTTCATGGCTGCTGCCGTTCAGAAAACTGTCATAGGAGGCCCGAACCTTGAGATGGTGAGGGCACACCCCACGGACCTTGAACTGATGAGAGGGCACTTTAGCGGCCTCAGCTCCCTTGCAGCACACCTGCTGGTCAGCGATATCACCAGGGCGTTCAGCAAAGAGAACCCGCCCGCAAATCCAGGCCTGCGAGCTGCGTTCAACTCCGCCGCTCCGGGTCAGACCGGCCTTGTGCTAGCCTCGAACAAAAGAATCTCAAATGCCCTTGAAACGGACGAATGGAAATCGATAGAACCTGCGTTCACTCTTTGGACCGGCACGATGACCGCCTATGTCGAACCTGATACGCCGCTCATCAAGAGCAGAATGTTCAGCAGGAATGATAACGCATTGGTGTATGATAATCCATACACAGCCGAGCGGTGGCTATTCCTCCTCTCCGGCGTACCTGCAGGATGCCTGGACGCGCCGAATGTTATCCTGGTTGCTGAGCATCCCCTTTACTCCCTTGAGAAGGTTAAGAAGGGCAAAGACATCATTGTCACTCCTGACATCGGTGCGGTCGATGCACTCTTCGATTTCCCAGTCAAAGACGGCTTGTATTTAGGAGACAGCAAACATGGCATACCGCTTGGACCGCAAATCGGCAGTGAGAATCTGAAAGCCAGGTATCTTGTGCGGGTTCAGGGTGCCGGACGAGTGGGCCTTGTTGCCCGCTACGCCTACCTTCACTGGGGCTATGGCGGCTATCAGGACATGAAGGATTTCGTCGGCCTCAACTCCGACCCGCATATGGGATTCGGGGTGGCGGTAGAAGCGCCGTAACGGCAGGAGTGCCAGGCTGCCCTCTCCGTTCACCGCAGCCCAGACCCGCGTGGATGAACCGTGCCTGAATGGGCTGCTTAATCGTTGCACGAACCGCTTGTGATGTTGCACAGAGCGCCGGCCGGGCATTCCACGACGTTATATGTAACGTTTTTGAAGATGACCTTGGCCCCGGTTATATTCACGCCTGGCGGGCTCGGCATGCATCTTGACGTCAGGCTCGCTGGCGCAGTGGCCGTTGTATTGGCGGTAACGTTCGGTGCAGTTGTCGTGTTGGCAGTGGCGTTCGGTGCAGGCGTCGTGTTGGCTGGTGCCGGCTGCGGGGCCGGCGCTGGCGGTGAAGAGTTAGCAGTAGGCGCCTGCTGCTGCGTGCAGCCAGCCAGGAGGAGAGACACTCCCAATAGCCCCAACAGGACGAACAATGCGTATTTCATGTTTTCTTATCCACGAATATCCTTTTTAATGTTCCCTCAGGCCCCTGGCAGCAATGTCAGTTGAAGAAAGATAAAGAAAAAAATGGAGCGCTAGCCGATCTGGTAGCTCGCGCTCACACTGACGCTCACTTCCACCTGGCCAGGGGACAGCGTTGTGGACGGCACCGGCGCAGCCCCGCTCGCTGCCGGGGTTATGACGCCCTCATACACAGGCTGCGGGTAGTAGTCGTTGTACGACTCGCTGACCGAGAGCGCCTTCCCGAGCGCCACTCCGCTGCCGGCAGCCATGCTCTGCGCCTCGTTGCGGGCTTCCGCCGAAGCGTTCTCCAGCAGGCTGTCCTCGAGCAGTCTGCGCGTCTGGTCCTGCAGGGTGAAGCTTATGGAGTCTATGAACGTCTGGTTCGTGCCGGTGCTGCCTGCCGCGTCTATCACCGCACCGCCTTTTGCGAGGTCGGTGAGCTGCACCGCAAGGGAGTTCGTCGCGCTGTAGCCGCTGGTGTAGGAATTATAGACGCAGTTGTTGCCGCTTGCGTCGCAGGTCGTATTGGACTGGGTGACCGGCGATACGCTGTAGGACGTGGTCTGGATGTCCGCGGGCGTGAGCCCCAGGGCCTCGAGCTTGTTCAGGAGGTCCGCGCTCACTGCGGCATTGTCGGCTATCGCCTGAGATGCGGTGCTGTCCTGGGTCTGCACATGGAGGTCTATCACGAGGAGGTCCGGGCTCACCTGCTGCGAGGCGGTCGCGGTCGTGTCTATCGAGTCGACCACCGGCGTGTTCCCCATGTTGACTATCGGCGGGGCCACATTGACCACCGGCGCGCTCTCGCCCCTGGAGAGTATGTACGCGCTTCCGAACATCCCCAGCACGAGCAGGACCACGGCCGCAATCACCACCAGGCCGCGCCCTCTGTGGTGCATCCTGCTCTGCATCATAACATCATCATCCTTAGCCATCTCATCACCTTCATTGTATTTGGTATCATGAACTGTTTTTCATGCATATGCCCGTGGCATTGCTGCTGCCCGCAGGCAGGTAATTGCCGCATTGGTAGCCGCCCGGGCAGCCGTAACCGCCGCCGCACTCGCAGTACGCCACGCAGAACATCGGGCATATCGTGCCCGGAGGAGCGCCCCTGCACGCCGAGCCGCAGCCATTCCAGTAGCCGCCTGCGGAGGTGCACGCCTGCTCTGTGACACCGCCCGCGGCGGTCGGTACCGGCGGACTGGCCGGCAACGGGCCGGAAGGAGCCGGGGTGGAGTTCATGGCGGGCGGGTTCGGGGCGGGGTTAATGGTGCCGGGCCCTGCGGGCGTGGAGTTCGCGATAGCCGGCGGGGATGGGGACTGTTGGACGCCGAGCGGGTTCACAGGGCATTCGGGGCAGTTGCAGATGGCTCCGGACTGGGCCGGGGTGGACTGCGTCGGGGCGGTCTGGTTTGCCGCGTCATTCGCGCACTTGCAGATGCAGGGCTGGGTCAGCTGGGGCTGGTTCGAGACGCAGCCGCATAAGAGCATCAGACCCAAAAGCGCCAGCACAGGCAGAATCTTCATGGTAGAGCATCGGGTGCATGCAATTTAAAGAGTTGGGTTAATCCGCGGAATTCCGATTGCCAGTCACAGAAAGCCACATTTTTAAACAGTTTTATGCATGAATAGTGCATGGTGGGAGAGATGTCCCGGAGAATGGTCGCTGATGGGAACAGGCGTACCGGTGGCCATACTGACCGGGCGGTCAGGGTATTCTTACCAGGGTATCCTTACGTGGATACCGCGCAGCAGGCCAGAAATAACGCGGACCGTATCAAAAAAGAACTGACGTCTCTCAGGCGCGACCACCTGCTCGAAGGCAGCACGCCCATATCGCCGCACCGCTACAAGCTGGGGGACTTTTTCGCGCATTGGGTGCGGATTGAGAGGATGCTCAAGAACCTGCAGCTGCCGGAAGAGGAAAGGAAACCGCTGGAGCAGGAACACCAGTCGTTATACGAGGAAGTCAATTCCATAAAGGAAAGGTTCGGGGCCGCCACTTCAAAAAATTCCAAGGAGCTCGAAGGCATGCTCAATGCCCTGCATATTATGATCCAGAATGCGAATGACGAGAGGAGCATGCATGAAGCAGCCGAGGAGAAGGACCGCATCTTCGCGTTGTTCAAGAACAAGCCGTACAGGTTGAACTACACCGACAGGGAACGCCACTGGGCTATCTTTGAAACCCTTCGCGGGAAACTCGATGAAAAAAGGGACGCGATGCAATCCGACAACGTCAGTGAAGCGGAAAAGGTTGCGGCTGCCTGCATGGATGAAGCATCCAACGGAAGAGACCCGTACAACGCGTTACAAAAGATACAAGAAGCCCAGCAAAGCCTCACTGACAGTTATATGAGCGCGGAACAACGAAGACCCATACGCGACAAGCTCAACCTCGCATGGAAGGAAGCGATGGCAAGGACCGAAAGAACCTGGAGAGAGAAGATGAAGAAGGACATCGAAAGATGGAAAGAAAACATCAAATCATCGGAAGAATCCATCAGGAGCATACAGGCCAGCCTGGACAGGATGAAGGAACAGAAGGGCAACGCACAGGACGGGAGGGTTGCGGAACAGCTACGTCGTTACAACCTGGAGGCAGAGCAGAAGATCGACGCCAGGCAGCACAGCATCGGAAGATGGAAGAACATGATAAAGGATGCCGAAGCGAAATTGGAGAAGCTGAATACTGTCACAATGGAGCGGTCTGGCCCGGGCTGATTGTGGAATTCCGTGCTACTCACACAAAGCCATATTTTTAAACATTTCTGCACATGAGTATGGCATGGCAGGGGAAATATTTCAAGGCAGGGCCATTGATGGAGGGCGGCCCAGGGGAAGCGCTTCCAGCCGCACCAGGGAATTTTCATCGAGAAATCCGCAGGTGGACAAGGCCAGGGAGAACGTAATCGCGCTCAACAAGGAGCTGGAAGCCCTCGCATCCAGCCACAGGCTTGGTGACGGCACATACGACGTGCCTGGTTTTTTTGAGCACGGGAACCGGATTGGCAAGCTGTTCAGGGCGATGCTGCTTCCGGAAGAGGACAGGGGGTGGCTGTGGCTGAAGTACATGGAGTCGTACAAAAAAGACGAGCCCATATGGAAAGAATTCGAAAGCAGGTCCTCGAAAAATTCCGGGGTTCTCGAGGGCAGAATAAATGCAGCGCTCACGATGGCCGGCGCTGCAAAGGACGTAAACGGCATGCACGAGCTGGGCAGGCAGAAGTTCGAAATCGCCGCGTTGTTCAGTCAGTACCAGTTGACCGGGCCGGACAGGAAACGCTGTAGGGACCTTTTCTACATGCTTAATTGTATAATCGATTCGAAGAGGGACATATTGCGGTCCGAGCATTACCTCAAGGCGAAAAAGCTCGCGGAGCATTGCCTGAAAAGGGTATCCGGTGAAACGCACGAAACGCTGACCGTTAACGAGGCGATAAAAGAGATAAAAAGTGCCCAGGACGCCATCAGGGGCCTTTACCTGGAAAACGGGCAGCGGGAAGAGGTCCTCAGGACTCTTAATCCGGCATGGGAGACTGCCTGCGAAGCCAGGAGGAATAGCCTGGAAGCCGACATCGGCAGGTGGAAAACGAATATCGAAAGAGCGGAAAAATCCCTGCAGGGGCTTGAGGCCTCCAAGGCCAGGATGCAGAGGAAGGAGGGCAAAGACGGTATCGGTGAAACCGCGCGCCGGATTTTACAGGAGTCGATAGCGGATACCGAACGCCAGATAATTGAAAGGCAGGGCAGGCTCAGGGAATGCAGGGAGAAACTGGCGCAGGCCACATTGAGATTGGAAAGGGTGCGCCCCAGGAATCCGAGGGTTCCAGCGGACGAAAAACCGGCCCTTTAGCCGGCTTTGAGGAATTCGCGCACTTTCTCAGCGGCCTTCGGCCTTAGCGGCTCTCCATGCCCGCTCAGCATGATGTCGAAATCGAGCGACGCTATCTTTTTCATGGACGCTTCTGCCAGCGCGGAGTCCGTGTTGAACTGCATCGGCGGGCCCTCCACTCCGTTCTTGCCTACGCGCAGGGTGTCGCCGACCAGGATTATGCCCCTTTTCGCATCAAGGAGCGCGATGCTCCCGGGCGTGTGCCCTGGCGTGTGGACGACGCGGAAACCTGCCGCTTCCTGGCCTTCTTCGAGCAGAACGTCCACGGGAGCGTGTTCTATCTTCATCACCGTGC
>Ga0326728_10012217_pt1 | contig 19174 bp, 15 predicted proteins | sample MB3enrmetagenome_FD_207602 | JGI IMG/M metagenome (GOLD analysis project Ga0326728, IMG submission 207602) | Lab enriched peat soil microbial communities from McLean, Ithaca, NY, United States - MB31MN | ecosystem: Environmental > Terrestrial > Soil > Wetlands > Peat | place: USA: New York... | reverse complement strand
AGTCGAAGACGGGGCGCTTGCCGCCATATCGCGTTCTTATGGCATCGCGGCTCGCCAGCTATACTCGAAGACGCTATCCTCGGGTCCGGCACTGACTTCACTGTCTACCGGTTCGTACAATGCAGAGCTTGTCATACAATTGAGCCCTGAAATGCAGGCGAAAATTCAGAACTCTGGAACACCGATACACGCGTAATTTATTGAATTAAACGCCTGATATGATGCCCTGGTTGGCCGAAGTGCCCAGCTCACTTCGTCGCCGGGGACGATACGTCAAACAAAAAGGAGGACTACGATGCGGCAAAAAACGATCTGGACGGCAGCCTTGATCTGCGTTTGCCTGGCGGTCTGGCCGACGCCGAGGGTCAAAGCGCAGGCGACTCCGCCGGCAGAGCCCGACCCCATGGTCGTCATGAGGCAGATGTGTGACTATCTCAACTCTCTTCAGCAGTTCCGGTACCACGCCGAAGTCACCGACGATCAGGTTTATTACGGAGGCAAGAAGCTTCAATACGGCATCGAGATGGACACGTACGTGAAGCGGCCCGACAAACTGCGCGTCGATGCAGAGGGGGACCTGGTCGACAAGCAGTTCTTTTTTAACGGCAAGACCATAACCCTCTATGACAGGGACGAAAAAGTCTACGCCGCCATGGCAGTCCCTCCGGGCATAGAAGGCGCTCTGGATAAAGCGCACAAGGACTTCGGCCTGAAAGTGGCCCTGAGCGACCTGGCAAGCCCCCAGCTCTGGGAACACGTTTCCCGGGGCGTCGAGCATGCGCTTTATGTCGGCTTGCACAAAGTACGCGGCATACCGTGCCATCATCTTGCCCTGGATCGGGGCGACCTTCACATCCAGGTCTGGATCGATGCGGGCGACAGGCCGTTGCCTCAGAAAATAGTATTCCTGCACAAAGAACTGGAAGGCTCTCCCCAATGGACTGCTTATCTGAGCGGCTGGGACACCTCGGCGCAGTTCGGAGACAGCCTTTTCAACTTCATGCCGCCTTCAGGCGTTCACAAAATCAAGTTCGTTCCGGTAAAGCAACCAAATGCTCCGGTGAAAAAGAAAGGGGGCCAGTCATGAAACAGTCAGGTTTCAAGTTCCTGTTCGCGGCCATCCTGACCGCAGCCCTGGCGGGGTCCCCGTTTTTCCTCGAGCAGGCCGACGCCAGGGGTTTTGGCGGCGGGGGCGGAGGTGGCTTTCACAGCGGCGGCGGTTTCGGCGGCGGCAGTTTCCGCGGGAGCGGAGGTGAAAGTTACCATGGGGACGGCGGAGGTGCATGGGGACACGAGGGCAACTACACAGGAGGCGGTGGCGGCACATATCAGGGTCAGGGATACCATGGCGGGAACTATTCCGGTGGCGACGGCTACGTAGGGGGCCGCGGGGGCACATATCAGGGGCCCCATGACGGGAACTATCCCGGTGGGGGCGACTACGTAGGAGGCCGCGGCGGCACATATCAGGGGCCCAACGGCTGGAACTATCCCAATCGAAACGTCAATATCAATCAAAATGTAAATGTGAACAATAGTTGGGGCGCTTATTACGGACCCGGTTGGGGAGGCGTTGCGGTCGGGGCCGCGGCAGGCGTGGCGGCCGGCCTTGCCATTGGCGCCAGTGTGGCGTACCTGCCTCCCGAAGCAACCCCGGTTGTGGTGTCCGGTCAAACGTATTACGTGGATGGCGACACCTATTACGAGCAATGTTTTGTCAATGGCGAGACGAGCTACTGCGTTGTCGATCCGCCATATTAGAAAAGGAATGCACGGCCCGGTACGGCGGGGCGCTGCCTAAGGCCCCGCCCCCGCCGGGCGCGGGGTGGCTTTCAACCGAAAAATCATCCCCCCTCTATTTCATCTCCGTTCCCGATTTGCAGCACCTTCAATCCTGCCGGCAATAACCATATAACCATGCCTGTCTACCCTTCTAAAAGGCTGCCTATCGACGGTCCGTGTTGTCTGAGACTCGGATTTCCCGCCAAGGGGAAGATTCTGAAGCATTTTCGAGTTAACTTTGGACGCAAAACAATGGATTGATGCCTATCGTTATGGTTGGGTGCATTATTCCGGTCCATTACAGTTACGCGAAACTTGCTGTCTAAACTCTTAACCGGGTAACGTATCCCGCGGCCGATGGGCTACAATTGTGAGGAACGGACATGTGGCATGCAAATGCGCGGGACCTCGCCGAGTATGTTACCGACCACTGGGGCGAACCACGGTTATCCGAAATGAGCGGGCTAAGCAACCCCGGCCCCGGGGATTCTCTGCCAGATCGGAACACTTTCGAACATCTCATCTCATGTTGTTACCAGGCAAGCCTCATGAGGGAGGAAGACAGACCCGTGCGGTTCCGTCTCATCTTGAGGGAGCCGAGTAGTTTTGACGGCGCAGACGGGCCGCCTACGGGTCTGCATAGACTTCTGTTCAGCGAGCCGCAGCCTTTTGACGAGTACGAACTGCAGAGACTGTCTCCCGCGGCCGATTTTTATCGATCTCTGATTGGAGTGAGACATAACACTCACGAGGACCTGCAGATCTGGGGTATTGTCCACTCCGGGTCCCGATGGGTCCAAAATGTATACGGCGGAAGGGTGATCGCGCCCACCCTGCCCCTCTCGCTGGTTGTGTACGTGACCGATCCCGGCCGGATAACCGTCTGCAAAGGTCCTTTGACGATTGCAACGTTAAATCGCGGTCAGATCATTTCGCCCACGCGCGAAGTCTTCGACTCAGCCTGGCTTCCCGCCAGTTTTGCCTCGGTTCGCTCCAGGCTGTGGGAGCTGCACGCGGCGGCAAGGGATGCCGCCCGAAAGCCCTGGGCGGATCTCGACCCCGGTATTGTCAAGACAATCGCCCAACAGGTAGTCAGGCGTATCATCAGTTCCGTCAGAAATTCCGGGCACGGCGGCACGATCCTCATGGTCCCTCCGGAAATGGTTGAACGAATATTCGATGAAAACCCTTACTTGAGCATTGAACACAGGGTGACCGACGAGACCACACGGAAAAGATTTCAGACGTTGCTGGTGAACATTTTGAACACGCTTGCCGAGGAACATGGCCGGACGGCAAACAAAGGCAAGTCCGTTGGATGGGGCGAGTATGTGGCCAGCAGCCAGGAATCCCTTGCCCTGTTGGATGAGGCGGTTTTCGATCTCGCCCATCTTTTTGCGGATTTGACCGCGGTGGATGGTGCGGTAGTATTCGCCGAGGCGTTCGAGTTGCTCGGTTTTGGGGCCATGATATCCGTGGGACTGAAAGGGGTGAAGACAGTGGCTCGCGCATTGGATATAGAGGGGCTGCGCAGAGAACAGGTAAACTCTTCGAGCTTCGGCGCGCGGCACCGGTCGGTTTTCCGTTTTTGCAATGCAGTGCACGAGGCGATTGCCATCGTAATCTCTCAAGATCGGCTGGTGCGCTTCGTCAAATGGAGAGAAGGCATGGTTACCTATTGGGACCATGTCGCAGCAAGCATCATGGATTTTTAATGAGAGGGCGCTCTGCCCCGGGCCACGAAAGGATGAAAACCGTGCCGTTGGATATCGACCTGCCGAAACTGCGAGGACTTTTAATTGATGTAGAAATCGGCGCCCTCAACGATCCGGAAAAGATCCGGGCCGAGATAAAAATTTGGGAGGCCGTTCGAAGTTGGGCTGCTTTGTACCGCAAGTCGATGGATCTGGTTCAGGAACTCGACGATAAAATCGACCGCAATTCGTATTTTGTCACGGGAATCATTGGAACCGAAACCATGGACAGGTGGCGAACGAACCCTGCCGCACTTCGAGCTGAGAAAGAAAAGCTTATCGCCAATCTGGCCGAAATGGACCGGTTGGTCGCTGCGCTGCTAAAAGTAAAACACTGAACTCTCCGGAGGTGGACTTAGACACGGAACATCCGTCGGCCGATTGTCAGTGAATAAATTTGGGTCTTCCGGCAAGCGCGTGCCTGTGTTGTCTGGACACGGAGCTTCAGGCTAACGGCTAACGCTGAACGAAGTGAAGTCCCGGTAAATGGAATGAACCGATTACGCTCCAACTCGGAACAGTTTACCCGCGGAGGCAGCGAAGAAGTTTACAGCCACCGGGTGAGTGATTAGATGCATGGTCGGTGGATGAATCTTCAAAAGATTTCCAACCAATTGTAATGACTATAAAAGCCATTGTTTGGGATTCTAAGGGCGATGACCGGCAAGCAGCCGAAAACCTCGGGAAAAGAACAAAAAAAAACGGGCAACCAGAGGCCGCCTGCGCTGGGATCCACGTTCTGGTGGGTGGTCTTACTGGTGCTGCTCGTCTGGAATGCGGTGCTCTTATGGTCGCCCTCGAAGCCTGAAGCCCTTATCCCGTATTCAACTTTCCTCGAACAGGTTCGCGCCGGCAATGTCTCCGGAGTGCTCATAACCGGTCCTCAAATCACCGGTGCTTTTGCTGAACCGATCCTCTGGCCGCAATCCTCGGCAACAGGCCCGCCTTCGCAGCCCGGGAAGGCAGAGACGGCGACAAGTCCCGGCCCCGGGACCCAGGCGGGCAAAAATGATGGCAAACCTCAAGCCGTTCCACAAAAATACGCCGAGTTTGCCACGGTATTTCCGGAATCCGTTGGGGACCCGGGCCTGATGCCGCTCCTTGAGTCTCATCATGTCACGGTGAATGCAAAAGTGCCTTCCAAACCGTGGTTTCTCACCCTGCTCGTGGACTGGGGCCCGATGCTCCTGCTCGTTCTCTACTTCGTATGGATGGGCAGGCAGGCCATGCGCAGCCAGTCGAGCTTATTCGGACTCGGACGATCGAAGGCCCGGCGATACAGCAGCGAGCAGCCCAAGGTGACATTCAAGGACGTCGCCGACGCCGGCGAGGCCAAGGGCGACTTGCAGGAAGTGGTCGATTTTCTTCAAAACCCGCGAAAGTATCACAATATAGGGGCGCGCATACCACACGGCACGCTGCTCGTCGGCCCGCCCGGTACCGGAAAAACCCTGCTGGCTCGTGCCGTGGCGGGCGAAGCGGGGGTGGCTTTTTTTTCTATCAGCGGCTCCGAGTTTGTCGAGATGTTCGTTGGGGTTGGAGCGAGCCGGGTCCGCAGCCTTTTTGAGCAGGCAAAAACCGCCTCGCCCTCCATCGTTTTCGTTGACGAACTGGATGCAGTGGGCCGGCGGCGCGGCGCGGGTCTCGGCGCGACGAACGACGAAAGAGAACAAACCCTGAATCAGCTCCTGGTCGAGATGGACGGTTTTGACGAACTCCAGGAAGTCATCGTACTTGCCGCCACTAACCGGCCCGACGTGCTTGACCCGGCCCTCCTGCGCCCGGGCCGCTTCGACAGGCAGGTAACGGTCCCCCTTCCCGACCGGGAGGGCCGGGAGGGGATTCTGCGTATACACACCGCAAAAATACCCATTGCGCCGGATGTCAACCTGGACCTGTTATCCCGTAAGACCGTGGGCATGAGCGGCGCCGATATTGCCAACCTCTGCAACGAAGCGGCCCTCGCCGCCGCGCGGAGGCTCCATAAGAAGGTGAGCATGGCGGATTTCGATGAGGCCATCGACAAGATCATACTCGGCGGGGAGCGTCCGTCCCTTACGGACCCCAATGCGAGGAGGGTCGTAGCTTACCACGAAGGCGGCCATGCCACGGTCGCCTGGCTCACTCCGGCTGCCGATCCCGTTCATAAGGTCACTATTATTCCGCACGGCCGCGCACTTGGGATTACGGAACAGGTGCCCTCCGAGGAACAATATAATTACAGCCGGACATACCTGGTCGCGCGCATCGACGTCATGCTGGGCGGCCGAATATCGGAACAGATAGTGTTTGGTGATGTGACCACCGGGGCCGAAAACGATCTGATACGGGCCACCAGCCTCGCCAGGCGGATGATGACGCGCTGGGGAATGGGAAGCCTGGGGCCGGTCGCCTTCGAATCCGACGAGCAACAGCCGTTTCTGGGATATGAGCTGTCGCGGGGCAAAGACTACAGCGAAGCTACGGCAGCCCGCATCGATGAGGATGTCCAAAAACTGATCGCAGAGCGGTGCGAGGTCGTAACCAGCCTCTTGAAGGGCGCCAGGGCCAAGCTGGACAAGCTGGCGGAAACACTGCTCCGTGAAGAAACCGCTGACGAACCGCTTTTGAAGCAAATCCTCGGCGCTGGAAAAAATGATGCCCTCTGATAAAGACACTGCTATTCCGATGGTCAAGGCGATTCCGGCAATACCGGGCAGAGTCAGGGTGGCGCCAAGGGCGGCTTTCCGCAATCTCGCATATCCTCATCCTCGTATCACAGGCTATGGAATCTCGGCCTCGATGTAGCCGGCCTCCCCGGTCCGGTGATCGACCACCAGGAATGCAACCTTCTGGTTGGGCTGAAGCGCCGCGACCGCCGCCCCTAATTCCTCGGGATTCCCGACGGTCTGCGTGTTCACCTGAATGATTATGTCCCCGGGCTCCAGACCGGCCTTGCCCAGAGGTCCCTTGAGATTCACTTTCAGCACTTCCACGCCCTGCCCGGCTTCAAGACCGTACTTCTTGGCTTCCTCGGGAGTAGCGGGCCGTACCTCAATTCCCAGCCTTTCATGGGCAGAGCTTGATAGCAGCTTCGCTTCTTCCTGTTCGCTTCCTATTTTGACCGGTATTTGAAGTTTTTTGCCTTCGCGCATCACGCTAATGGTAACGGTCTGCCCCACTGAGGCATTTCCCACGGCGTTCCTGAGACCGGAGGCATCCTGAATTTCCTTTCCTTCGTACTCCACGATCAGGTCGCCTTTTTTGAAGCCGGCGCTATAGGCCGGGCTATCCTTGATCACGTCCGCAACGAGCGCTCCCTTGGTCGAGTTCAGGCCAAGACTTCCGGCAAGTTGAGGCGTGAGGCTCTGGAGGCTCAGCCCGATATAGCCGCGGACGACTTTCCCATTTGCGATCAGTTGTTTCGAGACATTGATAGCCATGTTGCTGGGAATAGCGAACCCGATCCCCTCGAATCCACCTGATTCGGACATGATGGCGGAATTGACCCCGATCACCTCTCCCTGAAGATTGATCAAAGGTCCTCCGCTGTTTCCGGGGTTGATCGCCGCATCGGTCTGCAGAAAGTCCTCGTAGCTCGACGGGTTGGTAATCCCCATGCGATGCTTGGCGCTGATAATCCCCTGGGTTACGCTCTGGAATAACCCCCTGGGCTGACCGATGGCCACTACCCACTGACCGATTTCCATCTTGTCGGAATCCCCGAGGACGACGTGCGGGAAAGACCCCTTTGCAGTGATCTGGATCACCGCCAGGTCAGTCTTAGGATCGATCCCGATCACCTTCACGGATTTTTCGTCAAACCACCTTCCATCGGAGAGCACCACCTGGATTTTTGTCGCGCCTGAAACTACGTGACTATTGGTCAGGATGTGCCCTTCCGGGTCAATGATCATTCCGGAGCCGAGCCCGACAATCTCCTTCTGAAATTTCTTCGGCATGGTTTTCGGCAACCCGAAAAAATGCCGGAACGAGGGGATGTCTTCGAATGGGATGAAGGGGTTTGCAATTTCCTGGCGCTCCGTCACCTCCACGTGGACCACCGCGGGAATGTTTTGCTTTGCCACCCTGGTGATGTCTGTGGACAAATCTTCCGAAGCGGCGCCCGCAATGCATGGACCCGAAACAAGGGTGGCCCAGGCGCTCAAAATGAATCCAAAAAGGATGATTCTGGGAAGCAGTGAAAATGTGGTTCCAACTCGATTCATGAGAAAGTCTCCTGTTAATTTTTTAAATCAATTGGCGATTGCGGATAGCCCGCCGCCAATCCCAGGTTGTCTGAAGATCTCCGAGTTTTAAACTTCACTCAACAAAAGTAAGCACTTCCTGTTTGTAAAGGGGCCGGGGCCGCCAAACTTGGTTGGAGCCATACGCGGGATTGACGGCTGAAAATGCAGCCCGGTGCGCGGATCGCCCGCTCTTTTGGATCTGATATTGCAAATCCGGACCGAGTACTTAAAGAGGCAATGATGGTCTTTTGAAAGACAGATCGGAGCCGGCCCGTAGGAAAATGCCCTGCATTTCGCACCATGGGAAAGCTGGTGGAGCAATGGTCGAGAAACCAACACATGGCGAGCGGCCAAGGTGGCTTGCAGATGAAAAGAATAGAGCTGCCGGAAATTACCGCGCTTTCCGGCGATGGCGTCCGCTGAAACTCGTGATTGTTGCGGCGGTCGTAGCCGTCGCTCTCCTGGTGGTCATCTCCGGCTGGATACAGAAGGGGCTGTGGATGCGGCAACTGGGCTGCGCGGGCGTCTTCTGGACACTCCTGTCCCTGCGGTGGGAGCTGTTCTGCGCGGCTTTCGCCGTCACGTTTCTCTACCTCTGGATCAACCTGCGCCGCGCGGCTGGTTTAATAAGCGAGTCCGGCGTTATTGCGAAAATCGACGTCCGGATCTCTCCCGCGGATTTGAAACTGGTCCTGGGCGGGCTCGCCGCCGCCGCCGCCCTGATCTTTGCTGTCATCTTCCATGCACAATGGGATACGGTTCTCCGCTTTCGCTACGGCGGGTCCTTTGGGTTGTCCGATCCTCTCTTCGGGGTCGATGTCGGGTTTTACCTGTTCCGTCTGCCCTTCTATGAGCTTTTGCAGAGCAGCCTGACCGCACTCACGCTGATTACGCTCGTAGCCCTCCTGGTCCTCTACGGCCAGTTCGGGCTGCTGCGGTTCGGCCGCGGCGCGCAGGTGGAGGGTCAACGCCCAGGGACCGTTCCGCACCTGTCCATCCTGTTCTTCGCCCTGGTCGCCAGTTGGGGATGGGGGTTTTACCTGGCTCACTACGAACTCGTTTACTCCACCCAGGGAGTAGTCTACGGAGCCGGCTATACGGCGGATCATGTGACCCGGATCGCCTACTGGATCATGACCGGCACCTCGGCGGCGCTATGCGCGCTGCTTGTGCTCAATATCTTCCGGCAGCGGTTCAGAGCGATCGTTATCGGCTCCGGAATTTACGTGGCCTTGTACCTCGTCGCCGTTTTGCTGGCGCCGGCTCTCTTTCAAAGGTTCATGGTGCAGCCGAGCGAACTGGCCCTCGAAACCCCGTATCTCACGAACAACATCGAATTCACCCGTAAGGCCTACGGACTCGACGCGATCCAGGAAACATTCTACCCGGCGCTGTCGGACCTGACATCCGAGGTGATGGCGAGAAATCAGGACACGATTCAGAATATCCGTCTCTGGGACTGGCGTCCGTTGCTCCAAATGTACCAACAAGCCCAGGAGATACGGCTCTACTATAAGTTTTACCAGGTCGATGTGGACCGCTACCACCTGCCGGACGGTTATCACCAGGTGATGCTTTCGGCCCGCGAGCTCTCCGAGGAACTCCCCGCTGAAGCCCAAACATGGGTGAACCAGAAGTTGCAGTTCACGCATGGTTACGGCCTGGTCATGAGCTTCGTCTCGAAGACCGTCGGAGGAGGCTTCCCTCAATACCTTCTCGAGAACATCCCACCCGAATCCGCCTACGGCCTGACGATAAACCAGCCTTCCATCTATTACGGCAAGGCGATGCCGGGATATCGGATCGTCGCGACCGGCATCAAAGAGTTCGACTATCCCAAGGGGAACCAGAATGTCTATACGAGTTACAGCGGGACGGGAGGCATCCCGCTGGACAGCTTGTGGAAACGGCTGTTATTCGCATGGACTCAATCCGACTCCAACATTTTGTTCACCTCCTATCTGCGGCCGGAAAGCAGGATTCAGATCTGGAGGCGCGTTCACGAGCGGGTGGAGCAGATCGCCCCGTTCCTGCGCCTCGACAAGGACCCCTACGCCGTGCTGAGCGATGGGAAACTGTACTGGATCCAGGATGCCTACACCGTCTCGGATCGCTTTCCCTACTCCAATCTGCACGCGGCAACCTTTGAGGAAGGGCTGAACTACATCCGAAACTCCGTAAAGGTCGTTATGGACATGTACGACGGAACCGTCCTGTTCTATGTCATGGATCCCAAAGACCCGGTTCTGGCAGTCTACAGGCGTGCGTTTCCCGGCCTCTTCAAGGACCTCGATCAGCTCCCTGCGGATCTGAAAACGCATCTGCGGTATCCGGAGGACCTCTTTTCCATCCAGGCCGACCAGTACAGAACATTCCATATGACGGTTCCACAGGTCTTCTATAACCGGGAGGACCTCTGGGTGCTCGCCCAGGAAAAGTACTCGGGCAACGTGCTGCCGATGCAGCCCTATTACATCCTGATGAAGCTCCCCGGAAGCGACCGACTTGAGTACCTCCTCATGACTCCTTTCACGCCTCAGAAGCGAGACAACATGATCTCCTGGATGGCCGCCAGGTGCGATTTTTCCGAATACGGGAAGATGCTCGTCTACCAACTTCCCAAGGAGAAGCTGATCTACGGCCCGATGCAAATTGAGGCTATGATCGATCAGAACACTACGATCTCCCAGCAACTGAGCCTCTGGGACCAGAAAGGGTCGAAAGTCATTCGAGGAAACCTTATCGCGGTACCGATCGAGAACTCCTTTCTCTATGTGGTTCCGGTGTACCTCACGGCGGAAGGCACAGACTTCCCCCAACTCAAGCGCGTGATCCTGATTTCGGGAGACAAAGTGGCGATGGAGCCTACGCTCGATGAGGCAATTCAATCCGTCTTCGGGACGCAGCAACCCGGGAATCCTGCGCAGGCGCCGCGCCCGCAGCCGGAATTGGACCAGGCGAGGGCGCAGTTCGATGAGGCCCAGAAGGCAATGCGGCAGGGCGACTGGGAAAAATTCGGCAAGGCGATGGATATGCTCAAGCGCCTGCTGACCGGACCTCCACAATAGGGTTCGACGATTCGGAGGCTGCGGCGGCCGCGATTACAAAAGCCGGCAGCGGAAAAGAAATCGCTCTGCTCCAACGGCTCTCAGCATGGGGAAAGACGTGAACAATTCACTACCGGAAGGAGGCAACATGAAGAGACTGTTTGTATTGGCATGTGCTGTTGTTTTTGCGTTCGTTTTCATCGGCACGGCCGCCGCCGACACGACGATCACCTATAAGAAGGGTGATGAAGTGTATGTCTGCGGATGCGGCGCAAGCTGTCCCTGCCTGACCATGTCGAAAAAACCGGGTCAATGCACATGCGGAAAAGAGTTGGTCAAAACGACAATCGACAAAGTGGTAAAGGGCAAAGCATACGTGACGGTGGACGGCAAAACGCGGATTTTTAAAACAACCGGCAAGTATGCCTGCGCCTGCGGGGCCGGCTGCGATTGCGGCACAATCAGCCAGAAACCGGGGAACTGCGTTTGCGGCAAACCGATGAAAGCCGTCAAAAGCGATAAATAACTGATTCACATCCGGATCGTCGAGGGGGAGGTCCCTCAAGGGTCCTCCCTCTCGCGCCACCCGGCCATACAGGCGGCAGCGCGCTCACCGGCTGCGGTTGAAAAACGGATCGACCGGAAATTCAGATTTCTCCCTGACATTGGCTTCACAACGATACGTTCGACCTCTCCATGTCCAGCACATTTCCTAAGTTTCACGGGCCGCCCGTCGTGAAATCATGAGTTTGGGCAAGCCAATGTCGCAAGGTGATGACTTCCGTCGGAATCGAAGGACAGTATCCTTCTGTGAAAATGCTTCAAATCCGCGCGGTGGGCGATGCTTACAATGGAAGTGTTCGGGAGAAGCTTCCCGATCATGGAGTAGAGGTAGTCCTGCGTAGCATCGTCCAGGGCGGAAGTCGCCTCATCGAGGAAAAGCCATGCCGGTTTGTAGAGCAGGGCTCGGGCGAAGGCAAGCCGCTGCTGCTCTCCCGGGGACATGACCTGTTCCCAATGGGCCGATTCGTCCATGCGCGGGACGAAGTCTTTCAGACGGCAGAGATCCAAAGCTTTTTCAATCTCGGAGTCACAAAAAGTTCCCGGTTTTTCCGGATAAGAGACCGCATCGCGCAGTGTCCCGATCGGCGTAAGCGTTCAGACAACCGCATCTTTTCCGGAGTTTCAGAACATGGCATGATCGTTTCCAGGGATGCAAGCGGGATTCTTTGATAAAAGCATAGTGGGGGTCTGGGACGTCTAGAGCGGGGAGTAACGGCCCCAGGAGCCTATTAGAAGACCAAGCCGGTCACATTTTGTGGGAGAAGGGCCGCGTAGTCGGCTTCGCTACGAGCGTAGGGAATCTTTTCAAAAAGGGATCGGAGATATTGGTAAGGATCGATCCCACATGCTTTGGCGGTTTCGATCAGGCTGTAGAGGGTGGCCGCGGCATCGGCCCCGGCAGGACTGCCTGCGAACAGCCAGTTCTTCCGCCCCACCACGAAGGGCCTGATTGCATTTTCCGCGGCATTATTGTCCGGAGTGATATGTCCGTTTTCCAGGTAACGAACAAGTCTGGGCCAGCGCGAGAGTGTATAGTTTATCGCCTTTCCTAAAAACCCCTTCGGTGGTGTTTGGTCTTCCCTTTTTTCCAGCCAGACTTTGAACTCTTTGAGGATAGGTTCAGCCCTTTCCTTTCGCAACCGTTCAATCTCAGATACGCAAAGCTCTGCTGCCCTGGCCGCTTTTTCAATCCTGTAGAGTTGGCCGATATACCCCAGTGCAACCTCGGCGCTGCCGGTTTTCCCCTTGGCCCCTTTGCCCCGGGCATCGATTACCTTTACAAAATTTCGGCGAGCGTGGGCAAAGCAGCCCACAAGCTCTATTCCTTCTACAGATTGCTCCAGGCCGTCATATCCCGAGAAGGCATCGGTTTGGCAATACCCCCGGTAGCCCTGCAAGACCTGCCGCGGTACTTCACCCGATCTTGTCGGTGAATACCGATAGATAAGGACCGGTTTTTCAGGAGGTCCTCCCCGGAACACCCACATGTAGGATTTCGTTGTGTTTGGGCGGCCCGGTTCGTTTAGAACCTGAACCGGTGTTTCATCGACGTTTATGAGCGGGCCTGCGTGAAGATCCCGGTAGAGTAAATCCATTACCGGAGCGCAACCCCGCGCCGCCATCACCATCCAGCCAGCCATGGTGGAACGGCTTAAATCTATCCCGCATCGCTCGAACATCTTTTCCTGGCGGTAGAGCGGGAGTGCATCGGCATACTTGGAGATCGCCACATGGGCAAGAAGGCCGGGGGTTGCAATTCCTTTGGGGATTATTTGTGGAGGAGGCGGTGCAATCAGTACCGTCGGTCCGTCCGATTCCACGCCTTCGCAATTTTTACATGCATACTTGGGCCGGATGTGCCGGATTACCACAATCTTTGCCGGTATGATATCGAGCTTTTCGCAAACCTCTTCGCCGATCCTGGAAAGTTCCGCACCACATGCGCAGACCTTTTCCGACTCGTCTATATCGTGGATGACATCTATCCGGGGAAGTTCCGGGGGCAGAGGCTTACGCTTGGGTCTGTCGCGCCTGTGTTCGGGAATAGTGAGCGGTGCTTCTTCCCTCTTTTGTTCAAGCGCTTCGGCTTCATTAAATAGATGGAGTTGTTGGCCGCCTTCTCCTTCATCAGGACAGCGTTTTTCACGTTTGGGAGCAAAAATGACTTTTTCCAGGACATTAATGCGCTGTTGCAGATACTCTATTTGCGACTCATACGGGGTGATAGCATTCTTGATGATCGCTTCGAGTTCTTCATCCGTTTTCGGTAGTTTATGAGTATTAGCTGCCATGGCAGACATCTATAGCAGAAAATCGGCTAATTTACTAATTATTTATCAACTTGATATAAGATATGTGCTTAAATCACACTCTTATAATGTAACTCTTCCAAGGGCCTTAGGGTCCGGATATCCAGCCCTTCAAGTATAAAGCTCAGCTCTTGTGCCCCGAGCTCCATTACTTCATCTTTATTCTGCGGCCATTTGAACCGGTGCTTCTCAAGCCTTTTTTGCCAAAGGCAAAACCCGTTTCGGTCCCAGTACAAAACTTTGAGGATCGTTCGTCCTCGATTACAGAATACAAAAAGATGGCCGGAAAACAGATCGAGACGCAGGGTACTTTCCACGAGGACCGAGAGGCTGTTTATCGCCTTTCGCATGTCCGTGCTTCCCGGCGCAAGAAAGACCCGCATATGGGATGGCAGGAAAATCATATCCGCCCCAATATACGGACGACACGCTCAAGGGCTTCGGAATCGAATCCTTTGCGGATCTCTATTCGGTAGTGTTGGCCGACAATGAGGCAAAGCTGCGCTTGGGCCTCTAAAAGTGGAATCGGCGAAGATTTTGGCAGCGTAAGCTCGACCAGGGCAGGCGCACTGCTGCCGCGCTTTGTTTTCATTTTCCAGTATTGAAAGCTCTTTAAACTGATTTTGTGTCGACGACAGTACTCTACCTGGCTCAGTTCCGATGCGTTGCATTGATCGACGTGGTCTTCCCAGAACTGCTTGCGGGATCTACTGAGATTGCTCGTCATGCCTGACCTCCTGTTGTATTTTAGAAGATCATGGCAGACCTCAAACTGACCTACAAGATGGGGTTCCCCGAACGCTTACCGATCGGCAGATAAGGCTTCTGGGGAAGAGAAAGCTTACTGGCGCTCCGATGAACGCGGATCGTGCCGGAACCAAACGGCCAAATGCCTGCAATTGCTCGAAACAGTGTGCTTTTCCCCACTCCCGAGGGTCCCCTCACCAATAGCCTCTCACCGGGAGAAACCGTCATGGTGAGGTTATGGACCAAAACACGTCCATCCGGAAGCCTGAGGTTCAATTTATCGATAGAAAGCGCCGGGCTGTTCTCTGCATTGACCTGTAAGTCGGGGAGTTCGTCCTGTTTCGACTGGGTCTTACAGATAGCTTCATGAAAGCTGGTCAGACGATCGACACTTGATTTCCATTCTGCGAACGGCCGGTAATTATCGATAAACCAGCTCAGGGCAACTTGAACATTGGAAAAAGCCGAAGCAATCTGCATCAGCCCCCCCAGTTGAATTGCGCCGGAAAAAAAGCGGGGTGAGGCTACCAGGATGGGGAAAATGATCGCAACCTGGGAATAGCTCGAAGTAAACCAGGTCAGCCGTTTCTGGCACTTCATGATCCCCCACCAGTTCTTAAGGATTTGCACGAAGCGCGAGTTGAGGTTTTCCTGCTCGGATGCTTCGCCCCGGTAGAGGGCGATCCCTTCGGCGTTTTCCCGAACCCGCACGAGACCGAAACGGAAGTCGGCTTCATAATGCTGCTGCTTGAAATTGAGAGCTATGAGCGCCTTCCCGATCAGGTGGGTCAGGTAGCTGCCGAAAAACGCGTAGGTGAGAGCAACCCAGACCATGTATGCCGGGATGACTATGTCGTGTCCGCCGAGCGTAAGGCTGAGATCTCCCGAGAGCGCCCACAGTATGCCGGTAAAAGATGCAAGGGTTACCACGGAACTGAGCAGCCCCAGGGACAAAGACAGCGCTCCGTTGGTGAAGAGACGAATATCTTCCGCGATACGCTGGTCGGGGTTATCGGTCCCGTTGCGCTGGACCTCCATGCGGTAATAAACCTGGTGGGTCAGCCATCGCTCCAGGTATCGCGAGGTGAGCCATCTCCGCCATTTCATCTCCAGCATCTGGTTGAGGTAGAGCCGGTAGACCGATACCGCAATGTAGATGAACGCCAGCACGCTGAAGCGCAGCAACTGCGTTTTAAAGGACCCGTAGTCCTTGTTTTGGATTGAATTGTAGAACAGGCGGTTCCACTGGTTGAACAGGACCGTCACGTAGACCAGTCCGAGATTGAGCGTGACAATAACGGCCAGGAGTCCCCGGCCGGCCCACTTCTCTTCGCTCCACCAGTAAGGCCCCAGGACCTTCCAGAGTGAGCGGTATGAAAGTTTGTTGCAGGTGCTGGAATTTTGCTCGTTCATAGTCCCTTCGTTTTCATTACATTATTTGATACGGAATCAGTGTGGTTTTCGGCACAGAGGCGGGCCCGAATATAGCCCTCATTCTAATTAGCAAGAAGTCCTGTTTAATTGGCATTGTATCGTTATAAAACGAGATTTACAAGATCTGCGATTCCGCTTGAAAAACATTAGATTTTCCTGGTCCTGCCAATCATGCATCTCTGCGCTAATGCGGTTGACAGGGGTCGGAAGGGCTTTTACGTTTGGTTTAAAAGGTATTACACCGTCATTTCAGGCAGTTGCACTATTTATGGGAAAGACGGTTTGGATTTTCAGGGAGATAAAAATGAGCAAAATACTGATTCTTGGGGTGGCGCTCTCGCTGCTGTTCCTGGGCGGTTCATTTTTCAGCGTACAGGCAGCGAGCGAACTTAGCTTCAATGGCTGTTCGCTTCTCTCCTCATCCTCCCTTTGCGGCTCAAGAAATGGGGACAGGGACACTATGAGCAGGCAAAAGAGTCCGGCGGCAAGTCAAGCTCCGTTCAAGTACGACACGAACGAGAAAGTGGATTTTTCAAACGGCTTCTGGCAGGACATGGGATAAACCCGGGTAATTATGAATCACCCTGGAATCCTCCTGTCGGTCGAGGCGCAAAAAGGGCCGGGGGAAGCTTGATTCGGCCACGGTGAACGCGGCCGATCAAACCCCTTGCGGACATAACCAGGGCTAGACCCTTATAAAAAGCCGCTTTCGCCACATAATCCATGCGATGAGATACATAAACAGGAGAGTCAGCAGCGCGTAGAGCAAAGAAGCGGTTTCCGATTCCGCAATAGGGGTACACAAGCTTGTGAACAGGAATGTCTGGCAGTCTATCTCCCGCGCCAGGGCCATGGACAGATTCAACATCCTGAGCGTTGTATCGAAGACTTCCGACAGCACATATACGGTGATAGGATTCAGTCCCAGTATAATCAACGGTTTAGCCCATCCGGAAAAATCTGCGGCATCGATCGACCAGTAAAAGAATGCCAGGCAGACAAGAGCCACCCCCGCCATGAATATGCTGAAAGTGCTGGTCCATATGCTCTTGTTTATCGGCAGCCAGCGATCGAGTATGCAGCCGGCGACGAGCAGAACGAAGCCGGCGCATACCATTCCGGCGACTTTTCTGCGCTGGGGCAAAGAAGACCTGAGCCATTGACCCGTCAGCACTCCGAAAAGAGTGGTGGCGATTGCGGGAATTGTGCTCACAATCCCTTCTGGGTCCCATGCATGATTATAATACGACCACATGTGCCCGCGCAAAAAAATGGAATCGACCCAGGCGGCAAAATTGCTTCCCGGCTCGAGCACTCCGGCGCCGATTCCCGGCACCGGTATGAACCGCATCATCAGCCAATAAGAGGCAAGCAGACCGATAAGCCATAAGATGCGGCCCCTCAAATTCGTTTTCAGGACAATCAGTGAGGCAAAAAAATAGCAGATTGCAATTCTTTGCAGAACTCCGGGAATGCGGATCCCTGAGAGTTGGAACGTTGGAAAAATATTTATGAAAAGCCCAAGCGCGAACAGAATAATGGTTCGTCTCAGGAGCCGGAACATAAACGCTGAATTTCGTATGCCTTTCTCTGCTTGCTTTGCAATTGAAAAGACGAGAGAAACTCCAACTATGAAAAGAAAGGACGGAAAGACAGTGTCGGCAAAAGTCCATCCATTCCAGGCCGCATGACTAAGAGGTGAATAGACTGCCCCGGAATCCCCGGGGCTGTTCACGAGTATCATCAGGGCGATTGTAAGGCCGCGAAAGGCGTCCAGCGAGGCCAGGCGTCCCTTGAGGACAGCGGGACCGGAATCATGGGTGGGGTGCTGACGTTCCAGGCATTTTTCAGCCGGCGACGAAAAGCATCCCTGCAATTCCGGTTTCTCATTTTCAAGACGCTTCTTTTGGGCTGACGCCGGGGAATTCACTGAAACCATCCTCACTAGCCAATCAAAACCGCCTAAAGCGGTGCTTTCTTAATCTAACTCCGGCGTATCTATTGCGGAAGGGGATAGTCCGAACAATCGAGCCTGGCTCCTGTAATTGGGAAAGTCGAACTCGAAATCAAATCGGCGCCCTCAAGCGAATCGATCCATGAAGCACAACTTCTGATAGGATGCTGCTCTTTCCCTTTTAAAAATCGCATGGAGATGATAGACATCTTCTGCCTGAGAAAAGCAGCAGACCCATACCGCGGGTCATCCCGGTCGATTTCGCGCAAACCGCATTAGAGGGCCTGATGACGTCAAATCTCGATCCGCTCCCTCTCAAAAAACGGTTCCTCCCGAGCATCCAAGGCAAGCTCGTCCTGCTCCTTTTCATCCTGGTTATCCCCAATCTTTTCATACTCACTTACATGTACTACGACAGGTTCCAGAGCCGGCGGGTTGAAGAACTCCAGGCCAACCTTGAACTGGCCCGCGCGGTCTCCAAGAATTTCGAGGCATTTTGCCGGGATATTGTCATCGATGAAGTGCTGATCGGAACCGCGCTGACTTCATCACAGCCGCTGTCAAACCAGGATCAGAACCGCATACTCGCCAAGGCCCGGACAATGCGTTCCACGGTCTGGCGCTTGTTCTGGGTGAATCCTGCCGGACGGATTCTTGCCGCAACCGATCCGGAGTCCATCGGAATCGAGGTAACCGAGCGTTCGTACTTTCGTGAAATGCAAGCCGGGCGGGATATTGTGGTCAGTGACCTGATCCCGGCGAAAAAAACGGGGCGCCCGACCTTCACGATAAGCAGGGCCATCAGGAATGACGGGGGTGGGCTGGTCGGCATAGTCATTGCCGAAATCGCGCCGGATGAACTCGAAGGGGTGCTGGGCATCCAGAGGTCTTTGGATGCGTCCGTCGCTATTCTCGACAGCAAAGGCATGCTTGTTTATCGCTACCCTGCGGTAAACTGTACATGGGAGCAGCGCAATTGGCTCGCACAGGTTCCACTGGTTGAAGATACTCTCAAATCCAAAGAAGTGGTTGCAAGAGTCACTGCGGTATCGACAGGGAAACCACAACTGAGCGCCTTTGCCCCTATACCTTCCATCGGTTGGGTTTCCGCGGCAAGTCGCGCCGAAGACGTCGTTATGAGGGCAGTAAGATTCAAACTGCTGCCTCAAGCAGCCCTGAGGCTCCTTGTCACAGTCATTGCTTTCGGGATCGCGCTGGTCTACTCACGCAAAATATCCGCTTCGATCGGAAAACTTCGGGACCATGTACTGGCGCTCGGCAGAGGAGAGAGTCAGACCCCGGCGGCTATGGCCGGCACTGTCGAACTGGATGACCTTGCCAATGCGTTCAATAA
>Ga0326728_10012216_pt1 | contig 19174 bp, 13 predicted proteins | sample MB3enrmetagenome_FD_207602 | JGI IMG/M metagenome (GOLD analysis project Ga0326728, IMG submission 207602) | Lab enriched peat soil microbial communities from McLean, Ithaca, NY, United States - MB31MN | ecosystem: Environmental > Terrestrial > Soil > Wetlands > Peat | place: USA: New York... | reverse complement strand
TGAAAAGAAAACACTTACGACTTCAATCTGCCCTCAACTGCGAAAGTTCGGTTAGGCAAGCTGTGTCCGAAATACCCTCAGCAAAAACCTACACGTCCCCCTTTATTCAACTTAGCGCAGACCAGTTTGTAGACAAGGTGTTTTCGGAGTTGTGATTATTCCAGCGTGACAAAGACGCAGACTCGGTAGGGAGACCACGGCGGTTTCAGTGAAACTTCAATCTTAGCTGCGCTCTGAATGGCGTTCACTAGGATCATTGACCTCTCGGATTCTCCTAATTCGTAAAGCACCTCGTGTCGGAAATAACCGTTTGTGATCTCTGGCAGCAGGGGGGCTGGGACCAAATCGAGCACCATCTTGTTGAGCCGGTCACCGAAATTCCTGGGATCAATAACCTGAAATGAGTATACAAAAACACTCGCATTTGGGTCTTTGATGTCCGTCATCCCAACGATCATGTCGAGTTCGCGGTAGAACTCGGCAGCCTTCATCCGATGCTCCGGTTGCTTCCTCAGGAGGACTGGGAAAATAAGGTCAACGTTCGCGTAAACATTCGTCTTAATCTCGGATGCCTGCGCCTTTCGATCATGCGGCGCCAGCCACAAATCCTCACGAATGCCACGATCAAACTCGTCCGGCCTACGGAGTGATTCGCGGCGCAGGCTCCATATCGAGCCGCGTTCGAGCTCCCGATCACGGTCAGCAACGGCTGGCATAGTTTTTCAAATCAATCCTTGGCGGGTGAGCCGATCCCATGCAGCGACTCTCTCTGCATTGGGCAGGTTGGGCTGCTTAGCAGCCATTCGCTCGAAGATCTCCTCTTTCGTTTTCTCTGGGTACATCTGCCGCAGCATGTGGATGGAGGCCACAAGTTCTAGCCATTCTGGAATGTCCTTCCTGTCGGAGACAAACTCCAAGAACTGGTTAAACCTCCGTTCGGCTTCTTGATCCGAGAAATGCAACGGTTCAAACCTGTTCAGGCTGGAAGCCATGTCGAACGCATCATGAGCAAGGCCGGGTGAGTATGGCCCCCGGAGATACCAATTGAAGTTGTACCCAAGGAATATTCCGAACGCTTGGAGGAGGTACACTGTTTTTTGAAGCTTTAGGCGGTCGTCAAACCTCCCCAGTGAGAAGGTTCCGACCCGCACCAGGATGCCCCCGAGCATAGATTGTCGTGGCGTTGCCATGGCACTCTCTCTACGGGACGGCAAATACCAAGCCCTTTATGTCCGCACCATCCCTTTTTGGTGACCAGTGTTTATTATAGCACGCCATTAGGTGAGCTTCGCGTAGGAACGCTGTGCTGCGCCCCCTGCACCCGGACCGAAGGATGCTACCACAGCACCGTGGTTTACTCAACCAGGTATATACTATGGGGACGCTCTCCGCCCTGTTGCGAGTGCTAATCCAAACAGATCATTTGGTTCTCCCGGAGAAGGCGTAGCAGTGTGGCGCAGAGGCAAGCGCAATTTGCTTTCCTCTGCAGCTCGAAAAATCGGGATCTCGACTTGTTCATTTCCGTGCAATGAGAAACGGCCGCAGAGTAATCCGGCTCGGAGCCGGATAACTCTACGCCCCCTCACGCGGAAAGCACGGCTTGGGGGTGTTTCTTGGCGATGGTGAGCAACTTGAGGGCGGCCGGGTCCGGCTGCCGATGGCAGATTCAAAATTCAAGATTCAAGATCGAATCCCCAAACCCGAGAGGCGATTCCAGATTCAAAATTCAAGATTCAAGATTCAAGATTCCGAAACCCTAACCCCGAATCCCTAAACCCAAGAGCCGATTCAAAATTCGAGACTGGCGAGGTCCCGATGAAATCGGGAGGAATTCTCTCGCCGCCACGATGTCGGATTGATCCCCTTCCCGGCCGAAATCAAAAATAAATCTGTGGAAAAAGCACCCATTGGACAAAATGTCTCTTGACAATTTAGGCTATTGGTATATACTAGGGGTGTAGGTAGCATTGGGTAGCGCCATGTCCCTGATGAAGCCTCGCATCATGACTCCGGTGCGTTGGGCCGCCAACCGCCGCAACACTTTGGGGATGAGGGAAGCCCAGCACAGGCAAAGCATTACAATTCCCGAGCAAAGCCTAGAACTTACTGAAAACAATAGACAGGCCTAAAAGCTACTCCCTCCAAAGCCGTCAACTCATTGAAAACAGATGTAGTTATAGCTAATTCCCCTAATATCTATGAAAATAAAGGTTGTTACGCGTAATTACCGCCTCCTCCTTATGCCGCAGCGATCAAATCTGTGAAAAAAGATGTGCGAAGCACCTTGGAGTGCGGCGGCTCGACGCCGCTTTGGACTGCGGGAGCTCGCTCCCGCTTTTTCTACCGCTGACTCGTCAGCGGTCGGTGATTCGCCGCGACGAGTCGCGGCGAGCAAAAGCGGCGTCGAGCCGCCGCACTCCAAGGTGCTTCGCACATTCTCATGGACAGGGGTGAGTGGATCCCCAGCATCGGGTCTGCAGTCTCGTTAATTCCCGGGCGGGGTTGAGGGCGGGGTGCCCCTGGGACGCTGCCGTGAAATGGAAAGTGCCGGACTGAAGCCCGGCGCTACGCGCATTCGGCAATCGCGGTTGGCAAGGGTGCCGGCATCATGGAAGTGCCGGGCTGAAGCCCGGTGCTACGCTGCCCGTACGTCGCCCGTACGTCGCCCGCAATGACGGTTTAACTCCCCTTCAAACTGCAAAGATTACTCAAGTCTAACCTTGGTTTTGCCGAAAGATAAGGTTGAGGCTTCGTGCGCCCGAGCGGTCGAGTTGTCGATGGCGCACGGCTCGGGCTAGTTAAGAGCCCCCCCAGGGGCGAGATCGGGTTGAGGTTCGAGGAGAAACCAAAGGAGCAGGATGGCTACCATCATTCCCAGCGATAGCCCGACAGTCAGTTTCCCGCAAAATCCGGCTCCCACGATGGGTCCGCAGGAAGTGGAATTTGCACCCACATACGTCGGAGTGGAAGCCCGGACCCAACAGCTTTCTCTGTTGGTGGAGGTCAACGCCGCGCTGGCCGGCGCCCTCGATGTGGAATCGGTGCTGGGAACAATCCTGGCGCGATTGGCAGACCGCGAGCGGCTGAGCCACGCGCGAATCTATCGATGCGACGAGCCCTCCGGGGAACTTCAGCGTGTGGCCTGTGGAGGAAGAAATGGGAGTTCGCGGCGGGTCGTTTCGCTCCAGGAACCCACCCATCTGGCTTGGGCGATCCGGCAGCGGGAGGCGGTTTACGTTCCGCGCGTCGAGAGGGACCCACGCTGTCACGGGCTGGGCGCTGAGGAACAATGCGTCTACGCCGTTCCTTTGCAGACCCGAACGAGCGTGCTAGGGGTTCTCGATGTGGCGGCCGATCAGCCGGATGGCATCCGCGCCGTAACCCGCAAGCTGATCGATCAGGTAGCCACCCAGGCCGCCCTCGCGCTGGAGCGCAGCGAACTTTACAAGCAACTGCGCGTTTCTGAGGAACGCTTCCGCTCGATCTTTGAACAGGTTTACTTCGGCGTGGCGCTCGCGAGCCTGGATGGGCGGTTTTCCACCGTCAATCCAGCCTTCGCGCGCCTGCTGGGTTACACCTGCGAAGAGTTGCAGGGGGAACACTTCACCGAAATTACCCATCCTCAGGACGTGGCGGCAAAGCAGGAGCAGATGCAAACCTTGCTCGCCGGCGGGGCGGGGCAAGTCACACTGGAAGCACGCTACCTGCGCAAGTCCGGCGAATCCCTCTGGTGCGCTACCAGCTTTTCCCTTCTCCACGACGCGGCGGGCCATCCCTCCTACTTCCTGGGGATGGTGCAGGACATCGACGAGCGCAAGAAAGCGGAAGAGGAACGCAACCGGTTGCAGCAACAGCTTTTCCAAGCGCAGAAAATGGAGGCCTTGGGAACCCTGGCGGGCGGCATCGCGCATGACTTCAATAACCTGCTGAGCGTCATGCTGGGTTTCGCGTCACTGGCGCGTCAGCGGCTGAGCTCTGACGACCCTTTGCAGGATTCCATGGGCATGATCGAGCAGTCCGCCGAACGCGCCGCGGAATTGACGCGCCAGCTTCTGGGCTTTGCCCGCCCGGAGCGCCAGCAAGTGAAGCCGGTGTGCGTGGACGACGTGCTAGACCGGGTCAGACGCATGGTGGCGCGGACGTTTGACCGAAACATCACCGTCGTCGCCGAAAAGGGAAGCGAGCCGCTGTGGGTCAACGCGGAGCCCAGTTACCTCGAACAGGCCCTGCTGAACATGTGCATCAACGCCCGGGACGCCATGCCGCATGGGGGAATTTTGACCCTGGAAGCATGCTCGGCAAACCTCCAGACGCTCCCGGTAGAGGCACGGACGGGCTGTGCGCCCGGACAATATGTCATTATCTCCGTCCGGGATACGGGGGCGGGAATCGCCCCCGAAATCCTGCCCAGAATCTTCGAGCCGTTCTTCACCACCAAAGAGCCGGGCCGCGGCACGGGACTGGGCTTGGCCATGGTTTACGGATTCGTCAAAAACCACGATGGGTTCGTGAAAGTGGAAAGCGAGCCGGCCCGCGGTGCGCGATTTACCATTTCCCTTCCCCTGATTTGCGCCCCGGCCCCGCAGACGGGCGCCGGTGGGTTGGGACAGATACCGCCCGGGCGGGGAGTCGTGCTGGTGGTGGACGATGAGCCGCTGGTTCGCGCTTTCGCCTCGGAAGGATTAAGAGGGCTCGGCTACCAGGTTTGGGTGGCCGAAAACGGCAAGCAGGCGCTGGAGATTTACCAGAAGCACGGTGGGGGAATCGATTGCGTTTTGCTGGACTTGATCATGCCGGAGATGAGCGGCCTGGATACCTACCGCCGGATGAAGGAGTTTGACCCCCTCGCGCGGGTGGTCTTCGCTTCCGGATATAGCACCGGCGAACTTCTCCGCGACGCTCCCGACGCGCGCGGGGCGGTGTTCCTGGGAAAGCCCTACACACTCGAAGGGCTTTCCATTGCGCTGCGCAAGGCGGGAGTGGGCCAGCCGCGGGAGGGGTGAGTTTTCGGTTCGAGAAGCAGGGCGCCCGGTGGAGGTTCTCCAGCCGGGGAGATGGGAAAGGATCGCGGGCATGAAGGTCTTGGTAGCGGAAGACCAAGCGGTGTCTCGGCACATCTTGGTGGGGAACTTGCGCAAGTGGGGCTATGACGTGACGGCGGTGGAAGACGGCACGCGCGCCTGGGAGGCCTTGCAAGCAGATGAAGCGCCGCAGTTGGCGATACTGGATTGGCTCATGCCGGGCATGGATGGAATCGACATCTGCCGCCAAATCCGCCAAAGTCCGCGGACGCGGCCGATTTACCTGATCCTCTTGACCGCGCGGCGTGGCCAGGAAGATAAGGTCACCGGGCTGCAGTCCGGAGCCGACGACTACGTCACCAAACCCTTCAACCGTGAGGAGCTTCGCGCCCGCGTGCAGGTGGGGATCCGCGTCCTGGAACTCCAGGGGGCTCTGGCGCAACGCGTGCGGCAATTGGAAGAAGCCCTTTCGCGTGTCAAGACGCTGCAAGGACTGCTGCCCATTTGTTCTTACTGCAAGAAGATCCGCAATGACCGGAATTACTGGCAACAGGTCGAGGGATATATCAGCGATCATACCGAAGCCCAGTTCAGCCACGGGATCTGTCCGGAATGCTACACACGGTTCGTCCAGCCCGAACTTGATCGTTTGCACGGTCAAACTGAGAAGACGCAGTGATCACACAGATGACGATTCTCGTGCTCTTCGGCATCCTTGTCGGCTTCATCTTGTACCGGAAGGTGGCGGGGGGGCAGACCGCCGTCGTCCACGAGTGGCTGCGGCGCGAGGCGGCCCAGGCCCGGCAGTATCGCGAACTTTTTGATGGCGCGAATGACGCCATCCTTATTCACGAGACGGAAAGCGGGGTCATCCTCGACTGCAATCGCAAGTCTTGCGAAATGTATGGTCGGAATCGCAACACCCTGGTGGGCTCCAGCCTGAAGATCCTGACCAAGGATATGGGCCGCTACGAGGAGGAGATTCGCCGGTTGCGGGAAGGGGAGAATTGCGCGGGGTTCACCACCGTCCACTTCCCCAGGGACGGGCGCCCCATTTCCGTTCATGTCAGCCTGTCCACGGTCAAATATGCGGGGAAAACGGCGGTCCTCAGTTTTAACCGGGATGTTACCGCGCAAGTGGAGGTGGCGGAGGCACTCCACCGGCGCGATGCGATTTTGGAGGCCGTCAGCTTTGCCGCCGAAAAACTCCTCTCGGGAGGTGAGTGGGAAGAGAACATTACGTCCGTTTTAGAGCGTTTGGGGCAATCCATGCCCGTGAGCCGGGCTTATATCTTCGTGAACTATTCTGGCCCGGAGGGCGAGCAACTGATGACCCAGCGGTACGAGTGGTCAGCGCCCGGGATCACACCGCAAATTGACAATCCGGACCTGCGAAGCTTCTCCTGGCAAAAGAACCACCTGGAAATGTGGAGGGAGGAACTCAGCCAGGGGAAAGTGAGCCAGGAGGTGATCGCCGAACTTCCGGAGGTGGCCAGGCCACTTCTGGAAGAACAGGGGATCAAATCCCTCATAACCGTTCCCATCTTTGTAGGGCAAAAATGGTGGGGTTTCATCGGCTTTGACGACTGCGTGAGCGCGCGCCAGTGGTCAAGCGTGGAAACGGAAGCGCTCCGCGCGGCCGCCAGGACCCTCGGCGCCGCCCTGCAACGCAAGGAGGCGGACGAGACACTATTCAAAGCCAACGAACTGGTCAAGGAGAGCGAGAGCCGTTATCGCCGCTTGGTGGGGGCGATGACGGACTTCATTTGCAGCGTCGAAATTGGTGAGGGGCGGCTGCTTCGTGCTTTGTATGGCGCCGGTTGCGAGGCCGTGACGGGTTACACCTCGGAAGAACTCCAGCATGAACCCAGACGTTGGCTCGAGGTGGTCTACGAAGAGGATCGTTCCGCCGCCGTCGCGCTGGCCGAAAGCCTGTTCCGCGGGGGAGACCCCCCGGTTATCTCCTTCCGCATCGTCCGGAAGGACAAGTTAATTCGCTGGGTTAAGTGCACGCCCGTTCGCCGTTCCGACTCTGACCGCCGGTTCGTCTCTCTCGATATCCTGGCATCTGATATCACCGAACAGAAACAGGCCGAGAAGGCTATCGCCGAGCGGACCGCCCACCTGAACGCCCTCATCCGGCACAGTCCCGTGGCCATCATTTCACGCGATGTGGAGGGGAAAATTGTGATGTGCAATCCCGCCTTCGAGCAACTGTTCCTCTACCCGGAAGAGGAGTTGCTCGGAAAAGAGGTGGATCAAATCATTGCGAAGGGCGAGATGAGCGAGGAGGCCAGGAACCTCACCCGCCGGGTGACGCAGGGGGAGGCGGTTCACGTCACCACCCGGAGGTGCCGGCGCGATGGAACGCTGGTGGAGGTGGAACTCCATGGCGTTCCGCTGCGCATTGAAGGAAAAACCGTGGGTACGTACGGCATGTACCTCGATATCACCGAGCGCAAGCGGGCGGAAGGGGCGCTGATCGAGGAAAGGCACCATCTCCACACCCTCATGGACAATCTCCCCGTTGTGATCTACTTCAAGGATCGGGAGAGCCACTTTACCCGGATCAACAAGGCGCACGCGAAACAATTTGGGCTGAGCGACCCTGCCCAAGCGGTCGGCAAGACCGACTTCGACTTCTTCACCCCTGAACACGCCCAGGATGCCTACAACGATGAACAGGAAATTATCAGGACCGGCCTGCCGGTGGTGGACAAGGAGGAGAAGGACACCTGGGCAGACGGCCATGTGACCTGGGTCTCGACCACGAAAATGCCCCTCCGCGATTCCCATGGGGACATCATCGGAACCTTTGGCATTTCCAGCGATGTCACCGAGCGCAAGCGGGCGGAAGAAAAACTGAAAAGCTACGCGGCGGAACTGGAGGCCGCCAGGATCGTTCAGGAGAAGGACACCCAGGAATTGGCGCTGCTGGTTGGGGAATTGGCCCAGGAGCGCGATCATCTCCGTTCGCTGATGGATAACCTTCCGGACTACATTTATTTCAAGGATTGCCAAAGCCGGTTCATTCGCACCAATCGGGCGCACGCCCATGCCTTGGGGTTGTCCAACCCCACGCAGGCCATTGGCAAGAACGACTTTGACTTTTTCCCCGTGGAAGACGCGAAGAATTTCTCTCGTGACGAAGAACAGGTCATACGCTCCGGCCAGCCGCTGATCGGCCGGGTGGAGGGCGCGCCTTTGCCCGACGGCCAATTCCGCTGGCTTTCCACCATCAAGATGCCCCTCCATGACGCCCAAGGCCGCATCACCGGCCTTGTGGGAATCAGCCGCGACATTACCGAGCGCATGCGCGCCGAAGAAAAACTGAAGCGCTATGCGGCGGAACTGGAGGCCGCCCGCGATGTGCAGGAGCAGAACACTCGTGAGCTCACCAAAGCCTTTGAAGACCTGGCCATTGCCAAGGGACGGGCGGAGGCCGCCAGCCAAGCGAAAAGTGAGTTTCTGGCCAACATGAGCCACGAGATCCGTACGCCGCTCAATGGCATCCTCGGGATGAGTGAACTCCTCCTTGACACCACCCTCTCCGCAGAGCAATCCGAGTACCTCACGATGCTGAAGTCCTCCACGGACGCGTTGCTTACCCTGGTGAACGACATCCTGGATTTCTCGAAGATTGAGGCCCATAAAGTAACCTTGGACGCCATCGAGTTCAAACTGCCGGAGAGCCTTGGCGACACCTTGAAATCCCTTGCCATCCGCGCCTCCCAGAAGGGACTGGAGTTGGCTTGTGCCCTTTCGCCCCAGGTGCCCGAATACCTGATTGGGGATCCTGGCCGGCTCCGCCAGATCATCCTCAACTTGGTGGGCAACGCCATTAAATTTACCGAAAAGGGCGAGGTGGAGGTCCAAGTGGAGGTGGGGTCTCAGACCGAAGACCATGCGATGCTGCACTTTACAGTTCGCGACACTGGAATCGGAATCCCCTTCGACAAGCAACAGATCATTTTCGGGCCCTTTGAACAGGCAGACGCCTCCACAACCCGCCGGTACGGGGGCACGGGACTCGGCTTGGCTATTACTTCTCGCCTGGTGAAGTTAATGGGAGGGAGAATCTGGGTGGAGAGCGCTCCCGGCCAAGGCAGCAACTTCCACTTTACCGGACGATTCGGCTTGGGGCGCAGCGCCGGCGCCGCGCGCTGGGCGGAGTTTGCCCGGCTTCGAAACCTTCCCGCCTTGGTGGTGGACGATAACTCCACTAACCGCCACATCCTCGTTGAGGTGTTGAGGCGCTGGAAGATGCTACCCACCGAGGCGGATGGCGGACAACGGGCGCTGGACCTGCTGGTGCAAAGCAAACGAGCCCGGAATCCCTATGCGGTTATCCTTCTCGATTCGCAAATGCAGGATGTGGATGGATTCGCCGTGGCCGAATTCGTTAAGCATGACCCGGAGCTTGCCGGAGCGGTGATTCTGATCCTGACTTCGGGAGGCCGGCCTGGAGACGCAGCACGCTGCCGGCAGTTGGGCATCGCGGCTTATCTGATGAAGCCGGTGAAGCAGTCCGAGCTCTTGGATGCAATCCTCCTGGCCTTTGGAACGCCTTCCGGCCCGTCCTCCCAGCCGCTCGTCACGCGACATTCTTTGCGTGAAGAGCGGAGGAAGTTGCGCATTTTGCTGGCGGAAGACAACCCCGTGAACCAGGCATTGGTCATGCGCCTTCTGGAAAAGCGGGGGCACACGGTGGAGGTCGTGGCAAACGGGAGGAGGGCGTTGGAAGCCTTGGAAAGAGTTCCCGCCACCCGCTTCGACCTGATCCTGATGGACATGCTGATGCCGGAGATGGATGGAGAGGAGTGCGTCGCTCGCATCCGCGCGAAAGAGAACGGTTCTGCCAGCCGGATTCCTATTATCGCTTTGACGGCCTATGCCTTGAATGGGGACCGCGAGCGCTTTATGGCATTGGGCGTGGATGGGTACCTCCCCAAACCCGTCCGCGCCCAGCAACTCTTTGAGACCATTGAGGAACTCCTCCAGGTGCCGGCGGGGTCAGTGGCCAGCCACTCTCCGGACAACCACCGGGAGGGTGTGCTCGACCGGCACCAAGTGCTGGCACGTTTCGAGGGGGACAAATTGTTGCTGGGGAATTTGATCAGCGCCTTCTTTAATGATTGCCCCACGTTGGTCGTTGCCGCCCGGAACGCTGCCGCGCGCCAGGATGGGGCGGAGTTCCAACGCGTCACCCAGATTCTGAAAAACCACTTCGCCCTTTTTTCGGCGCGGACGGCCTGTGAAGCTGCGGATCTGGCAGACCAGGCCGGGCGGACACAAAGCCCGGAGCACGTCGGTGAAGCCCTGGCGCGCCTGGAAGAGGAGTTGGAGCGCCTCCTGCCGGCCCTAGCCAATCTCGGAAAGGAGGTAACGCCATGAAGGTTCTCATCGCGGAAGACGATTCCATCTCCCGCCGCATGCTGGAGGCGTTCCTGGTGAAATGGGGTTATGAGGTTATGGTGGCTACAGAGGGAGAGGAGGCTTGGGGAATCCTGCAAGGGAACGACGCACCCCGGCTCGCCGTGCTCGATTGGATGATGCCGGGCAGAGACGGCATTGACATCTGCCGGAGCGTCCGGCAGCGCAAGGGCCGGCCTTACACCTATATCCTCTTGCTGACGGCCCGGGGCCAGAAGGAAGACATCGTGGAAGGGTTGGAGGCAGGCGCCGACGATTACGTCACCAAACCTTTTGATCCGTATGAGTTGCGCGCGCGCCTGCGGGCCGGTCGGCGCATTGTGGAACTACAGGAACAGCTCCTTCAGGCGCGTGAGGCCCTGCGCGACCAGGCCAGCCGCGACCCCCTTACGGATCTTTGGAACCATGGAACCATTCTCGCCATCCTGAGGAAGGAAGTGGCGCGCGCTTCCCGCACCCACGCCCCCTTTGCCGTCGCCATGGCCGACGTGGATCGATTCAAAGCTATCAATGACACCTATGGCCACCCGGCAGGCGATGCCGTCCTGCGGGAAGCCTCCCGTCGCCTGCGCGGCGCTATGCGAACTTATGATTCCCTGGGGCGTTACGGAGGAGATGAATTTCTTGCGGTGGTCCCTGGATGCGACCCGGCGGCCGCCGCCCGCTTTGCCGAGAGCTTTCGCGCCCGCATCGACCGCAAAGCCATCGAAACCCCCGAGGGTTTGATTGCCGTCACTCTCAGCCTGGGGGTGGTGGCCCTCGACGACCTCCGCGATGTGAAGTCTGACACGCTCATCCGTGTCGCCGATGCCGCCCTTTATCGCGCCAAGATCGCGGGACGGAACCGCGTGGCGTTGGCGACCGCCCAAGACGTGGAGAAAGAGGTGTCAAAGCATCTCCAGGATTTCGAACCGCAGGGCCCTGACGAGCCTCTTATCGACCTGCCCACACCCCATCCCCCGATTTGATCAAAAGGTGCGCTCACTCGGGGACAGACACTAAAGGCAATCGAAGTCAATCAGGAAGCAGCGCTACCGACCTTTGCCTTTTGACTCTCTTCTACGGATTCTCAGCACTGCACCTCTTCGTGAACCGCACTGGCGCCCACTAGTTTGTTGGGGGGGGGGTAAAACCACTTTCTTTTTTATCCAAAACGCTGTACTCTCTCGCCGCTCTGCGCGACTATTTACGCGCGCGAAGAACTAATGGCAAAAGCCCATGGCCCGGTTCGGGTCACCTAAAACATTTAGGAATTATTTATGTAACTTTCATACAGAACAATATATGTACTTATGAGCAGGATGGAGGAGAACCCATGCAACGGATCGTGTCGCGACTGATACTGGGCCTGATACTGGTATACAGCTTGTTGGCCCCGGCCGGTTTCGCCCAGGCGCCCCCCGCGGTCGGGGCGCCGGCCTCGCCGGATGTTCAGGCCCGCATTGCCACTCTCGAACAGCAGGCCGCGGATGCCCGCAGCGCCGGGGATAACGCCTGGATGCTGGTATGCGCGGCCCTGGTTCTGATGATGACGGGCCCGGGCCTGGCGCTTTTTTATGGTGGATTGGTACGGAAGAAGAATGTGCTGGCCACCATGATGCAGAGCTTCATTCTTATGGCCGTGGTTACTGTCCTGTGGGCGATCTTCGGCTACAGCCTAGTCTTCCATGAAGGCAATCGGTTCATCGGGGGTCTCGGTTACATCTTCCTGCACGGAGTGGGCGCCACTCCCGACCCCGATTATGCCGGGACAATTCCCCAGCAAACTTTTATGGTGTATCAGCTCATGTTCGCCATCATCACCCCGGCCTTGATAACCGGGGCGTTTGCCGAACGTATGAAATTCAAAGCCATGCTGATCTTCATGGTTCTGTGGACAATCATTGTTTACGATCCCATGGCACACATGGTTTGGGGCAAAGGCGGTCTGCTGAATGCCTCCTTGGGCGGGGTGATTCCCACCCTGGATTTCGCGGGCGGCACCGTGGTGCATGTCACCTCCGGCGTTTCGGCGCTGGTGTGCGCGCTGTATCTCGGTAAACGTCTGGGGTTTCCGAAGGAACCCATCCCGCCGCATAGTGTGGTTTTGAGTGTCATCGGCGCCTGCCTGCTCTGGGTGGGGTGGTTCGGCTTCAATGCCGGCAGCGCCCTGGCGGCGGGGAGTTTGGCCACCAGCGCTTTCGTGGCCACGCATTTCGGCGCCGCCGCGGCGGCGCTCGGCTGGGCAACAGCGGAGTGGTTTGTTAACGGCAAGGCCAGCGTCCTAGGCGCAATCTCCGGCGCGGTCGCCGGTCTCGTGGCCATTACTCCCGCCGCCGGTTTCGTGGGGCCTATGTCCGCCCTGGCGATCGGCGCCATTGCCGGCGTGGTCTGCTACATGATGGTTACGCGAGTCAAAAGCAAGTTCGGGTATGATGACTCGTTGGACGCCTTTGGTGTCCACGGCGCGGGCGGCACGCTGGGGGCAATCCTGACGGGCGTCTTTGCGGTCAAGGCCATCAATCCCATCTTTAGGGACGCAGCCGTTGGGCTGATCGATGGCCACCCGGGGCAGGTGCTCAACCAACTCGCGGGAGTCGTCATCGCGTGGGTGTTGGGCGTGGTAGGAACGCTGGTCATCCTCAAAATCGTGGATTGGGCCGTCGGTCTGCGGGTCACCGAAGAGCAGGAAGTCCAAGGTCTGGATTTGTCTCAGCACGGGGAAGAAGGTTACAATCTGGAGGTTTAAGGAGAATACGGCAGACGGTAGACAGCACACGGCCGATGGGACAAACCGTGGTGCCGCAGCCCCGTATACCGTATGCTGTCTACTGTCTGCTGGTTCTCAAAGGATAATTCGTTATGAAAAAAATTGAAGCCATCGTGCAGCCCTCGCGATTTGATGCCGTGAAGAGTGCGCTCCAGGAGGTTGGAGTGGAAGGCATGACGGTCTCCGAAGTGCGCGGTCACGGCCGGCAAAAAGGGCACACCGAGGTCTATCGGGGTAGTGAGTACACTGTCGATCTTCTGCCCAAGATTAAAGTCGAGATGGTGGTTTCTGATGCCCTTAAGGATTCGGCCGTGAAAGCTATTCTGAAGGCGGCCAAAACCGGGAAGATCGGCGACGGCAAAATTTTCGTGTCCAATGTGGATGAGGCCATCCGCATTCGCAACGAAGATCGCGGCGAAACTGCCTTATAAAGGTTAAAGGGTAAAGGTTGAAGTGTAAAGGGTAGAGTAAAGGGGGCGGGGTGTTCGACCTTTACTCTTTAAACTTTACCCTTCGATTCTCCCCCTTCCAGCGGGCACGGACAACCAATTATGGCGCTACCTCCAACCTCCGTCCCTGGCCCGCTCGCCCTTTCGGTCCTGGCGGATTATTACGCCGCGCAATCCCATCAAATTCAGCAGACCTTTGAACAAACGAATGTGGGCACCGCCGTTTTACGCTCCCGGTCGGAGCTAGTGGACGCACTGGTGGTGCGGCTCTACCAGGAGTTCATCGCGGCGGACCCGCAGGAGCCCCGGCGTTTTTGTTTGCTGGCATTGGGCGGTTATGGCCGGCGCGAACTGTTTCCGCATTCGGATATTGACCTGCTCTTCTTGACCGAGGATGGAGGCGCCCAATCAACGCACCGCGACGCCATCGCCACTCTTCTCCGCATGCTGTGGGACTTGAGAATGCGCGTGGGAAACAGCACTCACACCCTGGCGGAGTGTGGCCGCCTTTATCGCGACAACCTGGAATTCAACGTTTCCCTGCTGGACATGCGATACCTGGCCGGAGACCCGGACCTCTATACGAGCCTCCGAACGTCGGTTGTCCCCCACATGGTGGCGCGGGACCGCCCGGACCTGGTGCGCAATCTGGTGGAACTGACGGGCCAGCGGCATGCCAAGCACGGCAACACGATCTTCCATCTGGAGCCCAACCTCAAGGATGCGCCGGGTTGCCTGCGCGACTTTCACGTTGCCCGCTGGCTTACCCGCATCGAGGAGTTGGAAAACAACGGAGGGTGGACATCGCCGGAACAGCTTTGGCCGGAGCGGGATCGACCCGCGGCGGAGGCGGCCTTTGCTTTTCTCGCCGACGCTCGTTGCTTCCTTCACTATCATAATGGACGAGATGATAACCAGTTGAGTTATGATACGCAGGCGCAAGCGGCGGCGCGGGGCGTGGGTGTGAAGCCGGCGGAAAGACCGGCCCCGGCGGATTGGATGCGCATCTATTTCCGGCAGGCGCGGGTGATCGACCAACTGACGGCGCAACTCATGGAGGAATCCGCCCCCGCGCGCTCCGGCCTTTACGCGCTTTATCAGGACTGGCGGTCGCGCCTGTCAAACGCCGATTTCTCGGTCGTTCGCGGCCGGATCTTCGCCCGCCACCCCACCGCCTTTGCCGACGATCCCCTCCTGCTTTTGCGCCTCTATGAGATGGTGGCCCGGCACGGGCTCCCGCTGAGCCGTGAAACCGAAAAGCTGGCGCAATCGGAGCTCGCGTGCGCCGGCGCCGTGGCGCTTCCGCCAACGCAACTCTGGCCACATTTCAAGCGCATCCTGGTTCAGCCTTACGCTGCTGAAGCGTTGCGCAACATGCACCGCCTGGGCCTGCTCACCCGTTTTTTTCCCGAATTTCAAGCGATTGATTCCCTCGTCATCCGCGACTTCTACCACCGGTATACCGTTGATGAGCACTCCTTCATGACCCTGGAAAACCTCCACCGGCTGCTCAGGGAGAAGGCCGTTGCGGCGCCGGGCTCGCCCTCCGGCCGTGCGGCTCTGCAAGCCTGGCAGAAAAAATTCGCCGAGATTCTCGCGGAAATTGAGCAGCCGGAACTTCTCTATCTCGCGCTTCTGTTTCACGATGTCGGCAAAGGGTTTCCGGAAATGGAAGATCACATTCAGGGAAGCCTGCAAGTGCTGGAAGGAATTCAGGCGCGCCTGGAGGTTCCGGAAGCAGATTGGCAAATGGTTCAGTTCCTCATTGCCAGTCACTTGGAAATGTCGGCCGCGTCCCAGCGGCGGGACGTCTTTGACGCAGAGACGGTGCGCGGTTTTGCGAAGGTCGTGGTCACCCTGGAACGCCTGAAGATGCTTTGCCTGCTCACTTACGCGGACATCTGCGCGGTCAATCCTGAAGCCATGACTCCGTGGAAGGCTGAACTCCTGTGGCAGCTTTACGCCGCCACCGCCAATTACCTGTCGCGGAGCGTGGATGACGAAAGGTTGCGCCTTACCGGCGCATCCTCAGAGGAAATGGCCAACATTCTGGCGGTGCTGGGCACCCCCGCCAGTACGGAGGACCTCCACTTCTTCTTGGAGGGATTCCCGCGGCGCTACACCGCCACCCACCCCCCGGAGCAAATCGCCGGGCACTTGGGACTGGCGCGTCGCTTGGCGAGCAAACCGATTGGGGTGGAGCTCCAGCCGCGCAACGACCATTTTGAGCTGACCGTCGTCACCGCCGACCGGCCCTACCTGTTTGCCTCCATCACCGGAACCCTTGCCGCCTGGGGAATGAGCATCGTCAAAGCCGATGCATTCGCCAATGCCGCCGGCATCATTCTGGATACTTTCAAGTTCATCGATCTTCACCGCACCCTCGAGCTCAATCCTTCGGAACGGGATCGGTTCAAGAAAAACCTTATCGATGTTCTTCGAGGGAAGCTGGATTTGGAAAAACTCCTGAGTGGCAGGGCGCGCGCGGATGCGGCGTCCCAGGCCAAGATCGAGGTCACCACGCGGGTGCGGTTTGACAGCCAGAGTTCCTCGCACAGCACACTTCTCGAACTTGTCGCGCAGGACCGGCCTGGGCTGCTCTTTGACGTCAGCTCGGTGCTTGCCGATCAGGGTTGTAATATCGAGGTCGCCTTGATTGACACCCAGGGACAACGCGCCATTGACGTGTTCTACCTGACCTGCCGTGGCACCAAGCTCGATCCCCTGACGCAGGAAAGCGTGGGCAACGCACTGCGCGCGCGGCTGAAATAGGATGGGGGATGCTCTTCGCCCGTCACGCGGCAGGGCTTTTGACCGGCTTCACTTCGAACATGTGGCGGGGATGCTGCCGGACAATGCGCTCCAATCCAAACAGGGCTTGCTCCGAACCTTCCTCCTTGAGCTGTTGGAAGGATCGGGTGTTGGTGCTGGAGCAGCGCGGGCAGGGGAACATCATGCGCCCCATAAAATCCTCGCCCGGAGTATTGTGAAAGAAGAGTGAACGCAACGGGTCGTGGTTGGTGTGCATCAGACACGCGTGGCAAATGAACCAATGCTTCCGATTGATTCTCTTCAAATGACTTAGAACACTCATGCGCTGTGGTCTCCTGGCCTTTCTTTGATTATCTTCGGATGCGGGAATTATTCATGACATGTTCGGGTGCGCCTTCACGCCGGCTGGAGCCCGAGGCCGGGACGATCCGGGAGCAAAAGTTTTCCATTCTTGACCTGCACTCCCGAGAAGGGATCGTTGGCGATCAGAAGATTCCCGTCCAAGTCGGCGTAGTCAACCCCGGGCGAAAGGTGGGCTGCTGCCGTGACGCTCACCGAACTCGAGACCATGCAGCCCAACATGGTTTTGAGCCCCAACGCGCGCGCCATTTGCAGCATCTTGAAGGCTTCCAAAATCCCGCCTGATTTGTCCAACTTGACGTTCACGCCGTCGAAGATGCCCACGAGCTTGGGAATGTCGCTGGCACGCTGGCACGCCTCGTCGGCAATCAATGGCAGGTGCACGCGCTCCCGCACCCAACGCGTCTCCTCCAGCATGTCGGCGGGCATGGGCTGCTCGACAAATTCCACTCCCTGGGTCGCGAGCCAGTTAATTTTGCGCACCGCCACTTCTTTATCTTTCCAGCCTTCGTTGGCGTCCACGCGCAGGGGCTTGTTGGTGACGCTGCGCACGGCCGCGATGGTGGCTTCATCGGTGTCGAGACCCACTTTGATTTTGAGGACGGGAAAAGGCTCAGCTTCCCGCACCTTTTGGCGGGTGATTTCCGGAGTGTCAATCCCGATGGAAAATGTGGTGATGGGAGCATCGTTGGGGTCAAGGCCGAAGTAGCGGTACAGCGGCACCCCCAACTTCTGCCCAACCCAATCCATGATGGCGATGTCGAGAGCGGCTTTGGCCGCGTATTGTCCCGCGACGCGATGAAAAATCTCCGTCAACAGCTTCTGGAATTGCCAGGGGTCGGCCCCGGCCACCAAATCCTGCACGGATTGGGCCGCCCGTTGCGCGTCTACGGCGTTCTCCTGGTAGCGGACGATGGGCGCCCCTTCGCCGTGGCCGGTCACACCGTCACGAATAAACCGCACGTGGAGCGTGTCACGATACGCACTCGATGACATCGTGGTGGTCCAGGTGTGGCGCAGCTTCAGGCGCACAATTTCCGTCTCGAGCTGGGTCGTAGACGAGTTGTTGGTAGCGCGGAGGGTGCTCGTCCGACCCAGCGCCCTCGTCGGAGCCTCCAGGCCCTTCAGCACAGCAGCAACTCCCACGGTTTTAACCCAGTCACGCCGGTTCATTTCAACCTCCTGCATGCCACAAGTAGTTTGGTCCAATGCTCATCGGCGAGGCAGCTGATCTGCACCCCCGGATGCTCGTGCGTCGTGTCATGGATGAATTTGCCGTGGCCGATGTACATTCCGGTGTGCGTGATCCTCTGGGGCGACTCGCCGAAGAAAAGCAAATCACCTGCCTGAAGTTTGGTGCGTTTCACCGGCACGACTCCTGCCCACGCCGCCTGCACGTCGGCGTCGCGCGGCATCACGATACCACGCCGGCTGACCAGCATTTGGGTGAAACCCGAACAATCGAATCCGAAGCTGGAACTACCGCCCCATAAGTAAGTGAGGCCGAGAAAACGCTTGGCGAGTTGGATCGTCTCCTTTACGCTGAGCGGCCTGGGGTTCAAATTGACATCGCCGCGCTGAACCCAGGCGGAACTCCCATCCGGAAGGCGAACCTTCAGCCAGTGGCCGCTGTCGTTCTCGGGCGCAACCACCACTTCCAGACGCGCCCCGAACGGAAGCGTCAGCACCGGTTGGTGCTTCGTCACGTTGGGTTCGCGGTAGACATTGGCAAAAAGGTTTTCCACTTGCGCAACTGGTCCTGTGGAAGCGTACACGTGATCGGCGCCACTGTAGCGACGCAGGGCCGCGAGCAGCATCCAGCCGGTGTAATCATCTCCCGTGCGCACCTTTGCCCATGCGCCCTTCTCCTCCACCAGAACGACGCTTGAGCCGAAAATCCCTTGCGATACTACATCGGCATCCTCGCTCGGGGCGGAATACATGTTGGCGACGGGCTTGATCACGACCGCATTTGGGGAAGGCGGGATCATCAAGGCGAAGGCCAGCAACAAGCTCATGAGAATGCTCCCCGGACAACCTCACTGGGTGACGCGCCCCAGCTCGTGAGAATTGCCTTCAGGACCGGGTTACTTGTAAGAAATGACGCGCCCATAAGAACTCGAACGGCTCAGGCGGCTGAAGTAGTCATACGCCAGCCGCGCAACTTCTTCGACGGCATCCTCACCCGCATCGTCTCGGGCGACGTAGGTGGTGGTGACCGACATGATAAATGGATGACCCGGAATGTTGATCAAGCCTGTATCGCACCGCACGCCTTCCAGAGACCCCGGCTTATCCGCAATGGAAACATCTTCCGGGAGAGCTTTGTGGAATTCACTGTCCTTGGGCAGCCTGAGGAGGTCGAAGTATTCCTGGGTGCGCGCAGCATC
>Ga0326728_10012214_pt1 | contig 19174 bp, 19 predicted proteins | sample MB3enrmetagenome_FD_207602 | JGI IMG/M metagenome (GOLD analysis project Ga0326728, IMG submission 207602) | Lab enriched peat soil microbial communities from McLean, Ithaca, NY, United States - MB31MN | ecosystem: Environmental > Terrestrial > Soil > Wetlands > Peat | place: USA: New York... | reverse complement strand
AGATCTCAAATTGGGACCTGTCCTTTGGCAAGCAGAGCCTGTGGTGGGGCCCGAACCGCGGCGGGTCCCTGCTGCTCAGTGACAATGCCGAACCCATCTGCATGTTTCGTGTGGCGCGCGATATCCCCTTCACGCTCCCTGGGTTGTTGGGTCGCCTGGGGCCGGTGAAAGCGGAGGCCTTTTTCGGCCAGCTCGCGGGGAACCACTTTCCACCACGGCCTTTCTTCCACGGAGAAAGATTGAGCGTCAAGCCCACCGAGAACCTGGAATTTGGCATCTCGCGTACGGCGGAATTTGGCGGCGTGGGCCGGCCCCTGACCTTCGGCTCGCTCTTCAATACCTATTTCAGTCCGAAATCCTCAGTGTGGTACCCCGCCTGGGACAATCCAGGCCAGCGCAACGGCGGCTTCGATATCGCTTACCGGTGGCCGGGGCTGCGCAACTGGCTGACGGTTTACGCCACGCTCATGTCGCGCGACGACATCACTCCACTCTTTGCCTTCTTCCCCGTGCGTGCGCTGATGAGTACCGGTTTCTATGTGCCTCACTTCCCGCATGTGCCGCGGCTGGATTTCCGGTGGGAGGGGGTGACCACCGATCCTCGCAATGGAGCAAATAAGAACGGGCAGTTCGCGTACTGGGAGATCTTCTATCGTGACGATTATACGAACAAGAATAACCTGATCGGCGATTGGATTGGCCGGGTGGGTACGGGCTACCAGGGGTGGAGCACTTACTGGTTCAGCCCCCGGACTTCTCTCCAGTTTGGATGGCGGCACGCCCAGGTGGCGAGTACTTACATTCCCCACGGCGGCACGCTCAATGACGAATCCGTGAAGCTTGATTATCAGCTTGGCAGCGGGCTTACCTTGTCCGCCTATGTCCAGTACGAACAATGGCTGGTGACCGCACTCGCTCCGGCGACCAAGAACAACATGACGGGATCGTTGCAACTGACTTACTGGCCCCGGCACTGGGGGATTACGAAATGACGGTGCAAGGCTTTCACCACGCAGACGCCAAGACACCGAGTTCTCAATGCGCGAGCTTCATCCTTTGTGTCTTCGCGCCTTGGTGGTGAGGAGGATGTCGTGCGACACTCATGAACGGACCTGAGCAAAACACGCCGGCTGAGCTTTCGAACCTTGGAGCCCCTGTCGTTGCGCGTCCCGGGGACGACATCATGCTTTCCGCCGACTCTGCACAGCAGCTCGCATTGGACCAGCACGCGGCCCGCGAACGAATGGTGGCTCACCTCCGGCTGCTCTGGCAGAACCGCCGGTTCTTGGCGCGGGTCGCAGGCGCCGGCTTGCTGTTTTTTGTTGTAGTAGCCCTTCTCATCCCCAGTCGTTATCAATCGGTTGCTCGCTTGATGCCACCCGACAACCAGTCTAGTTCGGGCTTGGCCATGGCGGCTGCGGCGCTGTCAGGCCAAGCCAGCGGGCTGGCGGGACTGGCAGGCGACTTGCTCGGCATCAAGAGCACCAGCGATCTCTTTGTGGGCATCTTGGGCAGCCGCACGGTGGCGGACAACCTGATCCACAAGTTTAACTTGCAGAAGCTTTATCACGCCCGCAGGATGGAGGACGCGCGCAAAGCCCTGGCATCCCATACGGACACTGCCGTCGATCGTAAGAGCCAGATCATCACGATTACGGTGACCGACAAGAACCCCCAGAGGGCGGAGGCTATGGCCCAGGCCTACGTGGAAGAGCTGAACCGCCTGGTGGCGGATGTGAGTACGTCCTCAGCTCGCCGTGAACGGATTTTCCTCGAAGGACGATTGCAAGCGGTCAACCAGGACCTGCAATCTGCCGAAAAGGAGTTCAGCCAGTTTGCCAGCAAGAACACGGCCATTGACATCAAGGAGCAGGGCAAGGCCATGTTCGACGCGGCGACGACTCTGCAGGGAGAGTATATCGCCGGCCGATCTGAACTCGAAGGCCTGAGGCAGATTTACACCGACCAGAACGTCCGCGTTCGAGCCGCGCAGGCAAGAATGGGGGAACTCCAAAGCCAACTCAACAAGCTGGGCGGCAAAGGCGAAAGCACCTCGCTTGAGAAGGCGACGCTGGTCGATCCACTTTACCCCTCCATCAGGAAGCTACCCTTGCTCGGCGTCACTTACGCTGACCTGTACCGCAGGACCAAGGTTCAGGAAGTCGTGTTTGAGACGCTGACCCAGGAGTACGAGTTGGCCAAGGTTCAGGAGGCGAAGGAAATCCCCACCGTGAAGGTGCTCGACCCGCCCAATCTTCCGGACAAGAAATCATTCCCTCCCCGCACTCTGATCGTTGTGTTGGGGACAATGCTGGCTTTCTCGTTTGGCGTGGCGTGGGTTTTTGGCAGCGCGTTGTGGGAGGGAACCGACCCGGCTGATCCCAGGAAAGTTCTTGCGCAGGAGGTCTTCGAGACGGCAAGAGCGGCCCTACCCTGGGGCGGGCGAAACGGGTTCAAAAATGAGCCGAGGCCCTGAACCGGACGGTCCTGGGCGCAGACCGACTCGTGAATGAGGACAGTGGTTAGCGGCAGTGGTTAGTGGTCAGTGGCCCGACTCTTGAATCGCCAATGTGCGATTCCTGGATCTCTAATCCGCGATCTGAAATGGCGATCGCCTGAAGCTGTGAGCGGTGTTAACTGAGCACTGACGACCGACGACTGAAAACTGCCGTTGTGCCAGTGGTCAGTGGTTAGTAGTCAGTGATCAGTTGACTGAAAACTGAGAGCTGACGGCTCAGGACTATTTCTAGGTGACATACGCCCTTGTAAGTCACAGGGCGGAGCTTTGGGCCGAATCCTCGGAGGCGGCGTTTTGAGGGGCGGTAGTGAGCGGTTAGTGGAGAGCGGTTATCTGATTCAGGACTCGATCCGAATCGGCCTCGAGACAGCGTCGGTTGACCGCAGCGTAGCGGCCGGGCGCCAAGACCTTTTGCGACTACGCCGACGTCCAAGCCCAATGCCTAACGAAGATTCCTGCACCGTATCCGTTGGCGCGGCACCCCCAGATTGGCAAGAGGGATTCTGCGGTATAGAAGAAGTACGCCCTTCTGCCCAGCCAACGTCGTCATGAGAGCCTAACAGTTACATGTCTCTGGATGCATTCGTCAAGCGCCATCCCTTACTCCGCGGAGCATTGGCGGGGCCCCGGGCGATCCGCCGGACTTTGATGGAATGGCGGGAGCGGCCGGTAGACCTGGTTTTGGGAAGGATGAGCGAGATTGTGAAGGGCAACGTCGAATTCGAAGCGAAAGAATTTGGCGGCATTTTCTCGATCAATCCGCGGTCGCATCTACTCCATCGCCTGCTGAGGAATGGCTGCTACGAGCCGCACGTCTCCCGACTGTTTCTCGCTCATGTTCAGCCTGAAGCGGACGTGTTGGACGTGGGAGCAAACATCGGCTTCTTCACAGTTGCCGGAGCGAAAAACCTGACGACTGGGCGGGTGCTTTCCGCAGAACCCACAAAGGAAGCGTTCAACCGACTGAGCGAAAACGTCGCGCGCAATGGCGTAGCTGATCGAGTGATCCTGTTCAAGGGGATGATCGGGGCCGCGAAAGGCGAGGCCCAAATATACTTTGTTCCAGGCTGTGAAGAATACTCGTCGATAAATAGGCCCAAGCATGTGGCGATTAAAGGCAAGGAAATCAAGACCGAGGTCGTCCCGATTGAACGCGTCGACGATTTGGTTGATTGTTACGGACTGCGTCCGGCACTGATGAAAGTAGATGTGGAAGGAGCTGAGTTGTCGGTTTTTGACGGCGCACAAGGCACGATCCGCAAGTACCGACCCGTGGTGATCTCGGAGGTGTGGCGCAAACCCGCGCCTTGCAACGATGACTCAGGGGATAATGTTGTCCGAATGTTTCAGCGGATCGATTACGTCGTCCGCGACCCCAACGATCCTCTGGCAAGACCGGGTCTCGACATGATTGGTGATGTCATATGCATTCCGAAGGAGAAATATGATCCATCCGTTTTCGAACTCTGATCTCGGCGGCGAGACCCCGGGTTACCGGCGAAGCCCGATCCCAAAGGCCGTGTGTTTTACCACGGAGGGCCACCTCCCTGGTGGTTGTCCCGTGTCTGCCAATTTCGTCCAGAACGGTTGCGATGTGTGCGGAAGAACAGGCCTGAAATGGTGCTGAGAGTTGCTGAACGAGAGCGATCCGCTGCGGAGCATGTAACGAGCTTTCTTTCGGGGACAGCATTCTCCGCGTCGGGCGTGGCCGTTTCCGGCGTTCTCACCATGCTGACCGGGATCATCTTCGCGCGCTGGCTGAGGCCGGAGGGATTTGGAATCTACTCGAATGTGCTGGCAGTCGTTACGTTCAGTGCAGGTTTTGGCGCTCTCGGCATGGACTTCACCGTGGCCCGGTACGTCTGCTACTACCTGGGGAACGGCGACAGGCCGCTCATTCGCGCCGTCATCCGCTACGGCGTACGTTGGGGGTTGGCCGTTTCCGCCGTAGTCGGGTGTGTCGTATTCATTGTGCTCTGCCTGGGCCTGCTCACCGGCACCAAGCTGGCAGCTCTGGCTCCCTTTTCCGTGGTGCTTTTGTTCGCCATTCCCATCCTGGCTCTCCAGTCTGTCATCCTACAGGCCATCCTGGGATTGCAGGCGGTACGGATTCGCGTGGTCCTGGAAAAGGTGCTGCATCCGGCTATGCGATTGCTCTTGCCGTTCGGGCTACTTTTGTGCTGTCGCGGGAAAATCACCGCAGCGGTCGGAGGCGTACTATTCAGCGCGCTGTTGCTGACGGCCATCGCGCTGATGATTCTGCGTAGTCGCCTGCAAGGCTTGCCGCCTGCTGCTACTGCTTCTCGGGAAGTTACCAGGGAATGGTCCGGCTACGCCCTACCCTATGCCTTCTTCTCAATCCAGAACTTTATTTCCGCCGGAATGGGCATCGACGTTGTCCTATTGGGAGCCCTGGTTTCTCTCAGCGATTCCGGCATCTACGCTGCATGTTTCCGCTTCGTCTTCGCGCTGTCGCTGGCACGTGTCGGCATGGACTATGCCTTCGGGCCCAAGGTTGGACGCCTCTATGGGCAGGCTGATTTCGAATCGATCGGACGGTTGTACAAGACATCCTGCACCATTGGCCTGGCGTGGACATTGCCACTTTCCGTAGTGCTCGTCCTTTTCAGTCAGCCGTTGATGACATGCTTCTTCGGTCCGGGCTATTCCCGGGGCGCCACAGCGTTGGCCATTTTGGTCGCCGGCTTTGCCGCCGATGGGGCGGCGGGTTGCTATACAACGCTGCTTTCCATGATTGGGAAACCATGGCTAGTGCTAACGAACGGTATCGTCAGTGGAGTTGTGGCGGTCGGCCTCTGCGTGCTGTTGATTCCCCATTATGGGATGTCCGGTGCTGCGCTTAGTGTAAGCCTCGCGCGCTGTCTTGCAGCTGGGATGGGTACCGTAGAAATCTGGCGTCTTCATGGTTTGCATCCATTCAGCCCCGTCTTGAAGACGTTGGTGCTGGCGACCGTGTTGGCTGCTCTCCTGGGGTGTTCCTGGCAGCAACTCTTCCGAATGGCCACAGCGACCAGCCTTCCAGCCCTGGCCGCTGCGGTCGGGCTTATTTTTTCCGGATATCTTCTGGCCTTGCGGCTCTCGCGCTTCTCGATCCAAGGCCATTGAAACTTATGACATCAAATCCGCTAGTGAGCATCGTCACCCCGTCCTTCAACCAGGCGAAGTTCTTGGCGGAGACTTTGGGCTCGGTGGAGTTGCAAAACCACAGACCCATCCAGCAGATCGTCATTGATGGGGGCTCCACCGACGGCACAGTGGAACTCCTCCGCAAATGGGGCCAAAGGGATCATGACGCCGGGTACTCGTTCGAATGGATCTCCGAGCATGATCAGGGGCACGCAGACGCTTTGAACAAGGGATTCGACCGAGCCCAAGGTGAAATCGTGGGCTGGCTTAATTCTGACGACGTCTATTTTGACCGCAGGGTGGTCAGCACGTCGGTGGGTGCGCTTCAGGCTCACCCTGACGTTGACGTGGTACACGGAGAGGTCGCCATGATCTCCGAAGATAGTGGTCTGCAGATGATCTGGTGTTTCCCCGACTTCAATTACGGGCGCGCCTTACGAGGCTACATTATCCCCCAGCCGACCGCGTTCTTCAGGCGTTGCGTGACAGACCGGCACCGCCTGGACCCCAGCCTGCATGTCGCTATCGATCATATCTATTGGCTCCAGATTGGACGGGAGCACAAGTTTCTGAAAATCCCCCGGGTTCAGGCAGGAGACCGCGATCACGTGTCTCGCATCTCACGCTTAAGTCATGAGCAGATGATGGAAACAGCTAAGCAAATGTGCGCCGTCTACGGTGCTGGCGCAAAGGAGAGTGCTTTCTTACAATTCCAAGACCGGATGTGGAGAATCCTGATGCGCCTCCGCGGGCTTGTGCACGCGCTCTCGATTCTCGGCCGATTCCGCTCACAGGACGAAGAACTCGCTTTCCCGCTGTGGCTGGACAGCGCCTACAGGCTCTTAAAGCGGCAACTATCGATGCGCGTTAGGCAGCGCGCTCCGATGGGTCCTCGAGTAGGGAGCGCAACGGGCTTCTATGCCGCGAACTAGATTTCCGCTCTCGCCTCTGCCAACTCAACCCTACACCAGCGGGCGGCGGGCCTTACTAAACAGCGCGCAATGGAAGGCCAGACGCCGTCTTACAATTCTGCGGGATTTCGCCCTCCGCGTGACAGCGCACCTGCCGACCAATATGTTGCGTGTTGCATGCTACCGTGCTTTTTTCGGTATGAAGATCGGGACGCGCGCAAGAGTCGAGGGCGGGTGCCTGATTCTGGGCGGCCCGCAGAGAATTACCATCGGAGCCAGGACGGTTGTCAATCGCGGTGTGGTCCTCGATGGGCGGTTTCCCCTGAACATCGGAGCGAACGTCAGCATTTCTATTCAGAGTGTGATCCTGACACTACAGCACGACCTCCAGGCGCCGGACTTCCACGCCGTCGGCGCTCCCGTTGCCATCGGGGACCGGGTTTTCATCGGTACACGCGCCATCGTTCTGCCGGGAGTGAGTATTGGCGAAGGTGCTGCAGTCGCGGCGGGGGCTGTGGTCACGCGCGACGTGGAACCTTACATTTTGGTGGCCGGCGTTCCTGCCAAGCCCACCGGCGCCCGTCCGAAAACCCTCACCTATACGACGGGTGTCGGAATCGACTGAATAAGCGACGTATGAAACGGTCCCATGTTGATTGATGTTCTTCTTCTTCTCAACGCTGCGAGTGCGCTTTGGGGCGGGCGACTCCTATTCAGGGAGACCCGCAACTATGCCGTCTGGCTGTTTGAGTTGATGTTCGCCGTTCTTTTTGTCATACGGCCGGTGGCCATCTCGTCGTTTGGTCTGGTGACTCTCGACCTCGTGCGATTTGATGTAGGGCCTGACGCCCTTCTGATCTACTTGCTCTGCGGTTTGCTTTTCTCGGTCGTTTTTCACTGGGCGGTTTACCGTTTCTATCGTAGGGCGCGACTGTTCACCGACCGAATACTACCCCTTTTCAATTTTGATGGCGTCAGCACATCCCGTGTCGCCCTTATGGTTTTGCTGTTCCTGCTCCTGACCTACGCTGTGAATGCCGTCAAATACCGTTCCCTAACATATTTCGCCGAGAATCGTGACGCGTTTGCGGCTATGATGCGTCTGTCCGGAGGGCATTGGTACCTGGAGGTACTCTCGGGAATTTTGATCTTTCCGCTTGTCGTGCTCCTAGCCAGACACGTCAACGCCAAACCCGCCAAGCTCGCGTGTTTGCTCATCGTCGTCATGGCAGCCTTCTCAGTTCTTGCGAAGCCCTCGACTCGTGCAGCTACGGTAGTTCTCCTGATCTCTACTGCCGTTTATTCCTTTTCTGCGGGCAAAATTCGCCTGAGGATAGTAACCGTCGCGATAGTGCTTACACTTGCCTTGGGTCTGTTGCTTTTCCTGAACTCTGTCAGAATGGGAGATGTACAGGCTTTTGGTGAACAGACTAGCCTGTCTTCGATTGTGAATGGACCTTTCCAGAGCGCTGTCGCCGCCGACGATGCCATGATCCTGATCGATTACCTAAAGCACCACCCGTGGCTGTATTTTCGATATCTGTTGCCGAGCTTGACGCCGCTCCCTTTGGTGCCAAGCGCGGTTTTTCCCTTCAAGCCGCAGACCACCGTGGAAAGTGTGCTCACATACGACATATTCGGTTTCGACCTTGATCCGGCAGCGTACCATGAAGATAGCACGCTGACCTATACCGTTCCAGTCGCGGGTTATGCCAACTTGGGCTTTATCGGCGTACCCGTTTCCGCGCTGATTTACGGCTTCATTTTTTCCGCCTTCCTTCGAAGTTGGAAAACCAAATCGATCACTGTCCGGTTTATAGGCCTCTTCTATCTTGTGTTTCTGATCGGGGGCTTACGGCTTTCAGCGGACAGCGCGGTGACAAGCTTTTACTGGACCGTCCTGGTAACGTGGAGCATGCACTTCTTCTGCCGTCTTCAGTTGCTTCCACAGCACGTTAGAGATCGGCGCGAGGCACGCGGTCCTACGTTGGGGCGTCCGTGATCGTCATGTGCAAAGAGGCTGTGAGCAGGCCCCGCAAATCAGCAGCTTGCGGATTCGTAGAGGTGGGTCGGATTGCCCGTCCGAGACACCTCGACGCTTGCGATCCGGGTACTTAGTGAAGTGGCAAGCTGTGTAGAGGTGGAGGTGTTCCCTTGCGGATTCTGTGCGTTACGCCCTTCTTTCCTTACCCCCCGAATGACGGGGCCCGCTTGAGTTGCTTCAATACAATAAAACACCTGTCACGCAGCTGTGAGTTCGTTTTGGTTTCAATGATCGATGCGGAAGAGTTGCAACACGTCAGAGAAATGAAGGGGTACTGTCTTGACATCGCGACGTACGTGAGGCCCAGATGGTTCGATTCGTTGCGACTCGTGCGAGGTATGCTGTGGGACCCGCCGGCGAGTGCGGCCAAGTACTTCGATCCGAGGTTTGCACGCCTGGTAGCGGATTCTGTCAAGCGATACCGAGTTGACGTGGTGCAATTTGAGCATTTGAACACCGCCGCCTATCGAGACGCGGTGAGCGGAGTGCCGGCCATCTTGCGCGAGCAGAACGCCCAGTACATTGTTTGGGAGAGGCACGCCGCGCACGCGCGGAACACGTTGGAGAAGCTGTATGCCACGTGGTGTGCGCCCCGCCTCCGTGCGTATGAGGCAAAGATGGTGCCGCGGTTCGCGCGATGCCTGGCGATAAGCCAGGCAGACGCGCGGCACCTCTCGGCCATTTCGCCTGCGGCTCGAGTGGAGGCAATTCCCTGCGGGGTAGATATGGAATATTTCCACCCGTCTCCAGAGGTCCAGGAAGAACCTTACAGCATGGTGCTCACTGGCTCCTTCGATTGGAAGCCGAAGCAGCATAATCTTAAGGTGCTGCTCGCGGAGGTCATGCCGAGGGTCCGGGCGAGGCTGCCGCGAGCAGTGCTATGCGTGGCCGGGAAAGGAGTGCCGGACGAATTGAGGAGGTTGGGAGAGCGCACTCCTGGAGTCACGTTGACGGGGAAGGTGCCGGATGTGAGGCCGTATGTGTGGCGTTCCTCGTTGGTCCTCAATTACCTCGAAAGCGGGGGAGGAATCGCTCTCAAGGTCCAGGAAGCGATGGCAATGAAAAAGCCGGTCCTTTCGAATTCGCTTGGCTGCGAAGGGATTGAGGTCAAACACGGCTGGGACGTGTTTCTTGCGGACGGCCCAGAGAGATTTGCGGATGCAGCGGCACAACTGCTGGAGGACGCGGCGAGCCGGCGTTCGCTGGCGGAAAACGGACACAAGAGGGCTCATGAGCTCTACAGTTGGGCTGTAATCGCGGACCAGTTTCAAGATTGTTACGAAACCGTTGTCGCGGAGTTCCGAGCCGCGAAGCATCAGGGCGGCGACAAGGAGCTTGCATATGGGCGAGCGCTTCGCCCTATCCATCATCAATTCCCTCGATCGATTGGATGACCTTATCATGCGATCTTTCCCCCGACTCCGCTGCCTTGCCTGCCTGACCTTGCTGGGCATGAGGCGGTAAGACCTCGCCATGCGCATACTCTACATCGCTCCTTCCGCACCCTGGCCACCGTGCGCGCGGTCCTGCTGCTGGGGGATGTAGCGCTTCGGCGCGCAATGGCGGAGCGCGGATACCAGCGCGCCCACGAGGCATACAGTTGGGTTGTGATCTCGAACAAATTTCAGTGTTCGTACGAGACCGTCGCAGCGGAACACTGGGCTGCCAAGGAGTTGCTGGGCTCCATTGCAAGGGCACCTCAGTCCGAGGTACTGCTTTAGCGTCTCCAGTCTAACATCCAGGCTAATGCCATGTCAGTCTATTGGGCGATAATGAAACTCGTGTTTTGGGCATCACTGGGGCTGATTGCTTACGTTTACATCGGATACCCCGCATTAGTTGATTTCGTTTCCCGCCTGCGAAAAGCCTCTGGCGATCCATGCCCCGCGCCTCCGGAATTGCCATCGGTCACAGTCATCATCCCCGCCCACAACGAGGAGGGCTGGATTGGACGGAAAATCGAGAACACGCTGGCCTTACACTATCCCTCCCACCGGCTCGAAGTTATCGTGGCCTCCGATGGCTGTACAGATAGAACTGTGGATATCGCCCGGGGATACGCGGACCAAGGGGTTAAGGTGAACCACCGGGCGCAACGCAGTGGGAAGATGGCTACTCTCAGTCGTGTGGTTCCTAAGGCGAGAGGCGACATTATCTTGATCACGGACTGCCAAGCGACACTGGGGTCCGACGCTCTCCAAGCACTTGTGCGTCGTTTTGAGGACCCCAATGTGGGTTGTGTCACGGGGGAGAGGGTCTGCTCGTCGACCGGAAGTTCCGCCTCCGAAGGCGAAGGTCTCTACTGGCGCTACGAGGCGTGGATCAAGCGTTCCGAAAGTCGGCTCTACTCGTGCCTGGGGGGGAATGGCCAAGTCCTTGCGGTTCGTCGATGCTTGGTCCCACCCATGCCCGGGCCGAGTGACGATTTTTATATCCCCATGCAAATCCTGATTTCCTCTGGGAAGCAGACTGTTTATGAGCCGCTGGCAAAAGCCCGGATTCCTGCCGCCGCAACCTTAGGAGGGGAACTGCAGCGCAAAGTCAGAACCCATGTGCACACGTTGCGGAGCTTGTATGATCTAAGGGACGGCTTGAAACCTTGGAAGAGCAACATTTGGTGGCAATTCTGGTCACACAAGGTTCTGCGTCTATTCGTTCCGTATGCGCTACTAGCAGTCCTTTTCTCCTCTGCCTTCGTCTGGAACGAGGGGTTCACGTACCGTGTAATAACATCCGCCCAGTGGGTTTTCTATATCGCTGTGGGCTTGGGCTGCGCTTTGGCGCGCTGGGGGTTCCGGCCCAGAATCGTTTACACGCCCTTCTACTTTGTCTTCGCAAACGTGGGGGTGCTCCTCGCTTGGATTCGATGGGCGAGAGGGGAGCGGCACTCTTTGTGGCAGCGAACTGTGCGAGCAATGCCCTCGTAGGGCAAGCTCTCGCGGGTGCCCACTGCTCGCGGCCTCACTGATAACGCTCCCTACGAATCGGCCCGTGCTCTGACCCCTCTTGGGCCCTGCCTTGGGCTGGTGCTCGCGGGATGCTTGGGAACCAAGCCGAACCTATCGACAATGACGGGCGCGAGTGAAGGGCGCCGGACGGGGAACGCCCCTTCCTGAAATACCCTCTGAGGCGGCTTAACTCCGCGGACATCTCACTAAACGAATGCTGTAAGGCATCCTTATGGCGATCCCATTAGAACTAGCTCGGACAATATTTGAGTCGAAGTGGAGTTATCGCTCCGCCTTCAAGCGTTGGTTCGACCTGGCCTTTACTGTGCTGTCGCTCCCGCTGTTCCTACCCCTGGGGCTCCTAGTCGCGCTGTTGATCAGGCTTGACTCTCGCGGGCCTGTCATTATAAGGGTCAAGAGGCTAGGTCGGGGGGGCTCGACCTTTTACAAATACAAGTTCCGCAGCATGGTTCTGAACGCGGAGAAGGTGCTTCAGGAGTTGCTGGCGTCCAACGAGATGATTCGGAAAGAGTACGAGGCCACTTACAAAATTAGAAACGACCCTCGGGTGACTCGCTTCGGACACCTACTACGCAAGACAAGCTTGGATGAGTTGCCCCAAATCCTCAATATTCTCCGCGGAGAGATGAGTTGGGTGGGGCCTCGCGACATTCTCCATAGCGAACTGGCGGTCTACGGCGAATTCGGGGATAAATTCGTCACCGTGAAGCCTGGTCTTACCGGTCTTTGGCAGGTCAGCGGACGCTCGCGGCTCGCCTATTCGGAACGGGTTCGGCTGGACATGCATTACATTGACCACCTCTCATTCTTGCTGGATCTGAAGATTATCCTGAAAACTATGCCAGTCGTCCTGTTCGGTGACGGCGCCGTCTGATTCAAGCCAGAGCGCTAAAAGGGCGTCTCGACGCCCGAGAGGCGTGGAGCGGAGCATTTACTTATGAATGTGTTGGTAACGGGCGGGGCGGGCTATGTGGGGAGTGTCTGCGCGGAGGAATTAATACGCGCCAGACATCGAGTCGTCGTCGTCGATGATTTGAGCACGGGCCATCGAAATGCCGTGCCAGAAGGCGCATGTTTCGTAAAGGCTGACATTGCCGACCGGGCTAGACTCCGCCGGATCATTCACCGTCATAGCATCGATTCGGCGATGCACTTCGCCGGGGCCACCTTGGTCGAGAAGTCCATGACCGAACCACGGTACTACTTCCAGAACAACGTACAGAAGGGGCTAATGTTCCTGGAAACTCTTCTGGAGCAGGAGGTCAGGAATTTCATCTTCTCCTCGACAGCGGCGGTTTATGGCGAACCGGTTTCAACGCCCATCACTGAGGATCATCCGACCACGCCGATTAATGCCTACGGCGAGTCAAAACTGATGCTCGAAACGATTCTGGAGTGGTACCACCGTGCTTATGGGCTGAATTGCGTGGCGCTGAGATACTTCAATGCGGCCGGTGCAAGTGAGCGTCTGGGTGAGGCCCATCGCCCAGAGACGCACCTCCTGCCTCTGCTGCTAGAGGCGGCTTCGGACTCAAATAAGTTTTTTCAGATTTATGGCGACGATTATCCAACACCGGATGGGACGTGCATAAGGGACTTCGTACACGTGCGAGATATCGCCCAGGCACACATCCTGGCCCTGCGGGCCCTCCCAAAGCTGGGCTTCCGCATTTATAACGTCGGCGACGGCCATGGCTACTCGATCCGTGACGTAGTCAAAGCTGTAGAAGGAATAACCAGCCGCAAGCTTCCGATACGAGTCGGCCCACGACGGCCGGGTGATCCGGCGGTTCTGGTTGCCAGCCCGCAGAAGTTGTGTCGGGAACTGAAATGGAAGCCTCGTTACTCTGGCCTGCCTACAATTGTGCGTTCGGCCTGGGCATGGAGGTTAAGGCATCCCGACGGATACCGTGGGAAGCGTTGAGCCCTCTGCTCGAAGTTAAGATTCCGTTGAAGACCGCAGGGGAGGTTTTCTCAGGCTCGGCCAGTAACGGCCGAGCACGCGCTGCGCGTCGAGGCGGCCCTTGTGGCCGTCATCGGGCAGCCACAAGGGTTGCCCCTACAAACTCAGGAGGAGATACAGAACAATGCGAGCACTGGTGACGGGAGGGGCGGGGTTTATTGGTTCGCACTTAGCCGACCGCTTCCTAGAAGAGGGCTTCGAGGTGCGTATTCTCGACAGCCTGGACACACGCGTGCATCCGCACGGCAAGCCGGGTTACATTCCCGAGAAAGCCGAGTTCATCGAGGGCGACGTTCGCGACCGGGAAACACTGGGATTTGCACTGCGGAACATTGATGTAGTGTGCCACCAGGCTGCCTACCAGGACTACATGCCGGATTTCTCGCGCTTCTTCTCAGTGAATGCCATGGGTACGGCGCTGATCTACGAACTCATTGTCGGCGAGCGCTTACCGGTGAAGAAGGTCCTCGTGGCCTCCTCGCAGTCAGTCTACGGAGAAGGCCAGTACGATTGCCGAAAACACGGCCTTTTTCAGCCCGCGCCGCGCAGCCGGCAACAGCTCGAGAGGCGCGAGTGGGAGGTACGCTGTCCAACCTGCTGCGAGCCCGCTGAGTCCCGGCTGCTCGAGGAAGGCTACAGCAACCCGTACAACCAATATGCGGTTTCCAAACTCGCTGAAGAGCGCGCGGCTCTGGGTTTGGGTTGGTTGAACGGCATTCCCACCGTGGCTTTGCGTTACTCGATCACTCAAGGGCCGCGTCAATCTCTCTTTAACCACTATTCCGGTATTTGCAGAATCTTCTGCAGCCGGGCGATGAACGGCGAGCCGCTGATGGTCTACGAAGACGGCCGCCAGACACGCGATTTTGTACACATAAAGGACGTCGTTGACGCCAACATGCTCGTGCTGGAAAAGGACGAGGCTAATTTCCAGGCCTATAACGTAGGAAGCGGAATCAGAACCACTGTACTCGAGTATGTAGAAGCGGTGAGCTCGAAACTCAACTGTCCAGTTCCCACCAAGATCGGAGGCGAATATCGCCGCGGCGACAATCGCCACACCGTTTCGAGCGTCGCGAAGCTCAGCGGGCTTGGCTGGAAGCCGCGCCGCAGCCTGTCGCGGATATTGGACGATTACCTTGCATGGATCAAAGACATCGGTGGAATTCCGTCCGGCATTCCCGACGCCTACTCCGAGATGAAGCGCGCCGAGGTGGTGATCACGACAGTGCAGACGTAAAGTGCTCTCGAGAGCACCGAATTAGGAGATCGCCTTATGCCTTTGGGCCGAACCCGTTTCATTCTTATTGGGGCTGATGTGCTGGCAGTCCCGCTTGCCCTTATTCTCTCCTTTGTATTGCGTTACGGTCGCGAAGTCGGCGCCGAGCTCACTCAGCCGATTCCTTGGGCTCCGATCATCATTGTGTTGGCGGGCGCCATCGTGCCTTGGCTGCTGCTCTATCAGCCGATCTCGCTCGATTTTCTGGATGAGGGGTGGTCCCTGCCATCCACCGTCAGCCGCATTCTGGTAATGGGGACAATCCAAATGGGAGTGGTTCTGGCGCTCGCCTACCTGACCAGAGTCTACTTTTCCCGCCTCCTCCTGGGTTACTTTGCAGTTACCTTCTGCAGCTTGGTCCTGATCGCCCGGATTCTTGCCTGCAAGCTCCTCCGTACTCACTACCGTACTGGGAAGAGGCGGCGCGTGGTGATCATGGGAGAAGGCAAGGTGGCTCGCGAACTTGTGCGCCGCATCCAGCGCCACCCCGAACTGCTATATGAAGTGGTTGGGCTGCTGAATCCGTGGACCCAGCCGGGCAACGGGCGCAGTCGCGAGGCGTCGAACGGGAATGGCGAGCTCAGCACTATGGCGGCGCTCAAGGTTCTCGTCGAGACAGGTGTGCGCGAGCTCATCGTCTGCATGGATCAGCCGCCGGCGGCGGGGGTGCAAAGTTTCCTGGCGCATTGTCTGGACCGAGGCATCCGCGTAAGCATGGTGCCGCAACCCTATGAGCTCTACAGTTTACGCGCACGCTTGGTCAACCTTGAAGGAGTTCCGATCGTAGCCCTTGAAGGGCTGCCGGATTCTCGTGTGGCGGCTGCCATTAAGCGAGCAGTGGACGTAGTGTTCGGCCTGCCGCTCTTGCTGCTGGCTCTCCCCATCCTTGCGGTCTCTTGTCTGGTTTTGAGGATCGAGGGACGCGGCCTGCTGCGGCGCGAACTGCGTGGCGGTTGGCATGGGAAGCCTTTCTGGATGTACCGCCTTGATGTTGACCGTCACTCTTCGGACGCCCCCGCCTTCCAGCGCTTCCTTTGCCGGCTCAGCATTTCGGAACTGCCCCAATTGCTCAATGTCCTCCTCGGCCAGATGAGTCTTGTTGGCCCGCGGCCGGAATCGCTCGAGCACGTCCGCAACTACTCGGCCTGGCAGCAGCGCCGGCTCAGCATCAGGCCCGGCATGACAGGCCTGGCGCAAGTGAACGGGCTGCGCGAAAAGCACTCCTCGGAGGAAAAGACTCGGTATGACCTTCAATACATAATGCGCTGGACCCCCATCACCGACGTTGTGTTGTTGCTTCAGACTCTCTGGACGCTTGCGGCGAGGCTGCTGGAGCGCACCAAGCCTTCTCCTGCCCGGGCGTCCCGCAGCGCTCCACCTGCTCGAGTGGTCTCTCAGCCTAAGCCTTTCCCGGAGTTCGAAGCCGGGAAATAGCTTCCAGCCGGCGAAAAGAATGTCCACCACCAAAACACCGAGGCGACAGGAAAAACGGGAATCACATCGCATTCCGTTCCTGGGCTTAGCCTGCTTGCTATCTTCGCGTCTTGGTGGTGCGCTCATGGAGTAAGTCCGATGTTAATTGTTCGCAGTCCGGTTCGAATCAGTTTTGGCGGCGGTGGCACTGACCTGCCCGCGTACTATGAGAAGTATGGCGGCGCCGTGCTCAGTGTCACCATCAACAAGTACTTCTACACGATCCTGACTAAACGCGGAGACGACCTCATTCAAGTCATTTCCTCGGACCTGCGGCGGACCGAGACCTGGGAAGACATCGCCTGCATGGACATTGCAGGGCAACCTCTTGAAATTCCCCTGGCGGTAATGAAGCACCTAAACGTCAACGCGCCGCTCAATCTCTTCCTCGCCTCTGAGATCCCACCCGGCACGGGACTCGGCTCTTCGGCCAGCGTTTGCGTGAGCATTCTGAAAGCCCTTGCGGTTTACATGCAATTGCCGCTCAGCAAGCACGATCTGGCCGAAACGGCCTTTTACATCTCGCGCCATCTGCTGGACATGCCCGTGGGTAAACAAGATAAGTACGCGGCTGCGTTCGGCGGATTGAACTTTTTCTCGTTTCATCAAGATGGTCGCGCCACCGTCGAGCCGGTCGAGCTGCCCTCTGAGGTCTTCCGCGAATTAGAGAATAACCTGATGCTTTTCTTTACCGGAGCAGCCCACGATTCCAAGACCCTTCTGAACGCCCAAGAACAGGCCACGAAGCGATCCAACACTACAACCGTCGAGTCACTCCACCTCATTCGGCTGCTGGCCGATAAGATGCGGGCCGCTCTCCTCGCGGGTGAGCTCAGAGAGTTTGCCCGCCTGCTCGACGAAGCCTGGCAAGCCAAGAGGAAAGTGTCCGACAATATTACCAACTCCCGCATCGATCACCTTTATGACACCGCACGGCAGGCTGGGGCCCTCGGCGGGAAAATCACCGGTGCGGGCGGCGGCGGCTTCATGCTCTTGTATTGCGAGAAGGACTGCCAGCCAAACGTTCGGGAGGTACTCGGCAGAGAAGGGCTTCGCGAGCTGGGATTTGAATTCGATCTGGACGGCGCTCGCGTGTTGGTCAACGATCCGTTCCTGGACGGCGATGCCCGTTGCGGCTTACGCTGGACACTCACCCCGTGCACCGAACTTTCATTATGAGAACTTCCGCATGAAAGCCTTCATCCTTGCGGCAGGAGTAGGGAGCCGATTGCGGCCCTTGACCGACACGATTCCCAAGTGCCTGGTTCCAATCAAAGGGCGACCCCTGCTTGCCATCTGGTTTGAGCTCTTGAAGAAACACGGCGTCACGGACGTGCTGGTCAACGCTCATGCGCACCGTGCTGTCGTGGCCCGGTTCCTGTCAGGTCGATTCCCCGATCTCCACATTACGCTTGCAGAAGAGCCAGAGCTCCTGGGCAGTGCTGGCACCCTCGCCGCAAATCGAGAGTGGGTAGGAGCAGAGTCTCATTTCTGGGTTCTTTATGGCGATGTACTCACTAACGCGCATCTGGAAAACATGCTTCGATTTCATGAGAGCCACGCGAGTGCCGCAACCCTTGGCGTCTATCGCGTTCCAGACCCCAAGCGGTGCGGAATTGCGGTGGCGGATCAGGAGGGCAGGATTGAGCGCTTCCTGGAAAAGCCAGACAACCCCCCTGGAAATCTCGCTTTCGCAGGTATCCTGCTAGGCACACGGGCCCTGCTCGAGGTGATCCCGCCTCACCGTCCGGCGGATTTGGGCTTCGATGTGTTTCCGCGCTTGGCCGGACAAATGTTTGCCCATCCGATTCGGGAGTTTCTTCTGGATGTCGGGACCCCTGAGAATTACCAGCAAGCCCAATTGAGTTGGCCGGGATTATAGACGGAACATGCAGATCGCTTTCATCCTTGACCTGGACGGAGTTTTGTTCGATAGCCATCCAGTCCACCCGATTGCATGGCGGGAACTTCTGCGGGAGGCGGGCAAGGAAGTGTTCGACGCGGAATTAGACTTCATCATGGACGGGGCCACACGAGATGTGACCTTGCGCCATTTTCTTGGCCCCTTAAGTCCGGAACAGATTGCACACTATGCGGCACAGAAAGACGGCATTCCTCAACGGAAAGAAAATCGAGTGCGGACCGTCGCGGGCATAGAAAAGTTTTTGGAGCTTGTGGAAGCCGCAGCGATTCCAATGGCTGTCGCTTCCAGCGGATCAAAAGCGCGAGTCGAGAGAATGCTCGACAAGCACGCATTGAGCAGACGGTTCACGGTAGTTCTTACCAGTGATGATGTGGGCGATGGTAAGTAAAGCCCGGCTATCTTCCTCCGAGCCGCTGAGGAGCTTCACGTGATGCCCTGTGACGTGGCCGTGCTCGGGGATGCCATCCGTGCAGTCAAAGTCGTGAAAAAGATAGGCATGAAATGCATTGGTACATCAGGTCGAACAAGGGGCTCAGAACTGCCCAATGCCGGAGCAGACCTTGTTTTCCCCGATTTCACCGAGTTGAAGCTATCTGACCTCTTTGCAGTCTTCCAACCACCAATCGTGGTCGAACTGAAAGCCGCTTCCCTCCTTTCCTGAACTCGCCATTGCCTTTTCTACTCTTCTTTGCCTGCTATACATCCGCGCATAAATAAAGGGACATTGCTAACAAAAAGGCAACAGACGGGTTCGGATCAGCTCAGGGTAGGATTGCATATCCTCGAAGACGCGGGTCAAGGTGGCGACCAGTTCGCCGGGGCTGGCGAAGTAGCGGTCATGGGTTGCGTTTTTGCGGGTGTATTGCCATAGCCGCTCGGTGGGATTGAGTTCGGGCGAGTAGGGCGGGAGTTGGTGGACTTCCAGCCAGTGGCGGTTGGACTTGAA
>Ga0326728_10012210_pt1 | contig 19181 bp, 14 predicted proteins | sample MB3enrmetagenome_FD_207602 | JGI IMG/M metagenome (GOLD analysis project Ga0326728, IMG submission 207602) | Lab enriched peat soil microbial communities from McLean, Ithaca, NY, United States - MB31MN | ecosystem: Environmental > Terrestrial > Soil > Wetlands > Peat | place: USA: New York... | reverse complement strand
AATCACTGACTTGATAAGAAAAAGGTTTGTGGACGTGATTGTCAGTACAGGAGCATGCATGGTTCATGACGCCATCGAAGCCGTAGGTGGGCATCATTACAAAGGAAGCTGGGCAGTGAACGACAATGAACTTTACAAGTATCATGTTTTCCGCATTTACGATATTTTTGTTCCTGAAGAAGACTACGTTAAATTGGATTTCAAGCTGTCAGAAATGTACGATGACATCGCATTAGAACACAAAGGAGAAAGCTTAGCTTCAAACGAGTTTTCCTGGGAAATCGGCAAGCGGCTAACCGACCCAAACTCCATACTGCGAGCGGCATACGAAGAGAACGTTCCAATTTTTATCCCAGCTGTGCGTGACTCAGAATTTGGTTTCATCCATTGGCTTCATGCATCCCAGAAAAACCCCAAGCCTGTGCTTCAGGTTGACGCCTTCAAGGATGTGCCGACTATTTGCGGCATCAGTGCGAAATCACCCAAAAACGGCATGATAGTAATCGGCGGCGGAGTACCACGCAACACCATCCAATCATCAGTGTTAGCCTCTAAGAAAGGCTTAGATTATGCTGTGGTAATCACATTGGACCGACCTGAAACAGGAGGCTTATCTGGCTCAACTTTGGAGGAGACGGTGAGTTGGGGAAAAATGAAAGGCGAAGCAGACCACGTAATGGTTATCGGCGAAGCATTGATGGTTTTCCCGTTTCTCGTTGCTTCCGTAACCGAACGGTTAGGCGAAAGCTTCAAACGCAACCCTGTTTCACAGCTTGAAAAAACAGCAAGCAAAGGAAGCTAAAACCATGAGCGACAACGATGGTGGAAAGTACTGCGGCAACTGCGACAGCCATAACTCATACGATTACCCCAGCAAAATTTTTTGTTCCACCCGCCACGCTCAAAACAAAAACCCCATAGTTGACACACTATGGCATTGCTGTGACTGGAACAAAGTCAGTCAAGACTGCTACTGCGTCCGGGAAGCTTTAAAGAAGGAGAACGCTGGCGAAGCGGCGCAACATTAAAGTTATAAAAGTGAAGCATGCTTTGATGTTAACACTTGAAGCCCGGTGGTGTAGTGGTCAAGCATAGGGGCCTCTGGAGCCCTTGACGAGAGTTCGAATCTCTCCCGGGCTATATTTTAACTCAAAACGCTATCAATTCAATTACACTTCACGATAAAACTATCGCAATCGCTATCAAATCGATAGTATCCGATTGTTGCCAGCTAGCGCGTGCAAAAGGAAAAGCCGCATCAATTTGAGGGGTCAAGTCTCTACCGGACGCATACACGTTTGAAAGCTATTTGCGTTTCTTGAAAAGCTTGAGCTGATCCATTCTGCAAACGTATCGTAGCCTGCTTCCATCAGTTGGCAACTCCTTGGTCCGAGCGAGCAACTTTTAATGTATTGTTGTCACTAGCTCTTCCTATGACCAGGCGAGGTCGAAGCGGTCAAGGTTCATTACCTTGTTCCATGCCGCCACGAAGTCGTGCAGGAACTTCTCTTGGGAGTCCTCACATCCGTAGACTTCCGCCAAGGCTCGGAGTTGGGAGTTTGAACCGAAGATGAGGTCAACACGGGTACCGGTCCACTTGGGTTTGCCCGTTGCGCGATCACGACCCTCGAACACGTCTTCGTCTTTTGAGGTTGCCTTCCATGTCGTGCTCATGTCGAGCAGATTCACGAAGAAATCATTGCTGAGAGTCTCTGGCCGCTTGGTGAAGACACCGTGCTGGGACTGTCCGAAGTTGGCATTCAAGACGCGCATGCCGCCGACGAGAACCGCCATCTCAGGAGCCGTCAGCGTCAACAGTTGCGCACGGTCAACCAACAGTTCCTCTGCCGATACGGCGTATTTGGTTTTGAGATAGTTACGGAACCCGTCTGCAACCGGTTCGAGTACAGCGAATGACTCCACATCGGTTTGCTCCTGCGATGCATCCGTGCGTCCCGGATTGAAAGGAACAGTTATACCGTGACCGGCCTTCTTCGCAGCCTGCTCGACACCTGCGCATCCACCCAAAACAATCAAGTCAGCAAGCGAAACCCTCTTCCCACCTGACTGCGCACCGTTGAACTCCTTACGGATTCCCTCAAGGGTCTGCAGCACCTTCTTCAGTTGAGCCGGCTGGTTGACTTCCCAATCCTTTTGCGGCGCAAGACGGATACGAGCCCCGTTCGCACCTCCGCGCTTGTCGGAACCACGGAACGTGGATGCCGACGCCCAGGCAGTCGAAACCAGTTCCGAAATCGAGAGGCCCGAGGCAAGGATCTTACCCTTGAGGTCTGCGATGTTCTGCGCGTCAATCAGCTCATGATCGACTGCCGGTATTGGGTCTTGCCAGATCAGTTCCTCCGCTGGGACTTCTGAACCGAGATAGCGAGAGCGGGGACCCATATCGCGGTGGGTAAGCTTGAACCACGCTCGAGCGAAGGCATCTGCTAGCTGATCAGGATTCTCGTAGAAGCGCCTTGCAATCTTCTCGTAAACCGGGTCGAACCGCAGGGCGAGGTCAGTAGTCAGCATGCTTGGCGCGCGACGCTTGGACGGGTCATGCGGATCCGGCACAGTACCCTCGCCTGCGCCACCCTTCGGCTTCCATTGGTACGCACCAGCCGGACTCTTAGTCAGTTCCCATTCGAAGTCGAACAGGTTCCCTAAGAAGTTGTTACTCCACTTAGTTGGCGTCTGTGTCCATATAACTTCCGGACCGCCGCTGATCGTGTCGTCGCCCTTGCCCGTGCCAAATTTGCTCTTCCAGCCAAGACCCTGTTCCTCGATGGGAGCGGCTTCAGGCTCAGGACCCACCATTGACGCAGGGCCAGCGCCGTGGGTTTTACCGAAGGCGTGGCCGCCTGCGATGAGGGCCACCGTCTCCTCGTCGTTCATCGACATGCGCGCGAAGACCTCTCGGATATCCTTGGCTGCTGCAAGCGGGTCCGGGTTGCCGTTCGGGCCTTCTGGATTGACGTAGATTAGCCCCATCTGCACAGCAGCAAGCGGATTTTCGAGTTCCCTATTCCCTGAATAGCGTTTGTCACCTAGCCAGGTCTTTTCGGAACCCCAGTAGACGTCCTCTGGCGGCTCCCATATGTCCTCGCGTCCACCGCCGAAACCGAAGGTCTTAAATCCCATCGACTCCAGAGCGCAGTTGCCGGCGAGGATCATCAGGTCAGCCCAGGAGATTTTCTTGCCGTATTTCTGCTTGATCGGCCAAAGCAAACGGCGCGCCTTGTCGAGGTTAATGTTGTCCGGCCAACTGTTGAGAGGCGGGAAACGCTGCGCGCCCCCCGAGACACCCCCGCGACCGTCACCTTTGCGGTACGTGCCTGCGCTATGCCACGCCATCCGGATAATGAGTCCTCCGTAGTGACCGAAATCGGCCGGCCACCAATCCTTCGAGTCAGTCATCAGAGCATAGAGGTCCTTCTTCACCGCTTTCAGGTCAAGTTTCTTGAATTCCTCAGCGTAGTTGAACTCCCTGCCCATCGGATTGGACAAGGGGGAATGCTGGTGCAGAATTTTCAGGTTCAACTCGTTCGGCCACCAATCTTGGTTCGACGTGCCCTGCGCGCCTGAAGTAATCATTGGTTTCTTTTTTTCAGTCATCTTAAAAATCACCCATACTCAGACTACATTCATATGTTTGTAGCCATTATTATTTAAATATTGGGAAACAGAAAGAGCAGACGCAAAATTAGGAAGCTTTGAAAACTACTCTGGTTTCGTGCGCTGCTTTTTACCTAAAATATCAGCGCTTGGGTTTAGGGATTAAATTTTAATCCCCTGTCGGTATCTCTGACGAGTGACTGTAGTTTTGTTAGACACAAGTTTTGTACGATACAATTTCCAAAAGGATTATCAACAACAATTCAAAGAAAACATCATGAATGATGTCAATTAGAAAACTTGGTTGTTTATTGCTCATTCTATGCCTGTTTGTTGGTGCAATTGGAATCGTGCATGCGGCGACGGAAGGTTTCAACGTTGAAGCTGGGCAAGATTTTGTATGCAAAATAGATGTTTCTGCTGGGGATAGAGTTCAGCTGTCTTTCTTTACCACAGGTCAGGAATCTAGTGACTTGTGTTTTTCGTTGGTTTTACCAAACTCCACGGTCATTAACGTTGATGATGTTGGTCAATACTCCACCAGTTTTACCTCTAACGTAGGGGGAACATGCGAATTGAATTTTGACAACAATTCATCAGCCCCCGTATTCGTTGCTCTCAACTACGAGGTCGACCACTATATTCTTGGAATGCCAGAAATGATATTCGTTTTGGCAGCAATCGTAGTTCTTTTGATGGTCATTGTGGCAGGTTACTTTATCATGAGTAAACACTCTTATTGAAGAAGCGAGCCCACGCGTGTTGACGGTTCTTATGCTACGCAACCTCGTCAAAAATTATAAGCGTGCGCAATCAAAAAAATGAAAAAGCAATTATTTTTTGGGCTTGCATTTCATAAAGTAAGCAGTAGACTTCGTATGTTTGACACTTTAGTCATTTTGCTAGAAATGAACCTAGCTTTTTATTATACACTGAGAAAACAAGCATGATGTTTATTGCTATTAGGTATGCTGGGAAGGCGTACGCCGAGAAAGTCCACATTGTGGCAGCCCCGAAACTTGTCAAAGCATTGAATACTCCGACTATAAACGGCCAAGCGGACTCGGTCTCTGGATGATTCCATGCCTTTATGAGAGTCGGTATTGAGGCCAATCCATCGCTTGCAATTGCAAAGGATATCGCTACATTCGGGTCTCTGGTTACATACCAAAGAACTAAGGCCAGCCCTGATAATGCCCCGCAAACGTAGTCAAACTTTCCAAGCTTCCAGTAGGCTTTCTTTGTAACAAACGAAGCTGTAAATATCAGAAGTGGCGAAAACCCCGACATAAATACTGGTAAAGCTGCCCAGCCAACCCCGTTGGATACAGCCGCTGCGGCTGCGATTAAAGGTGCGATTGTCCACATAAGCCAAGACACCCTGTTCGGCTTGGCAACACCCTTGAACATCGAGCTTATGTAAACATAGGTTGCAACCAATGTCGCAAAAGCGGCAACGAAAACAAGGTATTCTAACATACTCTTAAACCGTGACTCCAGCTATTTTACGTAACCGATATTTAAATTTTCATCTTCCCCATAAGATGAGTCTTTGTTCGACTTTGGAATCTCACAGCGTACATTTTTCCCTTATTTGTCTCGGTCAACAGAACTCCATGCCCATAGCAAGAGTTGGGAGAGCCGTTTTTTCTTGTTTTTCCATACGGTTTAGGTTTTGAGTGTGGAAAGTCGTATAAGTAACTTATGACACGTGGCATAAAGAGGTGCTAAGATGCTATCTCGTGATTGTGACGGATGTGAAAGACAGCTTTCTGAGTGCAAACGTCGTTTTGCAAAGGTTTCTTTGGGCGAAAAAGTTTTTTGCCCAGACGGCACAGCTCATCTAGTCGACAGCAAATAGTTAAAGCAACAAGCAAAGCCCTTTCTCTAAAAGCTTCTCTTTGTTTTTTGCATACAGTGACAGTAAAGCCAAGAGTTAGGTCTAATGAATTAGTGACGTTAGTCGCTGCAAAATAACCTCTGTAGACATTTTGCCAAAGCCACTATGTACAGTTGAGAGGTCAGTCTGAAAGTGGCATTCGCTTATTATAGCGAATATTAGGAGCGGTTTATCATGTTGCAATTGATTTGATATTGATCCTTCTTTTGCGAGCCGCGCTTCAAAGAAAATTTTAAGAAAGGCTGTCAAAAAAGCCTTCCGTTACGTCTTCAGCTGACCTCATAAGAGGATGCTTTATCTCAGCAGTAGTAGTGGCATCTAGTTTCCTCAATCGGGCTATCCTGAAGTATATGGGCGGATGCGGATCAAAACTCAGCCACTCTTGAAAACGGAAGGAAGGCGTGCGCTCCAAAAGCAGTCTCTGGAAGCCTATTTTTTCCAATGAGTCAGCCAAAACCTTCGGCTCACCTATAACCATTGCCGAGGTTAAGTCAGCCCTAGCCTCAAAGAACTTGGATATAAAATAAGTTATCGTAAGCAGTATCCACAAATAGATAATTAACAGAAAGACTGAGCTTACTCGCAACCACTCAAAAACAACGTAAAACCAAAAAAGATACTGAACCGCTGACAAGCCGTACAGCCAGAGGGGGTCATGCCCCTTCAAATGACCGAACTCATGTCCCAATACGCTCACTATCTCCTCATCGCTGAGTTGCACAAATGTTCCCGTCGTTATCATAACTGTACCTCGACGGGGGCCGACGCCAGAAGCTGCCGCGTTCGGGGCTTGCGTGTTAGATATGACGATTTCAGGTACTTTAAAACCAAATTTATCGGCCGTTCTCTTCACAACGTCGTAGACGTTTACTTTTCGCGGTATAAAATTCTCCTGTTTACAATCAATCCCAAACTCTGAGAAGACCCCGTGTGCTTTTTGACAATCAAGTTCTCCTTTTTCAGCTATTGTCTCCTGATAAATCTGCTTCTTCAATTTGACCAAAGTGTCTTTAGGTATGTTTTTGATCGGTTGGTCTTCTCCCGGAGACAAGGGATACTGCAGAATGTGGATGAATGGATCCTTCTCGGTGATGCGCCAATCTGCCGTTCTAGCGATTATTTTGTTTGAAAATAAAACAAAGACGAATTGTATGGCGAGCAGAAAAATCAGAACCAATGGTCCTATAAAAAAGAACAGAATCAACCCGATAGTCATAAAGATAGTCATGACCAGAATCTGCGTTTCCAGAAGAATGCGGTTAGGGCTGTTCTTTTTTTCTGAAACATTTTCAGGAACTATTGTTTCTCCTTGTTCCCAAGCGAAGAATATACTGTTCTTTCTAACTTGATCTTCAAACATGTCTACTGCGATATCCATGTCTTCCTTAGATTTCAAAATCTCGTCTTCAGGAACTGCGTCGACAAGAGGAGTGATAGTCAGGTTCATCTGTTCACTCTGTTCGGCACCAGAAGCCTGAACATGTACTCTTCTTTTTCCAAGAGAATCTAAGGTCGAATAACTGATGAAAAAGGGGCCTTGTGAAATATCCGCGAATCGATATTTTTGAGGAAGGAGAAAAAACTGGTTGATGTACTCATACAGTTTGCTGGTATAACTCTGCGGAATTTCAGGAACAATAGTATACGAATAGGATTTTGCAGACATAAATTCACCATAGTGGAATCCTAATCACTAGCTATCCAACCTTAGTTACACATACAATAAATATCAAGTTCTTCTAGTTATTATTTATCTAGGCATTTAGACTTGGAAAGATCAACTTCAACCATGTTTCTAAAGCCTTTTTTCTAGTGCGATACTATAAGAAGTGTTATTCCATTTGTTTAGGAACTTTTTGAACTGTAGCGGTTTTTTGTAGGCCCTATTGGACCATTTGGAAACTTATTTATGAAGTTAATATTTGCTCCACTGCTTTTCCGTTTGGGGAACCTTTCGCTTCAACTTTAGCGTTAGGATCATTCCATAACGCTTCAAACAGATGTTTAGCGATTTCAATCATTTCTTTCACATCAGTTAAGATCAGCGCATCTTCTTTTCCTACAGAAGGAATGGATAGCCAAAGTTCATTAGAATCGATAAGTGCAAGGGGAGCGGGCACGAAATCTTTGGTTGTGAGGGTTCTTATTTCATAATTGTTTTTAGGCATCATTTTTCTTGTCGCTTCAACCCTAGCGAGGCTGATTTCCCTTCCCAGAATAAGCATTTTAATTTTTACGCCTCTTTTGGCGATTTTTTTAAACTGTAATCTGCCGTAATCAACATCGAGTTTACCGTAGTTTACTACACCCTCTACCTGGATGCAGTCATATTCTTCTATCAAGTTATCAAAGGCCATGTCGATTCTGGATTCAGGTGCTTGTTTTTCAAGAACGAAGACAGTGCCTTTGTTATCTTTTTTCGCCTCGATATTTCTCAGCGCGTTATTTTTTTCAATCAATATTTCCTTGTAGTATTTCTTCAACGCTCTTATTTCTTTTATAGAGTTGTTTTCTATCAAATTAATCAAAGAGCGCAAAGCTCTCTCAGCGGGAATTGCCTCGATTATAAATGGTTGTGTTTTAGTCTTAAGGACCAACCCTTTCTTTCCTAGCGCCGTCACATCTTTGTAAACATCTTGAGCGTAAATTTCAGTTGCCTCTACAATATCTGAGATACTTGCTGCATTAACCTCACAAAGATAGGCGTAAACCTTTGCTTGATTCGGTGACAAGTGGAAGGCACAAAGCTTCTCAACAAGCCTCTCTCTCATTGTAACCCCTGCCCATTGTAACCCCTGCCCATTGTAACCCCTGCCCAGCCTTATCATTTAATACATTGGACTTAGTTTTTAAAACTTTTCCAAGACCCCTCTTTCTAATAGTCATTAAATACCTTTGCTGCTTATCGAAGTGCATGGTGAAAAAATGAAAAATACAAGAAAACTTGGAAATTCTGTATTCGCAGTTGTAATCAGTGCTTTGCTATTGATTTCGATGATAGCTCTGTTATCAAATTCTACTGTCCCTTCTGCCAAGGCACAGACCGCGTCAGGAACAACGATAAGTCCTAACCTAATCAACGACATATACGCATCGCCTGCTGGTAACGACAGTCGAAGCTTTGCAGGCACAGGCCCAGGTCCAACAACGTCGAACATAATGTGGACTGACCATATTGCAGGAGTTACTGTACCACCTGTTAGCGGCTTGGTGGCTTTCGGCGGCTACGTCTTTGTTGTTAACGCAACCGACACAATTGCATTAGACGGCGGAACAGGAAACATTGTTTACGCTATTCCCAATCCAGGAGGATTTCTAGGAGCACCTTTGTACTTAGGCGGTAACTACATGCTAATAGCAGACGATTGCTATACAGTTGACACGGGAACGTTCGTTTGGGCAGGTCCAGCGGGATTCTCCAACTTAGGCTTCGAGGGATTTGGACAAATATTAATAAGTGGAGGAGGAGCACCTGTTACAGATCCGCAACATCTACCCGGAACCATGTTCTTCAATAACGGTTGTGGTTGGCTACTAAGCAACCCAGCAAACCCGCCTACGCTGTTGTGGAACGATACTGGCAAAGCAGGGGTCGCGACAACCTCAGCCGCGCTTTCGCTAACATCAAGTACAGGTTCAGTATATGGCGACGGAGTCATAGTCTACGGTAATTCGGAAGACCAAACGTTCAGCGGATTCAACGCAGCAACAGGAGCGTACCTATGGACGGTTCCCGTTCCATCTACAGAGTTTTGTGGTACCACATCCATCGACGGTGTTTTCGCTTTCGGAACACAAGACGGCTACATATACGCTTGGAACATAACCACAGGGCACTTTATGTGGAAATGGAATCCAGGAAATCCCGACAGTGATTGGTCTTGGAGCCTAGGCTCAAGCTACGGAATGATTTACGGGCACAACCAAGATGGGCACTTCTACGCAGTAAACGCTACGACAGGAGCGCCTGTTTGGGACGCGTACACAAACAACGGTGTCGCATATTCAGGCACTTTCTCAATAGCTGGAGGCTACATATACGCACAAATGGGAGACAATGAATACCGAAACCCATACACAGGGGTATACGGACATTCAGAATTTGACTGCTTCAATGCCTATAACGGGACTGAAGTTTGGTCACTTCCTATTGAGAACGGAGCCCCAGACAACGCCCAATGCAACGCTTACGGCAACCTTTACCTGATACCCACGACTTCATCATCCACACCTGGAGTTTACACATATTCAACAACCTCGAGCGTCGCTGGTGGAATTGGCACACTCGGCGAAGTCGTATGTATCGGCAGCGGACCATGGCAGAGCTGGCCACAGTACATGGATGATGCCGCACATGACTCAGGCGGTGTGGGACCAACAAACTTGACAGTACTATGGAGTAAACCTTTGGGTAGCGGCGCAGCGTTTGCGAGTTCACCGGTGTTTGCTAACGGCATAGGGTACATCGGCTCAACAGACCAGAACGTCTACGCATTCAACGCCAGCAACGGCAACGTAATTTGGAAGTTTGCAACTAAAGCTCCAGTCTATTCCACACCCGCAGTCGTAAACGGTTACGTTTACACTGGAGCTGACGACGGAAACGTCTACTGCCTAGATGCATCAACAGGGGGCTTAGCATGGACCGTGACATTACCCGCAGGACCTGCCACTAACGAGGGCTTCGGAGAAACGGGAACAGATGGACCCCCATCGCCGATGGTAGTAGGCAACAACCTATACATCGGAGACAACAACTACATCTACTGCCTAAGCACAAGCAACGGAGCAATAAACTGGAAGTACACTTGGGGCAGCGCATTATTAATCGGAACACCAACAATCGTTAACAACGTCGTCTATATTGCACCTAACCAAGGTGGCGGTTCTTTGGAGTCAATGTCCTACACCAACCCTGATGGTTTCCTATACGAACTTAACGCGCAAACAGGAGCGCTCATTGGCAACATAACCATTCCTTACGTCATTAATCCGTTTATTGCGGCAGGAAACCCGTCGGCTATTATATCAGGAGAAGGAATATTGGCGCCAGTAGCAGTCGATTCAGCAGATAACATTGCCTTTGTACAACAGGTTAACATGCGCACTTTCGCCGTCGATCTAACAACGGGAAAAATACTATGGACTTACGATGCGTACTATAATCCAGGAACGCCTGGACAATGGGGAGTAGACAACGACGCAGGCGTTCTCTATGCAGCTGGCAACGTTTACTTCAACGAGTGGTACTCGATCGTTTGCCTCAACGCGCGTACCGGCAACGTCACATGGTCGACTTGGCTTAACAGAGAAGATATGACACCCATATCCATCTACGCTGGAAAAATCTACGTTGACACTTACACCTTCAACGTCTACGTGCTTAATAGTGCCACCGGAGCGAAAGAATCGTTCGCCGCCTGCGGTAATGAACCGACAGAACCTGTACCTTACGCTGGCAACCTGTACGTGGCATCTGGCGACTTCAACATCACCTGCTACACACAAGCAGCCGCTGTCTCAGTAACACCGACGCCGACGCCTGCTCCGACTCCAAGTCCAACACCGACACCATCACCTACCATTGCACCCACACCAACGCCACTATCGCTATCTTCACTTGGCTATGGTTTGCTGTACGTAGCCATCGCCATCATAATCACCATCATAGTCGCAGTAACCACAGTCGGCGCGCTCGTGTTGCGAACACTGAAAAAACGAACAGGATAACAAACAACCGAAAACCTCACTTCCCCCCCTTTTTAGTCCTAAAAAAACAAAAGCATTGGAGAAAGATCAAGAAAGATGTGAGCTGAGAAGGCTCTGGTTACATTCACGAAAAGCAATAGCCTTTAGCAAGCTTTGCATTTTCTTTTCTCCTTTAAGTTTCCAGAGCCTCAGCAAATCCTGAACGCTCTTGCGTCACTAACTAGCGGTGCCTACCAACTTCTTTATAGCAAGTGAATAATTTATATTTTCTTTTATGAAGATTTAAACTAAATTTTATAAACAAGTAATTTTTTTTGGGATAACGAGAGTTTGGGCCTATCCGGATCTCGAGCTACTGACTGGAAAAAACGCGGCACATTCAGCCATCCCGCATTGATGCACCTGAATTCTATGCTGCGAATCATTGACATCGTTGGATTGCGGAGCTGTTTTTTCATCGGGAGAACGTTTGAAAAGAATTTTGGCTAAAAACTTTTTTTAGGAACTTGACAAATAATTATCCGATGTTCATGAGTCAAAAAACCTTCATATCGAATGCCGACAAGGCGCTGGGAAACCTTATCTGGAACGGCATAGAAAATGAACCCACAGTAAAAAACATAATCTCAAGTCAAGAGCAGATTTCTTTTTCATCTCCAAAAGCCATTAAAACGCAAGGAACCGGAAAGCTGTCGATTTACTTATACCACATAACCGAAGAAAAAGCAGCAAGAAACATGCCGCCAACCGTAGATGACTCCAGAAAAAAGACAAATCACACAACCTTTGCCCTGCGCTATCTTATTACGCCATCGACCGGAAACGACAAAGACGACCACGCATTACTGGAAAAAATAATTCATGTGCTCTTAGCCACGCCATCGATAATTAGTTCAGATGAGGAAAACAAGGTCGAGCTCAGAGTAAAAATAGATTCGCTTTCTTTAGATGAACTAACCAAACTGTGGAGTGCGTTGGGTGCCCCCTTTAGACTTTCTGTGAGCTTAACTGTCTCCTCTGCTGAGCCACAGTCTGACTCGCAGACACAGGCACTAAACCTCATCGCAGCGCCTCAAACCGCCGTATTTGACACAAATCATGTCACCCAACTCTACCAAGCCGTGCTCAAAACCTTCACGGAGCAATCCAATAGTTGGAGGAACCGCAATATGCTCTTCAAACAAATAGTGCTCCAAGACTTTAAGAAAAACACTAATATGACCCCGGAGGAGATGCTCACTACGCTTGACAATTTAGGCGACAAACTGGAGCAACACGGGTCAACAGCTCAGTTCATAAAGCCTCTAAACCTATTGTTAGGATACTACGAACATCAACTTGATGAAATGAAGGGATTGCATAGGGTGTCACATAGGCAGAGAGAGAACCTCGAAATAATAGCTGCCTGGATCAAAGACGTCAAGGCTTTACTGGAAGCGCTGGGTAGCTAGAATTTAAGCCTAAATAAACAGCAGAAATCCAGTCTTAAATTTTCGGCGCAAACAAAAGCTTATTGGAAGGAAGGCTTTTCCAGGTTTAACCATTTTTCTGTCGGCTGGTTTATGGGCAACATTTACCTTTTGGGATAGGGTGTCCATGGGGGCATTTTTTTGGATGGTTAAGTAGTGTGCACAGGGCGTCCATGAATTCTTCGTCCATGTGGTGTTCCATGCCGCAGACTGTTTCTTCTCGAATGTCCGTTTTGAGTGTTTCCTTCATCAATACTTCAGTGAGTCTGTGGGCGCGAATAATTCTTTTTGCTATTCTTCTTCCCTTTTCAGTAAGTTCGATACCTTGCCTTGCCTTGTAAACTACGTAGCCTTCTTTCTCTAATTTCTTAAGCATCTCTAAGGCGCTTGGCGCTGCTACTCCTAAGTGATCTGCCACCCAAGTGAGGTGCGCTAATTTTTCGCCCCTTTCTTCAGATATCCAAAGTGCTTCTAGATACTCTTCGACGCTTTCCGAGGCTGGCATGATTGCTTTTAAAAAACGCTTCTTTTGTTTAATTAATTGCCCAAGTTTGCCTTCGGCCGTCATGATTTATCACCTTACAGTCGGTTAATCTGTAGCTACCTCTAAAATAATGTGTGTTTAAGGACTTAAAAGTTTGTTCTACTTGTTGCTCTATCGCACGGCGTACTGTGGATTGTAGTCTCAATTGTAAATTGCTGATTTTGACGTTTAGGTTTGGAAGTTTAAGCGTTGTTGTGTTGGAGTAAATGATTTAGGTTTGCCTAAACGTTAATATAGCATGTATCACTTAGGTTGACCTAAGTGCGTGCGATTTGACCTGCAACTTTAAACAAGAGGCTTCAACATGAACTCCAAAGTAGGCGACTGGCTTAGAAACTTCGGTCCAGCTTGGATCGTAATGATAGCAGACATAGACATAGCCTCAATTATCACCGCACTACAATCCGGCGCAAGCTACGGCTACAGAATGGCCTTCATTCTTCTTCTATTGATCTTTCCCCTCTTCATCATTCAGGATGCAGCGGGCAGGCTGGGAACATGCGCTGGGCTTGGGCTGGGAGAGGCAACAAGAAAACAATTCGGAAGCCGTAAGGCGATATTTGCAGCTATTCCCATGGGCATAAGCGATTTTCTCGAGTACGTAGCCGAATATGCGGGCATGGCCATTGGTCTGTACTTACTGGGTTTTCCTATTTTATTTGGGCTTATACTAATTTTCTTAATCCATACGGGTGTGGTGGTTGGTAAGCAGTATCGTAAAGCAGAGATGGTGCTCATACCCTTAAGCTTCATGCTAGTTGCAGCTATTGTAGCATCTGCATTCATATTTCCCATAAACCTGAAAGAATTCATTTCGTTAGGACTCTCCCCAATACAGCCATACGCTAAACCATCCTTTGACTTCCTTTTTGCAGCCAGCGTGGGCGCGGTAATCATGCCATGGATGCTCTACTATCATTCTGGTGCTGATGCTCGCAGAAAGAAAAAGCCAAAGGACCTTAAGAACGAACGCATCGAAACGATACTCGGAGCTATAGTGTCAGAGGTTTTAATGGTCATACTGATTTTCCCAGGAATACGTCTTTCTAACGGAGGCAAATTAATCAGCGTAATAGCCCTCTCAAACGTGCTCTCATTCTTTGGACCGTACGCAAAGCCCATTATGGGGGCGTTGTTCCTCTTCGCAGGATTTCTTGCACTAATCGTAATATCCCTTGGCTCAGCCTGGGGAGTCCTCGAAGCAACAGGCAAAACATCACAAACATCCTTCCTAACAGTGTACATGCTGGAAAGTGTTCCAGCCATAATCCTGGTAGCCACCATAACAGGTTACATCCAACTCATGCTAAGTCTAATGGTTATCTATCCAATAGTAATCATACCGTCTCTGTATTTTCTCGGGAAACTTGTCTCAGATAAAAAAGTGATGAATGGATACCAATACAACAAATACGAAATAGCAGCCTTCGTTATAGCATCAATCATGATTGTAGCGGGCGGAATCCTCGGCTTGGTCTCTCTGCTCTAAAAACTTGCCTGCAAGTGGCCTGAAAAGCCAAGCAACATGTTAAAGAAACAAAATTTTTTAGGTACAGATATTAACCTTGCTTACTTTTATTCAGGGAGACTTGATTAAAATGAGTGTGAGGCTGCAAATTTTCGAGCATAACGGTAAGGATGATAATCCTTTTCGAAGAAGCTTCCGCTTCGCCGTTGTTGACTTCAGTAAGTCTCAGAGTTACCCCTCAAACTTCGTTTGCATGTTACCGTTAAAATTAGGGGTGGGAAAACCAGATAGCGTTTTCTTGAAGGTTTTTGGAAATAGAAGTTTAGAGCAAGCTAAAATATTGTTAAATGGAGCTTTGAAGGCGGAAAGTGACGCTGAAATCAAAGCTGAAATTGAAAGAAGACTAAAACTGCTTGATCCTGTACAGACTGCGCAAATTAGATGCAGTTCTTGCGGCCAACTTTTTCAGCCTCAACGAATAAGACGGTATAAAAAAAATTTTTGCCAGGCTTGCATGAGAAAAAGGTACGGAAACCGATAAGTTACCCGTTTTGAGGCAGCTTCTTTAGTGGTCTAAGACAGGTTAACTTTTGAGTTTTAGTTTTAACATTTTATTAAAATTAGCTATATTGCTCGAATAATGCACCTTTAAAATTTGGCAAACCTAGCTTAATCTTTTGATTCAATCATTCCGTTTGGGTGCTTTCCCATCCAGTCGAAGGCGAAGGCTTCGGCATTGGTCTCCTTGGAGAACTCAGGCGAGATTTTTTTACTCTCAGATTCATCCGTTTGCTCTCCAGCAAAGAGTACAACATGGTAGTTTTCACTGAATGCTTTTTTGGAGATGATGAGGGTTTGCCCAGTGTTTTCGTTAACATAGCCGCCTTGATTGCTTATTTTCTTCCATCCTTTAATTATCTTCAATTATTCGCCTTCTTGTAAGTCTATTACAAGCTTTCATGACATTAGAAATAGAAGTTAAAGTAAATAAAGAGGTTTAGGCTGCTATCTTCGTCGTGCCCACGCCTGTTTTGGCTCAAAATTAGCGTGTGTAATTGCCGTTTTTAGGGGCTGATTGGTTAAGTGTTTGGCAAAGCAAGCTTTGCAGTAAACTGGCTTACCTGGAGTAGGCTTGAAGGGTACAGTGGCAGTTTGATTGCAAGACGTACATTTTACCTCATAAACATTCCTTTGAGACATTATTTCACCTCGGTATCCTACAGAAAGAAGAATTTAACGTTAGAATTAGGAAATTTTGTTTATGGATTAAGCTTTTCGCCTTTTTTCTTGTTATCTGCAAAGCTTTTCTTTGATGCTTTCTTTCTATATACACAATTTAGCCGTACAGAAGATTTACATCTGCGACAGTTCTTAACTAAACCCGCTCTCAACATACACATTTTCATTTACCTCAATATTTTTTGAAAAGAATCAGTTATACGAAGGGTAAGCCAAGAGGATAAGAGAAACTCTTCAACCTATGAATTCTCTCGCCATGCTTATAAAGCCATGCCACGAAAAAATGCTTTTTTAAAATGATAAAAAGCTTTAAGATAAACTTGACAAACATAAAATAAACCATAGAAACCGTTTTGCATCTTAGCTATGCTAATATAGTTCCACACACCTTTTTGTGGATTAGGATTCTTTAGGAGAAGAGTTAGATCGGAAACCAGAGGAGACATCTTCTGGCGTTACATAAAAACCAATCAGATTGGCTCTGAGACCACAATCATCTCACCATGTAAGCAAAGAGGCAAAAAATATAATAGTAAAATGTTCAGAATGCGGAAATACTTTCAAAATCAATGATGTTAAAGAGGGCGAGATAGTTGCCTGCCCGATCTGTGAAGCTGATTATAGAGTGGTAGTTAAAGATGGAAAAATTCGGTTAGAAGAGTACGTGTATGAAACCGAAGATTTAGGTGAATTATCAAAATAACGTTTACTTTTGGCATTTAACTTTATTTTTAATCAAAAAGAAACTGGGTTGGGTTAACTTGCTAATTCAACCCGTGTACCTATCGCTTGACCAGGAACTCCATGCGGGAATTTTACTCGGACCATGCCGTTTCTTCCGTGGGGACCCATGATTCTTCCAACAAACTTGTTGTTGCCACTTGTCCAAGTCACCTTTTGCCCTGTGAGTTTGCCCGCCAAAGATGCAGTATCAACCGTTTCAAATTCAATTAAGCATTCTTTTGATGTTTGTGCTTTTGGGCCTGTTCTGTAATTAACTATTCTTCCGTGTACTATTTGACTCAAAATATTCACCGCTTCGCTCCCCCTGTTAAGGTATACTAGCTTTTAAAGCTGCACTATGCTTGGATGATAACGCCGATTTTTTGAACTGCCAGTTCTAGTAAATTTCCCGCTTCTTGAACTTTCATTATCTCTTTTTCAATGGTTCCGTTTTTGTCTCTTAAATCACTGCTCTAGTTGGTCTAAGAACGGTTCTGTTTTGTTTCTTTGCTTATTAACAGTTTTATTATGAAGCAAGCATTTACTATCAAAAAGAAGAGAAAGACATAGAACGGGTAATTTGGCATTACCATTGCAATCGGCACAGTAACTTGACCAGCCACCTGTGTTGGCGCTATACCGATTGAGGTAAGAGTAAATCCGCTTAGTGTCGCATCCTTGAGTTCTGAAAGCACTAATTGGCTAGAAAGATAAAGAAGCAAACCCATTATAACATTGGCAATGATAATGATTGTTGCAAATCTTTTTGTCATGTAAGGCTATTTCTACGCTATGCAGATTTAAGAATTATCATCCATGAAAACTTAGCTACTGAGTACATCTTAACAATTGAATGTACTCGGTAATAGCCCCAGCCGTTTAAAGTAAACTTCAAGTGTGCCGTGGGAAAAGGTCATTGATTAGAGTGGGCAGTTTTTCGATGCCTTCTATAGATTAAAAAACCAACGGTCAGAACAACAACTACCGCTATAAGTGCAATAATTACAATTTGGTCGTTAACGGTTATTATGAACGGAGCTGGTGTGGGACTTGGTAGAGGTGTCGGTAAAGGACTTTGTGACGGCAAAGGCAAAAACGGTGCAGTTTTTATCAAGTAAATATAACCCTCATATCCCCCAGTCAACCCAGGGTTTGCAATGCCCAGACATGCAAGTGCTCCATCTGATGTTTCGATGATGGAAAATATTTTAAAAGGAAAAGTGATAGTGCCATTATAATAATTGGCAGGACCTGAATATGTGAAATTCTCAATCCATTGCGTATTGTTATTTGAATCGGTTTTCACAAGGGTAGGAAAAGCCACATTGGTAGGAAACAAAGTTACATCTGCTGGTTCAAAGTAAGCGAACCCGCCATCGCTGGTTTGAATATTTGATGAGACAACGGCTAAGTTTAAAACCGAACTTGTGTTTTCATACCATTGTATGTCTCCTTTGGAATTTAGTTTTATGAGTGTTGGAGCAGACTGAAAAGTTATACCGTATGCCTTTTGCCCCGCTATTTCATATCCTCCATCGCTGGTTTGAATGAGGCTTGACGCTGAAAACAAATTGAAAGTTTTATTCCATTGCATGTTACCTGAAGAATCAAGCTTGTAGAGAATTGAAGGAACAAACATACCTGATTGTCCGATGTAGCCGCAATCTAAAAAGGCGTATCCGCCATCACTTGTTTGAATCAAGTTAGAAACTTGTATAGTATATTGGTCTCCATATAATTTTTGCCATTGGGTGGCGGGAGGTGAAGTGCTGCTTGAGGTTTGGGCTGAAACTAAAGTAGGCTGAAGAATGATTAAGGACATTATGAAAACAACGACAAGAAATGAAGTGAAACTCTTACCTAAACATGGCATAATTACGCTAAAGAAACATAGGCGATAAAAGGCTATTTGTAAAAGTTTCTTGACTGATTTTAGTCAATGTTTCTTGACTAAGAATAGTCCATTTCTACCTATGCAGATTTAAGACTTATCATCCATGAAAACTTCATGCTATTACTAATTTTTTCCTTTTTCTTTGTTTTTCTTTTTTTAGTTAGGCGGTGGTCTCTTTTAGGTGGGCACGTGTTTTCTTAAAAAGCCGATTCTTGAAGATAGCAGGGGTAAGAGTTTCTCGACTGCAATGAACGCGATTGTGGCGTAGGCGATTCCGCCTAAGACGTCTGTAAAATAGTGTTCGCCAAGGTAGACTGCGCTAAACCAGGTTCCAACAGGAATCGATAACACTGGGAGTGCTTTCCATTTCCAAATTTTGAACGAGAAAAGAAAGACCAGCCACGGCAAAGCTGAATGCATGCTGGGAAATGCAGCGTATGCGTTTGGGCTTAAAAGATCAAACAAGGTCTTGTAAACAGGAAGACCTAAGCTTGCATCAACTGACCCGGTTAAGATTCGAGTAACGTCTGGAACCGCAATCCATGGAGGCGCAACAGGGTAAAAGAGGAAAGTTATCAAGGCACTGTAGGTTAATACGCCGAAGGCAACGGTGTATTTCC
>Ga0326728_10012209_pt1 | contig 19182 bp, 18 predicted proteins | sample MB3enrmetagenome_FD_207602 | JGI IMG/M metagenome (GOLD analysis project Ga0326728, IMG submission 207602) | Lab enriched peat soil microbial communities from McLean, Ithaca, NY, United States - MB31MN | ecosystem: Environmental > Terrestrial > Soil > Wetlands > Peat | place: USA: New York... | reverse complement strand
TCCACATTTGTTGTGCAAAGCTAGGATTTCTGCTACCAACAACTAGCATGCAAGCAAAACCAATTACGCTGACAGCTCGCGATAAGCTTGGGTACATGATCATTGTATAGCCCCTACGTGATCGGCCCCCATCGATGGGGCCACTTTGAAAGGTAGTGCAACGTGGGCATTACGGGGACAGCATTACGGGGACAGTGCATTACGGGCGCATTACGCGCATTACGGGCATTACGGCGCATTACGGGCATTACGGGGACAGGATACACATTCCCCAATTTGCTTACCCCGTCTCCGTCATTCCCTAGCCCCAATCCCCCCTCAGCAACACCCCCGAAACCGCCCCTTGCCGACGGCGTAGCGCGCGTCCTGGCGCTCGCGGAAGAATTCCTTGTAGCTCATGATCGGCAGGCCCGGGTGATTGGCGCGGCGATGCGCGACATAGGTCTCGTAGTCGGGGACGCCGACCATCAGGCGGGCGGTCTTGACGACCATCTCGCAGGCGAAGCGGATGCTCGTCGGCTCGGTCATGGCGCTGCGCCCGCGATCGCCGCGTCGCCGATCTCGATCGCCGTGCTCTTGGCGCTGCCCAGCGCCTTGCGCACGGCGATCGCCGCGTAGACCACCACCACCAGGACGACGGCGACGAACACGGCGGCCAGCGCCGCGTCGACGTAGTCGTTGAAGACGACCCGGCTCATCGTCGCCAAGTCCTTCGCCGGCGCCAACACCTTGCCCTGCGACAGCGCCGCGGAGAACCGCCAGGCGTGGCTGAGGAACCCGACCGCCGGATCGGGACTGAACACCTTCTCCAACCCGGCGGTGACCGTGGTCGCCAGCAGCCACGCGGCCGGTACGATGGTGACCCACGCGTAGCGCTCGCGTTTCATCTTGAACAACACGACGGTGCAGAACGTCAGCGCGATCGCCGCCAGCATCTGGTTGGAGGCGCCGAACAGCGGCCACAGCGTATAGATGCCGCCGTAGGGATCGATGACCCCTTGATAGAGGATGTAGCCCCACAGCAGGCACGCCAGCGCCGAGCCGATGACATTGTTGGCCCACGACCGCGTATCCCTAAACGCCGGGACGACGGCGCCGACGAAATCCTGGATCATGAAGCGCAGCACGCGGGTGCCGGCGTCGACCGTGGTCAAAATGAACAGCGCCTCGAACAGAATGATGAAATGATACCAGACGCCCATCAGCGCCCGCCCGCCGAGGAAGCTCGCCAGGATGCTCGCCATGCCGACCGCCAGCGTCGGCGCGCCGCCGGTGCGCGACAATATGCTGTTCTCGCCGACGTCGCGGGCGATCTGGGTCAAAATGTCGGGGGTGACGACGAAGCCCCAGGACGAGATCGTTTGCGCCGCGGCGTCGGCGGTGGAGCCGATCACCCCGGCCGAGCTGTTCATCGCGAAATAAACGCCGGGATGGAGCACGGAAGCGCCGATCATCGCCGTGATCGCGACGAGCGATTCCATCAACATGCCGGCGTAGCCGATGAAGGGGATCTGGCTCTCGTTCTCGATCATCTTCGGCGTCGTGCCGGAGGCGATGAGCGCGTGCCAGCCCGACACCGCGCCGCAGGCGATGGTGATGAACAGGAACGGGAACAGGCCGCCCGCCCACACCGGCCCGCTGCCGTCGATGTAGCGCGTCACCGCCGGCATTTGCAGATCGGGATGAACGATGAGGACGCCGACCGCCAGCAGCGCGATCGTGCCGATCTTGAGGAAAGTCGAGAGATAGTCCCGCGGCGCCAGCAACAGCCACACCGGCAGCACCGAGGCGACGAAGCCGTAACCGATGATGATCAGCGCCAGCGTCGGGCCGGAGAGATCGAAATACGGCGCCAGCGCCGGACTGTCGGACACGTTGCGGCCGAAGATCAGCGCCAACAGCAGCAGCGCCGCGCCGATGGCCGACATCTCGCCGATGCGCCCAGGGCGGATGAAACGCGCGTAGACGCCCATGATCAGCGCGATCGGAAGCGTTGAGAACACCGTGAAGGCGCCCCACGGGCTGCCCATCAGGGCCTTCACCACGACGAGGGCGAGCACGGCCAGCAGGATGACGGTGATCAGCAGCACGCCGACGCTGGCGATGCTTCCGGCGACCGGACCCATCTCGGAGCGGATCATGTCGCCGAGCGAGCGGCCGTCGCGCCGCGTAGAGAGGAACAGCGCGGTCATGTCCTGCACCGCGCCGGCGAACACCACGCCGGCGAGAATCCACAGCGTGCCCGGGAGATAGCCCATCTGCGCCGCCAGCACGGGGCCGACCAGCGGCCCGGCGCCGGCGATCGCCGCGAAGTGGTGGCCGAACAGCACGTAGCGGTTGGTCGGCACGTAATCGAGGCCGTCGTTGCGCCGATACGCCGGCGTCTGCCGCGCCGCGTCGACGCCGAGCGCGACATTGGCGACGAAGAGGCCGTAAAAGCGATAGGCGATGACGTAAATGCAGAGGGAGGCGATCACCAGCCAAGCGGCGTTCACCGGCTCCCCGCGCGTCAGCGCGACGATGGCGAACGAAATCGCGCCGAGCACGGCTATGCCGGCCCACATCAGCTTCGCTTGCAGCGTCACGGGTTCCCCTCCCCCCAGAGTCGAGCCGAACCGCCGCCGCGCGTCGATCGATCCTTTGGACGCCCTCACCCGCGCCGGCCGCGGCGCATCCTACACCGCAGCGTTCGTGATGCAACGACTTGGCGTCATCGCGAAGGCGCCTGGCGTCGCCCGAGGCGGAACGCTCCGCGACGCGCCCTCGTGGGCGCCTTTTGCGCGGCGCCGGGCGCCGCGCCTGCGCCTTTATGGGCCGCTTATGCGCCGGGCCGCGCTTCGGCATGGACCCTTTACGCGGTTCGGGCGCAGCATCGTCGACGCGGCGAACTTCAGGCGAGCCGCGCGGACGCTTGGGAAGATGAAGATCGCGCCGAGTCCATCCCTCCCCCCGTGGGCGCGCGCGCGGAGCGGTTCGAGGCGCCGGCCGGCGGCTCGGCCCTCGAACCGCCGATCTTCGCCGCGGCGCCGGCCCCTCGCGATCGCGTTCCGATCAGCCGTTCGGCCAGGGATCGAAAGCGCCCGCTGACGATGGAGAGTCGCTTGTTCGACACGAATGCAGAAGAAAACGAAGTCCCTCCCGAACCCCTCAGTTTCGTGCTCGGCCGCGACGGCGGCGGCCGCTGGATCGTCCAGGAGGCGCACGGCGTTTGCGGCGGGCTGTTCGCCAGCCAAGACGCCGCGATCCGCTACGCCAAGTCCGAGGCCGCCGAGCGCGGCCGGGTCATCCGCCTCGTCCCCGACCCCATCGAATTGAAGTGTCGGTCGTGACCGTCGCGGGCGACCGCGCTTTACGATTTGCTTATGCGGACCGCCCCCGAATCGAATTGCGCCTTTATCTGCATCTGATGTAATCGGTCGCAAGTCAGTGCATCAGAGTCGGATTTGCGGCGAACTGAGGGTTAAATAGCGCGGTTAGATAATGTCGTCCCATTTTTCGCAAGAAAATGGAAGAGCGTCGGCATGCGCTCTACCGCAGTGGTCCGGTTCTTAACCAGGGGAACTCGCATGGCGATCACCATCCTCATGGCCTTCGTTTTGATTCTCTGCTTCGCCGCGATGTTCGGCTTCGTGAGATTCGCGGAGAACGTCATCGCCAAGCCGCCGGCGGCGCCGGCGAACGGCGCCCAATCTCGTTGAATTCAGCATCGTCGGGTCGGCCCCGCCGCCCGAAACGCAAAAGGGGATCGCGATGGCATCGGTCTACGTTCTCGCCCTGCTCGTTCTGCTGTTGGTGATCTACCTGTTCTACGCGGTCATCAACCCCGAAAAATTCTGACCCTTACGCTCAAGAGGCCCTCGCGCCTCGAAGGAGTTCCCATGACTGCCTCCGGCTGGCTGCAGATCATCATCACCCTGGCGGCCATCTTCCTGCTCAGCATCCCCATGGGCCGCTACATGGCCCGCATCAACATGGGGCGGAAGACCCGATTCGACCGGTTTTTCGATCCGATCGACAACGCCATCTATTTCCTGATCGGCCGCAAGGTCACCAGCCAGGCGATGACGTGGAAGACCTACTCCTTCCATATGCTCGCGACCAACTTGGTCATGGCGCTGATCATCTACGCCATTTACGTGCTTCAGGATCATCTGCCGCTGAACCAATTGGGCTTCTCGGCGATGGACCCGCTTCAGGCGTTCAACACCGCGGTCAGCTTCGTCACCAACACCAACTGGCAGAGCTACGGCGGCGAGTCGACGCTGTCGAACTTCAGCCAGATGGGCGGCATCACCTTCCCCATGTTCACCTCGGCGACCACCGGCTTCGTCGTCGCGATGGCGTGGATTCGCGCCTTCACCGTCAAGAACGGCGGCGCCGACCTCGGCAACTTCTATCGCGATTTCATCCGCTTCATCACCCGCGTGCTGCTGCCGATCTGCTTCGTGGTCGCCATCGTGATGATCGCTTCGGGCGCCGTCCAGACGCTCGACGCCAGTTTCACCGCCCACACCCTGCAAGGGGCCGATCAGCAGATCGTCGTCGGCCCGGTCGCCTCGCAAGGCACGATCGAGCTCATCGGCACCAACGGCGGCGGCTTCTACAACGTCAACGCCGCCCATCCGTTCCAGAATCCGACGCCGATCACCAACATCATTTTGATCGTGCTGATGGCCCTGCTGCCGGCCTCGATCGTCGTCACCTTCGGCGAGATGATCGGCAACCGTCGCCAGGGCTGGGTGCTCTACGGCGTCATGGGCTCCATGTATGTGCTTTTCCTGCTGCTTTGCGTTCTTCCCGAGCAACATGGCTCGCCGATGCTGGCCAACGCCGGCATCGAGAGCGCGGCGACGCTCGACCAACCCGGCGGCAACATGGAGGGCAAGGAAGTTCGCTTCGGCGTCTCCGGCAGCGCATTGTTCGCGGAAACGACGACGGCCTTCACCACCGGCGCGATCAACTCGGCACACGACAGCTTCACGCCGCTGCCCGGCATCTCTTTCTTAGGGCAAATGATGCTGCAGTGCGTGTTCGGCGGCAAGGGCGTCGGCTTCCTCAACGCGTTGATCTACGGCATCATCGCCGTGTTCGTGGCGGGGCTGATGGTCGGGCGCACGCCCGAGTTCCTGGGCAAGAAGATCGAGAAGCCGGAGATCATTCTCGTCTCGCTCGCGCTGCTCATCCACCCGCTGGTCATTCTGGCGCCGACCGCCTGGTCGATGCTGGCGCCCTACGCCGTGTCGTCGCTGGGCAACGCCGGCATCCACGGCTTCTCCGAGGTTCTCTACGCCTTCAGCTCCGGCGCGGCGAACAACGGCTCGGCCTTCGCCGGCCTCAACGCCGACACGCCGTGGTTCAATCTGGCGATCGCCGCGGTCATCTTCCTCGGCCGCTATCCCGCGATCATCTTCCTGTTGGCGGTCGCCGGCTCGATCGCGCGCAAGCCGACGACGCCCGCGACCTCAAGCACGCTGCGCACCGACACGGTCGCGTTCGGCGCGTTCTGGTTCGCGACGATCCTGATCGTCGGCGCGCTGACCTTCTTCCCCGCGCTGGTCCTAGGCCCGATCGCCGAGTTCTTCGCGATGAACAGCGGGCTCACCTTCTAGCCGTGCACGCGACTTGAACGTCGTTGCTGGAGACACGTTATGGCACAGAAACACCAAACCCCTGCGAAGAGCGGCGCGCTCGGCCCCGAATTTCGCGGCGTGGCGCCGAAAAGCGCCTACACCTCCGAACTGCTGTGGCAGGCGTTCAAGGACTCGCTGGTCAAGTTCGACCCGCGCGTCCAGATTCGCAACCCGGTGATGTTCGTCGTCTGGCTCGGCGCGCTGCTGACCCTGGCGCTGACGTTCGTCCCCGACCTGTTCGGACCGACGAGCGCCTCGCGCTTCTACAACGGCGTGGTGACGGCCATCCTCGTCCTGACCGTCTGGTTCGCCAACTACGCCGAGGCGCTGGCCGAAGGCCGCGGCAAGGCGAAGGCCGCCGCGCTGCGCCAGACCCGCGCCGACCTGCAGGCGAAGCGCGTGCTCGCCGGCGGACGCGTCGAGACCATTGCGGCGACCGAGCTGCGCAAGGGCGACCTCGTCAGGGTGGAGAAGGACGGCGTCGTCCCGGCCGACGGCGAAGTCGTCGAGGGCGTCGCCTACGTCAACGAGTCCGCCGTCACCGGCGAATCCGCGCCGGTGCTCAAGGAGACGGGAACCGACATGTTCTCGTCGGTCACCGCCGGGACGACGGTGATCTCCGACTGGCTGGTCTTCCGCGTCACCGCCGACCCCGGCCACTCGTTCCTCGATCGGATGATCCGCCTCGTCGAAGCGGCCAAGCGGCAGAAGACGCCCAACGAGATCGCGCTGACCGTGCTGCTGTCGATTCTGACGCTGATCTTCGTCATCGTCGTGGCGACGATCGCGCCGGTGGCGACCTACCTGCAGGCGCAGATCAACGTCGCCGACCTCGTGGCGTTGCTCGTCGCGCTGATCCCGACGACCATCGGAGCGCTGCTCTCGGCGATCGGCATCGCCGCCATCGACCGCACCATGCGGTTCAACGTGCTGGCGATGTCGGGCAAGGCGGTCGAAGCGGCCGGCGACGTCCAGACGCTGATCCTCGACAAGACCGGAACCATCACCACCGGCGATCGCCAAGCGAGCGACTTCATCGCGGCGACGGGGCGACAGCAGAAAGATTTGGTTCAGGCTGCGTTCCTCGCCTCCTACTTCGACACGACGCCGGAAGGGCGATCGGTCCTCTCGACCAGTCTCGCGCGCGGCGCCAAGACGTCGCCCGGCCTTGATGGCGCGAAGGGCCTGGATTTCTCGGCGCAGACCCGCATGAGCGGCGTCGACCTCGCCGACGGACGGGTCGTCCGCAAGGGCGCGGTGAGCGCCGTCGTCCGCCACGCCGCCGATGCGTTCCACGCCGCGGCGCCGGCCGACCTGCAGAAGATCGCCGACCGGGTGTCGGAGAAGGGAGCGACGCCGCTCGCCGTCAGCGTCGACGGCGACATCCTGGGCGTCGTCGCCCTCGCCGACGCGCTGAAGCCCGGCATTCGTCAGCGCGTCGAGCAGCTGCGCAAGATGGCGATCCGCACCATCATGGTCACCGGCGACAATCCGATCACCGCGCGAACCATCGCGGCCGAGGCGGGCGTCGACGAGTTCATCTCCGAGGCGCCGCCGGAGGAGAAGCTGATCCTGGTTCGCCGCGAGCAGAGCGAGGGCCGGCTGGTCGCGATGACCGGCGACGGCACCAACGACGCCCCGGCGCTGGCGCAGGCGGACGTCGGCCTGGCGATGCACTCGGGAACGACGGCGGCCAAGGAGGCAGCCAATCTGGTCGACCTCGATTCCGATCCGACCAAGCTCACCGACCTCGTCGCCATCGGCAAGCAGATGCTGATCACCCGCGGCGCGTTGACGACCTTCTCGATCGCCAACGACGTGGCGAAGTACTTCGCCATCATTCCCGCGATGTTCATCGTCGCCCTGCCCGGTCTGGCGGCGCTCAACGTCATGGGCCTGGCGACGGCGCACAGCGCGATTCTCTCGGCGCTGATCTTCAACGCGCTGATCATTCCGGCGCTCATCCCGTTGGCGCTGCGCGGCGTGCGATTCCGCGTCGAAACCGCGGAGAGCCTATTTTCCCGCAATCTGTGGATCTACGGCGTCGGCGGCCTCGTCGCGCCCTTCGTCGGCATCAAGCTGATCGATCTCCTGATTGCGCCCCTGGTCTGAAAGGAAAAACGACATGCTCGGCTATGTCAGCGGCGCGGTGCGCGTCTCGGTGGTGACGTTCGTGCTTTGCGGCTTCGCCTATCCGCTCGCCCTCGTCGGCGTCGGCCAGGGGCTGATGCCGGCGCAGGCCAACGGCAGTCTGGAAAAGACCGCCGACGGCGCGATCCTCGGCTCCCGGCTGATCGGCCAGCTATGGAGCGACCCGCAGTGGTTCCACGGCCGACCTTCGGCGACCCAGACGCAGGATCCCGCCCATCCCGACGATCCCTCGAAGACGATCGACGCGCCCTACAACGCCGCCAACACCACGGCCTCGAACTTGGGGCCGACCAGCAAGCCGCTCGCCGATCGCCTGACCGCCGACCGCAAGGCGTTGGACGAAGCGGAGCCGGAGTTGGCCGGCAAGCTCGTGCCCTCGGACATGTTGACGACCTCGGGCTCCGGCCTCGATCCCGACATCACGCCGGCCAACGCCAATCTTCAGGTTCGACGCGTCGCCGAGGCGCGCGGCGTCGCGCCCGAGCAAGTCGCCGCCCTCGTCGCGCAGCAGACGACGCCGCGAACTTTCGGAATTTTCGGCGAGCCGCGCGTCAACGTGCTGGAGCTCAATCTTGCGCTGGAGAAGGCGTTTCCGAAGAAATAGCCGCGGCGGCGGATCGCCGGGGGCGCGCATGAGGCATGCCCCCGGCGCTCGGCCCTCGGCCCGGCGGCGCCGATGGCGATGGCGGCGCGCATGAAGCCCCACAAGGCCCGCATCCTCGTCGTCGCCGCCGAGCCGCCGATCCAGAAGCTGCTGAGATCGATCTTGGCGGCCGAGGGCTATCAGGCGTTCTTCGCCGCCGAGGCGGCGACGGCGATCCAGGCGCAAGCCGCGCTTCGTCCCGAGATGATCGTTCTCGACCTCGACCGCTCCGACCCACGAGGCCAGCAAGGCGTCGCCGAGATCCGTCGCGGCTCGGACGTTCCGGTGATCGCGCTTTCCGCTCGGCGCGCCGAGGCCGACCTCGTCGCCGCTCTCGATCTCGGCGCCGACGACTATGTCGAGAAACCGTTGCGCGCCGGCGAACTGCTGGCGCGCATCCGTTCCCTCTTGCGTCGCAGCCTCGCGGCGCGCGGCGAGACGGCGGCCTATCGTTGCGGCGATCTCGACATCGACATTCTGGACCGCTCGGTGACGCGCGGCGGCGAGCCGATCCGGTTGACGCCGACCGAATTCGAAATTCTGGCGCTGCTGACGCGCGGCGCCGGGCGCGTCGTTCCCTATCCGAGGTTCCTCGAATCGGCGGGCGGCGCGCCCACCTGCCGCAACCGGCGGGCGCTGCGCGCCGCGGTCTGGGGCTTGCGCCAGAAGATCGAAGACGACCCTCACGCCCCGCGGATCGTCCTGACCGAGGAGCGAATCGGCTATCGCCTGGTCAAGAATTCCGCTCGCGCGCCCGCCGTCCACGGCGCGGTGGGTCGGCGGGATTGCGATCGCGCCGACATTGGCCGACCGCGAGAATTCGTGGCCGCAGCGCTCACGGAAAAATCTGTCTAGCCAACGAAATCATGCAATTCGTATCGTGTCCGAGCAAAGCCCACTATTTCCCCGGTGAAGTCCATGACCAAGACGCCTGAAGTCGGCAAATTTCTCGACGCCGAAGAGCAAGCGCTCATTCAGTCCTTCGAGACCAGCGACGCGCCGTTCAAGAGCCGGCTGACCCCCGCGCGCAAGCGCGAGATCGAGTCGATGGCGCGGGCGGCGGCGACTGACGAGCGCGCCAAAATCTCCCTCCGCGTGCCCAGACGCGACCTGACCCGCTTCAAATCCCGCGCCCTGCAAGAGGGCGTGCCGTACCAGACGCTGATCAATGCGCTGATTCATAGGTATGTCTCGGATTGAAGGGGATGTCGGCGCCTCGCGAACGTCGGCGAACAGCGCCGTCGCGTCCGCACGATGTCAATTCCTTGTCCGCCTGCGGCGGCGCGTCGAACCGCCAGGACGGAGCCCCCTCAACTCTGGCTCTGTCCCGCCGCCTGTTCGATCTTCACCGCGGCGTCGACTCTCTCGCCGCCGCCGCCCGATTGGGCGGCGCGGAACGGGGCGGCGCCGAGAGCGTCGAAGCCGACGGCGACGCGCACGTAGGCGTCGTCGGCGCATTGATTGCGCACCGCGTCGAAGGCGATCCATCCCAAGCCCGGCGTCTCCGCCTCGGCCCAGGCGTAGAGCCCTTGCGGCGGCGGCGCGTCGGGCGGGGCGAGATAGCCGCTGACGAAGCGCGCGGGGACGCCGAGCCAGCGCGCGCAGGCGATGAAGATCTGCGCGTAGTCCCCGGCGCCGCCGCGCCGCAGCGCGAAAGCCTCGCCGGCGCCCCCTTTCCCCTCGCTCGCGTCGGGATCGAACGCCATCGCGGCGTGGATCGCGTCCATCAGGCGATGCAGCCGCTCGATGGCGTCGGTGGCCGCGCCGGTCGCCTCGTGGGCGAATTCGCGCAACACGCCGTTGGCCTCGGCAAGCCGGCTCGCGCGCAGGAACATTGGCGCCGGCAATGGCTCGACCGCGCCGCGCACCACGCCGACCGCGTTGCTGGTCGCCACTTCCCCGACCGCGGAGACGGTGAACCGCTCGATCGCGCCCTGATAGGAAAACGCGTGCACGATGTTGCCGAGCGAATCCTCGCTCTGGCGCAGCGAGCCGTCGACGTCGACGCCGACGCGCCAGCGCAGCACGTATTGCGACTCGAAGCTGCGCGGCGTCAGCCTCAGGTTCTGGATGACGGAGCGCGCCGCCGGCGCGTAGGCGTAGGTCGTTTGATGGGAGATTCGGATTCGCATGCGCGGCGTCGCTCTTTTTCTCGCGTTGGCGATGACATCGAATGGTCCGTCATCGCGAGGAGCGCAGCGACGAAGCCATCCATGCGGCGGCTGAACTATGGATGGCTTCCCCCTCGCTTCGCTCGGGGTCGCCATGACGGCCCTTCGCCTCGTTTGTCTCCTGTTCCGCCGTCATGGCGCGTCAGACGAAGAGATACTGCTCGAATATCGTCGTGGCGAGGCGCGCGTTGTCCTCGATGAACGCGGTGACGAACTCGTGCAGGCCGCCCTGGAAAATCTCATCCATGCTGGCGCGCTCGAGCGAACTCAGCATGGCGCGCGCCTGACGCTGCGCGGCGCCGCTGCGGCCGTCCTCGCGCGCCAGCGAACCGAGCGCCCCGTCGATCGCTTCATAGCAGAAGATCAGCGAGCGCGGCATCGCCGGCTTGAGGATCAGCAGGTCGGCGATCAGCCACGGCTTGACCCGATCGCGATAGACCCAGTGATACGCGGTGGCGGCCGAAACCGCGCGCAGGATCGCCACCCACTGGAAATAGTCGAGCGAGCCGCCGATCTTTTCGCTCGACGGCAGCAGCAGATGGTATTTCACGTCGAGCAGGCGCGCGGTGTTGTCGGCGCGTTCGACGAAGACGCCGAGCCGGTTGAACCAATAGGCGTCGTTGCGCAGCATGGTGCGATAGCAGGCGCCGTCGAAATCGAGCGAGGCCTTCTTGACGTAGTCGAGGAAGCGCGCCAGCGCGACGCGGTCGAGGCCCTTGCCGGCGCGCCGCGTCGCCTCGAAGCGCTTCAGTTCCAGCCAGGCGTCGTTGATCGCGGTCCAGGTCTCCACCGTCAACGCGGTGCGCACCGCGCGGCCGTTGGCGCGCGCGTTCTCGACGCAATTGCAGATCGAGGACGGGTTGGCGCGGTCGAAGGCGAGAAAATCGATCGCGCTCGCCTCGTCGATTTTGTCGCGCACGGCGTGGAAGCCGTCGAAGGCCCCGACGGCGTTGAGCGCGCCCGCCCATTCGACCGCCGGATCGTCGACGCCGCTGCGGGGCATATATTCCAGGCGCAGCGTCGCTTCGATCATGCGCGCGGTGAAGTCGGCGCGCTCCATCGAGCGCGCCAGCCAGAACAGGTTATCGGCGGTGCGCGCCAGCATCGCTTCAACCCTCCCCCGGCGCCGAGTCGTCGTCGACGACCCAGGTGTCCTTGGTGCCGCCGCCCTGGCTGGAGTTGACCACCAGCGAGCCCTTGGTCAGCGCGACGCGGGTGAGGCCGCCGGGCACGATGCGGACGCCGTTGGCGCCGGAAAGCACGAACGGCCGGAGATCGACGTGGCGCGGCGATATGCCGCTCTCGAACGAGGCCGGGCAGGTCGACAGCGCCAGCGTCGGCTGGGCGATGTAATTGGCCGGATCCGCCTTCAGCTTGGCGGCGAACATTTCGCGCTGCGGCGCGCTGGCGTGCGGCCCCACCAGCATGCCGTAGCCGCCCGAGCCGTTCACTTCCTTGACGACGAGCTGATCGAGGCGTTCGAGGACGAATTTCAGCGCTTCCGGCTCGCGGCAGCGATAGGTCGGCACGTTCTGCAGCAACGGCTCCTCGGAGAGGTAGAAGCGGATCAGTTCGGGAACGTAGCTGTAGATCGCCTTGTCGTCGGCGACGCCGGTCCCCACCGCGTTGGCGAGCGTCACGTTTCCCGCGAGATAGGCGCCGAGGAGACCGGGCGCGCCGAGCAGCGAATCCGGATTGAACGCCAGCGGATCGAGGAAATCGTCGTCGACCCGGCGATAGATTACGTCGACGCGCTTCGGCCCCAGCGTCGTGCGCATGAAGACGACGTCTTGGTCGACGAACAGGTCGCGGCCCTCGACCAGTTCGACGCCGAGCTTGTCGGCGAGGAACGAGTGTTCGTAATAGGCGGAATTGTGCGGGCCCGGCGTCAGCAGCACGATGGTGGCGTCGCTGGCGCTCGGGCGCGGCGTCACCGAGCGCAGGCAGGCGAGCAGTTCGTCGGGATAGTGGTCGACCGGAGCGACGCGGTGGCGCGCGAACAGGTCGGGCGCCAGCCGCATCGTCACTTCGCGGTTTTCCAGCATGTAGGAGACGCCGGAGGGCGTGCGCGCGTTGTCCTCGAGCACGTAGAACGCGTCCTCGTCGACGCGCACGATGTCGATGCCGGCGATATGGATCCAGACGTCGTGCGGCGCGCGTCGCCCGATCATCTCGGGGCGATAATAGGGGTTGCGCAGGACCAGCTCCTCGGGAACGATGTTCTCCCTAAGGATCGCGCGGGGTCCGTAAACATCCTTCAGGAACAGGTTGAGCGCGTTGACGCGTTGGGTGAGCCCCGCCGCCAGGCGCGTCCATTCGGCGCGCGAGATCAGCCGCGGCACGATGTCGAACGGGATCAGCCGCTCCGCCGCGTCCTTGTCGCCGTAAACGCCGAAGGTGATGCCGATGCGGCGAAACATGTATTCGGCCTGGGCGCGCCGCGAGGCGAGCAGCTCGGGCGGCGCCTCGTCCAGCCAGCGCGCCACCTCGCGGTAGAGCGGGCGCGCTCTATCGCCGCCCAGGCCCATCTCGTCGAAAGAGCCGCCGGCTCCCATTTCGCCACCCCCGTCAAGCCGTTGCGGCTTCCCGAAATCGAAGCAATCTTCGTGCCGTCAGCGCCGCGGCGCCGCGAGCGCCAAAGCCTGAGCCCCGCTCATCGGCCGATGCGCCGGCCAGGCGTCGAAATCGGCCGGCGCGTCGATCGCCGCGCTCAATCGGCGCCGGTACGTCTCGCGCGAAATCGCCACTGCGCCGAGCGCGGCCAGATGCGGCGTGACGAACTGCGCGTCGAGAAGGCGAAAGCCGCCCAGGCGCAGCCGCGCGACGAGGTGGACCAGCGCGACCTTGGAGGCGTCGCGCGCGCAATGGAACATGCTCTCGCCGAAGAACGCGGCGCCGAGGCTCACCCCGTAGAGCCCGCCGACCAGCTCGCCGCCCTGATAGGCCTCGACCGAATGGGCATGGCCGCGCGCGTGGAGTTCGCCATAGAGGCGCACGATCTCCGCGTTGATCCAGGTCTTGTCGCGCTTCGCGCAGGCTTCGATCACGCCGGAAAAATCGCGGTCGGCGCTGACGACGAAGCGATCGGCGCGCACCGCCTTGGCCAGGCTCTTGGAGACGGTCAGCCGATCGAGCGGAAAGACGCCGCGCTCCTCGGGCTCGATCCAGAAGAGAGTCTCCGCTTCGCGGCTCTCCGCCATCGGGAACAAGCCGATGGAGTAAGCCCGGAGCAGAATGTCGGGCGTGATCTCGAACTTGGGCTGCGGACGCGACATGGGGGAATGGTGCGTCGGCGCCGAGGCGGCGTCAATCGGCAAACGCCGCCTGGCGTCGATCGGCCGGCGCCGTAAGGTTCGCCGGCGAGCGATTGGCGGATTAACCGTATCGAGCGCTGCGGCGGCGCGATCCCGGACGCCGCCTTCCCCTTCCCGGCCGAATTTGCCAACATGGGGCCGCCGGCGCCAAATGGGGGGACCATGAGCAACGACGAACCCGGCTTTTCGACGCTGTCGATCCACGCCGGCGCGCGTCCCGATCGGACCGCCGGCGCGCGCGGCGCTCCGATCGACCCGACCGCCGCCTTCGTCTTCGACGACGTCGACGGCGCCGTCTCGCTATTCGCGCAGCAGGCGTTCGGCGACGTCGACGCCCGCATCGCCAACCCGACGACCGCGGCGCTGGAAGAGCGCGTCGCGGCGCTGGAGGGAGCGCCCGCGGCCGTCGCGGTCGCCTCGGGCCGCGCCGCGCGGGCGATCGCGTTCCATAGCCTGATGCAGCCCGGCGACGAATTCGTCGCTGCGACCAAGCGCCACGGCGGTTCGATCAACGCGTTCGCCCACGCCTTCACGAACTTTGGCTGGCAGGTCAAAGGGGCCGACCCGGACGATCTCGACGCCGTCAAGGCGGCGGTCGGCGAAAAGACCAAGGCGATCTTCGTCGAGTCGATCGCCAATCCCGGCGGCGGCGTCACCGACATCGCCGCCATCGCTGGCGTCGCCAAGGCGGCCAAGATTCCGCTGATCGTCGACAACACGCTGGCGACGCCCTATCTCATCCGCCCGATCGACCACGGCGCCGACATCGTCGTCCATTCGGCGACGACATATCTTGGCGGCTGCGGCCACGCGATGGGCGGGGTCATCGTCGACGGCGGAACGTTCGAATGGCGGGGAGACGCGCGCTATCCCATGCTGTCGGCGCCGCGGCCCGAATGCGACGGCGTGACGCTCGCCGAGAGCTTCGGCAATTGCGCCTTCGCGATGGGCTGCCGCGCGCTCGGTTTGCGCGATCTCGGGCCGACGATCTCGCCGTTCGCTTCGTTCCTGATCCTCGCGGGAATCGAAACGCTGTCGCTGCGCATGCAGCGTCATTGCGACAACGCGCTAGCGGTGGCCAGGCATTTGCAGAGCCATGCGAGAGTCGGCTGGGTCTCCTACGCCGGCCTGCCCGACAGCCGCTATCGCGAGCTGGCGCGGCGCTATTGCCCCAAAGGCGCCGGCGGCGTCTTCGCGTTCGGCGTCAGGGGCGGCCACGCGGCGGGCGTCGCGCTGGCCGCGAAGCTGCGGTTGTTCTCCCACGGCGCCGCCGTCGGCGGCGCTCGCTCGCTGGCCATCCACCCCGCCTCGACCGCCTGCCGCCAACTCGGCGACGCGCAAAAGGCCGCCGCCGGCGCCGCGCCGGACGCAGTGCGGCTGTCGATCGGTCTGGAAGACGTCGCCGACCTGATCGCGGACCTGGATCAGGCGCTGGGGTGAAGGCGGAAGGCGAGAGAGGCGGGCACCGAACCTTCTTCTTCGCCGATCGCCGCAAATCCGGCGGGAGGCGAAGGCAGGTAGTGGGCCAGTTTGAATGTGGCGGCGGCTCGCGATCCTCGACCTGCGCAGTTACGATATCGACCATGAGCTTGGCGAGCTGATTCGTATCACGCGGCCGTTTTGGATATCTGCCGGTCGGATTGAGAATTATAGACGTTGTTACTGACAAGGCTTGGGTGAGATAGGACTACCGTATTTGCGTGACTTTGCGGCTTGTCTTGGGGCTGATTGTGCGAGGTGGTGGACATGGATGACAAAGCACGTTTCGATGCTTGCATGAAACTCGCTCAATATGGAACATCAATATTTGATGGGCGTCGCCAATACGAGTGGAAGGTGAGGTTCGGATTCTTGGTGTTTATAGTAGCGGCAATTGTGTATATGCCTCGTAATGCGGCACTAATGAACGTAATACCACTTGGTGCAATCTTATATGAGTTTCTATATTCAAGAGGTATGTGGGTAGCCAATGAAAACGATAAGGCGTTTTCCCGTCACTATATTACCGAATCAACAATGATTTTCAAAGAACCAGACCATATTCCTGACGAACCCCCTCCGAAAGTGGGTGGGGTGCGAAAGTGGGTCGGATTTCGCGGTGATTGGTCTCACCTGTTCCAGTTCATAGCGACAGTATTCCTTGTATCCATGATTTATGTTTTGCCACAGATCGGAAAGTTGCCAAATTCAAACTGACCCACTGCGCGAAGGCGTCTCGTATTGACAATTGCCTCTACAAATGGCAGGTTTTCATTCTGGATTCGAGAGCATGGAATTCTCCGGCTTTGACTGGGACGAGGCCAACGAGGGCAAATGCCAGAAGCACGGGATTTCAATCGGCGAGATCGAGAGCGTGTTCCGCGGCGCCGTCGTCATTCTCCCGGACGCCGATCATTCCCAGGCGGAACGGCGGTTCCGAGCCATCGGACGGACATCGCAGGGGCGGCTGACGTTTGTCGTCTTCACGCAGCGAGGACAGGGCGCGGATATCAAAATTCGTCCGATCAGCGCGCGATTCATGCATCGAAAAGAGGCGGCCAGCTATGAAGAAGACAATCCCGACCTTTAGGACCGACGAGGAAGCCGAACGGTTCGTCGATGCAGCCGACCTCAGCGAATACGACCTTTCCGGCGGCGAAGTCGTGCGTTTCGAATTGAAGCCCAAGGACAAGTCGGTCAATCTCCGTTTGCCCGCGCAACTCCTCGAAGCCGTGCGCAACCGCGCGAGCCGCGCCGGGATTCCCTATCAGCGCTTCATCCGCATGGCCCTCGAGCGCGCCTTGCAACAGCCGAAATAAATCCTCGGCCGTCGACCGCGCCGCAATGCGGCCCCGCCCCTGCCCGCCGCGCACAGTGCGCCGGCTTGCCGCCGGACTTGACGCCCTCGCGTAGCGGCGCGCGGCAAAGGCTCCGCAGACCCGCGGCCTCTCGGAGCCGGTCGGGAATCGAGCTTGCCCGCGGTCGCCCTCTGAATTAAACTGGTTAAATAGACCGGTCAAAACAGGCTCTGCGCCCATGCGAGAAGTGCAATCGTCGGCCGCCAAGGCGCGGCTCTCCGAATTGCTCGACGAAGTCGAGCGCGGCGAGACGATCCTCATCACCCGTCACGGCAAGGCGATCGCGCGCATCATCCCCGAGGGCGACTCGCGCCGGCGCGCGACCGACGAAGCGCTCGCCGAACTCGATGCTTTTCGCCGGACCATGCCCAAGATGACGCTGGAGGAAATCCTCGCCGCGCGTCACGAGGGGCATGAGCGCTGATGGCCTTCGTCGCCGACGCGTCGGTCGTGGCGGCATGGCTGCTGCCGGACGAGGACGACGCGCTTTCGCGAGCGGCTTTGCAAGCTTTGCGGCGCGACAAGGTCGTCGCGCCGGCGATCCTCTGGTTTGAAGTGCGTAATGTCTTGATCGTCAGCGAGCGGCGCGGCCGGCTCGACGAGGCGCGAACGAGAAAGGCTATTTCGATTTTGGCCAAGCTGCCGATCGAAATCGACCGATCGCCTGGCGACGCCGAGCTGATGCGCATCGCTCGGCGGCGTCAACTCACCGTCTATGACGCCGCGTATCTCGAATTGGCGCTGCGGTTGGACTTGCCGCTGGCGACGCGCGACGCGCGCTTGCTGAAAGCCGCCCGCGAAGAAGGCGCCTCGCTGTTCGACGACGCCGTGAAATCTTCGCCCTGAGAACGACGCTCCGGTATCGACCCCGCCCCGGCCCCTACCCCCCGCCGAGAACGCCCCTCGCCGCCTGGTCGGCCTCCTGCGAGTAGCGGCGCGCGGCGAAGGCTTCGCCGAGCAGGCCGACGACGAGGCCGGCCTCGCGCTCGGTCACGGCGAGCGTGTCCGTCTCGGCGGCGTCGAAGATCGCCAACGCCGAGCGCGCGTCGACGTCGGGATGCAGGGTCGTTTCCGGCAGCCGCGCGACCGCCGAAATCGGGCCGCCGTCGTCGTTCTCCGCCAGGGGCGCGGCGTGCGCCTCGGCCACGTGCACAAGCCCCCGGTAGCGTCCCGCCTCGTCGACCGCGACGACGACGTGCGCGCTTCCCAAGGGATAGGCGGCGCGAAACGCGCGCACCGTCGCCTCGGCCGGCGTCGTCGGCGGCGAGCGGACCATCAGGCGCGCGACGGTCAGGTCGCGCAGCCAGCCGACGTCCTGCGCGCCGCGAATGGATTCGCCGCGCAAATGGAGGCGCCACGTGGCGAAGGAGTAGCCGAAGGTCGCCCGCACCGTCAGGCTGGTGGCGATGCACGCCGCCAGCACGCCGCCCGCGACGCCGAGGTTGCCGGTGCTCTCCAACACCAGAAAGGTCATGGTCAACGGTCCGCCGACCACCGCGACGCTCAGCGTCGCCATGCCCGCCATGATGCAGGCGGTCGGGTCGAGCCCGAGCGTCGGCAGCGCGGCGGCGACGCCGAGCGCGTAGAGCTTGCCGAGCAGCGCCCCGGCGAACAGCGAGGCGAAGAACAGGCCGCCGCGAAAACCCGACGCGAGCGAAAGCAGGCTCGCGCTCAGCTTGAGGCCAAGCAGCGTCGCCAGGGTCGCCGCCGAAAGCGTCGCCGAAAAGTCGAGCCCGATCGCGCCGTGTCCGGCGCCGAGCACTTGCGGCGTATAGAGCGCCATGCACGCCAGCGCGAGCCCGCCGAGCGCGGGGCGCGCCCAGCGCGGCGCGCGCGTCGCCGCGAAGCCGCGTTCGAGCAGCGCGGCGGCGCGCATCGCGCCGACGCCGATCGCCGCCGATATCAGACCGAGCGCCACCAGGACGAAGTGATGGCCGAGGGTCAGCGACGCGACCGGCGGCGCGACGATCACATAAGGAGCGCCGAGCAGCGCCTTGGTGGTCAAGGTCGCCGCGAGCGCGGCGGCGAAAATCGGGCCGGCGTTGGCGAGAGAATAGGCGCCGATGATCAGTTCCGACGCGTAGAAGGCGCCAGTGAGCGGCGCGCCGAAGGCCGCCGCGATCGCGCCGCCGGCGCCGCAGCCGACCAGCAGGCGCAAGTCCTGACGGCGCAGCCGCAACGCCAGGCCGAGGCGCGAAGCGATAGCGCCGCCGATCTGGGCGTAGCCTGACTCGAGCCCGACCGAGGCGCCGCTGCCGTTGGAGATCACTGTTTGCGCACACACGATCAAGCTTTCGCCGATCGCCATGCGGCCACCGCGCAAAGCGTTGGCTTCGATCGGATCGACCGCGCGCGGCAGCTTCCGGGCGCGTCGCCAATGGTCGATCAGCCCGACCGCGAGGCCGCCGAGCGGGAGCGCGGTGAAGGCGGCGACAG
>Ga0326728_10012208_pt1 | contig 19184 bp, 19 predicted proteins | sample MB3enrmetagenome_FD_207602 | JGI IMG/M metagenome (GOLD analysis project Ga0326728, IMG submission 207602) | Lab enriched peat soil microbial communities from McLean, Ithaca, NY, United States - MB31MN | ecosystem: Environmental > Terrestrial > Soil > Wetlands > Peat | place: USA: New York... | reverse complement strand
GGCTGAAAGAGGTGCCGGACGTCACAAAACCAATCACGGGATTGTAATTGGGCGGACTCTGGGGTGGCTTCAGGAATTGGATCCCGCTGATATCAACTGACTGGTTCCCGGTAAGAGCAATGTTGAACATGTTCAGCCAGGAGGATTGGGGAATAGCGTCAGTCATGATAGTGGCGTTGACTCCGGCACCAATGATTGTTAGCGGTTTGGCGATGTTGATGGAGTTTGTTCCTGACCAAGTGGCCGCTCCCGCAGAGATACTGACCGTATCCCCGGCGCTGGCTTGCGATACGCAGGAATTGACCGAAGCATAATCAGGGCTAGCAGTCCAGGACGGGCTGGCGCCGGTGCAGGCCGCCAGCGCCGGCGCCACCATCGACGGAGCGACAAGCAAATATAGAAGGAAGAGAAGCCAAGAACATCGAATCATTCTATAGCCGTCCCCAGGGTTTCAAAGTTTATCGAAACTTGCTCAGCACGTTCTCCAATTATGCCTTCATTATTCCATACCCGGAAAATTAATTTCATCGGGGAGGCGAGAATCGGGATACTGCATATATTCTGACAAGAAGTGGTGCCGGTATCTCACTAACAAAGGCACGACGGTTGAAACGAACCGGCACTACTGGCTTTACCGGATGGATGGATCAGGGCCATACGCGCGCCAGGGGTAAAACTGGGATTCCAAGTTTTGGTCGGGGATCTGTTTCGCGCTCGTTGCTCCCAGCTTCAAATTAAACAGGATCGAAAATTCCCGTGAAAAAGGCGGAGTATCGCGGAAGATGAACGACGTCTGCCAGCAGTGCATGTCGCGCACCACGACCAGCTGGGTGTTGATAAGATTAGCATTGCTCGTGGCGCCCAACGACGTCGAGGGAACCGTGGCGCTGAAACTGGCGTCCACCCGCCAGCCCGGGCCGAAGTAATAGCCGACCATTTCATTCCAAGTTACATCTCCGGGCGCGCTGCTATTGTAGAGGAAGGCCGTCATGAGGGTCGTCTTGTAAAGGCCGTGGTAGGTGGCCGAGACCTGCCAGGACTCGGTCCGGAACGGATAATGCCCGACAATATTCTGCGCGTAGTATTCCCAGCGTTTTGTGGGTGTATAGGTGAGGTCCGTGCTCCACGGCAGCCATTTCCGCTGCTCATAATCGAGGAGGCTTTCGTCATCGAGCTTGCGGAAATCAAATCCAGAAGACGTGCGGAACAACACGCGCGATGACGGGCGCATGTTCGCGCTTAAGCTGAGCTGGTTCGTTTCCACGCCGTGGTCTGTCGAGTCCCGGTTAAAGTCTAGCGTGTTGGCCTCCATGCGCTCGGTGAGCGTGTGCCCGGCGTCGATGGTGAGCGCGGAGACAGGCCGCCAGCGCATACCGTTAGTAAAGGTGGTCCTTTCCGTGTAGCCTTTCTGAGTGTCCGTGCTGAAGTAGGTCGTCGGCCCCTTGTCCGCGTAGTTCAACTGGGGTGAGAGGGCGGTCGTGTAGGACCAGTTACGCGCGAAGGGAAAGCTTTCCGTGAGGTTGAGGTTGGCCTGGGCGCCGGAGTGGATGAGGTTGTCGGTACGCTCAAACTGGCTCTGCGCGGAAGTCGTCATGCTGAAGAGAAGCGGCCCGATTTTTGACGGCGTGGGGGGCGCCCAGATGGAGGGAACCGTGGTCCCTGGCGCGAGCGAGGACTGAGGCGAGGGCACCGTGGCCGTCGACACCTTGGGGCTCCATAGGGGACGCGAGAAAAGACTGAAGCTGTAGCTTGGAATATCGGCGGTCTGCATGTGGTTGACAGCGAAGGGGCCGGTGACCGTCCCGTCAGGGGCATCCATGCGGTCGACGACCAAGTGCTGGTTGTAGGAGGTCGTCTGCTGGGTTAAGGCAATCGAGCTCAAGATGTTGGTCTCCGACTGGTTGGGGTCCTGGGGGAAGTACTGGGTGTTGAAGGAGATGTTCTGACTGATGTTGGCGTTGGCCTGGAGCTGGACGGTGGGAGAGACTTTCTCCCAAAGGGCCCCGCGGTAATTGTATTGTGGTCCGGAGGGAGCCCCGGCCAGAACGGCCGTCGGCCCGGGGTTAATGTAGTAGCCGAAAAGCGACCCTTTGTACTGATTGGGACGCTGAAAATCCAGTTCATTCCCGAAGCCGCTGCCGGCCTGAGTGTAATAATCCCAGTAAAACTTATCGTAGACCTGGTCGTTGAAGCGCATGGTGGTCGTGGTCTTGGCAAAGGTCCCGTTGATGCTGTCGTTGCCAGGCTGCACCTGGAAGACCACCCGCTCCTTGTCCAGGTACTTGTACATGAAGGGCGAATAGAGCACCGGCTTATCATCAACATAGAAGACGTTGTTCCAAGACCAGAAGAGGCGGTCCGGGATCAAGTGCACGCGGCTGGCGCGGATATGGTAATGCGGATCGATCAGGTCGCAGCTGGTGAAGGAGGCGTTCCTGCCGATGTAGTAGTCCTCATTTTTCTCCCAGGAGGTGCCCTGGAAAAACCAGGTCGAGCTGGTCCCCTTGCCGCCGAGGACGATTCCCTTTTCCTGAACCAGATCGTAGTCCATCTGGTCGCCGAGCATCACATTGTTGTTTTCGCGCAGGATAACTTTGCCGCGAGCCACCAGCCGCTTGTGGATCCGGTCATAGCGGACCAGGTCGGCGCTCAATGTTGAGCTGCTCTGGACGACGACCACATGGCCCCGGGCCGTGATTTCCTGGGTGTCGTCGACGTAATCGAGGATGTCCGCGGTGATGTCGAAGGGTTGATGGGCATTAAAGGCGCGAAGGAATGCCGGGCAAAGCAAACAAAGGACAAGCGATATGAGGGCGCCCCCCGGGCCGCCCTTACATATCGAATTTTTCATGCGCCAGTAGTCCCGCTCCGACGATCCCAAGGTCCTGGTCCAGTTTGGAGATAACAAGCGTGACGGCACGAGCGGGCGTGGGAAAGCTGCGCTTCAGGATTGTGCGCCGCAAAGGATCCACCAGTAGGCGCCCGGCGCGTGAAAGCCCGCCAGCGAACACAATCCATTGGGGATTAAGTATGTTGACCACGGAAGCGAGCGAGATGCCCAGGCGTTCCCCGGTTTGTTCCCACAAGTAGAGCGCCAGCCGGTCCTTTTGCCGGGCCGCCTGCTCGACGATGAGCGGCGTAATCAAGGAGGGCTCCCCTCCCACCAGTTTGTGGATCAGAGTTTTCTCGCCGGACTCCATTGCCCGGCGGGCTTCCGCCGCCATGGCCCGGGCGCCGACATAACGTTCGACGCAACCCTGATTGCCACAACTGCAGGGGGGCCCCTCTGGGAAAAGCGTCATGTGGCCGATTTCTCCGGCACTTCCCGTCGTGCCGCGGTAAAGCCGGTCGTTGATGACGAGTCCACCCCCGATCCCTGTACCAACTGTAATGCAGAGCAGGTTCGGAATTTTGCGGCGTGCCTCGACGACGTAGGCGGCCCACGCCGCGGCATTGGCGTCATTCTCGACGTGAATGGGGTATTTGAGGCGGCGGGAGAGCAGAGATTTCAACGGGACCTGCTTCCAGTGCAGATTGGGCGAGATCCGCACCACCCCCGCTTTCGGGTCGATGTCTCCTGCGCAGCCGATCCCGATGCCGGTAATGGTGCTGCGGCCTATCAGTTCCAGCATCGTCTGGACATGCTCCACGATGAGGCTGACTACCTGGATGGGATCGCTCTTAGTGGGCGTGGAAAACCTGAGGGTTTTGAGGAGCTTCCCCTGGGCGTCAACCAGCCCTAGCTTGATGCCGGTGCCTCCCATGTCGACGCCCAGGGCGAGTTTAGACATGGGCGGTCTCCGTTGGCGTCTGGAGGTGGACCGGTTCCCTCTGCAGCAAACGCAGGAGTCTCCCCACCAGGGCGAAGGAACCGGTGGCAACGATCAGGTTCTCATGCGGGGTCGCGCGAAGTGCCTGGGCAAGCGCCTTTTTGGGGGTCTTCGCCGTGTGCACGGGGCACAAGGCCGATGAAAATGCCGAACGCAGCTGCTGCAAGGACGCACCCCTGGGCGCCGGCAGGGGAGCGAGAAAAATTTCCGAAGAGTGGGGCATCACCATGCGCGCCATCGTACGATAATCCTTGTCCTTGAAGGCGCTAAAAATGAATGTCTTCGGGATATTTTGATAGTCTGACGACTCAAGGGCGTCGAGGAATTGCTTCATGGCTGGGGGATTGTGCGCTCCGTCCAGAAGGACGGTGGTCGAACGAGGACGCCGGATGATCTGGAATCTCCCTGGCCAATGGATCTGGTTCAGCGCGTAGTCCCGGGCAAGCGTCGGGATGGACCAGCCCAGCTGCTTCAATCGGCGCAGCGCCGCCATGACGAGCGCTGCATTATCGACCTGATAGCGGCCCAGCAAACCGAATGGAATAATTTCTGGAGGTTCTCCGTGGCATCGAAACCGGATGGTTTGTTTGCCGCTGCGCAGGGAAGCGGTCAGGCCCTCGGCGCTGAAATCGGCATCGATCTGAACGAGCTTCGCCTGTTTCTCGCGGGCGGTGTGGACAATGGAATCTCGTCCTTTCCCGCGGACTCCAGAAATCGCATACCCGTGCTTCTTGATGATGCCCGCTTTCTGGGAGGCGATCTCAAATTCATTTTTCCCCAGCCACTCAACATGATCCAGGCCGATTGAGGTAATGAGGCTAGCCAACGGTTGGTTTAGAACGTTTGTGGCATCCCAAAGTCCCCCCAGGCCGCATTCGACGATGCCGATATCGATTTTCATCCGGGCAAAACATTGGAAGGCGATGGCAGTGAGGAGTTCAAAATACGTCAGCGGAGCCCGCGCTCGTTTTTCCGCCTGCAGAACGTCATCGGCGATCGAGCAGAAATCGTCTATTACGGGCCTGCCATTCACCTGGATGCGCTCGCGCAGATCCAGCAGATGCGGCGACGTATAGAGCCCCGTGCGATAGCCGCATGCCCGCAAAACCGATTCCAGGGCTGCCGCGACAGATCCTTTTCCATTTGTCCCAGCGATATGGATGGTCGGCCAGTGATTCTGCGGCTGGCCCAGGGCCGTCAGGACCCGCCTGATGCGGTTCAGGTCCGGCCGGATGCGGAACATTCCCCGGGCATTGAGGTCTTTGAGGAATTCGCTATAAGTCACTTGGTCTCCGCCTTGAAATAAGCCAGCAGGTTCGACAGGCATTTTTTCAAGTCCTTGCGTTCGGCTATCATGTCGATCATCCCGTGAGAGAGCAGGAACTCGGACAACTGAAATCCTTCTGGGAGCTGCTCACGGATGGTCTGCTCAATGACGCGCGGCCCGGCGAAGGCGATGAGCGCTTTCGGCTCCGCGATGATGATGTCTCCCAGCATCGCGAATGACGCCGTCACGCCTCCCGTGGTAGGGTCGGTCAGAAGCGAGATGAACGGGACTCTCGCTTCATGGAGCTTGGCCAAGGCGGCGCTCGTCTTGGCCATCTGCATGAGGGAGAGGATCGCTTCCTGCATGCGCGCGCCGCCAGACGCCGATACGATGAGAAGGGGCAGGCGGTCTTTCAAGGCTTTTTCGATGGCCAGCGTGATCTTTTCACCGACGACGCTGCCCATGCTGCCGCCCATGAAATCGAAGTCCAGGAGAGCCGCCACCAGCGCATGCCCGTCGATGGCGGCGTCGCCCGCCAGACAGGCATCCGACCGTCCCGTCTTTTTCTTACTTTGCGCCAATCGTACGGAATAGGGCTGAATGTCGGCAAAGGAGAGCGGGTCCATCGGATGGATCATTTCTCCGAACTCCTTGAAACTACCTTCATCGAACAGCTGTTTGATGCGTTCGCGGGGGTTCAGGCGGAAATGCGCGCCGCATTTCGGGCAAATCTTAAAGTTTTCTTCGAGTTCCTTGTTGTAAATGATCTGCTCGCATTTCTCACATTTGGTCCATACCCCGGCGGGGATGGCTTTTTTAGTACGCGGAGGTTGTTCAAGAGGCATCTAAAGCTCCTTTCAGGGCGTGGATGAAGCGGACCGCCGATTTTTTGGAGCGGCCAAGTTCATGAATAAGTGCGGATCCCACGATCACCCCGTCCGCATAAGACGCGACGGCGTGCGCCTGATCCGGTGTTGAGATCCCGAATCCCACAGCGACCGGATATGGGGACACATCTTTCAGTGATTGAACAAACCTGGAGAGCCCGGGAGTTAAAGCCTGCCGTCCTCCGGTCACCCCGGTAACAGAAACAGCATAAAGAAACCCGCGCGTCTTTTCCGCGATCAGTTTCCGCCGCGGAATGGGTGTTGTCGGGGCCACGAGAAAAATGATCTTCACCCCGGTCGCTATGGCGGCGCGCGAGAAAGGGCCTGCTTCCTCAATAACCAAGTCCGGCACGATGAGCCCATCGACCCCCGTCTTATGCGCATCATTGAAAAACCGGACCAGCCCATAGGCCAGGACCGGATTGGCGTAACTCATGAGGACCACAGGGATGTCCGTGTAGTAGCGCAGGCGATGGACGGTATCCAGGATCCAGGGGAGCGTGACGCCATTTTCCAGAGCCACTTGCGACGCCTTCTGGATAACGGGACCGTCGGCAATGGGATCGGAAAACGGCACGCCGAGCTCGATGAGATCCAGTCCGGCTTGCTCCAAATCCAGGAGAAGCGCCACAAAGGACTTTTTGGCTGGATAACCGGCGGTCACATACCCGATGAGGGCCTTGCCTCGCGTTTGCTTCAGCCGGTGAAATGTTTGATCAATCCTATTGGGCATAGACCTTGTCCAAGATCGGCATGTCTTTATCACCGCGACCAGAGAGATTGATGATCACGATATCGCGGGGCTTTAAGCGCTTGGCCAGGGTTTTCAAATAGCCGAGCGCGTGGGCGGGCTCCAGCGCTGGGATGATGCCTTCCGTCCGGCAGAGGAGCTCAAACCCTTCCAGGCACTGTTTGTCCGTGGCCGAGACATAGTCAGCGCGGCCGCTCTCCTTGTAGAACGAATGCTCGGGACCGACGCCCGGATAATCCAACCCGGCGGAAAGGGAATGCGTTCCCAGGATTTGTCCGTCTTTGTCTTGCAGAAGATAGCTGAGCGCGCCATGAAAAATGCCTTTTCTCCCTCGGGCCAGGGGCGCGGCATGCTGACCGGTTGAAAGTCCCTTGCCGGCCGGTTCGACGCCAATCATTTTTACAGTACGGTCGTTGAAGAAGGGGTGAAAAAGCCCGATGGAATTGGAACCTCCCCCGACGCAGGCGACGAGGTAATCGGGGAGCCGCCCTTCCGCCTTCAGGATTTGGTTGCGTGTTTCCTTGCCAATAACGGATTGAAAATCGCGGACGATCATCGGGAACGGGTGAGGGCCCACCACCGACCCGATGACATAGTGCGTCGTCCGGACATTCGTCACCCAGTCGCGCATCGCTTCGTTGATGGCGTCCTTAAGCGTCCGCGTTCCGGTCTTGACCGGAATGACCCGGGCGCCCAGGCGCTCCATGCGGAATACATTAGGGGCCTGGCGCACGATGTCTTCTTCCCCCATGTAGACATCGCACTCCATGCCGAAAAACGCGGCCGCGGTGGCGGTCGCGACGCCATGCTGGCCGGCGCCTGTCTCCGCGATGATGCGCTTTTTGCCAAGGTGGCGCGTGAGCAGGACCTGCCCCAGAGCATTATTGATTTTGTGCGCACCCGTGTGGCAGAGGTCTTCGCGCTTCAAATAGTAGCGGCCGCGGCCGATAGCCTTGCTCAGGCGCCGGGCATGCATGAGCGGCGTAGGGCGGCCGACAAACTGCCGGAGATGAGTCGCCAGTTCCTGGCGGAATCGAGGGTCTTTGCGGGCGCTGCGGTAGGCATCCTCAAGTTCCCGCAGGGCCTGCATCAGCGTCTCGGGGACGAAACGACCCCCGAACGCTCCAAAGTACCCGCGCATGTCCGGTCGTAAAGTCATCGGATAGATTTCGCCGCCTGAATAAACGTTTTCATGGCCTCATAATCCTTGCGGGTGGGTGACTTTTCCACTCCACTACAGACGTCAACCATGGGCGGATGCAGTTTCTTGACGGCCTCAAGTACGTTGGCCGGGTTTAGGCCGCCGGCCAGAAACCAGGGCTTGGTGAGCGGCGCCACTGATAGCAACCAATCCCAATTAAACGCTTCGCCTGTCCCCCCCGCCGTGTCCGGCGAGTAGGCATCAAATAAGAAATAATCGACCGTATGTTCATAGAGAAGAAGATCTGACGCTTCGAGCGGCTTTTGCAAACGGAATGCCTTGACGACCTTGACGCCGAGAGCCAAGACCTGCGTGCAATACTCCGGGGTCTCGGCACCGTGCAGCTGGACCATCTTCAAGGGTACCTTTTTGACAATCTTGCCAACGCTTTCGATGGACTCATCAACAAAAAGACCGACGACGGTGACAAAGGGTGGGATTTGTGACGCCAGTTCCTTGGCGTGTTTGACGGAAACCTTTCGCGGGCTTTGTCCGTAAAAGTTCAAGCCGATGAAATCGGCGCCGAGGTTGGCGGCCCAGAGAGCGTCCTGGGCATTGGTGATCCCGCAGATCTTTACTTTCGGCATGCCTGGGCAAACTCCTTTACGACTTTTTCCGGGTCCTCTGCGCGCATAAACGTTTCCCCGATCAAGACCGCGTGGGCGCCCAACCGCTTCAGGCGCGGAAGTTCAGAAGATTCCTTGATCCCGCTTTCCACCACATAAGTCACCCCCGACTTGGGCGCTTTGGCGAGAAGCCGTTCGGCGTTGGAACAATCCACACGGAGCGTCCTCATGTCACGGTTATTGATGCCGATCACGCGGGCCCCGGACTGAAGCGCGAGCTCAAACTCCAGCTCATTGTGCACTTCCACCAGCGCTTCCAGCCCGACCTCATCGGCCTGGGTAAGATAGTCTCGCAGGAGATTCCCGGGCAAGAGACTGGTGATCAGAAGGAGCGCGTCGGCCCCGAGGGTCTTCGTTTCAAAGATCTGGTACGGATCGATAATAAAATCCTTCCTTAAAATAGGCAGCCGTGCCAGGGTCCGGGCTTCTTCCAGGAGATGCGGAGAGCCGTGAAAATAATGCTCCTCGGTCAGAATGGAAAGGGCCGCGGCCCCGCCGTTCACGTAAGCCTTGATGCGCCCGGGGATATCGAGTTCTTTCCGGATCACTCCGGCCGAAGGCGATGCCTGCTTGAGCTCAGCGATTAAGGCGATCGCCCCGGGCCGACGAAGTGCTTTTTCAAACGATTTGCCGGTGGACTCCTGTCTTTTGAGGCGCTGCTTGAGCTGCTCGAGAGTCAGCCCCCTTTTCTGGACCTCGATCCGCTCCCGTGTTTTGGCGACGACATCGTTCAGGAAATCAGCCATGGAGGTCGTCCTCAGGCGTGAGGAACCGCTTTAATTCTTCAAATTTTCGGAGCGCCGCCTTGCTATCAATGCTTTTCTGCGCCAAGATGGCCGCCTCTTTAAGACTGATCGTTTTGGAACCGCCGGCTTTGGTACGGGCTGCCGCACGGATGGCCGCCCCGGCGTTCATGCAGACGATATTGCGATGGGTCCCCAAACGACCGTTCAAGACCTCCAGGAGCCGCCGAGCGCCTTCCGGCGGCTTAAGGCTCGTTTCATGGGCCTGAGGCTGCGTTTTATATCCGAAATCCTCCGGCCGCCATGTTACCAGATGAACCTGTCCTTGATGCAGCTCCGCGACATCCGTTGGACCCGTCAGGACAATTTCATCTTCCCCCTGACCATGGACGATACAGGCTTCCTCGCAGCCGAGACGTCCCAGCACCTCGGCGAGGGGTTTGAGCCACACGGGATCGTAAACTCCGACGATTTGCGCCGTCGGACGTGCCGGGTTGCAAAGGGGTCCCAAGAGGTTAAAGATGGTCCGCGTCCCCAGTTCCTTGCGAATCGGCATGGCATACTTCATGCTCGGGTGAAACGCCGGAGCGAAGAGGGAAGCCAGGCCGACTTTCTGCAGGCATTCTTCAACAAGCTTCGGATCTGATTCGAGGGGTAGTCCCAGCGCTTCCACAACGTCCGCGGAACCACATACGGATGAGACCGAGCGGTTCCCGTGCTTGGCGACGGCGAATCCGGCGCCGGCGACCACAAAGGCGGCCGTCGTGGAAACATTGAAGACGCTTTTCCCATCCCCGCCGGTCCCGCAGGTGTCGACGAGCGGCTTCCGGTGAGTTTTCATGGGGACGGCGGCTCCCAGCAGCGCTTCGGCCGCGCCGGTGATTTCATCGATGGTTTCCCCTTTGACGCGCAGCGCCGTCAACAGAGCGGCGATGTGGACGGGCGGGACCTCCCCGTGCATGATCTCGGTAAACGCCGCATGGGCCTCAGCGCGCGCCAGCGGGCGGCGGTCCATGACTTTGTGGACCAAAGACAAAATGCTCATGAGTTGTTCCTCATTTTCAGGTCCAGGAAATTGGTTAGGAGCTTTTTTCCTTCCAGCGTCAGGATCGACTCCGGATGAAATTGGACGCCTTCGAGCGCCGGGATACTCTTGTGCCTCAATCCCATGATTTCTCCCTCCTGGGTCCAGGCGCTGACTTCGAGACACTTCGGGAGAGTCGAGCGTTCAATAAGGAGAGAGTGATAGCGCGTGGCCTGGAACGCTTGCGGAAGATTGGAGAAGATGGTTTTTCCATCATGCTGGATCGGCGAGATCTTGCCATGCATCAGGCGCTCGGCGCGGACGACTTTGCCGCCATACGCGTATCCCAGGGCTTGGTGGCCCAGGCACACGCCTAGGACGGGAATCCGTCCGGCGAAGTGTTTGATGGCCTCGACAGAAATGCCGGCGGTCGTCGGGTCCCCGGGGCCGGGAGAGATGACCAAATGCGCCGGATTCCGCTGTTCAATGCCGGAGAGCGTGATGGCATCATTGCGATAAACCTGCACGTCCTGGGACATCTCCTGGAAGTACTGGACGAGATTGTAAGTGAACGAATCGTAGTTGTCGATGACCAGGATCATAGGAGTTCGCGCGCTTTCTGGACTGCCGCGAAGAGCGCCGCTGCTTTATGCAAACTTTCCTGATATTCGTGGGATGGAACCGAGTCCGCTACGATCCCTCCGCCGGATTGCATATAGGCCTTCCCTTTATGAAAAAAGAGAGTTCGGATCGTGATCGCCATATCCATGTTGCCAGTGTAGGAGAAATAGCCGACAGACCCCGCATAAGGCCCCCGGCGCACCGTTTCAAGTTCGTCGATAATCTCCATCGCGCGGATTTTCGGCGCGCCGGAGACTGTCCCAGCCGGAAAACAGGCTTGTAAAAGATCAAAAGCATTCGCATCGGGCTTGAGCCGTCCGGTCACCGAAGATACCAGATGCATCACATGCGAGAAATATTCAATGGTCATCAGTTGCGGAACTTTCACGCTGCCCGGCCCGCACACGCGCCCCAGGTCATTGCGTCCGAGATCGACCAGCATCAAGTGCTCCGCCCGCTCCTTCGGATCCTGCCGCAGTTCTTCAGTAAGGCGTTCATCTTCATCGGCGCTGTCGCCCCGACGTCTCGTCCCTGCGATCGGGCGCGTTTCCGCCAGATCGTGTTCCTTGCGCACCAGAAGCTCCGGAGAGGATCCCACGACGTCCAGCTGCGGGAAATGGAGGCAGTACATGTAAGGTGAAGGGTTCACCATCCGCAGCGCTCGGTAGACCTCAAAGGGAGGAGGAGGGGATTCGATCATCCAGCGCTGAGACAAAACGACCTGGATAATATCACCCGCCCGGATGTATTCCTTGGCGCGTATAACGGCGTCCTCGTAGGCTTTGCGCGTCATCAAAGGTCTGGGGGCTTTCGGCGGCATCAGACGTTTCGCACGCTTCGGTGTTTGGTGGCTCTCGATCCGGGTAACCTGCTGTTCGATTGAGCGAACACCCTGTGCATAAAGTGCTTTAAGGTCTTTCACATTTTGCTTATGTCTTGGGATATACACGTTGGCGATGACCTGCGCGAGCTGGGAGAAGCGATCGAAAACGACCACTTCGCCGGAAAGGTGAAAGGCGGCGGTGGGAAGTCCAAGGGTATCAGACCGTCCAGCAGGGAGGCGTTCAAAGAAACGTACCGTGTCGTAATTCCAATAGCCCACAGCCCCGCCCCAGAAACGTGGGAGGCCGGGAAGTTCGGCCGGAACAATGCCGGCAAAAATGGCTTTCAGGTCCTTGAGCGGATTTTGCGTCGTCCAACGACGTTCGGAGGCTCCTTCTTGATAGGTGATCTTATCCTCTTGGCAGACAAAGGTGGCGCGCGGCCTTCGCCCGACGAACGAGTAGCGCCCGAAGCGTTCTCCGCCCTCGACGCTTTCGAGAAGAAACGCATGGGATTCTCCCTCCTGGAGACGTTCATACACGGACACCGGTGTCACCCGGTCGACGATGATCTCACGCCGCAGCGGCACGAGATTGTGTCGTTTGGACAAGCGGATGAATTCCGACAGGCTCGGGGTGATCATGGAATTTGGATGAGTCTTCCCTTAATGTTCTTCATAGGCAAAAAGTAAATATGTTTTCCAGTATTGGAGTCCTTCCAAGTCGTAGAATCATATGATTCGTCACGATTATCGCCGAGCACGAAAACGCAATCCTCCGGCACTTTGAGCGGGCCCAGATTGTCCCCGGCCAGATTCTCTTTCGCGCGTTTATAAATAGTATAGGGTTCCTCCAATATCTTTCCGTTGAGATAAACCTTCTTGTCCCTCAACTCGACTTCATCTCCCGGCACCGCGATCACGCGCTTGATGAAACCGGTTTCCCCGTCCACGGGGCTTTTAAAGTCGACGATTTCCCCCCGTTTGGGCGCCCTGACGCGGTAAATCCACCGATTGACCCAGTAGTGCGTGCCGACATACAACGTTGGTTCCATCGATGCAGAGGCGACCGAAATGGTGTCCAGCACAAACGTGCGGACCAAAGCGGTGATTCCGACAGCGATGGCGATCAGAAAGAAAAGCCGTCGGATCACTGTTTGTTTCCGTAGACCTTTTTAGGGTCAAAGATTGGTCGGGCCGTGACCTTGAGGCGTCCGCCCGTAAGAACCTTGCGGTAAAAGCATGACCTCTGTCCCGTGTGACAGGCCGCGCCGCCGATCTGTTCTACCTTAACGAGCAGGCAATCGCCGTCGCAGTCGATGCGCAACTCCTTCACTTTTTGGATATGGCCCGAGCTCTCGCCCTTGAGCCAGAAAGACCGGCGTGACCGACTCCAGAAAACACTCTTTTTCAGGTGCAGGGTGCGTCGCACGGCTTCTCTGTTCATATAGGCGACCATGAGCACGGTGCCGTCTCGGGCGTCCTGCACGACCGCCGGGATCAAGCCCTTATCGTCAAATTTCAGCTGCTTGTAGAGGTTCATCTTTCAGCCCCTCACAGGGACTCCTTTCGATTTGAGATAACGCTTCAAATCTTTGATCCGTAGTTCCTTGCGATGGAACAGGGACGCCGCCAGCGCCGCATGCGCATGTCCTTTGGAGAATGCCTCCAGGAAATGCTCCATCGTGCCGGCTCCGCCGCTCGCGATCACAGGAATCTTGACCGCATCGCACAAGGTTCGCAGGAGCTCAAGATCGTAGCCGATCTTTGTCCCGTCCCTGTCCATGCTGGTCAAGAGAATTTCCCCGGCGCCCAGCCTTTCGACCCGTTTTGCCCAGGCCAAAGCGTCTCGACCAGTATTTTTACGTCCGCCGTATATGTAGATGTCCCAGCCATGACCAACGTCCCGGTGCTTGGCATCGATCGCGACAACGATACATTGCGACCCGAAACGCCGCGAGCCTTCCTGAATGATGCGGGGGTTCTGCACGGCGACCGTATTCAAGGACACCTTGTCCGCCCCCGCGTTTAAGAGCATGCGGATATCCTGAACGGTACGGATGCCGCCACCGACCGTCAGCGGAATAAATACACGCTCCGCCGTTTTTTCTACGACTTTGAGCAGGATCGGACGCTTCTGTGCAGAAGCCGTGATGTCTAGAAAAACGAGTTCATCGGCGCCCTCCGCGTTGTAGCGCTGCGCCAGCTCAACGGGGTCTCCCGCGTCCAAAAGATTCAAGAAGCGGGTGCCCTTCACCACGCGCCCAGCGTCGACATCCAGGCAGGGGATGATCCGTTTGGCTAACACTAACTTCCTGCCGCCTTCATGGCTTCTTCGAGCGTCATCTTGCGGTCATAGAGCGCTTTGCCGATGACGATGGATTCTAGGCCCATCGCCTCGAATTCACGCAACTGCATAATGTCGTCGAGCGAACTGATGCCGCCGGATACGGTCACCGACGCCCCCTGGGCGGCCTGTAAAAATAGTTTGATGCCGCCAACGTTCGGCCCGGTCAGTGTTCCGTCCTTGCGGGTGTCGGTGAACAGGAGGTGTTTGACGCCGAGGCTGAGCATCCGCTCGACGAGATCTCGAAAGGTCACAGTCGAGATCTCCTTCCATCCCGCCACGGCGACAAAATCTTCCGCCACATCGATGCTTACGGCCATCGTGTCCCCGTACTTCTCAAGGGCTTCGCTCACTAGCGTCGGGTTATAAACCGCTGCGGTGCCGAGAATCACGCGGCTAGCGCCCGCCTGGAACGCCGCATGAATGGCCTCCAGGGACCGGAACCCGCCGCCGATCTGGATCGGTACATCGACGACTTTCCTTATCCGTTCCAATTTGTCCAGATTCGCCGGTTTGCCCTGGAAAGCCCCGTCCAAATCAGCGATATGCAGCCGTTGGGCGCCGCGCGCGACCCAGGTCGAGGCCATCTCGATGGGGTTTTTCCAGTAGACCGTAGCCTGATCCTCCTTACCCTGATACAGGCGGACACATTGCCCATGACGTATGTCAATGGCAGGAATCACTAACACAGCGATACCTCACGAACGAAATTGCGCAAGACTCGCTGCCCCTGGTCGCCGCTTTTTTCCGGATGAAATTGACTGGCGAAAAGCCGCCCCCGGGCGATTGAAGAGCAGAACAAGCGGCCATAAGGCGTGCGCGTGGCGACGATCGCTCGATCGCGAGGAGCCGGGAAAAACGAGTGCACAAAGTAGAAATAGTCTCCCTTGGAGACGCCGCGCAGGGCGCGGGTTTTAGACGCCGGTCCGAACCGGAGCTGGTTCCATCCCATGTGGGGCACCTTGAGGCTTGATCCCCTGGGCATCTGGAAACGGACAACGGAGCCTTTGAAGAACCCAAAACCCTTTTCACGAGCGCATTCCTCGCTGCGTTCAAAGAGCAGCTGCAGACCAAGACAAATCCCGAAAAAAGGTTTGTTCTTTTGCAGGGTTTCGCAGATTGGCGCGATGAGCTTTTTTGACGCTAGCCGCTTCATCGCTTCACCGAAAGCGCCGACACCCGGCAGCACAACGCCCGCCGCTCGCCGGATGACAGACGGGCTGTTCGTAATCTGGATGCGGCCTCCGGCTTTTTCCAGCGCCTTGCCCACGCTGTGCAGGTTTCCCATTTCATAGTCCACAACGGCAATCAGCGGTTTCACCTTCATCGTGCCGCCATCCGGCAGCGCAAGGAATCCGCGTGGTTTTCCATGCCTTCGGTTTGCCCCATGACAAGCGCCGCTTCCCAACGAGCGCGCTCCAGAGAACGACCGCCAAAGCCGATGACGCTGCTGCGTTTGAAAAAGGTGGCGACAGACAAGCCGCTCGAGAACCGGGCCGCACGATGGGTCGGCAGAACATGCGACGGACCGGCGACATAGTCCCCGAGCGCGGCCGGTGTTTCCGGCCCAAGAAAAATCGCTCCCGCATGGCGGATCATGGGAAGAGATTTCTCCGCTCCTGTGAAGAGCAGTTCAAGATGTTCTGGCGCAATCCCATTGGCAATTTCAATCGCCTTGGCGAGCGAGGAAACCTGCCGCAGAGTCACCCTGCGGGAAAGGCGTTTCGACAAACGCTTCCGCGTGTCATTGATCAGTTTCCGATCGGTCGACAGGAGCAGCGCGCGAGCCTCGGGGTCATGTTCCGCCTGAGCCTGCAGGTCCAGCACGATGTAGTCCACCGGGGTCCGCTTGTCGGCGATAATTACGATTTCGCTTGGCCCGGCGAGCGAGTCAATGCCGACGTGACCAAAAACCTGCCGCTTGGCCTCGGTGACGTACTGGTTGCCTGGTCCGACAATGAAATCGACAGGTTGGACCGTTTTTGTTCCATAGGCCAGAGCAGCAATCGCGCCGGCACCGCCCATGCGGTACACGACATCGCATCCGACCAGCGCGGCCGCCGCCAGGACTTCCGGCGTCAGATTTTTGGGCGGGCTCGCCATGACGATGCGTCGGACTCCGGCCACACGCGCTGGGATGGCCGTCATCAGGACAGTTGATGGATACGGGAAACGGCCGCCGGGAATATACAGACCAACGCTGTCGACGGGCCGGATTAACTGTCCTACCCGAACAGACCCCTGCAATTTGAGCCAACTCCGGGTCAGGCGCCTCTTTTCGATCTGCGCAAAAACCTCGACATTTTTGGCGCATTCTCTCAGGCTTTTGAGGTAACTGCTCGAAACAAGTCGTTTGGCGTGCTTCAAGTCCTGTTTTGAAATGATCAGATCGGACGGCCGCAAGGACACATGGTCAAAGCGTCTGGCCATATCGCAAAGAGCCTGATCTCCGCGTTGTTGGACTTCGCGGATAAGGCGCTGCACACTGTCTGAAATCATATCCATGCCAATTTAAAATGTTATCAAAAAGACGATGTGAATATTTATTCTTTTGACCGTGAAATCGACGCCCCTAAAGCGGTCAATTTGCCTTCCAGATATTCGTAGCCGCGATCAAGATGATAGACCCGATGGACCACCGTTTTTCCCTTGGCGGCCAACCCGGCCAAGACCAAAGCCGCGCCGGCCCGAAGGTCGGAAACCATTACCTCCGCCCCAGAAAGGCCGGAAACTCCCTGGACCGTGCATGTGTTCCCTTTGATCTGGATGTCCGCACCCATGCGCTGGAGTTCCGGCACATGCATGAAACGGTTTTCAAAGACCCTTTCTGTGATCTGCGCGGTACCTGTTGAAAGGGCCATCAAGGCCATCCATTGGGCCTGCAGGTCAGTTGGGAAGCCCGGATGAACGGCCGTCTCGATCGAGACGGGGTTGATGGTTTTGGGGCCCATCACTTGCAAAGTGCCGTCCTTCTCTCCCACGACGATGCCAGCCTGGCGCATCTTAGCGATCAAGGCAGTGAGATGATCTGGACACACACGCCGCAGGATGACCTCTCCCTGGGTCATGGCGGTCGCAAGCATGTAAGTTCCCGTTTCGATACGGTCCGAAATGACCTCATGGGTGGCGCCATGCAGCCGCTCGACACCGTCAATGAGAATGCGACCGGTGCCGGCTCCGGAGACCCGGGCCCCCATGGCGTTTAAGAAATTGGCCAGATCGGCGATTTCCGGCTCCAGAGCGGCATTATGGATTTCGGTTCTGCCGGGAACGAGGCTGGCCGCCATCAGGAGGTTTTCAGTCGCGCCCACACTTGGAAAATCAAGAGGGATGACCGCCCCCTGAAGTTTATCCGCACGGACATCGACATATCCCTGCTCCAGGTGAATGGCGGCCCCCAGCGTCTTGAACCCGTCTAAATGGAGATTGATCGGCCGGCCGCCGATCGCGCAGCCGCCGGGGAGGGAGGCTTTAACTCGTCCCAACCGTGCGAGAAGCGGTCCCATGACCACAATCGAAGCGCGCATCTTGCGCACCAGCTCATAGGGAGCCTCGGCATAAAGCGTGGGGCCGGAGGTCACTTCCACCTGATCATTGTGGCGCACGATCTTTTTTCCGAGAAAAACGAGGAGCGCAATGACGGTTTCGATATCATCGAGATGCGGAACATTCTGGATCGTGCACGGATCGTCCGTCAGAAGCGTGCCGATAAGAATAGGGAGCGCAGCGTTTTTTGAACCCGAAATGGCGATCTCTCCTTTTAACCGCCGGCCTCCTTCAATGGTCAAAATATCCACTTAAATTTCCTTTCTTTTGCATTGGACGATCCGCGGGAGGCCGGCAAAGTCACGAAAGACCTGAATATCGGTCCAGTCGCGCTGCCGCTCGAGAAGCCCGGTGACCGGCGGCGCCTCGTCGGCGCCGATTTCCAAGAGGAAATAGCCTCCTGGACGTAGAACTTCCGCGGTCTGCCTAGCGCAAGGTCGAATGAAGCGGAGGCCATCCTCTCCGCCGTCAAGCGCGATGGACGGTTCCCAATGCAACTCCGGCTCCAGGCGGCGCATTTCGGAAGATCGAACATAGGGTAAATTTGCGACTACGATATCCACACAGACGCGCCGCTTGACGAGCGGCGTCAAGAGGTCTCCCTCGAGCCATTCCACCGGGGCGTGGTGGTTCTCTTCGCCGTTCGCCCGTGCCACCTGGAGCGCTTCCGGCGAGATGTCGATAGCGATGACCTTGGCCACATTCGGATGCGCGGAAAGGCTGAGGGCAATCGCGCCCGAACCGGTGCCAACGTCGACCGCCACAGCCGGTCGGTGCATCCGTTCGAGCATCCGGAACGCCTGTTCGACCAGAAGCTCCGTCTCGGGGCGCGGGATCAGAACAGCCGGCGAGATTTTAAGTCGAAGATTGCGGAAAGACTGTTCTCCGGAGACATAGGCCAGAGGTTTTCGTCTTTGCCGCTGGTTCAACCAGGCTTGAACGGCGCGGATCTTCTCCGTTGAAAGACATTTCTGGCGATGCAGAATCAAATGCGTGCGAGGGACCTGAAGGCAGGCAGCGAGGAGAAATTCAGATTCCAGGCGGGCATTTTCAATCCCCACACCGTCCAAACATCGCGTGGCATCTTGAATGGCCTCTTCGATCGTTTTCATGGTTCTACCGAGCTTTGCGACGCCAATTCCACCAGAATTCGTTCTTGCTCACGCTTCTGGAGCTCCTGCACGAGAGGGTCGAGATTTCCCTCCATCACAGCGGGCAGGTTGTGGACATTAAAATTAATCCGGTGATCGGTAATGCGGTCCTGTGGGAAGTTGTAGGTGCGGATCTTCTCGCTGCGATCGCCGGTGCCGACCTGGTTGCGGCGATTCCGGGAGATTTCCTGCGCCTGCTTCTCCTGGACCTGCTCGAGGATTTTGGAACGTAGGATCTTCATTGCTTTCATGCGATTTTTTCCCTGGCTGCGTTCATCCTGGCAAGCGACGACAATGCCTGTCGGCAGGTGCGTGATGCGAATGGCGCTTTCCGTTTTATTGACGTGCTGCCCTCCAGCGCCTGAAGCCC
>Ga0326728_10012207_pt1 | contig 19185 bp, 11 predicted proteins | sample MB3enrmetagenome_FD_207602 | JGI IMG/M metagenome (GOLD analysis project Ga0326728, IMG submission 207602) | Lab enriched peat soil microbial communities from McLean, Ithaca, NY, United States - MB31MN | ecosystem: Environmental > Terrestrial > Soil > Wetlands > Peat | place: USA: New York... | reverse complement strand
TAACGTTGTCATTCCGAGCGAAGCGAGGAATCTCGCTCCGAGTCCTTCTTCGACAGATCAGAGCGAGATTCCTCGCTTCGCTCGGAATGACAGGCCAGAAACGGATCCTTGGCATGGATGAACTCATCGAGCGCTACGTCGACTACCTCCAGTACGAGCGGAATGCCTCCCCGCATACGGTCCGTAACTACCGCAGCGACCTCCTACAGTTCCGGGATTACCTGGCGGAGGGCCGAGCCACCGCCGCTGTTGAAGTCAGATCGGTCGACGCTTTGCGCATCCGCGGCTTCCTCAGCATTCTTTTTGAAAGACAAGAAAAGAAGTCGTCCATCGCCCGCAAACTCTCGGCGGTAAGGGCATTCTTTAAGTTCTTGAAGCGCGAGGGAGTGCTCGCCGAGAATCCTTCCACGATTGTCTCGACTCCCAAGCAGGACAAAACCCTTCCCAGGATAATGACTGAGGAAGAAATGAACGCTTTCCTCGACGCTGTGGCCGAAGCCACCAAGACCGGAGAGCCCGCCATGCGGCGCGACCGCGCGCTGCTGGAAATGCTCTATGCCTCGGGCCTGCGCGTGAGCGAATTGGTGGGCCTGGATCTCCGCAGCGTGAACTTCGGAGACTGCATGGTGCTCGTCCGCGGCAAGGGACGAAAGGAGAGGATCGTCCCCTTCGGCTCCAAGGCTAAGCAGGCCATCGAGGACTACCTTCCGGTCCGGCAACGAATCCTCCAGGAAAGGAAGAAGTCCGGCCAGCAGGCCCTGTTTTTGAATGTGTGGGGGGAGCGGCTCACGACACGCTCCGTGGACCGGCTGGTGAAAATATATGTCCGGCACTACGGGCCGGCGGTAAAGGTCAGCCCACATTCGCTCCGCCATGCATTTGCCTCTCACCTCCTCACGGAGGGAGCAGACCTGAGGGCAATCCAGGAAATGCTGGGGCACACCAGCCTGGCAACGACGCAGAAGTACACGCAGGTCTCGATCAAACAGTTAATCGAGGTCTACGACAAAACCCACCCCAAGGCGTGAGGCTAGAACAGCAGGTGTCAGGTGCCAGGTGTCAGGTGGCAGGAGCCAGGTGTCAGGTGGCAGGTGTCAGGCGCCAGGTGTCAGGTGACAGGTACTACAAGACTTGCTTCGGCTTCGCGGCCCAGTTGTTCGATAAGGCTTAAGGCTTCTTTGACGTCTTCCTTGCGAGTGCGGTGGTTCAGGACGCAAAGGCGAAGCACAGTCTGCGACCTAAGGCGTGTGGAAGAGAGCATTAGCCTGCGACTGGCGGTGATTTTGGCCACGAGCTTCTCGTTCAAACGGTTGAGGTATGCCTGGGTGTCGGTAGCAGGGAGCCGCTCGGGCACATAGCGAAAAGTGAAGATGCTGAGCTCGGGCCGAGTCACCAGCTCAATTCTTGGCGATCGCTCGAACAAGTGAGCCGCATATTCCGCCAAGTCGAGGCAATGGTCGATGGTCTGGCGGAAGCGGCGTGCGCCGTAGGTCTTGAGCGCCATCCATACCTTCAGGGCTCGGAAGCTTCGTGTCAACTGCAGACCGTAATCGCAGAAATTCACCTCACGTTCTGGGCGTGCCACGTCGGCCATGTATTCCGGCATGAGATGAAAGGTTTCGCGCATCAAGCCGCCGTTGCGCACCAGCACGCAACCTGCTTCGAAGGGGCAGTAGAGCCATTTGTGCGGATCGAGCGCCACCGAGTCGGCTTGCTCGATTCCGCTCAGGCTCCGCCGCCCGCGCTCCGTGAGTGCCGCGAACCCTCCGTAAGCGGCGTCGGCGTGAAACCAAAGCGAGTAGGCGCGGGCTATCTCGGCGATCGAGGCAAGCGGATCGACGGCCCCCGTGTTGGTGGCGCCGGCGTTGGCCAAGACAGCGAAGGGCCTGAGGCCGGCCTCGAGGTCGCGTTGGATCTGGCGCTCGAGCTCGGCCGTATCCATACGGAAGTTCGCGTCGGTCGGAATGCGTCGCATCTGTGTTGCGCAGATGCCTAGGACGCGCAGCCCACGGTCGATCGAGGCGTGCGTCTGATCCGAGAGATACACGCGGGCGTCGCGGGTTTCATCATTCAACACCGCGCGCCGTGCGACGGCGAGCGCGGTGAGAGAGGCCACCGAGCCGCCGCTCACCAGCAGGCCGGCGGCCGTATCCGGTAGTCCCAGCATACCCTTGAACCAATCCATGACCACCAGCTCGACCTGGCTCGGCCCGGACGACTCAACCCAAGTGCCCGCGAAGACGTTCGAGCCCGCCACCAGCGCGTCCGCCAGAATGCTGACGAAATTTGGCGCGCTCGGGATAAAAGCGAAAAAGCGCGGATGGTCGAGACTGAAAGCGTTCGGCGCCACCTTCTGCGTGTACTCCGCGAAGACCGCTTCGAAGGGGCGGCCCTCCTCGGGCAGCGGCTCGCGCAACAGGGCTTCCGTCTGTTCGCGATCGAGCTCGCACCCGAGAGGGCTAGCGCGAAGACTCTGCAGACGCTCGACGATCCAGTCCACAACCTGGTAGCCGGCCCGTCGCATCATTTCAGGCTCCAGGTCGAGCGAGGTATCGTCGATTCGCGCCTCGAGCTGGTCAAGCGTAAGGTTGCTGTCCATAAGCTACCTTCCTCGAGAGGCCTGCACCGTTTGCGGCGACGTCCCACTCACATCCGATACCGTGCGCCGCGTCGAGGGCCGCATATAGGCCTCATTCGTTACCAATCTTCATCCACCTTGAGCTCCATAGACCCGCCTGGTCCGGCCCCACCGCGGGTCACGCGCCAGATCCAGCACGGGCGTGAACGCCTGATTATCACCAGCGGAAGCCATTTCGTCGGCAGCGACCGTGAACACCTCCCGCACTTTCGGATTGCTTCAGCGTTGGATGGTGACCGCCGTGCCGTTGTAAGAAACCGTTTTATCGACTGCCCCGGACGGGCTCACGCCAACGCCGTGACCCGGCCCCACCCAGACAATATTGAACGAGCGGCGCTCGAGCATGCCTGGGAGGCTGCCCTGGCGCGCGCCGATTGTGAGCGCGTGCTGGGCGTCATCCTATTGAATGGGAGTCGTCGCATTGGACTCCTGACCTCACGGAACGGCGGATGCCGGAGCCGTGTTCGATCCTGGACTCCTCTTCAGGCTGGCGCAGCAGGGGGTTGCCATGGAACCCCTATCATACGCCAGGTTCGTCCAACCCGGACAGGCTACCAGAACAAATAATCGAACCTCGGCCAAGGGGCATCCCATAGACAGCTTTTGGGCTTAAACTAATGGGTGCTATGTTACGAGCTCGAAGCCAGCCTGAAGGGTCTTTGCGTTCTCAGGTCCACCGCAAGCGGACCGCTTGGCGCGGAGCGGCCCCGTTCTTTTCCTCATTGCGTTCTCCGATGGTGCGACTCGGCTTACTCGGGGCGCTGTCCATCCTGAGCTTCGCCCTCGTTGCCTTTGGGCAGGGGCCCGATCCGCAGCAGTTGCTTCAGCAGGCCGATGAGGCCCAACAGCGCGGCGACACGCAACTGGCGGTGCGCAGATACCAGGAACTCATCCGGCTTCATCCGGACATGATCGCGGCGCGCGCCAACCTGGGCATCGCCCTCGTCGCGCTGGGTCGTTTCGACGAAGCCATCGCCCAGTATCGTGCCGCCCTCTCGCAAGCCCCCAACGACCCGGTCCTCCAGCTCGACTTGGCGCTGGCCTGGTACAAACAGGCTGAGTTCGGGAAGGCTGCCTCCGAACTGGAGACTCTACGCCGGGGGCAACCCGATCATAAGCAATCGCTCTATCTTCTGGCCGACTGCTATCTGCGGCTGGGGAGAAACGGCGATGCTGTGGAGCTCCTCGAGCCCGCTTACGAAGCCAACCCGGACGACCGCGCCGTGGACTATGCGCTGGGGACGGCGCTCATTCGCGACGGGCAGGCGCAGAAGGGAGAGCGTGTCATCGACCGCATTTTGAAAGATGGAAACACCGCCGAGGCGAACCTCCTGATGGGGGCGGCGGAACTCGCGGCAGGTGACAGCAAGAGTGCGGCAACCGCCATCCACCAGGCTCTCGATCGAGACCCCAAACTGGCGGGGGGCTGGTCGCTCTACGGGCGGGCGCTAATGAAGGCCGGCGACAATGAAGGCGCGAAAGCGGCCTTCGCGCGCGCGATCCAAGCGGACCCCAACGACTTCGAGGCTAATTTTCATTTCGGACGTTTGCTCCGTCTCAGCGGCCAAAACGCCGAAGCAACTCCTTATCTCCAGCGCGCATTGCGGCTTCGACCCGATTCTCTCAGCGCGCGCTTTCAGGTCGGCGCGCTGAACCTCACGCTGGGGAATCTGGACGAGGCCCAAAAGGACCTCGAACGCGTGGCGCGCGAATCTCCCGACTTTCAAGAAGTTCACGTGCAGCTTGCCGCGCTCTACTACCGGCTGAATCGCAAGCAGGACGGAGAGCGCGAGCGCTTGATCGTGCTGCGCCTCAACCAAAAGGCTCGCCAGCAGGGTCCCCAGCCCGAACCATGAGCTTTACCGGGGCTCCTTGACTCGCAGAATCTGATCCGCTTGCACACTCTTGAGCACCTGCGTGGTTCCCGACGGCCATCGGATCTCGATCTCGTCCACCATCTTCGCCGGACCGAGCCCGAAGTGAACCGGGCCGGCGCTGGAGGAGGCGTAGCCGGAAGCGGTGGTCATGTGATTGAACTGAGCGTGCCCCGCGGCCGAAATTCGGATTCGCGCCCCGATGGCATCACGGTTGCTCTTCGTGCCTTCCAGCTTGAGTTCCAGCCAATGATTGCCGTCCGGGCTGTCATTCATCCAGATCTCCGCCGGCGCGCTGAGCGCCGTCACCACGATGTCGAGCTTGCCGTCGTGATTGAAGTCCCCGATCGCCGCGCCGCGGTGGCGGCGTGGCGGTTGCGAGGCAAAGCCCGCCTCCTCCGTTAACGCCGACCATTTGCCATCCCCGGTATTGCGGAAAACCGTGTTGGGCTGGTCGATATGGGCACGATCGGCCATGGCCGGCGATTGCACATCGCCTCGGCTGACGAAAAGGTCCTTCCAGCCGTCGTTGTCGAAGTCGGCGATGTTCGGGCTGTACCCGGACATGGCATTGCAGAGCCAAGTCATGCCGCTTTCCGCCGTGATTTCCTCAAACCTTCCCTTGCCGGTGTTCAGGTAAAGCGGAAAGGTCTCATTGGCCAGGGCCACGATGGCGATGTCGGGCCAGCCATCGTTGTTGATGTCGCGAAAATCGGCGCCCATGTTGGAAATCAGGTTACCGTGTTCGGGCAGGGCCACACCCGCCTCGAATGCCACCTCTTCAAACCGGACGTTTCCTTTGTTGTGAAACAGGAAGTTGAAGAGCTTGTCGTTGGTAACAAAGATGTCGGGGAGGCCATCGCCATCGTAATCGGCGACGCTTACGCTCATCGCTTTGCCCAAATGGGATCGTATCCCCGCTTCAGCGGAGACGTCCACGAACGTGCCGTCTCCCTTGTTGAGGAACAACTGGTTGGGAAGCTCCTTGTAAAACTTGGGGTGGCAATATTCCGGCTTGCCGTTGTAACGGCAGTCCGGCTCCTTGGCGACGTCCCAGCTCAGGTAGTTTGCAACGAAGAGGTCGAGCAACCCATCGTTGTTCACATCCACCCACGCCCCCGTGATTGACCACAGAGGTCCGTATTCCTTGTCGGGATGCGCCAAGCCGGCCTTCTCCGTGACGTCGGTGAAAGTTCCGTCGCCGTTGTTGTGGTACAGGGTGTTGCGATGGACACCGCCCACGAAGATGTCCTCGTAGCCGTCGTTATCGTAGTCCCCGATGGCCACTCCGGTATCGTACCCGGTTCCGGCAAGCCCGGCCTTTTCCGTGACGTCGGTGAAGGTTCCATCCCCGTTGTTGTGAAAGAGCCGGTTGCGGTATCGGGGCGAAGATTTCCGCAGGACGGTGATATCGGCGCCGTTGGTGAAGAAGATGTCCAGGTTTCCGTCGTTGTCGTAGTCGAAGACCGCGACCCCGCCCGCCATGGTCTCCGGGGCGTGCCTTTCCGGGGTCTCGCAACTGTCCAGGGAGAAGTCGATGGGCTGAAAAACGAAGTGAATCGGGGCGCGGTTCGGCTGCGCGTTGGCGGGGAACTTGCGCAGGAGCGCGGCCGCGCCCGACGCACCCAGCAAGCCGTAAAGCAGCGCCTGGCGCCGGCTCAGCAGCAGGCTACATTTGGAGTTCTCTCCAGCAGCGGTCAAGGCTGGGACCTCGGCTGGGTGAGTTTCTCGATGGCGTCTTTTTCCTTCTCGGCATCCTCCCTCCGGCCCGTGGCGGTATAGGCCCTGAGGAGAGCCCAACGAATCTTGTAAATCTCCGGCGCCAGGTTCCGTGCCGCCTCCAATTCGCGAATCCCGGCGGGAAGGTCCCCCTTGGCGACGAGGGCTTCTCCCTCGGCCAGGTGCGCCGAGGCATCTTGGGGGTCGAGCTTGATGGCCTCGGCAGCGAGCGCCAAGGCCTGGTCCACTTGCCCCTCCTTCACATACTCTTCCGCCAATCGGACTCGCGCCAACATGTGAAACGGCGAGATCTCAAGCTCGCGCTGCATCTCTCGAATCCCCTCTTCGGGGCGCACTTTCAGCAGGAACGTTCCGAAGAGAAAGTGGACGCCGGGTTCTTGGGGAAAGGCGACGGTCATCTGGCGGAAGAGCTTCTCGGCCTCGTCCTGGTGCTGATCGTTGACCGCGAGAGCGGCCTCGCCGGCCAGGCGGATCATTTCGCGGCGGTCCGAGGGTATTTCTTCGGGAAGGAGCGGCATCCGCAGCACTGCCAGGCCGACCGGCTCCACCAGGTAGGACTCCGCCTGGCCCGAGCGCGCCATTTCGAAAAGCAGACTCTGGCTCTGGTCGTACATCTCGAATCGCGTCAGCAACACCGCCGCGTAGTAGAAAACGGACTGCGCCATCCCCTTGCTGCCGCCCATGCCGAGGGTCATGGCTTGTCGAAAGTGGTCCAGGGCACGCGCATACTCACGGGTCCGAAACTCGCTCAGGCCCAGGAGCGCCCAGCCCGTACCCGCCTTGGGTTGGTCGGCCACGAAGCGGCGCAGGTCGTCGCGCGCCTCAGGGTATTTCTCCTTCTCGTAGAGAAGGCCGCACAAGTTCCACAGCCCCTCGTCCCACTCGGGCTTGGTTTTCAGCGCCTGCTGGTACAACCGAATCGCCTCGTCATCGCGGTTTGCCTGGCGCGCCCGCTCCGCCGCCCGCGAAAGTTGTTCGAAACTGGCGGTTTGAGGCGGGGTTGTTCCAGCTTGCAGGGGCGCAGGCAGCGGCCAAGACGGCGAACACACCGCCCAGGCCAGGAGCAACAATGTGAAGCGCGGTCTCAATGCGGCTGCCCCGGCACCTCCTCCTGAAGCGTTTCTCTTTCCGCCGGCGAAATCAGGACCTCAGGCTTCTTCTTAAGAGAAGCAAACACCGCGAATTCACGGTCGGCATCCTTTTTCCGCCCCAACTTACGGTATGCCGTTGCCAGTTCGAATCGAATCGGGGCGCTGTCCGGCGCTTTGCGGACGGCAATTTCCAGCTCCCGTACGCTCTCCTGCAAATGCCCCGTCGCGAGCAGGGCTCCGCCTAGGACATAGTGCGCCGAAGGATCCTCCGGGGCGATTTCGACGGCGCGCTTGGCCCAAGACATCGCCTCATCAAACTGGTGATCAGTGAGACAAGCGCGCGCGAGGTCGACCATGGCGGGAGCGTGCCGGGGAGATATGCGCAGTTCCTCCTGGTATTGCTGCTTCGCCGCATCGCTCATCTTGCGGATGTCAAACAGTGTGCCCCAGAAGTAATGGACGTTCGGTTCCTCGCTGTAGTGGAGCAACAGCTTGCGCACGTAATCATCGGCGCGGTCGAACCCATGCTGCCAGGAGGCGTAAAACGCCGCCTGCCCCGCCAGCCAGACCATCTCCCGCCGCTCCGGCGGATACTCCTCGGGCAGGCTCGCCATGCGGAGAGAGGCCAAACCCATGGCCTCAGCCAGCGCCGGACTGTAGCCGCGCTTTTGCGCCTTAGCCCCCAGCAGGTAGAGGGCGTGCACGAAGCGGCCTTCGCGGGTCAGCAGCAACGCCCAGTGAAAGCCCGCTACGTCGAGCAGCGCGTCGGTACCCGGCGAGCCATGAAGCTCCCATTTCTGGAAGTGCTGGAGAGAGAGTGCGTAGTTGTGCGTCTCGTACTCCGAGAGAGCCAGAAACGCATAAGCCGGCCCGGGTTCAGGCGCCATAGCCACAAAGCGTGTCAGTGCCGCTTGCGCCTCGGGAAATCGATCTTGGTCGTAATACAGGCTTCCCAGCCACCACCAACCGTCTTGCCAGGAGGGGCGCAGACCCACACCCTGGCGGTAGAGCCGGATCGCATCCTGCATCTGATCCGCCGTGCGCGCCGCGTCGGCGTCGCGGGCAATCTCATCGAAGCCCTTTTGCGCGGCGGGACACAAACTGGGGAGGGCGGCGGCGAGCACGAAAACGACGACGAAAAACCGGGCGCGCATGGCCAGTATCATACATGACGCAGCCCCTTGCGAGCCACTGCTTTGCCGGGCTGGCAAACTTTTCCTCAGTCTCTTTACGACGGTGGGTTCAGTCTTCACAGCCCCCACGCGAGTTCGTAGGGACGCAATCGATTGCGGCTAGGGTTGCGGTTTTGCGCCGTCGCGTTCGTAGCGCTCGAGGGCGTCCCGCAGGTCCTTCTCCAGTTGCTCGTCGTGCTCCTGGATGGCCAGATCGAGCGCCTGATGTGCGGATTGTATGGCCTCGGCGGAATGGCCAGTCTTGTCATAGGCGTCAGCCAGCGCGGCGAGGCACCGCCTATCTTTGCCGTCGCTAAGCTCCACGCACTTCTGAAAAGCCCCCACGGCCCCAGCGAAGTCCCCGCGTAATCCCAAGACAAAACCAAGATTGAAGCGATCCTCCACGGAAGCGGGGGAGAGGGCAATTGCTTTTTGCAGTTCGGCGACAGCCTCCTCCATTCGTCCCATCTTTGCCAGCGCCGTCCCGAGGTAATTGTGGCCATCGGCGAAGTCGGGAGCCATGTCGACCGCTTTCCGCATGTGCTCGTATCCCTCCTGAGTTTGCCCGTTTTCGAAAAGCGCCGCCCCCAGGTTCGCCTCCACCCCTGCATTGGAAGGATCGAGGGCCAGCGATTTCCGAAAGTTGACCACTGCCCCGTCCAGATCGCCGGTTTGCGACAGCGATGCCGCGAGGTGGGCAAACCATCCCGCCTGGTGAGGGTCGAGATCGCAGGCCTTGCGGTACTCATCCACAGCTTCGCGCTCTTGGTCGCTTCCAGTCAGCGCCACAGCGAGGTCGAAATGCGCCTTGGCATCGTCCGGATCCAGTTGCACGACCTTGCGCCACTCCTGAACGGCTTCGGCCATTTGCCCCTTCTCTATTAACTCGAAGGCCCGATTAGCCACCCGGTAAACTTCCATCGCCTGCGGGTCGATCTTTTCCAGGCCATCCGGCGGCACATTCACAAACTCGGGGATATTCACCGCGCGATTGGCGGCGGTCGTGTTGTCCACGAGAATCGCAGGCGTGTCGTTGCCGTCGGCGTCGATGTGAGTCAGCATCAACTGCGTGTAGAGCGAGCGCGACTTCGACGAAAAAGCAAGCCACCGCCCGTTCGGCGAAAACGAGTGCCACGAGTTCATCAGCGAGGTGTTGCAATTCATCAGCCGGGCTCTGCCGCCCGCGAAAGGCACGATGTACAACTTGCTGTCCGGGCGCATCAGCAACCCGTTACGGTTCTGCACGAACACGATCCAGCGGCCGTCTGGGGACACCTTGGGGAAGTTGTTGCTCATGCCGTTCCCGGAAGCGCCGGCGACCGGCTCCGCTTTGCCGCCTCTGCCCTCGTCAAAAGGGATCCGGTAGAGGTCGTATTGGATCTGCGTTTCATTCGGGTCATTGGCATGCAGGGGCTTCTCAGCCCCGGGCGGATAGGGATCGCGGGCCCCTGCCCTGCTGAAGATCAGGTACCTTCCATCCGGCGACCAAAATGCGCTGGTCTGCACATACTGCGGGTCGTCCGCGCCGGGCAGAGGCCTTAGCCTCCCTTCCTTCCGGTCGTACCAGGCCAGGATGCCCCGAGTCGGATAAAAAACCTGGGTGAAGCTCAGATCATTATAGTTCGTGCTGAATAGGCGATCCGAGAGCCCTGGCGCGAACCCGGGGTTTTCGGTTTGATGGATGTTACCCGCGGCGGGAGGCCCGATCGAAGTCACAACGTAGCGGCCGTCCGGCGAGACCTGCGACATGAATCCGAACCGCTTCACGGTGGGCTCGGAGCTCCTGGCCCCCAGGTTCTCCTGAAAGGAACTCCAGCGGATGACATCCTGATTGCGGATGGCCATATCCTTGGCCACCGAAACGAGGGCATACAACCCCTTGTCATTCCTGGGTCCATCGACATCCAACCCCAGCGTCTTGCCGTCACGCGAAAACGAATGGCAGTTGGCGCAAGTGTAGAGATTCTCCATGACCACTCGGCTCTGGGGCTCCCCAATGTTTCGCAACCGCCATTTGATGAGGGGAATGGCGGATGTCGGCAGGGGTTGGATCAAGCCTTTCTCAGTATTGGGTACCGTCATCAGTGGGACGTCGCGGTAGAAAACTGGGGCGCCGACCGGATCCCGCGACGTGGAAATTGTCACCCTGCCGCCCGACACCGGCAGTTTTGAACTGTCGTCTGCATACCCGGTGATGGCGATAGTCGCCGGCGATTTCACGGACTCCCGTTTGATCTTCGCCCAAGTGTCCGCATCCGGCCTCCACGTCCTCGTGGACGCCTGCTCCGGAGTCAGTTGCGGGATCTCACCGGCTTGTGGATCGACCTCGCCCATTTGCAGGTGGTCGCCGGGCGCCTCCACCCGGATTCTACCGGAGTGGTTCGCAAAGGAAACCTCAACCACCCAGCGTTTGGCGGTCTCGCTGGCATCGCGCCAGAGAAAAGTGGGAGGGGTGATCTCAGGAGGAAAAACAGAGCCGTCGAGCGGGTAGTCGACAGTGATCTTCGCCGGTGGGCTCGCGGGCGGCGCATGGCGCCTGTCGGCAGGTCGTGACAGTCCCGCCCCGCCCACCAGGAAAAGGGAGCCTGCGCCGACAATCCCTACAAACAGGATATTGGCGGAAAGTAATCTCATGCCCCTCCAGGGCGGCTCCCACATAGAGTATTGGCCGCACGGCTAAGAGAGTGCGGTCCAACAAATAGTACCATGACATCCACCGGGGTTTCCATTTCGCCTTCCCGGATTTCGGGATGATGCATCCAAGCGCCTCCAGGAGCCGACCGATGGCCGTCCCCGCTTTTGCACCCGCATAAATATTGATGACGGCGACGATGCCAAGATTCAAACATAGAGTTCAAATCGGAAATCCGGGTGGACATCTCTTCAGTCTAAAGGTAATTCCGTTTCTTTGAGGCGCCAGCCCGGTCCAACAAAAATGGGGTGGCCCTTCCGGGCCACCCCATGGTGAAAGCTAGAGTCTAAGTCCGATGCAAGCCGGAACTAGAAGCTGTACTTTACTCCCATTTCCATGATCCGGTGCCCGAACTTATAGTCGGCGAAACCGAAGTTCGGATTTGCGAGCTGCCCCGCCGAGTTGAAGTGGAGATAGAGGTTGCTGTCATTCGGGGCGAAGGACGTGAGGTCATGGTTCATGAAGTTGAAGCCCGCGAATCGGAACTGGAGGTTCTGGTGTTCGGTGATCCTGAAGTTCTTCATCAGGGACAGGTCACTGTTCCAGAACATCGGCCCCGGAATGTAAGGCATCCCACCCGTCCCCAGCCCGTTGGTGGGCGCAGGGGCGAAGCAAGCGGGATTGACATACTGGTTGGCTTTCATGCCCGAAACCCTCGTCCTCGGGTTGCAAGTTATCAGCGGCTGCAGGGTCACGTCCGGGGTCCCGATGGTGTGAACGTTATCGTAGTAGATTGTGCTTCCGTTCGGGGCCGTCCCGTTGTCCCTGCTGTAGTTCATGTTCAAATTCACAGTGCTATAGTTCTCCGTCTCGTTCGCTCCACTCTCGAAAGTGGAGATGCCGGAAATCTGCCAGCCGTTCACCGCCCCCCTGACGAACGCATTGGCGCCTTTCGTCTTTGGCAGGTTGAAGACGTAGGCGAGGTTCAGCACGTGCTCCCGGTTGTTCGGCAGGACCCCGTAGTAATAGTCCACGCCGTAGCCGGGAAGAGCGCCGGTTAGTCCGCCATTGTTGCCCGCAACGCCGTCACCCAGAGCTTTAGACCATGTATAGTTCGCCTGCAAGGTCAGGAAGCCGACATTGCGAAGCAAGCTTACCTGCAAAGAGTCGAAGGCCGCCTTGCCCGCGGTCAAGCTCTCCGCCATCGCGCCGAAATTCTGGTATGGGCGGTAGCTGTTCTGGCAGGCGGTGGCCGTGATGTTGCAGGTGACCGAGGGCTGGAGCAGGGTGCCCAGCGGGATAGTGTTGATGTTCGGATTCCCCTGCTCGAAGTACGTGCGATTGCCGACGTAGGACAACTCGAGCAGCAATTTGCCCGGCAGCCTTTGGTCGATGGAAAAGACCCAACTGTCCACCAGCGGCTGCTCATGGTCGGTCGGATCAACCACGGCGGCCGTGGAGCCCGCCGAAAGTTGCCCAAGGCCAAGGTTAGTAGGCGGGGCCGTGGCGTGGGTGTCGATCGCCTCCCATGTGGGGCAGTTGGCATCGTTTTGGCCGCATCCCCAACTCACGGCGCCATAGGCAGTGTCCAGCGGCGCGGTGTAATCGTTGCTCTGCACCGAGTCGTAGGCGCGGTACTTGCCCCAGCCGCCCCGGATCACCGTTTTGCCTGTCCCGAACACGTCGAAAGCACCGCCCAAGCGGGGCGAGAAGAAGAGGGCTTGGCTGGTGGTGCCGGAAAGGGGAATCGACTTGTCAATCTTGTTCCACAGTACGCCGGTATTGGTTTCATTCAGAGCAAACTGGGTGGGATTACTCTGGTACAAGCTGGGAATAAAGACGGCCAGACCAACGCCACCTGTGTCGTACGGTTTGGCGTAATGCTCGAACCTCAAACCGTACTGAACAGTGAGCCGCCGGCTCACCTTCCAGTCGTCCTGGGCGTAGAAGTCAACAATGTTCTGGGCAGGCTCGGTGGGAGGTGGCAGGGCTTGCTCATAGTAACCGGCTTGGCCAATGCCCATCAGCATGTCGGCGTAGTTGTTGCCCGTGGGCGTACTCCAACTGGCGTACGTGAACACCCCCATGTACTGCCCCCAGTTGTCCTGCCGGTTGTAGACGTGCTCGAAATAGAAGCCGTACTTGGTGGTGTGCGTCCCGATCACCTTGGTCAGGTTCTCCGCCACGCTGGGGATGCCCTTGTAACAGATCATAATGGGGTGAAAATCTGCGCCCAGGTTTGACCCGCCGAGATTCGGGACAGTGTTGCCCCAACTCGTAAAGTCCGGCGCCGTTGGATTGCCGTAGATCCCATGCAAGTCGAAGCCGGGGATGTCCGCGCGCAGCAGCTTGGTGGGATCTCCCGGCGCGTTGGGGAAGTTGATTTTAGTGTAGCCATACCTGGTTTCGCTGGTCATGGTCGGCGAAAAGATGCGCACCAAGCTGACCGCGACGAAATCGGAGCCATTGGCTCCAACAACGTCGGTCGCATCCGGAACCGCCCAGTCCGTACCCGTCCCTGCCCACAGACCCAGCGGTTGATTCTGGACCTCGCGTTGCCGGCTCCAAGTGACATAGGCACGGGTGTTGGTGGTGATGTTCCAATCGCCTCGGGCGACGTTCTGCCACGAGTTCTGCGGCACCGAGAACGATTGGATATAGTTAAAGCCATCGTGGGACGCCGGATCGTTGTTGGTGGGCTGAGGGAGGAACACCTTCATCAAGGCCTGCGCATGCGGGTCAATGCAGGCTGACGAAAGCACGCCGCCGGTAATCGTGCAGCCGGCCGCGACCCTCTGATCAAACCCGGTCCAGGACTTGGGGGCGGGCGCGGTGGGAACGACCCCAAAGGTTGGCCGTCCGATCGTGCTGCCATAGGCGGACACCGCACTGAAGTCGCCGCCCAACATGGCCGAGCTCGGTACGAAGTCGCGGTCCACGCCGCCATCGAGCAGCTGATGGTAGTTCTCGTAGGCCTCGAAGAAGAAGACCTTCTGCCGGCTCTTGTTGAAACCCGTTCCTGGAATAATCAGCGGACCGCCAATGTTGCCGCCCGGATAGTAGTAGGAGCTCGGGGGCTTGGCCGCCCCAACCATATTGTTAAACGAGTCGTTGGCATTCATCGCCGAGTTGCGGGCATACATGTAGGCTGAACCATGGAAGCTGTTGCCGCCGCCCTTGGTAACCGTGTTGACCACCACCGGGCCCTTGGCGTTCTCGGCCGAAAAGTTCGCATTCAGGACCGATACTTCCGAAATCATGTCCGGATTCGGGTTGACCGGAGTCGCAGCACCCGAAGCACCGGGATCAAAGACGTGCTGTCCGTCCTGGGTGATGTCGACCGCTTGGCCGTTGACCGTGACCGAACTGAGGCCGCCGGTGTTCCCGCCAATGGAGCTGCCGTTAATGCCGATGGTTTCACCGACGTAGGCCGCCCTGTTGACGCCCCCGTTGGACTGCATAATCGCACCGGGCAAAATCTTGATGAATTCCGTGGCATTGCGGCTGATCAGCGACAGGTCCTGAAGGTCACTGGCGGAGATCACGGAGGTCTTGTCGCCGTTGTCCACCGTCGCCACTCCCGAAACCTTCTCCGTCACCTCGACCTTGGTGGTCGTCGACGCCACTTTGAGGGTTATGTTCATCGTCCGGCTGTCACCGCCGTGCAAGACGTTGCCCGTGCTGATCCATTTCTCGAAGCCCATCAAAGAAGCGGAAACCTCGTAGGTGCCCGTCGGCACCTCCGTCACGGAGAAATAGCCGTCTTGGTTCGTTTTGACGATTCGAGTTGTTCCGGAGCTCGAGTTCTTGATCGTGACCTCTACTCCGGGTATTACCGCGCCGCTGGGGTCCGCAACCGTTCCCGAAAGGCTCGCGAAGAACGTTTGCGCCAGCGCTGGCCGGGCGGCGAGTAGAAAGCAAATCGCCGTCAAGCCCAGTACCGCGGCCAATCCGAGCGGCCAAAAAAGGCGGGCCGCCCTGTGCGGTATCTTATGCATCATTGCACACGACCTCCTTATACTGATTTGCGACCGAGGACCAGACGCAGAATAAATTCAAAAGTAAGATCCGGCAGGAACGTCGAACTGACTGTCGTACTCTCACTAATCGTTCGCCAAAGAACTACACTTAGACCACTTTAAAACGCATTAGGGGTACATCCATAGCGCCATCCATTGCAAGTTTATTTATGTTAGTAAACGGTTACAGAAGGCTATCACTTCTCCTTTCAACGTAATACGCGTCAGGTATATCGGTAGATGTAGCGGAGATCTCGCGCGTTACTTCTGTGGTATACTGCGCCGTGCGGTATTTTACGCGACCGGTGCGGCATTTTGCGCGACTGGCTCGGTCAACCTGTCCATCAGGCGGTTGCCGTGGACGCTGCGGGCTTTGGGAGTCGCGGTCCTTATGCACTTGGCTGCGCGGGTCTTGGTCGAAGGTTGGTTACCCATGACTCTCCTAGCAGGAGCCCAGCAAGAGCGCGCTGAACTGAAGTTGGTTCTTTCCTCCACGACATTTTCAAAGTCACCCAATCTGGGTCGGCTACTCCAATTCCTCTGCTCGAACTACTTCGAAGACAAATTGGAGGAACTCAAGGAGTACAACATTGGTGTTGAGGCCCTCGGTCGCCCTCCGGACTTCGACCCAGCCACCAACTCTATCGTTCGCGTCGAGTTGCACCGCTTGCGTGAGAAACTGAACAAATACTTTGAGACGGAAGGGAACAATGATCCGGTCATCATCCGTCTTCAACCTGGAAGTCACATTCCACAATTCCTTCCTCGAGGAAACCACGAAGCGGGCAGCCTCGAGTTGCGGAATAGCCGCTTGCTGGCAGCGGGAACTGACGATCGGGCTGCGGTGAGCGAAGTGGGGATAAGCACTGCCCAGCCCCCAGAGGCTATCTCAGATAGGGGTTCAGAAGCGAAGAAGAGGTGGGAATGGGAAGGGGCGCGGGGCGCGCGTTGGGCCGTCATTGCCTTGGTTCTCATCCTCATTTTGGCGCTGGGGCTGGCGGCTGCGTCTCTATTAAGGGAATGGAGGGTAAGGAATGGCTTGACGACCACCTCTATGGCGAGCACGGCCTCCCACGAGGGTGCGGCTCCCCTCGCCAGAGGCAGCGGCGAAGTACGAATCCTCGCCGGTTACACCCGGGAGGGGTACATTGACCGCGCGGGAAATTTCTGGCTGGGTGACCGCTATTATACCGGGGGCGTGGCATCCAGCCAGCCGCCGCAATTTATAGCGCGCGCGCCGGATATGACGCTGTACGAGACCTTCCGCTCAGGGAATTTCTCCTACCATATTCCGCTCAAGCCCGGCAACTACGAGCTGCATCTGTACTTTGTGGAGACGCACTATGGGCCCGGAAGCCTCTCCGGCGGCGGGGAAGCCAGCCGCCTGTTCGATGTTCTGCTGAACGGGAAGCCCTTGCTCCGGATCTTCGACATCATCAAAGATGCCGGGGGAAATAACATCGGGGATGAGCGAGTTTTCAAAGACGTGACCCCGGCTGCGGACGGCTTTCTGCATTTGAGCTTTCAAGCGCTCATCGACTCGCCGATTCTGAATGCGATCGAAATCGAGCCGGCGCCAGCGGAGAAAATCAATCCCATACGCATCGTCGCTCAAAATAATTCCTACACCGACCACGCGGGCAACATCTGGAGTCCCGACCGCTATTATAGCGGCGGGCAACTGGCCGTGCATATTACTGCGAAGCCGGTCAGCCGAACCTCGGATCCCAGCCTTTACTCCGCGGAGCGGTACGGCCATTTCAGTTACGCGATTCCGGTCGCTCCGGGCAAATACAGAGTCACGCTACGATTTGCGGAGACTTATTGGGGTGTCGAGAACCGGATTGCCAGTTTGCCTGACCAGAATGGTTCGCTGGCGGGTGGAGCCGGGAGTCGGGTCTTCGATGTCTACTGCAACGGGGTGGCCCTGCTTCGCAACTTCGACATCTTCGACGCGGGGGGTGGACCCTTCATCGCAGTGGAGAAGACGTTTGATAACCTCGAGCCCAATGCTGAAGGCAAGCTAATGCTTGCTTTTATTCCAGTGAAGGATTATGCGAGCGTGACTGCTTTGGAAGTCGTGAGTGAACCCCATTGAAGCCCGTCAAAGCCAATCGGCCCACCAATTAGCACACCTTCAGATCGTCGTCGCGCGTAGGATATGGCCGCCCTTGTCGGGAAGAGTGCTCACCTGGTCTGGAAAGAAGCGGGCGGCTATCTGGGGAGGTCCCAAGTCCTCGACCTCAGAGAACCCGAGTGCCGTCAGTTTGGCTCGGAGCTCGTGCGGTTCGAAGTAGTTCAGCCAGGCTTCGCCCAACTCCGCGACGCGCGTCGCGCGCCTCTGGTAGCTGATGCGCGCTTCCGCCGACAATGAAGCCGGAGGATCGCTGTAGTCGAAAACGACGTGTGCGCCATTGGGAAGACTCGCGATGAAGCCGAGGGTCGACCATACAGCTTCCTTGGTCAGGTAAGGCACGCCGCCAAGCCAGGTGAAGAAGGTCTGCTGCGCCGAATCAAAAGCAGCGGCCGCTAAGCCCTCGGCCAAAGTCTGGTGTTCGAAATCGATGGGAGCGAAGGTCAGCGAGCTCGGTATTGGGATAGCGGCATCTGCGAGGCGTTGGCGTTTCCAGGCCTGCGTAGCTGGATGGTCAACTTCGAAGATGCGCAGCCGGTCCCGCAATCTGCTGCGATAGGCATAAGTATCCAGTCCCGCGCCGAGCAATACAACTTGACTCACACCGCGTTCAACAGCGGCTGCCAGAGCATCCTCCGCGAAGCGCGTTCTCACGGCGATGAAAATCCGCATCCTGCGTCCAGAGGGTCGCTCCGCAGCCTTGCGCGCTACGGTCTCGGCCTCTTCGCCCAGGATACGCAGAGCAAGTGGATCGGTGAAGATGCGACCCTGTTCCAGAACCTGATGAGCGGCACGGTGAGCGGCTGCGGCCCAGGCCGTCCGGCTTGGCTTTCCCAGTTGCACGAATAAAGCTTACTACATCTCAGAAGTTATCCTGCGCAGTTGCTCAATTCCCGTTGCCATTGCGCATACTATGCCAGGGAGTCTGGGAACAAAGAAGTGAGGAACGTAGGTCTAAAGAGGCGGTTGCTCGAAGAAAGCGAGGGGCCAATCCCCTTCAGGGTACCCTGAATCATCCAGGGCGCCGCATGCAAATCGTCACACGAGGAAGCGGGAGCGGATACTTTGCTGCACGGCGGGGCTGCGACGCATAAGCCATTCCCCAACCTCAGCAGAGGCTTCAAGAAGCATGTTGAGAATAGCCCCTGCCAACCGGAGGCAGGCGGCGAGAACTTTCACACCCAGCCAGACCACCAAATGCTGCACCGACCTTGCGGGGTCTCGAAGTTCGAAATTGAGGCGGTAGTGTGGCCTGTCCGTACGATACCTCATCAGGACCATCCCCGCATAAATGGCTCCGGCTGCAACAGCCACCAACTTCAACAAGTGGCTAAACACGATGCTCAAATACGTAACCATTTTGTCGTTTACCTTTCCTTTCTTCAAGACCGCCCATTAGGTTAGATTCGAGTCGGGCGAAAAGGATTCATTGTCGTATCGAACAATAGTTGGTTGTTTTTGATATGGTTGACCACCTCCCCCGACTCGTGGCCTGCGGTTCGTTTTATGGGCAGCGACGCTCCTCCGAAACCCAAACTGAACGATAAAATGTTCATCAAACTTCAGCGCAGGGTGTCGGCCGTTGCACAAGAAAAGACAGTCGAGAGGGCGTTCGAGAAGCTGCGCTCACGGGAAGAAAGCCCCAAGGCACAGCAGGAACTGCGGCGTGTCGCTGCCCGGCGGTTAGGGATATCTAGGTAGATCGTATCCCCCCTGGGGTGGTGTGTGATGGTCGCGAGGCACTGTGTCGAGACGATAATCGAGGAAGACCGGCGGAAGCAAGCAGATTTCGAGGGGGAGGCGGGAATCGAGCTGGTGGATGATCTGCCAGGGAGTACAGCCTGCTTTGTGGGAGTTAGGCCGAGCCAAGTTGAAGTAGAGCTGA
>Ga0326728_10012206_pt1 | contig 19185 bp, 18 predicted proteins | sample MB3enrmetagenome_FD_207602 | JGI IMG/M metagenome (GOLD analysis project Ga0326728, IMG submission 207602) | Lab enriched peat soil microbial communities from McLean, Ithaca, NY, United States - MB31MN | ecosystem: Environmental > Terrestrial > Soil > Wetlands > Peat | place: USA: New York... | reverse complement strand
GAATCGGGTTTTGCTGCGTTCAGCATCTCGCTTTGCGCCGTTTGCAACGTCGCCATGGCGCTGTTGGCAAGCCGTGCGCGGTTCGCTGCCCTGGTGTAGCGCTCGAGCTCTTTCAGGGTTTCGTGCCCGCTGACCGACATTATCTCATGCGGAGAACAGCCAGCTTCGGCGAGGCGGCGGCAGCAGGCCTTGCGCAAGCCGTGCGGCGAGCGCCCCTTGGGCACCCCTGCTCTGCGGGCCTTATCGGTGAACCAATTATAAAAGCCCGTTTCGGTGAAAGCCCTGCCGAACTGCGTCTCAAGAAAAAGTTTCTGCTTCGGCAGTGACGGCATCGCCGCGATTGCCGCCGCCAGCTGTGGCAGGATCGGAATATCGATCTCCGCTCCAGTCTTTTTCTGCCGGTAGACCAACCGCCCGCCAATCACATGCTCCAGCCCCAGCCGGATGACATCGCTGCGGCGGGGCGCGGCGCATAACATCAGCTCAAGCGCCAGCCGCTCGCGCGTACCCATGGCATAGCAATCTGTGAATTGCTTGATCTCCGCATCGGACCAATCCTTGAAGCCTTTCACCTTGTAGCGGATCGGCTCGACCTCGGTCATCGGATTGACCGCGATCATTTTCCGTTTCTTCGCAAGCTTCATGATTGAGCGCAGCATGCGCCGCAGATTGTTCGCCGCCGCAGGCGTCGCGGCCTTCTTGTCGAGAATGGCCGTAATGTGATGATCTTCAAGGCGCGCAACGGGATGCTCGCCATAATCGGCGCGAAACCGCTCCAATATGCCGCGATAGGTTTGACGGGTTGCATCCGACAGGCGCGTGAACGCGGCCGTCTGGTAGTAGATTGTGATCAGATCGGCGATGCTACCGGGCTTGATCCGGCTCTTGCCTGGCTCGATTTTGCCGCCCGCCATCCCCGCCTCATAGGCGGCCATGAAGTCCGGCGACCAGGGCAACCCCGGCAGCGGCGCTTGCTTGAATCCCGGCCGCCGCAGATACCAGCGCGGCTTACCCCGGCAATCGATATAGCCGTGACAATATTTCGGAGGCTTACGCATCAACGCAACACCGCGTCCCACGGATTAGTCCCTTCCCCTGCTTCGCTCAGTTCCGCCGCAAGCGGAAACTCGGCTTCCGCTTTCATACGATCCCAATCGGCCGCCAGCGTGACGGCATCGAACAGCACCACATTTTTGCGGACATGATATGGCCGGTGAACCTTTCCTTCGCTCACCCATTGCCTGAGCTGGCTTTCGCTGACGCCCAGCATGGCGGCAGGCCGCGCAAAGCGGCCGGACCTTGACGAGCGAGGAACGCGCCAACGCGCCGCCAGAACTGAGAGGCACGCTCGACGCCCGCGACAAGGCCAGCAGTGCGCTCTTCGGACAGCGGCTTGATGGCGTGGACGTTGGCGGCGTCGATGATCTTGTTGCCGAGGTTGAGCGGATTTTGCATAGGTGCTCCAAACGGTTTGAGTGGAAGGAAGGACTGGCTTCGAGACTTACACGGCTTTCTATCCAGTCAAGCACTTATTATGGTTAACATTTGGAAAAGTAGGACGATGCGGGCGCGGGCCGTTCCTCAGGCGGCTGGGGAGACGCCCCTTGGCAAACGCCCATGCGGTGAATAGGGCGCCGTTTCGCCGCACAATCTGCGGCGATTAGCATTTGCCTTTGCGGTGAATAGACGGCATATTCTCCGCATCGCATGCGGAGAACAAATGACCTATATCTATGAGCTCAAAGGCTGGCCGCATCTCTCCTGGAGCCGCGAGAGATTGTTGGATCAGCTGGCCCGCGTGCGCCATCGCCAAGGCAGGCTGATCGGCCGCATGGAAGGGCTCGGCTTTTCCCTGCGCAATGAAGCTGTGCTTCAAACGCTCACGCAAGATGTGATGAAATCGAGTGAAATCGAAGGCGAAAAGCTCGATCGGGATCAAGTGCGCTCCTCAATCGCGCGGCGCCTCGGCATCGATATCGGCGGGCTGACCCAGGCGGACCGGCACACCGAAGGCGTGGTCGAGATGATGCTGGATGCGACCCAGCGCTACGCGGAGCCTTTGACGGAGGAGCGTCTCTTCGGCTGGCATGCGGCGCTGTTTCCTACAGGACGCAGCGGCTTATCGAAAATCGTCGTGGGCGGTTGGCGCACTGACAGATCGGGTCCGATGCAAGTGGTGTCTGGCCCAATCGGCAGGGAGAAGGTCCATTATGAAGCGCCTGCCGCCAAGCGCCTGCCAAAGGAAATGCGCGCCTTCCTCGATTGGTTCAACGCTCCCAAGGATTGCGATCCGGTTATTACGGCCGGGCTCGCGCATCTTTGGTTCGTCACAATCCATCCCTTCGAGGACGGAAATGGCAGGATCGCGCGCGCCATTGCCGACATGGCGCTGGCCCGCTCGGAAAACAGCGCCCAGCGCTTTTACAGCATGTCAGCGCAAATCCGGCAGGAGCGCAACGCTTACTATGAGCGCCTAGAGAAGACGCAAAAAGGCGACCTTGACGTGACGCTCTGGCTTGAGTGGTTTTTGGGCTGCCTCGACCGCGCCTTCGACGGCGCGGAAGACATTCTCGCCAATGTTCTGCGTAAATCGCGTTTCTGGGATGCCCATAGAAGCCAAGCTTTCAACGAGCGCCAGCGCGCCATGATCAATCGACTGTTCGACGGGTTCGAAGGCAAGCTGACCTCTTCGAAATGGGCCAAGATTTCAAAGTGCTCGCAAGATACGGCCCTGCGCGATATCGACGGTCTCGTCAAACGCGGTGTCTTAGTGAAGGAGCCGAGCGGCGGGCGCAGCACGAATTATGCGCTCGCGGATCGATATACAAAATAGGCTGGGTGCAGGCGGAAATCAGGCTTGGCGCAAGGCGGAAAGGGCCGGTAAAGACGGAGCGAAGCCGGGCCGTGCCGGTATAGCTTTCCGGTTTTTGTTTTGCATGTGCGCGCGGCGGCGATCCTTGGCGGCGCGGATTGCTATGATCTTCTGGTTTTTGAGATTGCGAATGAGGGCGGCTGCATCGCGCGGCGAAAGCGAGATGCGCGCGGCGGCCATGAGCGCGGCGTAGTAGCCGTGAAGGCCGGAGACCTCGCCGCTGTCCGCAGCGTGGCCTTCGGCGCTCGCGTGGGTGTCGCCGGCTAAATTTCGATCGGTTTGAACTTGTTGCAGGCCGTGATGTTGGCGAGAACCGGCTCCCGATTGAGCAGGCAAATCACCACGGTCGCCCCGAGGCTTGTCGATCTCACCCAACCGGCCTGACACTTCATGCAATGTTTGACGCAGAAGGTGCTGGGTGGTTGCTGGCATCGCAAGAGCGACAACGTAGACTTCGCTTCCTCCGCCGTGTATTCCACCGTACTTAGCCTCCGCGTTAAGCACCAATGACGTTAATATCGTGGTGCTTATGACAGCATATGCCAACGATAGCATAATCGATGTTGAAATCCGCCAACCCTCAAACATTGAAAATGTGAACGAAAACAAAAATACGATGAATGCAATCGTTTGCAAGGCACTTCTGTCGATATCATGGTAAAGCAGAATATCAATTACAGAAAGCGTATTGAACGTTCTGTACTTTATTGATACCGCAATATAAGATATTATGAACGCAAGGGTAAACGCTTTTAACGATGTCAAGAGACTACGCCTGTTTTTTATTTGCCTATCTGTTGCCCGGCTACCAATAGCGACAGCTAGGAAAAAAAGACACGCCGATAACGGTCCTGCATAATATCTCGGCAGTTGTATGGAAAATACATGGGCCAATCTAATCCAGAATTCGGACACCCAATCCACCCAGTAGTCTGAGACCAATCTCGCCAAGTACGCCATTTTAAGAATTGCGTCGAGGCCGCTAAAGACTGTGATAGCGCTCCCTATAATACCAAACCAAACTAACACCTCGTAATTTAATTGCTTTATTAATCGGGGGGGTAGGCGCAGGTTTTGAAATCTGAGCTTGCAGCGCCGCTTTAATTAGCTCCTTGTTCGCGAAATCCTCAGTGTGCAGCAAATTGAAAGGCTGCACGATGTCTTCGTATGTGATGTCCGAGAGCTTGACCGGAATAAGCTTGTTGTCCCGCTGCGCTGCCGCTTCGGCTCTCACCCACGTCGATTTAACCGACGCCTTCGACCACAGAACGATAACCGCGCGAGCTGGCCAGATTTCCTCATGGATTTCCAACTGGAAATCATCCCCCCTTTGAGGTTGCTATCCCACCATACGGAATAGCCTTGCGCTTCAAGATAAGCCGCCAGTTCCCGTGCGGCGACTTTGTCGGCATGAGAATATGAAATGAAAATATCGGCCACGGCTTCCCCCGAAAGTGCAGGCGGCAAATAGGTATACCCCGTCTTTGCCATGCAGACCAGCCGGACCGGTCCTCATTATCCGGCATGTTTTGTATGTTAACGGATTAACTGGTACCAAGGCCAATGTTAGCTGCACGCCGGCGACCCATCACTACCTTAATTTACATTGTCAGCTACTGCGTCTAGGAGACTGCTTGTTATATGCGGCCGCGGCTGCCCTCAAAATCGCACCATCGGAGGGGATTCGATGCTAAACATGCGGCAACGTTCCGGCGAGGCAGAGGGGGTTGCAGTGGTTCGTGTCCTTATCGCCAGTGTCTTTTGTACGGTTGTGAGTTTTGGCGGTAACGCGGCGCGCGCCGACGACCGGCCCAGCGGCGATGAGGGGCGGGTTGCGCGTGGCCGCGAGATCGCGACCATGGTCTGCTCGGCATGCCACGCCGTCCGGTCAGCTCATTCGCCCATTCTGCGCGAGCCAGCGCTGGACTTGCGAAGCATCGCAAATAAGCCCGGCGTCACGGCCGAGTCGCTGGCCGCCCTGCTTCGCAACCCCGCCCATGGGATGGAGAATAAACCGCGCCAAATGCCTCACCCCCGTCTCACCGATGAGATGATCGATGCGGTGGTGGTGTACGTCCTTTCCCTGCGGGGCGCGCACTGAGCCTTGCCTATGATTGCGGTGGCCGCTTGGAGGCATTGGCACTCGCACTTATCCCTGCGCAGGCCGGAAATCCCGATTGTCTAAGAAAATAACTGAAACCCCACGACAAGCGCGTTATATACCGCGTGCGCGGTCATCGGGCCGATGAGGAGCTTACTACGCTCGTACACCAAGGCGGCCGCAACGCCTAAGCCGAAGACGGGAATGACCGAAGCGGGCGGGTGCACGATTGCGAAAATGGCCGCGCTGGCCAGCACCGATCCGGCAACGCCCATCGAGCGCCGCAGTCCGCCAAAGATAAGCCCGCGGAAGATAAATTCCTCGAAAACCGGAGCCGCAGCGATTGCTAGGACGCCGATCAAAGCCCTGTCGCGATTGCCGGGGGACATCGTCCGGTCCACTTGCTCGAACAGTGGCGTATGCTGGGCAACGCTGAGATAAAGAAATGCCAAGCCTGCTGCCACCGCGCCGCCCATTGCGCCTAATGCGAGCGCTTTCGGAATGCCCCGCCCGAATACTCTGGGAATGCCTTGCGAATGCAAACGCCAAAACGCGAGCCTCATCACGCCAACCGTTATCGCCCCCGCAATCGAGAACGCGACGAGGACGTCGTAGCCCGTTAGCTTCTGCGCACCAAAGAGTCCGATGATGAGTACGAGGTTCTGCAGGATGAAGAAAAGCAGCGCAGCAATGAGGCCATCGGACACCGAAACGCGCGCCGGGGGAGAGGCCGCTGGATCGAGGAGGTAGGGCAGATGGTCGCGCGCTTTCTGCCAGAGGGCGAAAGCCAAGAGTGCAGTCAAGGTTAGAAGCGAGAGGCGCTGCCAAATGCTCGTGGTATAGACTGAGTAAATGTATATGGAACTCAGGAGCATATAGAGATAGGTGTAGCTGATCTTCACACGCCTCTGGACATTCTGCGCCAGAGGATCGCAGGCAAACACGCCGAGCGAGGTGGCGATGACTGCAAAAATTGGTATACCGAGCAGAACGATGACGGCGAGCTCCACCAGTTTTACGGAGGGAGCGCCCTGCGCGGCCGTGACAACACCGAAAATGATTGCAGGATAGAGCAGACAGGCAACGCCCCATAAAGTTGCCTTCTGACGCAGGATCGACTCGAGCGTTTGAGGCACGCTATAGAGGATCCATAGGGCCCCGCCTTCGGCATTGAGCGTCTGGAAAGCCGAAAACATCAAGGCATAGGCCGAGATGCCAAAGGCAATCGACGCAAGATACTCCGGATGACTGTGAAACGAGGCCAGCAATGCGGCTCCGTCTGCGTTGAAGAAAACCTGCGCTCCGACGAAGACGGCCGGCATGACAATGGTCTGAACGAAAAATGTGCGGTCCCTTGCGAGAAGCCGCAGCTCCCGTGCCTGAATGGGGGTCAGCCAGGTCCTCTCAGCGGAAGGAGCGGCTGCTATCGCGCTTGCTTTGCGGGCCCGGTCGTGCCTCGCGCTTTCGCGGGCACCCGAAGAGGCGATCCCGAACCGGAGCTGGCGCTTTAGGACGGCTATGCCCAGAATCGCGACAGCCAAGGCTTGCAGCGTGAGCAGCGCTAGAGACTGCGCGGCAGAGAGGGGGCCGGTGGCGGCCACCGTCTGGATCGCAAGCCCCGGCGGGAGCCAAAAAGTCCAGGAGGGCATCGCCGATCCCCATTGAACGGCATAAACGCTCTTTGCCGGCATGCCCGCAGACATGGCCAAAAACAGGGCAAGGACGGACATAATGGAGATTGCTGCCTGAAGGTTGCGCAGCTGGGCCGGACCGAGGCGCAAACGCAGCCCCGTGTCGCAGAGCGTCTGCACGGTCGCGGCGATGACCAGGAGGGGCATGGCCGCCGCAAGACCGATAAGAGGGGCTAGGCCTCGATAGCCGGACTCCCACGCAACGATCGCGATGAAGGGCAGTAACGCGAATAGCCCCATTTGATTGACGGCGGCCCGGCCAAGAATGCGGGCGCAGAGCAGCGTGGAAAGCGGCACAGGCAGTGTCGCCAGCCATTCGAGGTCCCAATCCGGCCGCGTCAGCTCCCCGCTGGCGATCGCTACGAGCGTGATCGCAACGAGGAATAGAAAAGCTTCGAGAGCGAGCACTCTTAAGACCTTCGGCGGCAGAGCGAAGCCCTCGGCTGCCGGCAAAGCCATGCGCCTTGCGGAATAAGGGTGCGGCGCCGCTGCAATTTGCGTTTTTGCTCCCACGGCCGCTTTGGGCGCCGCGGCAGGCGGCGGCTTCTTCGCGGGAGCGGCTTTGGGCATCGCGGTCGAAAGCAATCGCACCGTTCCGGCCGCTTCCTCGATGTTCGATACCGCTTGATACGCAATGTTTGTAAACACGGAGACCATCGAAAACGCGATCAATCCGCCGAACAGCCAGCTATTTTTACTTTTCCCTGAAGTGGCGGCGCGCTTTGCGCCTGCCTCCTTCTTCCGGAAAAAACGCAGGCCCCCCGTGAGCTGCCGTGCGAACCTGATTATTTGCAGGCGTATAAGAAGCGATAGGGCCTGCCAAAATCCGGCCGGTGAGGTCCTGTTCATGGCCGCTCTCAAGCCATCGGCGGGTGAGAGATTTCTTCCTCAGCCGTCTCTGTCATTTTTAGAAATACTTCTTCAAGCGAACCGCCAGGCACCACCTTGTCCCTGAGAGAATCGATGGTTCCCAACCCGGCGAGCTCGCCATTGTGGATGATCCCAACCCGGGAGCATAGGCGTTCGGCCATATCGAGGAGGTGCGTTGAAAGGAATATCGTCTTGCCATCGGTTGCACATCGATGCAGGCGGTCCTGCACCTCGCGGGCGGCACGCGGATCGAGGCCGTTAGTGGGCTCATCCAAAATCAGCACTTGCGGGTCGTGGATCAGCGCGCAAGCAAGACCCAGTTTCTTTTTCATCCCCATGGAGTAGTTGACGCCATACTCCTCGGAGGCCCCGTCAAGGCCGAGCTCGCTCAGCAGCCTCTCCGCGTACGGCCGCGCCACGGACCGGGGCTGTCCATGCATTTCGCCGACGAATTCCAGGATCTCGCGGCCGCGGAGAAAATCGTAGAAAATAGGCGAGTCGGGGAGATAGCCGGCCAGGCGCTTCACCTCTGTGCGGTCCTTTTGGCAATCGAGGCCGCTAATGGTGACATGCCCGCTCGAAGGGACAAGAATTCCCATAACCATGCGAATGGTCGTCGTCTTGCCTGCGCCATTGGGTCCGAGAAATCCGAAAACCTCGCCCTCGCCAACCGCGAATGAGAGGTTTTGTACCGCGGTGAAGGAGCCGTAGCATTTGCTTAGATTGTCGAATATCATCACCGCTTTCATCTCCATCGGCATCCGGACGGCGGCGAAATCACGGAATGATCGCCGGAAAAGGGCTACACCTCAAACTCTCCCGCACCGACATCGATCCTCCTGCAAATATAGGGCGTCTCTAAGCCAGCTCGCCTTGGAGACGCTTGTTCGATCGAAGCGGTTTAGTTGGTTGTTAGTCTCCCCAGCGGGCGCGCGGGTTCATCGATGGACGAATATATTGGGCTAAGTGCATAAGGGATGTCTCAGACTGCCCGCGAAGTGGCTGTCGAAATTGGCTAGCCTCCCGCAAGCGCTTAAAGGGCATGCGGCCGCGTTCCCGGACATTTTGCCGCTGCATATCAACGATCTCTCATACCGCATCGAGGGGCGGCCGCTGTTCGGGCACGCGATGGTCGCGCGAGAGCGGCGGATATGATAGTCTTATTGCAATCGCATCCGTAGTGGCTAGTTCATGCAACACCCCCGTATCAAACGCGACCCGAAGGTGATGTTCGGCAAGCCCGTCATCGTTGGCACGCGCATCACCGTCGAGCACATCCTCCGCTGTCTCGGCGCCGGCGACACGGTGGAGGAGATTATCGAAAGCCACCCGCATATCACCGAGGCGGATATCCGGGCGGCACAGGTTTATGCTGCCGACTACTTGTCGCACGAAGGCCTGATCGCGGCCGAGTGATGCTCATGCCCGCATTTTTCGCCGATGAATGTATATCAACCAAGATAGTTAGAGGCTTGCGAGAACTCGGCTTCGACGTCGCCGAGGCTAAAGATGTTTGCAGGGGCGATCCTGACGAAATCGCTTTATCATTATCAGCGGCGGCCGGGCGAATCATGATTACGGATGACTGGGGTTTTGGCGAACTTTCAGTCCGCTTGCAGCAGCCTGCTGCGGGCGTGATTATATTGGGGCTTTACGCACTGCCCGCTCGTAAGCGGGAGGATTATGCGGTCGAGCGCATTTCGGCGTTGGCCAGCACCTTCACAGGGTACATCACGATCGTAGAGCCGGGACGGGAACGTAGACGTCCGCTGCATTCATCCGATGCGGAATAGCGTTGCGGCAGCGTAAAGGCTTGCGCGCGGCTGCAATCCCGGACATTTTGCGCCCATGCTGCATATCAACGATCTTTCCTACCGCATCGAGGGGCGGCCGCTGTTCGAGCACGCGACGGCGGGCATTCCGGACGGGCACAAGGTTGGGCTTGTGGGCCGCAACGGCACCGGCAAGACGACGCTGTTGCGTCTGATTGCGGGCGAGATTCACGCGGACGACGGCACCATTAGTTTTCCCAGGAACGCGACCATCGCCCACGTCTCGCAGGAAGCGCCCGGCGGGCCTTCGAGCCTGCTCGAAACCGTGCTCGCCGCGCATGCCGAGCTTGCGGCGCTGAGCGCCGAGGCTGAGACGGCGGACGATCCGCACCGGATCGGGGAAATTCATACGCGGCTTTCCGATATCGACGCGCATTCCGCGCCGTCCCGCGCCGCGCGCATCCTTTCAGGTCTCGGCTTCGACGGGGCGGCGCAGCAGCGGCCATGCTCGGAGTTCTCGGGCGGCTGGCGGATGCGGGTCGCGCTTGCAGGCGCGCTCTTCGCCGCGCCCGATATCCTGCTCCTCGACGAGCCGACAAACTATCTCGACCTCGAAGGCACGCTCTGGCTCGAAGATTTCATCCTGAACTATCCGCACACCGTGCTGATCGTGAGCCACGACCGCGATCTTCTCAACAAGTCCGTCGATAGCATTCTGCACCTCAACGAGCGCCGGCTCGCCCTTTACACCGGCGGCTACGACCGTTTCGAGGAGACGCGGCGCGAGCAGCAGCGGCTGCAGCTCAAACTGAAAAAGAGCCAGGACGACGCCCGCCGCAAGATGGAAGCCTTCGTGGAGCGCTTTCGGGCCAAGGCGACCAAGGCGCGGCAGGCGCAAAGCCGGCTCAAAGCGCTGGCCAAGATGCAGCCCATCGCCGCCGAGATCGATTCCGAGGTGGTGCCATTCCGCTTTCCCTCGCCCGAGCGGCCGCTTGGCAATCCGCTCATCCGGGTGGAGAATGCCAGCATCGGCTACGATCCCGCAAAGCCGGTGCTGCGCAATGTGAATTTGCGGCTCGATTGCGACGACCGCGTGGGGCTGCTCGGCGCAAACGGCAACGGCAAATCGACGCTCGCCAAATTGCTTTGCGGAAAGCTTGGGCCCTTGGAGGGCTTCCGGCGGGCTTCCAAGAAGCTGGAATACGGTTATTTCGCGCAACATCAGCTCGACGAGCTGCGGCCCAAGCTCTCCGCCTACGATCATATCGCGGAGCTGATGCCCGATGCGACGGAAGCGCAGAAGCGGGCGAAGATAGCAGGCATAGGCTTCGGCGCCGATAAGGCCGACACGCCGAGCGAGAAGCTCTCCGGCGGCGAGAAGGCGCGCCTCTTGTTCGCGCTCGCGACCTTCCGCGCGCCGCATCTTCTTATCCTCGACGAGCCGACGAACCACCTCGATGTGGATAGCCGCGAGGAGTTGATCCACGCGCTGAACGATTATGAAGGCGCGGTGATCCTCATCAGCCACGACCGGCATCTGCTCGAAGCGACGGTCGATAGGCTCTGGATCGTGCGCGGCGGCACCGTCACGCCCTACGACGGCGATTTAGAAAGCTACAAACAGGAAAGCCTTGCCGCCGCCAAGCAAGCCTCCGCGGCGAAGAGCGCAAGCGGCAGCGGCGCGTCCGCGCCCGATATCAAACGCAGCCGCGAGGACGAGCGCCGCCAGGCCGCACAGCGCCGCGCCGAGCTCGCGCCGCTTCGCAAACAAATGACCGATCACGAAAAACGCATCGAAACGCTGCAAAAAAAGATCGCCGCCATCGATTTCGCGCTTGCCGACGCAGCCCTTTACGAAAAGCAGGCCGCGAAGGCGCAGGCGCTGACAGTGGAGCGGGGTGCGCTCGCCAAGGAATTGAAAACCGCCGAGGATGCCTGGTTCGAGGCCTCTTTGGCCTATGAGGAGGCTGCGAACGCGGCCTGACCGGCCTTTGAGCTCATCCGCGGCGCACTGCCCTGCGCAAGGGATGACAGTTTTGGTATGAAGCAGCTTAGAACGATTACAATGCAAGCACTGCCGCACCTTAACAGGGGAGCGTTATTTCGGGTGACTGGAATTATGTAGCTTAGAAGCGTTTTAAGGAACTGATTTCCATTGCTTTATAGACGAAACGTCCATATTTGATGATACCGAGATCGAACTACACTGGGTCCGGCTGCATGATTGTCTGCTCTTGTAATGTGTTAAGCGACCGCGAGGTGCGCGAAGCCCTAAAATCTCCGAACCCGCCGCGCACACCCGGCCGGGTGCAACGGCACTTTGGCTGCAAGCCTCAATGCGGGCGCTGTGCGCGGTCGCTTTGCGAGATTATCGCTGAGGCCGGGCAGGGACGCCCCGCAGTTCAATTGCCAGAAACGAAAGTGGCCTGATTTTCCCTATTTCTTGAAAGGCTATTCCCACATCGCCCCTTCGCAGTTACTTTTATGCGAGTACCGGTGCCCGCCGGGCTAAGCTTTCGCTGCAACGGAGACAAAAATGAAGGGCGAGCCGAAAGTCATTGAGTACCTCAATTCCGGTCTGCGTCACGAGCTGACTGCCGTAAACCAGTATTGGCTGCACTACCGGCTGCTCGACAATTGGGGTTATAAGGCGCTTGCCAAACATTGGCGCAAAGAGTCCATCGAGGAGATGGAGCACGCCGACAAACTCACCACGCGCATCATCTTCCTCGAAGGCTTTCCCAATATGCAGGTGCTCGATCCCTTGCATATCGGTCAGACTGTCAAAGAAGTTCTGGAATGCGATCTTAAGCTGGAGCTGGCTGCGCGTGCGCTTTACGAGGAAGCTGCGACCCATTGCCATGCGGTGAAAGATTATGTGAGCCGCGATCTTTTCGAAAAGCTTATGCACGACGAGGAGGAGCACATCGATTTTCTGGAAACTCAGCTCGATCTCGTCGATAAGCTCGGCCTGCAACTTTACGCCCAGGCCCATATCGGCGAGTTGAAAGACGATTAAGAAAAGCAGGCATTGCCGCAAAACCTGTCTTCGCGAATAAGGGAGCCGGGCTAAAAACCTAAAAGAGGCGCGGCGGCCCTGTCCGCTTCCGCAGATGCAGGGCCGCTACGTAACCGGTGTTAATGGTGCAGGACAAGGCCCGTGCTCATGGGCAAGTCCAGCACCGCCATGACGAATCCGTTGGAATCGTCGACGGCTTCTTCCCAAAGCGAGATGTAGGTGGGCAATGCTGGCAGGACGCGGCCTACGACTTCGCCGTGATCGAAATGCAGTTCGGCCTCGTACTTGCGGCACAGGCGCTGCATTTTGTGGTTCTCGGCGAGGCAGTTCATGTACAGCCGGGAAACACCCCGGTTGCGCGCCGCCCGGATTATCCGGCCAAGAAGATCTGTGCCAATGCCGCGGTTTTGAAAATCGCGCTCGACCGAGAAAGCGCCCTCGGCGTCGGTGGCCCAACTATCGCCTATTTGGCGCATCTCGGCTGCAGCGCGCATTTGCCCATCGGCGAAGAAGCCGTAGATGACGCATTTCATGCCGCCAATACGAGACGCATAGTCTCTAATGAACTCCTCGCTAACTGCCATGCCGAAACGCATCCGGCGGCTGTCACGATCGAGCCTCAATAAGTGATCGCGGAACTTATCGCTTTCCTGCGACCACATTTTTCTAATCGTTCCTCCCCAGATGTGAGATTCAGGCATTAGAACCCCTTTCTGGGATATTGACGCCAAACTTAAGCTTGGCTGTTTTCACACAATCGGATCGATATCATCCAAATGTGACGCAATGCGCGCTTATCTAACCCGGAAGGCCCTCATAGGACATATGACATGTTGTCATGGGGCGTTCCTCACCGTGTCCCTGTGGACCCGAACCCTCCGGCGCCGCGCTCTGTAATATTAAGCTTTTCTGCTTGCTCTAAGGTTACTGCCGCCACCGGAGATATCACGAGCTGAGCAATTCTCTCGCCGCGCGCGATGCTGAATGTTTCCTTACTGTGGTTAATAAGAAGCACCTGGATCTCGCCGCGGTAATCGGCATCGATCGTTCCCGGTGCGTTGAGGACCGTGACGCCATGACGGTGGGCGAGCCCAGAGCGCGGGCGGACTTGCGCCTCGAAGCCTGCAGGCAGCTCAAGCGCTATTCCGGCCGGCACCAGGGCGCGCTCGCCCGGAGCAAGCTCAAGCGTTGTGCCCTCTGCTATCGCCGCTGCGAGATCGAGCCCGGCCGCAAGTTCGCTCCGGTAGGATGGCGCAGGCAATCCCTCGCCATGCGGCAGCACTTTATAGCGGACGGCGGTCATGCTTTGGCCGCCGTTTCCGGCGGAGGCAAGCTTGCGCCGGCCTCTTTCTCCCTGAGCCATGCGCCCGCTTCCTGCATGAGCCTGCCGCCCACATCGTCCTTGGTCATTTCAGGCCAGCTTTGCACTTTCGACCGTGTAATCAAATGAACGGTATTCTTGCTGCCGCCGAACACGCCGCCCTCTGGGGAGACATCGTTGGCGACGATCCAGTCGCAGCCTTTGCTCTCCAATTTTTTGACGGCATGCGCAACGATATTTTCGGTCTCGGCCGCAAAGCCGATGACAAGGCGGGGTCTGTTTTGCGTCCGCTTCGAGACGGTTTTGAGTATGTCGGGATTCTCGATCAGGCGAAGTTCGGGCGCAGACGCGCCCTTCTTGATCTTCTCGGGCTGCACCGCCGCCGCCCGCCAATCGGCCACCGCCGCGCTGAAGACCGCGATGTCGGCCGGGAGCGCCGCCTCCACCGCGGCAAGCATGCGCTGGGCGGTCTCGACATGGACCGCCGATACGCCAGGCGGATCGGCCAGAGCGCTGGGCCCGGCCACAAGCGTCACGCGCGCACCGAGCTTGGCTGCGGCCGCCGCGATCGCATAGCCCTGTTTGCCGCTTGAACGGTTGCCGATGAAGCGAACGGGATCGATGGGCTCGAAGGTGGGGCCTGCCGTGACCAGCACGTGGCGGCCTTGCAAAAGCTTGGCACCTTCGCCCGCGAGCAGCCGTTCCGCAGCGGCAATAATCTCATCCACCTCGGCCATGCGGCCCACGCCCCATTCGCCGCAAGCCATCGCGCCCTCGTTCGGGCCCGCGAAATGAACGCCATCCGCCTTGAGCTGCGTCAAATTTCTCCGCGTCGCCGGGTTCTCCCACATGCGCCAATTCATGGCGGGGGCCGCGAGCACCGGCTTGTCGGCCGCGAGCAGAACGGTGCTGGCGAGATCGTTGCAAAGCCCAAGGGCCATTTTGGCAAGCAGATCGGCGGTAGCCGGCGCAACGACGATAAGGTCTGCCTCGCGCGAGAGACGGATATGGCCGATCTCGGTTTCGTTTTTCAGGTCGAAAAGCTCGGTGAAGGCCGGCTCTTCCGAAAGAACGGCGGCCGATAGCGGCGTCACGAAATTCTGAGCGGCCTGGGTCAGGACGCAACGGACCTTCGCCCCGCGCTCCTTCGCCCTGCGAATGAAATCCAGGCACTTATAGGCAGCGATACCGCCGCCGATTATGAGAAGTATCGACTTTCCCTGCATGGAGACTTTCCCTGCTTTGCGCTCATACTATAGCGGCGGCAGGCTTACGTCACCCATGCCGGGCGCGCCCGCCGGTTGCGCCGCCTTTAAAGCAATGCCGCGTGCCGCCGTTGCGGATTAGCGCCGGGAGGTAGCAGGACAGCGCCACGGCAATTTTCGATATGTTTGGAGAGTCTTGCAGATTGAATTGCGCTCAAAATGGGCATAATTGCCACAGCGTTTTTGACATTTGTCAAACCGGAGGAAGCGTGACTCGGTAGTCTCTGGCTGGGCTAGAACTATATCGAATACGGGGGGACGTGGGCAATGGTTTCATTGCGGCTGAGATCGGCGTGTGCTCATAATGAACAGAGCGCCGGCATGGCAGGGTTTGTTGCCTCCGTTAGTCCGCGGCTTTATACCGCAGCCTTCGGCCTCGCGGCGCTAGCCGCTGGGCTCGCACTCCAGTCTCCAACCGCGTCGGCCTTGCCGTCCTACGCCCGTCAAACGGGTCAGCCCTGCGCCACCTGCCACACAGCGTTTCCCGAGCTGACGCCCTTCGGACGTCAGTTCAAGTTGATGGGATATACCTCCGGCGGGACGCGCTGTAATGACGGCTCGGCCAAGTCCGATGAGACGCAAGTTCCGCTTGCTGTGATGGCTTGGCCGGCAACTTATACGAGCTACAAAAACAAGGCTGCCAACCCGACAAGCCCGCCCAACAGCATCAACGATAACGATTGGCTGCCTGGGCAGTTCAGCCTTTTTATTGCCGGACAGCTTTATTGCAACGTGGGTGCGTTTTCTCAGATGACCTATGACCGGCCAGGTCAGACCTTCTCTTGGGACCTCACCGATATCCGCTATGCCAAGACCGCGACGATCGACGGCATACCCGTTGTCTACGGCGTTACCACCAACAACACTCCGGGGATTCAAGACCCTTGGAATACGATGCCCGGCGGCGGCTTTTCGTTTCCCTGGATTGCCTCGGAAGTCGCTCCGACGCCCGCAGCCGCTACTATGCTCGGCGGAAACACATGGGGTGGACGCGTTGGCAGTGTTGGCGGATATGTCTGGGTCAACAACATGTTCTATGCGGAGCTGAGCTCCTACGGGGCTCTCGACCCGCGCTCGCTCACCGATCTCGGCGTGGATCCGACCGACGGCACGGCGAGGTTTTCCGGCGGCGCGCCCTATTGGCGCTTCGCGGCGGAAAAGAACTGGGATAAGAATTCGCTGATGGTCGGCACCTTCGGCATGTACGCGAACGTCCAGCCGACGAATGCGGGGCTTGCGAGCCTTAATTTACCTGGTCCCCCTCAAGCTCTGGCGCTTGGCGGAGTCACGGATCCGTTCCTCGATATCGGCGTGGACGCCCAGTATCAATGGATCGGCGAGCAAAATATTGTCACCGTGCGGGCGAGCTACATCTGGGAGCGTCAAAAGCTTAGCGTGGAGAGTGCTCTAAATGCCGGGAACAACCCAAGCGACCAGCTCAACGATCTTAACATATCCGCAACCTACATTTACGACCGGAAGATTAGCGCTACAGTCGGATATTTTGCGACCTGGGGGACATCGGATGCGTTTCTCTATGGAAACTATTTGAATAACTCGCCGAATTCCAACGGTTGGAACTTCGATTTAGCCTATCTGCCCTTCATGGATGGCGGCCCCGATCTGTGGCCATGGTTCAACGCCCGGATTGGCGTCCAGTACACCCACTACGACGAATTCAACGGGACCTCTGGGCTTAGTAACGCTGCAAATGGATCTCTTGTGAAGGCCAGCGGCAACGACACGGTCTTCCTTTACACTTGGCTGATGTTCTAGCTTAGAAAAATAACAACGGCGGGAAACTTAAGCACACTCAAGGCCGCAATAGGAAACCCAAGGCGCGGAGCTCAGATTATGAAAGCCGGAAGCTTACGATTAGTAGTGCAAGCAGCGGTTCTGGCAGTTCTCATCCCGGGCGTTGGCTTCGCGGGCGAACTGCAAGATAAGATCGAATACTGCAAAAATTGCCACGGTACGTCGGGCCAGGGATTTCGGGGATTCTATACCGCTCCCCGGATTGCCGGACAGCCGGTGCAGTATCTCGAGAACCAGTTCAAGGCGATTTCGGAACACCGGCGGGATAATCCGATTGCTAAGAAATTCATGGTGCCCGTCATGGAGAGTGTCCCGCTGGGCATGAGAGCGGCGATTGCCAAACACTTTAGCGAACTCGATCCGAGGCCGGCTGACGGCGGTCCCCGAAATCTCGTGGCCGCTGGGAAAAAGATCTACGAGGAAGGTATTCCCGACGAAAACGTTCCGGCTTGCGCTGCCTGTCACGGCCCGGACGCTAAGGGTAGCGATATGGTTCCGCGGCTAGCGGGGCAGTTCTACCCGTACTTGGTCGCTCAGCTGAAAGGCTGGCGCAAGGGATACCGGAGCAAAGACCCGGTAAACGTCACCGACGACAACACCATGCTGCCGATTGCGACCGCAATGACAGGCGAACAGATCGCAGCCGTATCAGCGTACCTCAGCTATCAGAGATAGCGCGTCCCGTTTGACCCGAAGCGTAAGGTTGAAAGCCGATAGATCATGAAGCCCATCAAGATTACAATAGCGGCCCTGGCAATCGCTTGCTCTTCCGTTTTCGCGCTTGCGGGCCACGCGCAAATCAGGAACTGCAATGCCGGCGTAGGCGCGGAGAGCTGGCCCATCGAACCGGACAAATACGTGACCCGGAATTGCGCCTTCTGCCACGGGGAAGGGGTCCAAGGGCGCGCAGTTGCGCCACGCTTGGCTGGACAGAATCGCGATTATATCGTTGTGCAACTTCAGCGCTTTAGAAATAAGTCGCGGAATAACCCATTCTCTCTCAAGTATATGTCGCACGTCGCGATAAATGTGCTCCCGGAGAATGAGTGCGAAGTAGCCGCTTATCTTTCCACGCTGGAGCCGCAACCCTTTAACAACGGCGATGAAACCCTCGTTGCCCTAGGTGAGTCCATTTTTAAAAACGGTGTCCCTGAGGATAACGTCCCAGCGTGCCAGTTTTGTCACGGCCCAGATGCTCAGGGGGGCGGAATATTCCCGCGTCTCGGCGGCCAGTCGGCCCACTACCTGAAAAGAAGACTCCAGCAGTGGGTCGAGGGTTATGGCGTCATCGCGGCGCATATGCCCGGCATCGCGCAAAAGTTATCGCCCGAGCAGATGGATGCTGTGACGTCCTATCTCAGCTATGTGAAATAGCTGCAGCCTGGACAGGGCCGTGGAATTCCCAGAAGGGGTTATAACCGGACTCGAAGGCGGGCAGATACCCCGCCTTTTAGCAATTTGGGGCCGATTCTTTGAGCGCCCGGCCCGCGCCGGGACCGAACGGCGCTAGGCGGCGCATGCCAGAACTTGCCGCAGCTCCCAGGCAAGCGCGTGCGAGACGATCGTCTTGAGATCGTCGAATTGCGGACGCCAGGATAGTTTCTCCAGGATCTTGCCGTTCGAGGCGACAAGCGAGGGCATATCGCCAGCGCGCCGGTTTTCGAAGCGTACGTTGAGCTTAACGCCCGCCACCTCTTCCACCGCGCGGATCACTTCGAGCACCGAGGAACCGTGTGCATAGCCGCAATTGAAAATATCCGGCTCGCCGCCGCCTCTGAGATAGTCGAGCGCGGCGATGTGTGCTGCTGCGAGGTCGCTCACATGGACGTAATCGCGGATGCCGGTTCCGTCGCGGGTCGGATAATCCGTACCGAACACACGCACGACGCGGGCGCGGCTGAAGACCGCCTCGCAGGCCACCTTTATGAGATAGGCCGCGCGCGCCGTGGATTGGCCGGCGCGGCCGGAAGGATCGGCGCCGGCAACGTTGAAGTAGCGCAAAATGACATAGCGCGGGCCGCCGGCCGAGCCCTCGTCGATCAGCATCCGCTCGGTCATAAGCTTGGACATGCCGTAGGGGGACACCGGCGCAAGCGGATGGGTTTCTTCCACCGGCTCCTGGCCGGTTTGCCCATAGACTGCTGCGGTCGAGGAGAAAATCAGCTCGCTCACGCCGCCCTCGGCCGCGGCTTCTATAAGCGTGCGCGAGTTCGCTGTGTTGTTCTTGTAGTAGAAGAGGGGCTTTTGCACCGATTCCGGAACGACGGTGGATGCGGCAAGATGAAAGATCGACTTGACGCCCTCGTTCCCGATTACGCTTTCGACAAGACGCTTATCGCCGGCATCGCCCAAGATCAGCTTGGCTCCCTCTGGGACGCTGTCCCGGAATCCCGTAGATAAATCGTCGAGGATGGCGACCGTCTCCTTGCGCTCCAGGAGCGAAAGAACGCAATGGCTTC
>Ga0326728_10012203_pt1 | contig 19188 bp, 15 predicted proteins | sample MB3enrmetagenome_FD_207602 | JGI IMG/M metagenome (GOLD analysis project Ga0326728, IMG submission 207602) | Lab enriched peat soil microbial communities from McLean, Ithaca, NY, United States - MB31MN | ecosystem: Environmental > Terrestrial > Soil > Wetlands > Peat | place: USA: New York... | reverse complement strand
GCGAAGTTCGGTTGTGATAACCGCTGAATGCATATAAGCGGGAAGCACTCCCCAAGATGAGATCTCCCAACCCATAAGGGTAAAGAAGGGCCCAGGAAGACTACCTGGTTGATAGGCTGGATGTGCAAGCGCAGCAATGCGTTTAGCTTACCAGTACTAATCGCCCGTTCGGCTTGACCATAAAATTTACCGAGCGCATGCGAATCGAACCTGATTCGCCGCGCCTCCGGCCTTGAGACCCCAATCTGTTCAGTTGTGAGGCATCGTCCTTTGAGTTCTTTACCGTTCGGCGTGCCCGGTTCCCGCTTTGCGGGAGCTCGGCGGCAGGCGTAACCGCCCGCCAAACGCCTTGATCCCGCCTTGCGGGATTTCGGCAGCGGGCTCATACGCCCGCTAAACGCCTCAAGTTGTCGGTGATCATACCGCGGGGGAACCACCCGTTCCCATCCCGAACACGGAAGTTAAGCCCCGCCGGGCCGATTGTACTGCACGCGAAAGTGTGTGGGAGAGTAGGTCGTTGCCGGCATTCAATCCCAGGCCACGAAGCCGCAAGCCTCGTGGCCTTTTCGCTTTTTGCGGCGCTTCCAGCCGGCTCATTCTTTCTGCCGCCTCGTGTGCAAAAAATGCGATCTTATCGTATATTTTGCACAGGTTCTTGCGCGCTTGCGCCCTCCGCTCCGCAAACCTGCTGAACAAGGCGGACCTGGCGCGGGACATCGGCATTGCCCGTCGATGCCTGCCATAATCCGAATCGGACGGAGCTTTAACCCTGCCGGTTCCTGCTGTGCCCAATATCACAGCCTGCCGCCGCCAATCGGTGTCACAATACGCCTACGGAGGCTTACATGCTCCCTTCCGGTCCAAGCCGCCGTGAATTTCTCCGCGCTTGCGCGGCCGCGGCGGCGTATGCGGCGGCGGGAAAGGCCGGCGTGGCGGCGGCCATGGCGCCTCCCAAATCCCGGGTAGTGGTGGCGCGTGATCCGGCGTTGCGCGGCGCGGGCAAGACTCCCGGCTCCGCGCGGGTATTGGCCCTGCTCGACCGCGCCCTCATGGCCTGCTACGGCCGCGATAACCCGCTGGAGGCTTGGAAGAAGGCCGTGCGTCCCGGCGAGACGGTGGGGCTGAAGGTCAATTGCCTGGGCGGACGGGGCATGTCCACCAGCGTCGTGCTGGTCGATGCCATCTGCGAGCGCTTACAACAGGCCGGAATCCGCGAAGAGGATATCGTGATCTGGGACCGGCTGGAATCGGACCTGGAAAGCGGAGGCTTTCGTGCGCGGGGCAAAGTGCGCTGTATCGGCAACGACAGCGCCGGCTATGAGGACGATCTCGAGGAGTTTGGGAGTGTGGGCAGTTTGCTCTCGCGCACGCTGACGCGCACCTGCGACGCGGTCATCAACCTGCCGGTGCTCAAAGACCATGGCATCACCGGCATGACGGCGGCGCTCAAAAATCTTTTCGGGGCCATTCACAACCCCAATAAGTACCATCCCAACGGCGGAGACCCGTACATCGCCGACGTAAACATGCTGGCGCCGCTGCGGCGCAAGGTGCGCCTGCACCTTTGCGATGCTTTTACCGCGCAGTACGAAGGCGGACCTTCCTGCATGCCGCAGTGGCAATGGGCATACAATGGGCTGCTGGTTTCCGGCGATCCGGTGGCGTTGGACTACACGGCCTGGCAGATCATCGAGCGCAAGCGGGCGGAAAAGGGAATGAAGTCGCTGGCCGCGGCGCAGCGTGCGCCCAGCTATATCGCCACCGCTGCCGATGCGCGCCACCAGTTGGGAACCAACGACCCGCACCGGATCGAACGCCTGGAGGTTTAATTGGGCGGTGCAGACACATCCCGGCGCGAATTCCTTCGCCAGGCTGCTCTCGGGTCCGCGTGCGCCGCCTGTTGCGGCTGGGCCCGCGGATTATTTGCCGCGGGCGCGCCGCCAGACGATGCGCAATTCATTCGGGAAGCGCAATTCTACGAAAAGCAGGCGCACAAAAAGATCAAGTGCAAGCTCTGTCCGCGGGAGTGCGCGATCGACGACCGCGAGCGCGGCTACTGCGGAGCGCGGGAGAACCGCGGGGGAACGTATTACACGCTGGTTCACTCGCGGGTGGCCACCGCGCACATCGATCCCATCGAGAAGAAGCCTTTTTTTCACTTCCATCCGGGAACGTTGGCGTTTTCCCTGGCCACGGCCGGCTGCAACGTGAACTGCAAGTTCTGCCAGAACTGGGAGATTTCCCAGGTCCGGCCCGAGCAGGTGCGCGGGGAATTTGCGCCCCCGGAAAAAATCGCGGAACTCTCGCGCGGCAACGCCTGCGGCGCCATTGCTTATACCTATAGCGAGCCCGTCATCTTTATGGAATACATGCTCGACTGCGTTGATGCCGGGCACAAACTGGGCATCCCCAGCGTGGTAGTGACCGGCGGCTACATTCAGCAGGAACCGCTGAAGAAGCTGTGTGCGGGCGCGGACGCCATCAAGGTGGATTTGAAGGCATTTTCGCAGAAGTATTACACCGAAGTGGTAAACGGGGAGCTGAAGCCGGTTCTGGACGGATTAGTCACCATGCGCAGCCAGGGCGTGTGGACGGAGATTGTCTATCTGGTGGTGCCGGCGCTGAACGACAGCGATGCGGAGTTTCGTGGTCTGGCGCAGTGGATCAAGCAGAACCTCGGCGCCGATGTGCCGGTGCACTTTACCCGCTTCCATCCGGAATATCTGCTGAAGAATCTGCCGCCGACCCCGGTGGAAACGCTCGAGCGCGCCCACCAGATTGCCGGGGCGGAGGGCCTGCATTTCGCGTATATAGGCAACGTTCCCGGCCACCCGGCGGAAAGCACATACTGCCCCAAATGTCATAAAGTATTGATTGAACGCGCAGGATTTATGGTGACGCAGAACCGGCTCAAGCACGGCAAGTGTCCGGATTGCCAGACGGCGATTCCGGGTAAATGGGGGTAGTGCCCATGATTCCGCCGCCGATCGCCGCCGATTCAAAACCGCGGGAATCCGTGCTTATTCTTGTTTTTACCACGGCGGACACAGAGGAAACGCAATGAAATCCCGTTCTTTTTCTGCACTGCTTGCCTTGGCGCTGGCGCTGGCCTCCGCCTGCGCCGGCCAAAAATCCCAGAACCCCGAGCCGCAACAAGTGCGGCAACCCGGAGTCGCGGGCGCCTTCTATCCGGCGGACCCGAAGGAACTCACGGAGATGGTGGACGGCTTTCTGGCCAAAGCCGCTGTCCCGGAGATCAAGGACCCGTTGATTGCGCTGATTGCGCCGCACGCCGGCTATCCCTATTCCGGCGGCGTCGCCGCTTACAGTTACGCGCTGTTGAAAGGCCGCAAATTCTCGCGGGTGGTAATCATCGCGCCTTCGCATTACGAGGCCTTCGATTTTTCCAGCGTGTACGATGGCGATGCCTATGCCACCCCGCTGGGCCTCGTCCCCGTCGACAAGGAATTCGCCCGCAAGCTGGCCGCCAGTAGCGCCTCGCTAAAGCTCTCCAGCCGCGGCCACGTCGCCACCCAGGAGCAAAAGGAGCATTCCCTGGAAGTGCAGCTTCCCTTCCTGCAGCGCACGCTCAGCAATTTTAAAATCGTGCCCGTAATCATGGGCGTACAGAACTATGAAGCCAGCCGCGCGCTGGGTGTGGCTCTGGCCAAGCTGATCGGCAATAGCACCGATACGCTGATCGTCGCCAGCTCCGATCTTTCGCACTATCACCCTTATGACGAGGCCGTGCAGCTCGATCACAAGACGTTAAACGCCATCATCGCCTGGGATTATCTGAGCGCTTCGCGCAACTTCGAGCGCCGCGTATGGGAAGCCTGCGGCGGAGCGCCCATTGTCGCCGTGATGATCGCCGCCGAACGCCTGGGAGCAAATGAGGCGCGTCTGCTGAAGTACGCGAACACCGGCGATGTAACCGGCGATCACAGCCGGGTGGTGGGATATAGCGCGGTGGCGCTGGTGCGCGTTCCCCAGCAGAAACCGGAACCGGCCAGCTACTCGCTGGGCGGGCCGGAGCGCGAAGCGCTGCTCAAGATTGCCCACAGCGCGGCGGAAACCGCGGTGCGCGAACAGAAGATGTATGACACGCCGGCGCCCCTGCTGAGCGCGCTGATCGAAGAGCGGGGAGCATTCGTCACCCTGAAAGAGGACGGCAAGCTGCGCGGCTGCATCGGCTACACGGCGCCGGTTACCCCGCTTTACCTGACGGTGCGCGACGTGGCCGCTTACGCGGCCGTGCAGGACCCCCGTTTTGCCCCCGTCTCGCCGGCGGAACTGGATAAGCTCGAATATGAAATCTCCGTACTCTCCCCCATGCGCCGGGTCATGGATGTCGCCCAGATCCAGGTGGGCCGCGATGGCCTGGTGATGAGGAATGGCGGGCGCGAAGGCTTGTTGTTGCCCCAGGTTCCGGGCGAGTTCGGCTGGGACCACGACGCTTTTCTCGCCGCCACCTGCGAAAAGGCCGGCATGGAGCGGGATTGCTGGCGCAGCGGCGACACCGATATCTTCAGCTTTACGGCGTTAGTGTTCAACGACCACAGCACCGCTCCCGCGCGCGCGCAGAAACAGTAAGAGACTGCCGCCAAGAACGCCAAGGACGCAGGGGGAAACCGCTTCTGTGTTGTCCTTTCACTCCAGCCGGAGCGCCGGGAGAGCTGGTGCTGCGGCCACAACCGCCATGATGACGGCGGCTTTGGCGAACCCGAACACCGGAACCATATATCCGCTTATGGCGATTGCACCCAGGCACGCGCCGGCCAAATCCAGGGCATAGAGCACTCCGGCCGAGGAGCTTGCCGGGAGGGTAGCGCCGGCGCAGAAAACGCGGTTTGCTGCTGGAAACTGCAGCCCGCCCACCATTCCGGCCGCCAGGGCGAGAGCCACGAACGCCGCTTCGCCCAGATAGTCATATTGCAGGCGCGAAGCAACCGTGGTTCGCGCCAAACCCAGCAGCGCGGCATACGACAACAGCGGCGCCGCCGTGATCGCCAGTTGCAGCCCGGCCAGCGCGCGTGCCCCGAGATTCCGGCGCAGCGCCCACCAGCCTCCGGCCGCGAGTCCGGCCATGAACATGGCCACGAGCAGAGCCAACCGCTGGTACAGGTATCCATAAAGCGCCTGAAAGCCGAGCAACAGCAGGACCTCCGTTCCTAACAAGGTGAAGCCCATGGCGGTGACGCATAGCGCGGCTGCCAGGCGCCTGCCGGGTGCGCGGCGCGCGCCGGGAAAGACGCCCGCCGCCAGCGCCACCGCTGCCGCCGAGAGCGCGGCGAGCAGCCCGCGGAAACGAATGCGTCCCAGGGCCAGAAACACGCTCCGGTATGCCTGGTTGAATTGCGTGCTCCAGAGCGCCACGTCGAAATAATAGGCGGCGGGAGTGAAATCGCCGTCTACCGGCGTGGCGGACGGCGCTTCCAGCGTCTCCCGCATTTCCGCCATGCGGTCCGGCATCATGCGAAAGGGCAGAAAATACTCCCGCACATAGCTGGTTTGCAGGCCGCGCTGACGCAGGCGCGCCATCAGTTCGGCGGCGTTCGGGACGGCCTCCCGCTCGCCGGCGAAAAAATGCACGGTCTCGCCGGGAATAAATCCCACATCGCGGAAAACCTGATGAAGCGTGCGGTAAATGCAACGCAGGAATTTCGCCCGCTCCGGACTGATGTAGTTTTCCGAGCTGCGCAACTGGAACGAGAGCAGGCCGCCATCGTTAAGATGCGCCTGGGCTTCGCGGAAAAACTCGCGCGTATAAAAGCGGTTCAGTTGCGCCGTCTCGGGTTCGGGCAGGTTCACGACAATGACGTCCCAATAGCCGGTGGAGGTCATCAGAAACCGCCGCCCGTCGCCTTCCACGACGCGTACCCGCGGGTCCGTGGACAGGCGTTGCCATTCTCCGGGGAAGTAGGTCCGGGCCAGCCGGAACACCTCGGGATCCAGTTCGACGTAATCCACGTGTTCCAGCGAAGGGTGTTTCAGCGCCTCGCTAACGCTGCCGTTGGTTCCGCCGCCGATCAGCAGCAAGCGCCGCGGCGCCGGGTGCTGCAAGAGCGCATAATGCACGGCCTCTTCCGCCGCTGCCGCGTCCGGAACCGTGAACATGGGCAAGCCGTTTTCGTAAAGCGTGCGTGAGTCTTCGTTCCCGATTATGGCAAGATTGCCAAAACGCGAATCGCGGCTCTCCAACAGGCGCAAGCCACGCCACAAACGCGCCAGCGACGCTTGCTCCAGCCGGGCGCTCAGGGAAGGCGCCAGCGCGGCTGCGAGGGCAAGCAGCAGTGCGGCCGCCACCCATCTCGCGGCTCCGGTTCGCACCGCGAGCCAAACCGCGGCCAGGACATTGAGCGTAGCGGCTAGAAGCGCAATGGGAAATGCGCCCCAGTGGGAGATCAACACCAGGCTTACCAACAAGCCGCCTATCGCCGACCCGGCGGCTTCCGTCACATAGACACTGCCGCCGGCAGCCGCGCCGGCCGCGCCCAGTTCCGCCGCGTAGAGCCGGGTTCCAACGGTAAACAGCCAGCCCGAGAGCGAACAGAACAGGCTGAGCGCCGCCAGCGAAGTCAAGAGAATCGCACCGGGGCCCAGCACCTCGCCGGGCAAGGCGTGAAAGAAGTTGCGGCTGGCGCGCACGGCGAAGATGGTCAGGGGCAGAGCGGCAGCGATCGCCAATTCCAGAGTGGCCATGAGCATTCGCGGCGGCATGCGGCGCAGCCGCCGGCCAAGAATGCTGCTGCCAAACGCCGTCCAGAGCAGCCAGCTTGCCAGCATCAGCCCGGTGGCAAGTTCATTGCCGTAGAAGACCACGAGCAATTCGCGCAAGAGCACAATTTGGGCGGTCACGGCGCTGAATCCGATAAGCGCCACCGCCGCCCGCAAACCTGGCGCGGTCCGGGAGGAGACGCCAAGCGGCTTGGGGCACGAAGCCATAGACGTTCCGAGCATAACGCAGTTTTTCGCTTTCCCACACGGGGCATTGGCGAGAGATCTGTGGCAAACTAGTGTCCACAGCGAGCTTCCGAGGTTGTCTGATGCCGGAGCGGAACAATAAACGGCGGGCTGAACGCCGCCGCGGACCTGCAAATGCCGGAAGAGGGGCGCGTCCGGCTAAAAAGAGCACGCCGGGCCGGTTCGAAGAAGCGCTGACCATTGCCCGGCAGTCAGGTTTGCTCGAGGGCGCACGAACCCGCATTCTGCGCGGGCGAATGCCCAAGGCATTGGTCGAGCGGGCCAAGGCGCGCTCGGGCGCGGACTCCGATACGCAATTAATAGAGGTAGCCCTGGCAAACCTGGCCGTGGCAGATGAGTATCCGGCTTGGCTGCTTTCCCAAACCGGCACCGTGAGCGAGGATCTCGACCTTGAGTTTTAACTTGCCACGGCGAGGAAATACGGGTTGACCGTTCTCACGAGAAATATCAAGGATTTCGACCTGCTGCAACAGCTTGAGCCAACCGGCCGCGTGCTTTTCTATGATCGCGCCTTGCCGCACCCTTAGCTAGCGGCAGCCCTCTTCTTCTCCTCGGTACCAATCCTGAGGAACCTTACGTCCTCAACCGGGCCGTCATTGGGAACCACAAATTCGTGCGCATACGGGTTCTTGCCGAAATTGCCGAGACTAACCAGCAGATATACCTCGTTCTGGACGTGAAACCTGTACGCTTCCATCACCTTCTTGATCTCGTCGCGGACACCCTGCCCGTCCCTCTCACAATTCCCGCCGTCATAAATCAAGAGCTTCAGCGGCGCCTTTCCCACGAGCAGCTTGCGAAAATCGTACACAACCCCGCTTGAGTTCTGACTCCATTCCGACTCGCAAATCATCGCCAGCCCCGAGTCGTTCGGCAATTTCCAAACCACGTCGAACAACCACCCCGGGTTTCCGTGTCCCATGCAGTGAACCGTCATCTGCAATCCGTCACCTTCGCGCTTCAGAACCTGGTACACGGCATCGGTCCAAACTCCGTCACGGCACTGATTGCGGCCAGTTTCTTCCGCGAGCTTTCGCGCGAGCGGGGGAATCTTACCGCAAAGAACTGCCGCCAATGCTCCGACGTCAATCGGTAATTCGCCAAATAACATGAGTCAACCTCCCCTTCTAAGCGTGTTGATGTCCCCATCGTTAGGTCGAGGCCAGATTATACTCCCCGACACAGTACCCCCAGCCGTGCCCGCCGCCGCCCGCAAACCCAGTGCGGTGCGAGCCGATGAGCCAAGCGGCGTGGGATATGAAGTCATAGCCGCTCCGAGGACAGAGCGGTTTCCCGCCTCCCCCCATAGGCCACGGCCGACCTGAAATTTCGAATTTGTGATTTTGAAGGTCTGCCCCATAATCTCCAGCACAGCCCGCTTTTCAATTTGAAATTACAAATTTGAATTTTGAAATTCCTCTGCGGCCTCGCGGTTCTCTGCGCTGACTGGTTTTGCTACACTGGCGCCAGATGGCCACGGATTCCATGGACCGGCGCGAGGCGCTGGGGCGTCTGCTGCGGCTGGGCGGGCTGACCGTTGCGGCCGGCGGGCTGGGCGTTTGGCTAAGCGGACGCAGCGTGCGGCCCCCGGAAGAAGCAGCCGCCGTATTGGACGCAAACCGGAACCATGCCGTGGCCGCCGATCCGAAGTTGCCGGAGATGGCCGTGGTCCAAGGCGTGGCGCACGGCGACGATCCGCGCTGGCTGACTAGCCGCGCCCTCGAGGAGTTAGGAGGCATCAAGCGTTTCATCGCCCGTGGCGACGTGGTGGTCATCAAGCCCAACATCGGTTGGGACCGCACGCCGGAGCAGGCCGGCAACACCAATCCCGAGGTGGTAGCCGAACTGGTGCGCCTTTGCCAAGGCGCCGGCGCAAAGAAGGTGGTGGTCAGCGACGTAAGCTGCAACGAGCCGCGCCGCTGCTTTCAGCGCTCCGGAATTGCCGCCGCCGCAAGCGCGGAGGGGGCGGAAATCGTTTTGCCCGACGAACGCCGGTTCCAGGAGGTCGATTTGCGCGGCGACGTGCTGCACACCTGGCCGGTGTTGGATGCTTTTCTGAACGCCGACAAGGTGATCAACGTGCCCATCGCCAAACAGCACGGACTCACCGGCGTCACGCTGGGCATGAAGAACTGGTACGGTATTCTCGGCGGACCGCGTCACCGGTTGCATCAGCACATCCATGAAAGTCTGGCCGACTTGGCGGCCTTCATGCGCCCCACGCTCACGGTCATCGACGGGTATCGGGTGCTGCTGCGCAACGGACCCACCGGCGGCAGCCTGGAAGATGTAGCGTTCAAAAAAACGATTTTAGCCTCCACCGACCCGGTGGCCGCCGATGCCTACGCCGCACATGCCTGGTGGGACTTGGATGCATCCGAACTCCGCTACTTGCAGTTGGCGGCCCAGCGCGGCCTGGGAACGTGGCAGTTTGAGAAGCTGCGCACGCAGGTGGTGACCGGATAAACCTCTGCCCCGGAGAGGCGGAGGAATTTCAAAATTCAAATTTGTAATTTCAAATTGAAAAGCGGGCTGTGCCAAACCTATGTGGCGAACCCTCAAAATCACAAATCTGAAATTTGAAATCTCCGTGCGTCCTCGCTGATGAAACCGCACCGGATTTGCTTCTGCTGCAACTCGCGCCTAACATTTACGTGGGGCGCGCAGGGGCTTGGTCGTTGATCCGCGAAACGATATCCCACTATCGCATTCTCCGCAAACTCGGCAGCGGAGGCATGGGTTTGGTGTATGAGGCCGTGGACACGCGTCTGGGCCGCCGCGTCGCGCTAAAATTTCTTCCCGAGCAGTTGTGCTCCGAGCCGCACGCGCTGGAGCGGTTCGAGAGAGAGGCGCGCGCCACCTCGCTGCTCAACCACCCGAACATCTGCACGATCTACGACATTGAGAATTACGAAGGCCGGCCGTTCATCGCGATGGAGCTGATGGAAGGGGAAACCTTGAAGCAACTCCTGGATTCGCGTACCACCGCCGATGCCAACGTCCGTGAGCCCCTGGAACTGGACCAGTTCTTGGCGATTGCCATGCAGGTCTGCGACGCGCTGGAGGCGGCTCACGCGCAAGGCATTGTGCATCGCGATCTGAAGCCGGCCAACATCTTTATGACCCGGCGCGGACAGGCCAAGGTGCTGGATTTCGGACTGGCCAAACTGGCGCCCAGCCTGTTGCGCTCGCCCGTGCTTTCCGGTTCCGGGGAGGAGACGTCGGCGGGGCCGCTGGACAACAGGATTGATCCGCGCCCGGCGGTTCCCGCCCGCGCCCAGCCGGCGCCGGCAAGCGCCAGCGGGTTCTCCGCAGTCATGTCCGGGGCCGGCGGAGAGCATTCCAGCCTGACGGTGCTAGGCTCGATTCCCGGCACCGTTTCCTACATGTCGCCCGAGCAGGTGCGCAATGAGGAGTTGGATGCCCGCTCCGATCTGTTTTCGTTCGGCGTAGTGCTCTACGAAATGGCCACCGGCAGAAAACCGTTTGTGGGGAACTCCGTGGTCAGCACGATGGCGGCGATCCTTGAGCAAAAGCCAATTTCGCCCCGGAAGCTGAATCCCGCGCTGCCGCCGGAAATGGAAGCCATCCTGGGGAAAGCCCTGGAAAAGCCGGTGCGGCTGCGTTACCAGAATGCGGCTGAATTATATGCCGATTTGCGGCGTCTGAAAGAAGAGACCGAGGTTCTGCTCCCCGGCAAAGCCATCACCCCGGCGCGCAGCCGCGTGTTTAGGCGAGTCACCTCCCTCACGCGCTTCTGGCAATGGGGATTGGCCGGTCTGTTGCTTACGGTCGCGCTGGTGAGCGGTCTCTGGTGGTTCAAGCGGGCGCGTTCCGCGGTTCCGGCGGCGCGCAACGCGGTGGCGGTTTTGCCTTTCCAGAACCTCAGCCAGAACAAGGACGATGATTTTCTTCGCGTTGCTCTGGCCGATGAGATCACGACCATCCTGACCTATACCCACTCTTTGGAAGTGCGTCCCATCAGCACGACGGCAAAGTACACGGAAGGCGCCTCCGATCCGGTGAAGGCCGGGCGCGAGTTGCATGTGGCGGTCGTTGTGACCGGCCACTTTCTCAGCGAAGGGAGCAACCTGGCCGTTACCCTGGAAGCCATCGATGTGGTCCACGAGCGCCTGTTATGGCAAAGTTCCATTTCGGTGGCTGCCAAGAACAGCCTGCTCCTGCAGAAAGAACTCGCCGAGAAGGTCCATCGCGGGCTGGTGCCGGTGATTGCCGGCACTGCTTCCGGAACTCTCGAAACTGCCACCCGCCCAAGAAATGCGGACGCCTATGATCTTTATTTGCGCAGCACGGCCATCCCCCACGACCCGGCGCCCAACCGCGAAGGCATCGCCATGCTGGAGCGCTCCGTAGGCTTAGACCCCGGCTACGCTCCCGCCTGGGATGCTCTGGGACTCCGCTACTATTACGAATCCAGTTACGGCCGGGGCGGAGCGAGCATGTTCGAACGCGCCAGTCATGCTTATGAGCGGGCGGTCTCGCTCGATCCCCGGTTCCTGCCCGCCGCCGCCCACTTGGCGCGTAACCGGGTGGAACGGGGCGAGCTGGCCGGCGGGTATCAAGAGGCGAGGGCCCTGGTGGCGCGCCGGCCGAACAACGCGCAGGCCCACTTCACTTTTTCCTATGCGCTACGTTACGCCGGCCGGCTCCAGGAGGCGGGCAAGGAATGCGAAGCGGCGCTGACCCTCGATCCTGGCGACTACGGATTACGGTCCTGCTCCCTCGTATTTGCCGAGCAGGGACAGATTCCGCGGGCGCTGGACTATCTGAAACTGGACTCAGGTTCGGAATGGACGAAGAACGTGCTTCCCTGGGTGCTGTTACGCGGGGGCGATATTGCGGAAGCGCGGAAGGCCGCCAACGAGATGACCCGGGACAGCATTTGGTTCGGCGGAATTCTGCAAAGCTGCCTGGCCCCGGGCGCCCCCACCGATATGGCGCAATTGGACGCGGTGGTGCAGGATGCCACACCGGAGCTGTTGCGGCAACGCGATCCCGAGTTCAATTATCTTCAGGGAAGTGTGCTCGCCTTCTGTGGCGAGCGGGAAGCCGCCGTGAGCTTGTTGCGCAAGGCGATTGGCCGTAACTATTGTGCCGGGGAGGCCCTGGCCGAGGATCCGTTGTTGCAGAAGCTGCGGCTCTATCCTCAATTCGAACAACTTCGCGCCGCATCGCAGGAATGCCTGAAGCGCTTTCTTGCTGCCAGCGGCCAGCATGAGTAGCAGCTCGCAGGCGGCAGTTGGCAGCCAGGGCTTAGGGCCGCCATAGTCAGGGTACAACGGACGCTAGAAGGTGCAGTGCCGGGAGCGTTCATGCTCTATGAAGACCGCAGAGACGGCGGGCGAGTGTTGGCAAGCTGGCTGCAAAAATACGCCAATCGGACAGATGTCGCGGTATTGGCGCTGCCGCGGGGCGGAGTGCCGGTAGCGTATGAAGTGGCGCAGGCGCTTGAAGCTCCGCTGGATGTGTTCGTAGTTCGCAAGCTGGGAACGCCCGGCCAGGAAGAGCTGGCGCTGGGCGCTATCGCCAGCGGCGGCGTGCGCGTGCTCAACCAGGATGTGGTCAGCGGCTTGGGCATCGGCTCCGAGGAAATCGAGCGGGTGGCGGCGCGTGAGGCGGAAGAGTTGGCGCGCCGCGAGCGTTTGTACCGCGGTCAGCGGCCGCCTCTGCAGGTACAGGGCCTTACCGTCATACTGATTGACGATGGCTTGGCCACCGGCTCCACTATGCGCGCGGCCGTGGCGGCGCTGCGGCGTCTCGGCCCCGCCCGAATCGTAGTCGCCGTTCCCGTTGCGGCGCCCTCCACCTGTGAAGACCTGCGGGCAGAGGTGGATGAACTGGTCTGCGCCGCCACGCCCGGGGATTTTTTCGCGGTCGGTCAGTGGTATCGCCACTTCACGCAGGTCAGCGATGAAGAAGTGAAGAAGTTAGTAGCTAGTAGTTAGTAGCTAGGGGTTGTTTGCCGGAGACTTTGTCCACGGTCCCGAACTCCTAGCTCCTGGCTACTAGCACCTAGCACCTAGCTACTAGCTACTAACTACTAGCTACAAGGTATGCAGGTAGGCCACGATTTCATCCACCTGCTCCGCGGTCAGCGCCCGCTGGAAAGCCGGCATCAGGTTGTGGCCGGAGACGATGATCTCCCGCACCCGCTCCTCATTGGCGGGCATGCCGTTTTTCAGATAGGGACGTTTGAAAAGTCCTTGCAGGCTCGGTCCTTTGAGGGAACGGGAAGTATAAGCGTTGTGGCAGCCGCCGCACTGGCGATCGAATAGGTGTCGCCCCGCCGCCTGGACGGGGCTGAGCCCCAATTCTGCATCACTTTGGCGGCGCTCGGATTGGCAGCCCAAGAGGCCGATGAGCGCCAAGGTGACCGCCAGCCAAAACCGCTTGCGCCGGCGGGAAAACAGCCAAAGAAAATAGGACTTCCGCGGGCCGGCGCGGCGCTGAAAGGGCGCAAGGCGAGTGAGCTTTTGCGGCATCAAAAGAATATTATAGGGAATGCTGTGGCAGTAACAGTCAAACGAGTTTACGAGAATCCGCTCCCGGCCGACGGATCGCGGGTGTTGGTGGAGCGGCTCTGGCCGCGCGGCCTGAGCAAGCAAGCGGCGCAGTTGGATTTCTGGCTGAAGGACGTGGCGCCCTCGACGGAACTGCGGCAATGGTTTCACGCGCGTCCTTCCATGTGGCTGAAATTCCGCGACCGCTATCTCAAGGAATTGCGGGCTCCCGAGGCGCAAGCGCCACTGCAAACCCTCCATGACTTGGCCAGAGCCCGCCGCAGACTCACCCTGGTGTATGCCGCTCGGGACCAGCAGCGCAACTGCGCCGTGGTGCTCAAGGAGTTGCTGGACGGCATGCGCAAGCCGCCCCGCAGCAGCGGCCCGGCACGAACGGCTGCCGTCCCGATGAGAGCACGGGCCAGACGTTAAATGCCCACGGCCGCGGTGCGCCGTGCGCTCACCACGTAGTACGATAAGACGGAATGACGGCCGGTGCGATTCCTGAAATTTCAACTGTCGGCCTATGCCGGTACTACCGCATGGGAAGCGCGATGGTGCGGGCCGTCGATGGCGTCGATCTGCAGGCCGCCCGCGGTGAGTTTCTGGCGTTGCTCGGCAGTTCGGGTTCGGGCAAGTCCACATTGCTGAACCTGATTGCCGGCCTCGACCGGCCTACCTCCGGCGCCGTGGTGGTGCAGGGACGCGACTTGGCCCGCATGACCTCCGCAGAACTGGCGCGCTACCGGCAGCAGACCGCCGGCATCGTTTTTCAAGCCTTTAACCTCATCGGCTCGATGACGGTTCAGGAAAACGTCGAGTTGCCGCTGCGCTTCGCGGAGGTGGAGCGCGAGGCGCGCCGGCAACGGGCGCGGGAGGCGCTGGAACGCGTCGGATTGGGAACGCGGCTGGCCCATCGCCCTGCCGAGCTGAGCGGCGGCGAGCAGCAGCGGGCCGCACTGGCGCGGGCGCTGGTGAATCGTCCGGCGGTGCTGCTGGCGGACGAGCCCACCGGCAACCTGGACAGTCACAACGGGCAGGAGATTCTCAAACTGTTGAGCGAATTCAACCGCACTCTGGCAATGACCGTTCTCATGGTTACTCATGAGTGCGCGCTGGCGGAGCGCTTTGCCCAGCGCATCGTCTTCATGGCCGATGGCAAGCTTTGCCCGGCCTGACTTCGAGGTTTCGCCGCGGTTAACGCGGAGGACGCAGAGGAAACGTGAAGACCCAGGACGTTATCGATCTGGCCGCGCGCAACCTGCACGAATCGTTGTTGCGCAATTCGCTGACCACCTTGGGCATCGCCGTGGGCGTGGCTTCGCTGGTTGCCATGCTGTCCCTGGGCATAGGGCTGCAAACCATGGCCAACCGGCGCCTGATGCGTTCCGGCCTGTTTGACACGCTGCTGGTCGGCTCCCGGCGGGAGTTTCGCGGCTTCGGCGGAGGTATGCATCCCGAGCCCACGGAGACGCGGGCTCTCGATGAGAAGGCGCGAGTCCAGATCGCGCAACTGCCCCATGTGCTGGAAGTCTATCCCGAGGTCCGTTTTGCCACGGAGCTGCGTTACACGGGCAAGCCCGGTGTGGCCATGATCGCCGGCCTGCCGCCTTCCGCCGGGCAGAATGAGGCTTTCGAAGGCATGCAAGGCCGATTCTTCTCCGGTCCGCGGGCGGAAGAAGCCATTTTGTTCGCGGACTACGCCAAGGAGCTGGATCCCCAAGCCAGCCGCTTGGTGGGCCAGGAAATCGTAATCAACTACGCCGAACGCGAGCCGTTGAGCAACTCGGCCGAAGAGGGCGGGTTTTCCCTGGTGCGCCGCGAGCGCCCCTTGCGGGTGGTGGGGGTGATCGATCGCGAGCCGTATAGCGGCCTGCGCGGCATGGCCGGCGCGGGTGTGTTCATTCCCCTGCAACTGGCAGAATCGCTAAACGTGGTGCAGCCGGGAGATTTGCGCGGACTTACCTCCGCTCCCGAAGCCAATGGACGCACCTTCAACATTCTTACCGTGCGCCTGGATTCTCCCAATTATGTGGAACAGGTGGAGACGGCGGTCAAGCAGATGGGGTTCGGCGCTTATTCCCTGATGGATGCCACGCGGAACCTGCGGCTTTTCTTTGCCGTGCTCGACCTGTTTCTGGGCATCTTCGGCAGCCTGGCGCTGGCGGTGGCCTCGCTGGGCATCATGAATACCCTGATCATGGCCATCCTGGAACGCCGCCGCGAGATTGGCATCATGAAAGCGATCGGCGCCAGCGATGGCGATGTGAAGCGGCTGTTCTTCGCCGAGGCTGCAGCCATGGGCACGGTGGGCGGCGCGGTGGGAGTGGTGCTGGGCTGGGTCCTGGGACGCGCGATCAATTTCGGGACCAACGGGTATTTGCGGCGCCAGGGTTTGCCCCCGGAGAACCTCTGGCTGGTGCCCTGGTGGCTGATTGCCGGTGCCATCGCTTTCGCAGTGTTGGTAACGCTGATTTCCGGGCTATATCCTGCCGCCCGCGCCGCCAAACTCGATCCGGTGCAGGCGTTGCGGTACGAATGAGAGAGCAAACCGCTCCGCCGCATAGCAACCTTGAGGAACGCGCAGCAAAAGGCCCTGCTTGGTTTTGACCGGCATTCCTCCGCACTACTCAGCGGCTAGAATGATTCTGTGAAAACGTTGCGCACGTTCGGCCTCTTGTTGGCCGGTCTTTTAGCTTCGAGCGCGGCTCTTGCCCAAGGGCGGGTGGAATGCAATGCCATTGCCAGCGCCATCCTGCGGCATCCGGTGCGCTACTGCGTCATGTTGCCGCCGTCCTATGACAAACAAAAGACCCGCCGGTATCCGGTGCTTTACTTCCTGCACGGCCTCGGCGAAGACGAACAAGCATTGGTCACCTCCGGGGCGTGGAACATCGAGGAGCGGCTGCGGGAAAGCGGCCAGATCGGCGAGATGCTGATCGCGGCCCCGGCCGGTGGCCGCAGCTTCTTTATCAATTCGCAGGATGGCAAGGTGAAGTACGAGGATTTCTTTATTCGGGAATTTGTGCCGGCCATCGAACACAAGTACCCCGCTTCCGGGACGCGGGCCGGACGCGCCCTGGCCGGCGTATCCATGGGCGGTTACGGGGCGTTGCGCCTCGCGTTTCTATATCCGGCCATGTTCACTGCGGTCGCGGCGGAGATGCCGGCGCTGTTTGACAAGCTCCCGCCCGCGCTTACCGGCGCCTCCGGTCCGCCTGACCGCCGGCTGGGCGCCATCTCCGCTTTCGGCATCGTTCCCAGCGAAGCCTTCTGGGAACAAAACAGCCCGCTTGTCCTGGCGCGCGTCCATGCCGCCCGCCTGCACCATCTGCGGATTTATTTCGATTGCGGCAGCCAGGACGACTACGGTTTCGACTCCGGCGCCCGCGCTTTGGACCGCATCCTGACGGAAGAGAGGATTTCCCACGAATTCCACATCTATCCTGGCGGCCACGACTGGAGCTATGTTGCCGCTCATTTTGCCGAGCTGCTGCAATTCGAATGGAAAGCATTTGGCGATTGAACGCCGATTACTCAATTTCTCAATTACTCAATCATTTCCTCGTTCCACCGGCTGACCAGGGCGCAAGCCTCCGCCTGGATCTGCGGGTCGTCGCCAAAGCCTTTGAGCCAATGCACGCCAGGATCGCGCCGGAACCAGGTCATCTGGCGTTTGGCGTAATTGCGGTGGGCCTGGGCGGCGGCCCAGAGCGCGGTTTTGCGATTGACCGAGCCTTGCAACAATTGCATTACCTGCTTGTAACCGGCGGCGTGCAGCGGCCGGGCGGCCTCGCCGTACTGCGCGAAAAGGCGCGCAGTTTCCTCGATGATGCCGGCGGCAAACATCTCTTCGGCGCGCCGGTTGATGCGCGTGTAAAGGGCGTTGCGGTCCGGCTCGAGTCCGAGGCGCAGGATACGGAAACCGCGCAACGGCTCACGTCCTTGCCGCCATACCGCCGTGATGGGCTGGCGCGCCATTATGCAGACTTCCAACGCGCGAACCACTTTCGGCACGTCGTTGGGGTGGATGCGTCCGGCTGCCACCGGATCGAAGCGGCGCAGCATGCGGTGCAGCCAGGCCTCGCCCCGCTTATGGACTACGGCCCGCAGCCGGTTCCGCAGCGGCTCGGAACGTTGCGGGCCTTCGGACAAGCCCTCCAGCAGGGCGCGCAGATACAGCCCGGTTCCGCCGGTGACGATGGGCATTCGCCCTCGGGAGCGGATTTCCTGCAATATGTGCCGGGCGCGCCGGGCATATTCTCCCGCAGTCATCAGTTCGGTGGGGGACACTACGTCCAGCAGGTGATGCGGCGCCCGGGCCCGCTCGGCGGCGGCCGGTTTGGCGGTGCCGATCTCGAAATCGCGGTACAGGGCCACCGAATCGCAATTCACGATTTCGCCGCCGAAGCGCTCGGCCAGCAGGAGCGAAAGCGCCGTCTTGCCACTGGCGGTGGGGCCGGTTACGACGACCAGCAAAGGCTCGCCCACGTCAGCGCGTGCTCCAGTGAATGCTTTTGGCGAAGCGCGCCAGAGTAAAAAGGAAAATGAAGATGGCGATCAGGATGACGCCGAGCGTCTCACTGCGGCGGGCGCGGTACGAGGCACGGCGATCCGGGCGGCTTTGACGCATAGCAGCATTGTAACCGCAGTCTCACTCGACCAGACACCAACGCCGCCGTCGCCGCGGGTTGATCCACCGCATGTTGCCCCCGGCCGGGAGCCGGGCCGGCTCCGGCTGGTTGCCGGATTCTGGGGACTCGGTTTAGTGCTCGCCGCGCTTCCAGGACACCAATTCACCCAGAGTGGCGCTGGAACCGTCACCGGCATGCTTGTAGCTCTCGACCTCGGTGCGGCTGGCCTCTTCGCCCACGGCGCGAATCGAGAGCCCCACTTTCTTTTCTCCGGGATTCATCTTGATGACCTTGAAGTCATGTTCGGCGCCGGGATCGAGTTTGATGGGCTGGCCGTTTTCATCGGCGGCCTCGGAATTGTGGCAAAGGCCCTCCACGCCGTCGGCAATCTCGATGAAGGCGCCAAAGCTGGCCACGCGCAGCACCCGGCCGTGCACCACGTCCCCGATGCGGTGGTTCTGGAAGAAGGTCTCCCAGACGTCGGGCTCAAGCTGCTTGATGCCGAGCGACAGGCGGCGATTGTCCGGCTCAATGGCCAGCACCTGCGCCTTCACCCGATCGCCCTTCTTCAAGACTTCGGAGGGATGCTTCACGCGCTTGGTCCAACTCAAGTTGCTGACGTGCACCAAGCCATCGATGCCGTCTTCGATCTCGATGAACGCGCCGAAATCGGTAAGGTTGCGGACGCGGCCTTCAACCACGCTGCCCAAGGGATACTTCTCGTGCAAGGATTCCCACGGATTGCTTTCGAGCTGCTTGAGGCCGAGGGAAATGCGGCGTTCCTGCGGGCTCACGTTGAGCACCACGGCTTCCACCTGGTCGTTGACGCCCACCAGCTTGGAGGGATGTTTCATGCGCTTGGACCAGGTCATCTCACTGACGTGCACCAAGCCTTCGATGCCCTGTTCCAACTCGATAAACGCGCCGTAATCGGTCACGCTGATGACCCGGCCTTTCACGTGCGCGCCCACGGGATAACGCTCGGCCGCGTCCAGCCAGGGATCGGGGGTGAGCTGTTTGAACCCCAGGGACACCCGCTGCTTTTCTTT
>Ga0326728_10012202_pt1 | contig 19191 bp, 16 predicted proteins | sample MB3enrmetagenome_FD_207602 | JGI IMG/M metagenome (GOLD analysis project Ga0326728, IMG submission 207602) | Lab enriched peat soil microbial communities from McLean, Ithaca, NY, United States - MB31MN | ecosystem: Environmental > Terrestrial > Soil > Wetlands > Peat | place: USA: New York... | reverse complement strand
CGCCGGAATTTATCTCTGCTTCTCCATCCATCTCAAGAGCTACGTCCACCTCTATCTCGACGCCGGCGCCACCATTCTCGCCGCCGAATCGCCCAAGCCCGGCGAAACCACCGGCTACAACGGCGGCACGTACGACGCGGCCGAGCCCAATACCGCATGGGACGCCTACCAGGACTACGGTCACAATCACTGGCACAACTCGCTCCTCTGGGCCGAAGACATGCACGACTTCTCCATCACCGGCCCCGGCCTCATCTACGGCAAAGGCCTCAGCTTCGGCGCAGGTCCCGGCCGTCCCCCCGGCGCGGAGCGGCGGGGCTTCGGTCCCGAGCGCCCCGCCGGCACGCCCCCGCCCGCCGACCGCCCCGCCTTCAATCCTGCCCGCATGGCTCGCGGCGACTATCCCATGTATCAGGCCGAGCAGCCCGGCGTCGGCAACAAGGCCATCGCTCTCAAAAACTGCCGCAACGTCCTGCTCCGCGACTTCTCCATCCTCAAGGGCGGCCACTTCGCCCTGCTCCTCACCGGCGTCGACAACCTTACCATCGACAACCTCACCCTCGACACCGATCGCGACGGCATGGACATCGACTGCTGCCAGAACGTGCGCGTCTCCAACTGCACCGTCAACTCGCCCTGGGACGACGGCATCTGTCCCAAGTCCAGCTACGCCCTCGGCTACGCGCGGCCCACGCGCAACGTCACCATCGCCAACTGTTTCGTCACTGGCTGCTATCAGCTCGGCACCGTCCTCGACGGCACCTGGAAGAAGTTCCCTGAGGGCGCGCACGCCTACGGCACCGGCCGCATCAAGTGCGGCACCGAGTCCAACGGCGGCTTCATCAACATCACCATCACCGGCTGCGTCTTCGAGGGCTGCCAGGGTTACGCGCTCGAAACCGTCGACGGCGCCCTGCTCGAAGACATCGCCATCACCAACACCACCATGCGCGATCTCATCTCCCCGCCGCTCTTCATGCGCCTCGGCGCGCGCCTCCGCGGTCCCAAAGACACCACCAAGGTCGGCACACTCAAACGTGTCGTCGTCAGCAATCTGGTGTGCCACAACGCGCCCATGCGCGTCACCAGCATCTTGAGCGGCATTCCCAACTACCCAATCGAGGACGTCAAGCTATCCAACATCTATATTGAAAACCTCGGCGGAGCCACAGCCGACGCAGCCGCAATCAAGCCGCCCGAGAAAGAGGACTCCTATCCCGAGCCCGGCATGTTTGGCCAGATGCCTTCCTTGGGATTCTTCCTGCGCCATATGCGCAACGTCGAAATGAGCCACGTCGAGCTCGCCGCCCTCGCGCCCGACGCGCGCCCCGCCTTCTATTTGCAGGACGTCGAACGCGCCGACTTCTTCTCCATCACCGCGCCGCGCGCTGCCGCCGGCAACTTCGCCCTCAACGGCGTCAAGGACCTGCGCATCGGCTGGAGCCGCGCCGCCGCGGATACGGTGCTCGATGCCGCCGACTCAAAAACGGTCTGAGGGAACAGTGGTCAGTGGTCCGTAATCGGCCATCAGCTTGTGGCTAGAAGCTGGGAGCTAACGGCCGGCGGCTTCGCAGCCCCGCCCACCCATCCTTCGAAAAATCGAGCTCGCGGCGAAGCCGCACTCCAACCTTCGCGCCAACCTCCGTGGAATCATGCAAATTTTGTCCTTGCGTTCAACAAAGGGACGGTATACTTTCCGAACATTCCCTCCACTCCCCGGAAGGAGCTAAACCATGACAACGAAGAAGAAGGCCGCGCCCGCCAGGAAGGCCCACCGTCAATCCCACCGTCAGGCCCACCATCAAGCCGCCATCGCATCTGCTAAAAGCGCGGCCCGCACGTCCCCTGTCAAGACCGGAGCCGCAGGCCAGCCCGTCTTCAATCAACCTGCTCCATCGCCCGATCCCACCAGCTTCAGCAAGAGCGTCACCGACAAGAATCTCAAGGGCATCCTCAAGCTCGAACCCTTTCCGCCCAGCGGCCCCGATCCCGCCGTCCTTGTCGAGCCAGTCCTCAGCCTTGCCCAGGTCTACGGTTCGGCTGGCCCGGGCAAGGAGGCCGCCATCACCAAGGCTGGCCAGATCGTCTTCCACTGCGTGGGCGACACCGGCAGCGTCACCGGGCCCCAAACCCAAAATCTCGTCGCCGACAAGATGCTCACTGACTTCAGCGAAGACAATGCAGCCGACGTGCCCAGCTTTTTCTTCCATCTCGGCGACGTCGTCTACTATTTTGGCGAAGCCACATACTACTACGACCAGTTCTACGAGCCCTATCGAGACTATCCCGCCCCGATTCTCGCCATCCCCGGCAACCACGATGGCGTTGTCTACCCCAATGACGCCGCGCAGAGCCTCGACGCCTTCGTCTCCAACTTCTGCACCCCAACCCCCACCCACAACTCCGACGCAGGCGGTCTCAACCGCACCACCATGATCCAGCCCGCGGTCTATTTCACTTTCCAGGCTCCGTTCGTCCGCATCTTCGGTCTCTATAGCAACGTGCTTGAGGACCCGGGAGTCATTTCCAGCCAGAAGGGCACCTCAGCGTCGAACACCGTACTCGATGACCGTCAGCTCGCTTTCCTTACCGCTGGCCTTGCGCGCGTCAAATCCGACGCGTTCACCGGCGCCGTCATCATCGCCACGCACCACCCGCCCTTCACAGGCGACTCCGAGCACGGAGGAAGCCCGCTCATGCTCGCGGATATCGATGCCTGCTGCACCAAAGCCGGCGTCTGGCCGCACGCCGTCTTCTCCGGCCACGCGCACAACTACCAGCGCTACACCCGCACCGTCAACGGCAAGCAGATCCCTTTCATCGTCGCCGGATGCGGCGGCCATAACCCGCTCTCCCCCATGCGCGCCACCCTGCGCACCCCGTACGCCATTAGCAGCACCCTCACCCTCAACAACGTCGACGACACCGACTACGGCTACACGCGCGTCATTGTCAACACCACCACCATGACCATCGAATACCATCCCCAGAGCGACGGCGGCACTACCAAAACCCCCGATGACTCGGTCACCATCAATCTCGCCAACTACACGGTCTCCTAGGGCGTATCGACATCTACGGGCGGGCAGCGTTCCGAGCGAAAACCGGACCGGACCCAGGGGCGCACGGACAGGTCTTCGCCCGTGGGGTGGAGAGAAGGCGGAAGCCGGAGATTTTGGTGGCCCCGAGGTCGAAGCTGACTGCGCGGTATAGCGCAATTTACGGGAACTCTGGAAAAGCCTTGTAAATCAAGGGAAATGTTGGTTTTACTGCTGCCGGAAACCGCCAAATGTTGGCCTGGAAGCGACCATTTCATACGCTAAAGTTGGCCTGGAATTTCGCGATTTTTCGAGACATATTACAGAGAATTTCGCGCATGAGCAGCGCGTGTGAATAGAGAATTTCGCGAATAAGGGCTCGGGTTTGCAGAGAATTTCGCATAAGTGATGCAAGATGGGTATAGGTGCGTGTTTTTGCGCGGTTTTTCGCGTGAAAACACGCCTTTTTTATGCGCTGCGCGCAGGTGCGCGAGTGAAGAAGTGAAGTGAGCAAAGAAGTGAATTGAGTGAGAGAAGTGAAGGGAGTGAAAGGAGTGAGCTAGCGATGCGGAGAGTGATGCGGGAACATGCGAGGCTGGAGTTGGAGCGGAAGGTGCGGTGGTACCGGAGGGCGCGGTTGCATCCGCGGCCACCGGAGGGGTGGTTGCGGGCGATGCGGCTGGCGGTGGGGATTCCGGCGGAGGAGATTGCCAGATACATGGGGTTCACGCCGCGGATGGTGTTCCAGTTGGAGCGGGCGGAACAGAAGCGGACCATCTCGCTCGACCGGCTGGAACGGATGGCGCGGGCGGTGGGGTGCGACCTGGTGTACGGGCTGGTTCCGTGGGAGCGGTCGCTGGAGGATCGCGCGCTGGAGTTGGTGGAGCGGGAGGTGTGGAGGAAGAGGTATACAAGCGGGCGAGTCGGCAAGTCGGCGGGTTAGCGGGGCGGCGGGGTGGTGGGTCTTGACGGCGGCTTCTATATCCGGCTGTCGATTATGCGTTTAATTACGGTTAGCACGGGGGTGCCGAGGGCCATCGCGGCGAGTTTGGGAAACCCATGCACAGCCAGGTAAATACATGCGCCGAGCGAGGCCAGATAGGTGATCGTCCCGAAGAAAATCCCAAAGAAGGCATGCCAGGCTTGCTGTCGCCTAATGGCTGACTGTGCCTGCAGCAGTCCATTCGCCTTGCTGTCAGACAAGGCCGAGAACTGAGATGGACTCACATTGAGGAAGGCGGACTCGATTGCTGTCTTTTTCGAGGGTGCCATCGGGACTAACTAGCCGCGTATCTTTCCGTCCCTGTCGCCGCATCCGGAAGTGCGACCTTGACTTTGCCCTTCGTGGTTTCGTTAAGGGCGGTCTGGACAACTGCCTTTATGTGCGTCAACTCATCCGCTTTCATGCCCGCCTCTGCAACGAGCACGAAGATGGGACCAGCGTGCGCCAGGCGATCGACTGCCTCGGCCTCAGCCTCCTGTTCCGAGATGAACATTCTGGTTGGGGCGCCGGGCAGGCATAGATCCCCGAAGATTCCCTCCCCGGTAAACCCATCGAGAAACGACGTCCGAAACGGCTTGGTGGCCATGGCAGTCTCCTGATTCATTAGACGCCGGAAACCCGGCCGACGCAACATTACGCTGGAGCAGCTGGAACGGATGGCGCGGGCGGTGGGGTGCGACCTGGTGTACGGGCTGGTTCCGTGGGAGCGGTCACTGGAGGATCGGGCGATGGAGTTGGTGGAGCGGGAGGTGTGGAGGAAACGATACGCGAGCAGGCGGGTCGGCAGGTCAGCGAGTTAGCAGAGCAGCGAGGCGCATGGGATGTTCTCGCCGACGAGGAAGCGTGCCCAGCCAGAATGGGGAGTGCCTGCGGGCATTTGATTGGTAATCCGGCCAGGGGTGGAATTTCCGGTTGGAACTAAAGGAACTTCCTGAAACATTTCGGCCGTACAACGATGGTGACAGGGCTAGAATCAAGGAAAGGCCGATCGCGATGAGGGACACAACCCATACCCAGAAATTGGTCGATCTTACCTCGGATCAGCTTGCCGCAATCTCAAGGCTTTTTTCGTCGAGCGTCGTTCGCGAGTTGGCCCGAAGTGGCAGATCCCCGCTGTTTGCGCGGCTTGTAACCCAATCGCGTATGCTCGACCTGATGTCGCTATCCGAGCGAGTTAGTACCGTCTTCGAGACCGCGTTTTCATTAATGAGGCGCGAGGGGTACAGGCATGAATACGTGTACAAGTCGGCCCTCGCCCACAAGATACTCCTCGGAAAGCATTCGCTTCAGACTGCGTCGATGATCAACGAGTTTCGGGTGGGCGATTGCAAAGCCGACATAGCAATACTGAATGGAACTGCGACGGTCTATGAGGTGAAGTCAGAACGCGACTCCCTCGCCAGGCTAGATCGCCAGATTGCAGCGTACGCGACCGTGTTCGCAAAGGTCTACGTCATTGCGGCAGAGATCCACATCGGCGCCGTGGTTGATACTGTCCCGGAATTTGTGGGAGTGCTTTGTCTCAATAGGCGTCACCAGATTTCGACACTGCGGGACGCAGTCGACCAACCCGAGCGAACCTCCCCTGGCGCGATCTTCGATTCGATTCGAACCGAGGAAGCGCGCATGATCCTTTCTTCATTCGGCGTCTCTGTCCCTCGCGTCCCAAATACTGAGCTGTATGCGGTCCTGCGCCACGCATTTTTGAAACTCGACCCGACCCAGGCGCAAGAAGGAATGGTGCGTGTCTTGAAACGCACGCGCAATCTGCTACCGCTGTCGGCGCTGGTTGACAAGCTCCCCCGGTCTCTCCAAATGGCGGCGCTTTCGATCCCATTGCGGAAGGCGGATCACCACCGGCTTGTCGCGGCGGTAAACACGCATTTGGAAACGGCAATGGCTTGGGGGTAGGCGCATGTACTATCCGTACTTTCGTGGAAAACAGTACGAGCTGATAACGATCAGGGAATCTGCAGCCCTCCTCATGAAAGCCGGGTTTCGTCCAATCATCGAGCCGGTGAAGGAGGACCTCAACGGGCTGCAAAAGGCGCTCGATGCGGTTGTCGAGGCGGGTGGGCATGCAATCGTCATTATCAACCCCCAAGATGGGGAGCTTTCCGGCAAGGGCCGGGGCGAAGAGCTCGCGGGTCTATTGGAAGCTAAGCTCTCAACATTCGCGAGCATATCCCCCGGGATTCTCCTCAAATCGCACATGCCCCTGGCCGAGGTCACGGCTCTTATTGAGAGCCACGCTGCGCAGGATCCTGTCTTAATCCACGCTGGCTTTATCGATGCAAAGCCGCTTGCGGGCAGTTTGGGCACGCCGACCAAGGCGCAGACTCACGTATTCCTAAACGAATCGAGCGGCGGGAAGTTGTATCAGAAGCATTTCAAGGGTGCGTTTAGAGTTTTGGTAAGGGATGGATTCAAGCGTCGACCGCAGAATAAAGATTACCCAGACTTGGAGCCGTTTTCCGACCTTCACGTGACTTTCCCGGAAGAGGGCATGGATGGTTTCGGGGACTTTCTGATTGTCGGATCTGAATATAGCGATACAGGTGGTATTCCGTATGTACTCGCAATCCACCTGACATTCATCGATCCGGATCAGGATGATTCGATGCAGATTTATCACTTCAAGTCAAAGACGCACATTTCGCAAAAAGACCCCGCCGGAAAATTCGCTGAGGCGCTCGCGAAAATGATGGCGGTCTTAGATGCCCCGGGATCAAAGGTACTTGAGACAGCGGCGGTCAAAGAATTTCGTGACCTTTATAAGCGCAAGCACTTCCCCGGGCTTGGTTATATAAAAAAGCTTTCGATGAGCCACCACATCGAGACGCTGGCAAGATACTTCGAGGATGCAGGATAGCCTGAAATGTATTGTTGCGCGGAGTGCTTCGGGGATCGGACGCTGGCTAGGGAGATTATTCCCCTGCGTTCGGAAGGGACGGGAGATTGTTCTTATTGCGGAACGGAGAATACCGCCGTCGTGGCTCCCGGTCTGATTTCAGAATTCTTTGAGCCCCTCGTTAGCGCTTACAAACGCGACGATCGGGGAAAGGTGCTCGCTGAATGCCTTCGGGAAGATTGGGAGATGTTTCAACATCCCCGAATGGATAATGTGCGCTCGAGTGATCTTCTCGCGACAATCCTCAACGATCCGGAAATTGCCACGCGGACTTTCTCGCCCGCGTACGAAACCAGCGGTAGCCCGGTAGACGAGTGGGAGAGGCTTCGCGATGAGCTGATGTGTCACAATCGCTTTTTCCCTGATACGAGCCTCGACCCAGAGTGGCTTGGAAGGCTTCTTGTCTTCCTCGCGATTAAGTCGAATGAGGTGCCTGGCCTCTGGCACCGCGCCAGGATTCAGAGCGATGAGAAGCCGTATGCCGCGGACCAGATGGGCGCTCCGCCGAGCAAGCTCGCCGCCAGCGGTCGGGCGAACCCCGCGGGTATTCCTTACCTTTACCTTGGGTCCACGCTGCGTACCGCGATTTGTGAAACACGTCCGCAAGTGGGCGAGGTTGCGTGTGTTGCTGATTTCACAATTGCCGCCGATCTAGAACTAGTCGACCTGAGAAAGCCGAGGAGGACAGTTTCGCCATTCCAGCTAGATGAGGGAGAACAGATTTGCAAATTGAGGGGCGATCTGCCGTTCCTCGAGCGACTGGGCGAGGAGCTAACGCGGCCAGTCGTGCCTCGATCGGCTGCTATTGATTACACGCCAAGCCAATACCTTTGCGAATTTATCAAAAAAAGCGAATACCAGGGGGTTGTCTATCGAAGTTCCGTGAGCGACGGGATAAATCTGGCCCTTTTTGATCCGGAATGTGCGGAAATTGGTCCTGTATCTCAACATCGGGTTACTAGCGTCTCGGTCGATTTTGAGCCCTACGGAGCTTAGGTGAATTTCGACATTTTTCAGCGAACGCGTCGGCCTAGCGGGCTGCAACGCCGCATTGGCGTCGGTGATGCAGGGGCAATTGCTCCCGACGATCAGCGGGTTCCCCAGGCTTGCGCCTGGGGCTATCGTGTGACGCCCGCTGCGCGGGCTGGATTGTGGGGTTTGGGCGCGGCTTCGCCGCTTTCCCAGGGTTTCACCCTGGGCTATTTTCGTTCCCTCCCTCCGGGAGGGGTGCGGTTGCGCGACTTCGCCGCGTACTCGATTTTTTGAAAAATGGGCGGGCGGGTATTCGTGGAGCTGAAGGCGAAAGACAGTGGTCGGTGATCAGTGATCAGTGGTCAGTTCCCGCCCTTCGCGCGATGGCGCTGCGCGAAGGATGGGGCAACGGCGATTCAGGCTTTGGGGGAGGCGGGTTTGGCGGGACGTTCCCAGCGGCCGTTGACCCAGATTTCGCCGGGTTCGTCATCGTCGGGCCAGTCGGGTTCGCTGGGAGGGAGTTTGGAGGCGTCGCGCTTGATGGTGCCGTCCTCCAGCACTGTTATCGCGCCCTCGCCGGCCAGGCCTTTCTCCGTGGCCGGGTCCCACTCGGGCTCGTTGGCGAGGCGCTTGACCCAGGGGATCAAGCCGCGCTTCTTCTTTTTTTCGGGCGGGGCCTTTTGCGCGCCGGAGAGCTCGACGAGAAGACGCGCGCCGGTCATGTTGCCGGCCTTGGCTTTATCGACGAGGGCGCGGGCGATGTCGTCGGATTCGTTGCCGACCATGGTGTTGACGGAGCTGCGGAGACGGGCCGCGCCCCTGCCGGCGGGGAATTTCTGGCGCGGGGCCGCGGAGGGTTTGCGGCCGCGCGCAGATGGGCCGGGTTTGCGCGGCTTTGTGGATTTTGGGTTGCCGGGTTTTTCGGTTAGCTGCTTCACGTGGGCCTCCTGCCGCCGAGATGTTTGCGAATTTGTATGTTTTTAGAGTAGCGGGAAACGAGGAAGTTTTCTGCAAGTGGAAAGTGTTGATGGGATGGGAGTTATCGGAATTTAGTATTGACGCGGGATGGCGGGTGTGGGGGAAGGCGGTGAAGGGAGTGAAGGGAGTGAAGGGAGCGAAAAGAGTGAAGCGCGAACCGTGTTGCATGGTCCGCGCTTTTCTATTGGCTATTGGCTGATCCCTGTTCCCTGCTCTTACCCTTGCAGCCAGTCCTTGACCTTTTGCACGAGGACGTCGCGGCCGACGTCGCTGATGGCGTTGGTGAGGGGAATCTGCTTGGGGCAGGCCTGAACGCAGTTCTGCGCGTAGCCGCACTCCTGGATTCCGCCGTCGCCGGCAAGCGCGCGGAGACGATCTTCCTTGAAGACCTTTCCGGTGGGATGGTTGTTGAAGAGCTTGACCTGAGCGATGGTGGCCGCGCCGACGAAGTCCGTGGCCTCGTTGAACTGCGGGCAGACTTCCATGCAGCAGGTACAACTGATGCAGTTGGAGAGCGGGTAGTTGGCCTCCTGCTGCTGCGGGTAGACGCGCGGGCCGGAACCGAGATCGTACGTGCCGTCGACGGGAACCCAGGCCTTGACGCGCATGAGGTTCTCAAAGAGGACGGAGCGGTCGACCTGGAGATCGCGGACGAGGGGGAACTTGGTGAGCGGCTCGATGCGGATGGGCTGCTCGAGATTGTCGACGAGGGCGGAGCAGGCCATGCGGGCCTTGCCGTTGATGCGCATGGCGCAGGAGCCGCAGATTTCCTCGAGACAATTGGAGTCGTAGGTGACGGGGGTGGTGGGGCGGCCGTCGGCGGTGACGGGGTTGGCGGCGATCTCCATCATGGAGGAGATGACGTTCATGCCGGGACGCCAGGGGAGTTCGAAGCGCTCCCATGTGGCCGGCGCGTCGGGGCTGGCCTGACGGCGGATTTCGAAAGTGACGGTTCTGGTGGACATAGTGTTTTTCGTGGTTCGTGGTTTGTGGTTCGTGGATCGTGGATCGTGGTCAGTGATCAGATGTCAGTGATCAGAGATTCGTGGATCGTGGATCGTGGATCGTGGTTCGTGGTTCGTGGTTCGTGGTTTGTGGTTCGTGGATCGTGGTCAGTGATCAGGGGTCAGTGATCAGTGATTCGTGCCCTCAAAATTCGTGCCTTCCTGAAATGTTGTTGCCTTGCCTGACTTCCTTAAAAGCAACCGCAGATCCTTCGACTCCTCGCTCCGCTCGTCGCTCAGGATGACATTGGCACTTGCGCCAATGTCATTTCGCCGCGTCGTAACGGCGCGGGCGGGGCTTGATGTACTGCGTGTCGACTTCCTCGTACGCGAAGCGGGGGCCCTCAACGGAGCCGGTAAAGCTGGCCTTGGTGGTCTTGAGGAACCGCTCGTCGTTGCGATCGGGAAAGTCGGGTTTGTAATGCGCGCCGCGGGACTCGTCGCGAAGAATGGCGCCGAGTACGACGGTGCGCGAGAGCTCGAGCATGTTTTTGAGCTGGCGAGCGAAGGCGAAGCTGGTGTTGGCCCACTGGCTCTTGTCGCTGAGGTTGATGCGCTGGTAGCGCGCGAGCAGCTCGACGATTTTTTCGTCGGTCTGCTTGAGGGCGTTGTTGTAGCGGATGACGGTGGCGTGCTCGGTCATGGCTTCGCCCAGCTCGCGCCACAGCTTGAAAGGATTTTCGCCGCCTTCGTTGTTGATGAGTTTTTTATTGGTCTCGGATTGACGAAGCACCTCGGCAGCTGCACCGCCGTCGCCATCGGCCGCGGGCACGTTCCTGGCGTACTCGATGGCGTTGGGTCCGGCGTGGAATCCGCCAAAGATGCAACTGACGAGCGAATTTGCGCCGAGGCGGTTGGCGCCGTGGTACTGATACTCGCATTCGCCGGCGGCAAAGATGCCGGGGACGTTGGTCATCTGGTTGAAGTCGACCCAGAGACCGCCCATGGTGTAGTGCATGCCGGGAAAGATCTTCATGGGCTCGAGGTGAGGATCGACGCCGACGAATTTCTCGTAAATTTCGAGAATGCCGCCGAGCTTGCGGTCGAGCGTGGCGCGGTCGATGTGGGTGAGGTCGAGATAGACCATGGGCTGGCCGTCAATGCCGAGGCCGAGCTCGTAGACGACCTTGTGAATGGCGCGCGTGGCTACGTCGCGGGGCACGAGGTTGCCGTATTTCGGATACCACTCCTCGAGGAAGTAGAAGCGCTCGGACTCGGGGATGGCTTTGATGGCGCGCTTGTCGCCGGGAGTGCGCGGAACCCAGACGCGACCGCCTTCGCCGCGCGCCGACTCGGACATGAGGCGCAATTTGTCTTCGCCGGGGATGCAGGTGGGATGCACCTGGATGAACTCGCCGTTGGCGTAGTAGACGCCCTGCTGGAAGACGGCTGACTGCGCGGAGCCGGTGCAGACCACGGAGTTGGTGCTCTTGCCGAAGATGGCCCCGATGCCTCCGGTGGCGAGGATGATGGCGTCGGCCGGGAAGGCCTTGAGCTCCATGGAGCGGAGGTTCATGGCCACGATGCCGCGGGCCACGCCTTTGGAGTCGATGATGGCGGAGAGGAATTCCCAGCCTTCGAACTTGTTGACTTTGCCCTCGGCTTCGAAGCGGCGCACCTGCTCGTCGAGCGCGTAGAGCAGTTGCTGGCCGGTGGTGGCGCCGGCAAAGGCGGTGCGGTGATAGAGCGTGCCGCCGAAACGGCGGAAGTCGAGCAGGCCTTCAGGGGTGCGGTTGAAGGGCACGCCCATGCGGTCGAGGAGATCGATGATGGCGGGCGCGGCCTCGCACATGGCCTTAACGGGCGTTTGATTGGCGAGGAAGTCGCCGCCGTAGATGGTGTCGTCGAAGTGCTGCGCGGTGGTGTCGCCCTCGCCCTTGAGGTTCTTGGCGGCGTTAATGCCACCCTGTGCGCAGACCGAGTGCGAGCGCTTGACGGGGACGATGGAAAACAGATCGACCGTGCCGCCGCCTTCAGCGATCTTGATGACCGCCGCAAGTCCGGCGAGGCCGCCGCCTACCACGATGATTTTGCGTGCTGCCATGAAGTACCTTTCGGAAGTGCCGTGAACCGTGATTTCGTGATTCGTGATTCGTGATTCGTGGATCGTGATTCGTGATCGGGGCTGCGCTCAAAAACAAACTAGAGATTCGGGATGGGCGCGTTGGGGTACCAAGGCCCCACGAACGCCCAGATGCTGGCGATGCCCATGCCCGCGAGCAGCACTCCGAGCACGACGCAGACATAGGCGAAGCGACGGCGCGCGGTTTCTCCCGACGTGATGCCCCATTTGGCACAGAAAAGCCAGACGCCGTAGGCAAAGTGCCAGCAGACGGCGATCATGGCGATGACGTAGACGGTTAGCATCCAGGGGTTCGCAAGCTCGACCTGCACCTTATGGAATGCGTAGTACGGATTCTCAGGGAGCATGACGCCGGAGAAGCGCTGGCGCCAAACATGCTGGGCGATGTAGGCGAAGGCGATGAGGCCAGTGTAGCGCTGGATCAGGTACATCCAGTTGCCGGCCCATGGGTAGTAGACGATGTTGGATTTGCCGCGCAGCCAGATCCAGACGCCGTAGATGCCGTGATAGAGGATGGGCAAAAAGATGAAGACCCACTCCAGCACGCGGACCAGCGGCAGGCTATTGAGGAACTTCACCTGTTCGCCGTAAGCGAAGGGGCCTTTGAGGGCTTCAAAGTTCGAGAGCAGGTGTTCGAGCAGAAATGCCCCGATGGGGACAATGCCGACGAGCGAGTGCAGCTTGCGCCAGATGAAGCTGGTACCCTCGCCCGCGCGAAGCGGCTCGACGCCGCGGCGAAGCTGGGGCGCGGAGGATTCGACGGTTGCCATGAAGAGTTTGGCTCCTAAAGCCGAAGCAGTCTTAGATTGAGGGACTATGAGCGGTGTTCTGTATCACTTGCATTATTCGAGGCGGGAGCGGGATGCGTCAAGGCGCTCCGTGCTTTTGGGTTTTGGACGAGAGTGGCGAAAGGTTAACGCGCAAGCATCGGCAGGAGCGCGGCAAGCGCGCGACCGCGATGGCTGAGCGAGAGCTTGGTTTCGAGATCGATTTCGGCCATGGTCTTGCCGAGTTCGGGGAGATGAAACAAGGGATCGTAGCCGAAACCGCCGGTTCCGCGCGGCGCTTCCAGAATCACTCCTTCCACCGTGCCGTCGGCGATCTGAACCACCTCGCCATCGCGCGCGGCCACGAGAGTGCAATGGTAGCGGGCGGTACGCAGAGACGGTGGAATATCGGCCAGCTTTTGCAGCAGAAGCATGTTGTTCCAAACGTCGGTGTTGTCGTTGGCGTCGGGCGAGTCGACCAGGCCTGCGTCGGCGGCGTAACGCGCCGAGCGCACGCCGGGCGCGCCGCCGAGCGCATCCACTTCGAGGCCCGAATCGTCGGCGAGGACCAGCTCGCCGGGCGCAAAACGCGAATAATAAACGGCCTTTGTGGCCGCATTGGCGAGGAAGGTGTCTCCGTCCTCCACGGGCGCGGGAATATCGGCGATTCCGGGGAGCGGATCGATGGAAATGGAAAAGGCCTGTGCGGCGGTGCGGAAGTCGCGGAGTTTGCCTGCGCTGGTGGTGGCGGCGTAAAGGCGGGGCATTCTCAGAGTGTAATGGTGCGGAGGGGACTGAGGGACTAAGAGACTGAGGGACTGAGGGGCGACGCAATGCGGACCGGGAGGTCCGCACGACAGCCGGCCGGGAGGCTGGCGCTACAAGGTGGCTGAAGTCCGGCGCTACGGCGCGATTGACAAGGCGCACGGGCGTTGCATAAGGTTGATCCGCCTGAAAACTTTTCAATGGAGGAAGCGGCATACTCGCGGAATGGGCCGCGAAACCCGCTCCCCGACGTTTCTCTTTTGGAATCGAGCAAAGAATATGCGTTATCAATGGATGCACACATGGACGTGGGCCCTGGTTTTGAGCGCGACGGCTGGTCCGGCCGTTGCTCAGCAGGCAGTGACGACCACGGGGCCCGTGGAGCTGCGCGTCGACAACCTGAAAAGTCCCCTAGGCATCGACGATCCCGCGCCGAAGTTCTCCTGGCAGTTGCGCGATGCGGAGACGGGCGCGAAGCAGACGGCATATGAGGTGCAGGTGGCGTCGTCGCCCGAGTTGCTGGCTCAGGGAAAAGCGGACGTGTGGGATAGCGGGCGCGTGACATCGGGGCAATCGCTGAATGTGCGCTGCGGCGGACCGGCCCTCAAGCCGAGCACTCGTTCCTTCTGGCGCGTGAAGCTGTGGGGCGTAAACGGAAAGGCATATACGGCGAGCGAGACTGCGTGGTACGAGACGGGCCTGATGAATCAGGACGCGTGGAAGGCGCAGTGGATCGGCTACGAGACGCCGGAAGAGGCTACGGTGCGTCACGCGCCAGCGGATTGGATTGCGAATCCCGATGCCAAGTCGCCGACGATCGCCAAGGACGCCGAACAGCGTTTTGCGTATCGCACCACGATCACGCTGCCGCAGGCGGTGAAGTTTGCCGCGCTCTACGCCACCGGACAGGACACGGTTGCGGCGTGGGTGAACGGCGCGCAGGCACTGACCGAAGATCCGCTGCCGCCGTACAAGCAGATGCCGTGGAAGAAGTTTGCGCGCGCCGATGTGACAGCGCATTTGAGCGCCGGTAAAAACACCGTTGCGATTGAAGTGCTGCACTACGTGGTGAATCCCAACGGCATGGCGACCGATGATGCGCCGCCGATGATTGCAACGCTGGTCGTCGAATACGCTGACGGAACGTGGGCCAGTTTCGCGAGCAACACGGAGTGGAAGACGGCGATCCAGACTGGCGACGGATGGCACGAAAAGGGTTTCAACGATTCTGCGTGGAAGGCAGCGCTGGTGTGGGCGCCACTGAGCCCGCGCCGCTCGGAATCGCTGGGGCATCCGTGGATTCCGGATTCAGTGAAGGCACTGCTGCGCAGTTTCGATGTGGACAAGCCGGTGAAATCGGCGCGGCTTTACGCGACGGCGCTGGGCGATTACACCATGTATCTGAACGGCCGGCGCGTGAGCCGGGATGTGCTGTCACCGGGCTGGACCGACTACCGCGAGCGGGTGATCTATCAGACTTACGATGTAACCGGCCTGATCGCTGCCGGCAAGAACGCGATGGGGGCATTGCTGGCGCCGGGATGGTATGAAACGCCGCTCGAGTGGTTCCAGCAGCCCAATAATTACGGCGACACGCCGCCAGCGCTCAAGGCCGAATTGCGCATCGAGCATACCGACGGGAGTGTGGATTGGGTGGCGACAGACACGGACTGGCGCGCAAACGTCTCGCACATTTTGAGTTCGGAGTTATATGACGGCGAGACGGAGGACTTGCGGCAGGAATTGCCAGGGTGGGGAACGGCGCAATTCGACGCGAGCCGGTATGTGAATGCGGTCAACATCGATGCTGCACCGGTAAAGATCGAGGCACAGGAATTTCAGCCTATTCGCGCGGAGCAGATTTTACCTGCGAGGACGATGACGGAGCCGAAGCCCGGCGTGTATGTGTTCGATTTCGGGCAGAACTTCTCGGGCGTGGAGCGGCTGAATGTAGGTGGACCTGCCGGCACTGAGGTGAAGGTGCGCTTTGCCGAAGTGCTGAACGGCGACGGAACGATTTATACAGAAAACCTGCGCACCGCGAAGGCGACGGACCGCTTTATCTTGAGCGGGAACGGATTGAGCGATGCGGTTCCGCAATTTACCTTTCACGGTTTCCGTTATGCGGAAGTGACGGGACTGCCAAAGGCGCCGGACGCGCAGGCAATGCAGGGGATCGTGATCCACACGACGGCGCCGTGGACGGCCAAGCTCGATACCGGCAGCGCGATGATCAACCAGTTGTGGAGCAACATTCTGTGGGGTCAGCGATCGAATTTTGTGGGCGTGCCCACGGATTGCCCGCAGCGCGACGAGCGGCTGGGCTGGATGGGCGATGCGCAGGTGTTTTGGCGCACGGCCAGCTACAACATGGACCTGGCGGCGTTTTCGCGCAAGTTTGCCGCGGACATGCGCGGTACGCAGGCGGGGCAGCCCTTCTATGGCATTTTTTCGCCGGGCACGGTTACGCCCTTCGCGGGCGCGGCCGCCGCGTGGAGCGATGCGGGAGTGATTGTTCCCTGGACGAGTTGGCTGCAGACCGGCGACACCAGCATTATCGAGCAGAACTGGGCGGCGATGACGAAGTATCTGGACGCGATCGCGGCGGCGAATCCCGATTTTCTGTGGGAGAACGAATACGGCTCGCCCTTCGGCGACTGGCTCTCGCCCGAGGGCAAGACCGACGAGCGGCTGCTGGCTACGGCCTACTGGGCCTGGGATGCGACGCTGATGCGCGAGATGGCGCTGGCCACGGGACGCACGGCTGACGCGGAGAAATACGCGGCGCTGTTTGAGAAGATTCGCGCCGCGTTCCAAAAACAGTTTGTGCGCGGCGATGGATTTGTGGCGGGAGCGGACAACAGCCCGTCGCAGTTCGGCGTGATCAACAATCCCAATGCGAAGAGCGAGGGCGGCGATACGCAGACCGGCTACGTGCTGGCGCTGCACATGAATCTGCTGCCGGAGGCATTGCATGCAGCAGCCGCAAAGAGACTCGTGGAGAAAATAGAGGCCAACCACGACCTGCTGGCCACGGGTTTTCTGGGCACACCTTATTTGCTGGAGGAGTTGACGAAGGCCGGCTACGCGAAGCTTGCGTACACACTGCTGCTCAATACGAAGTACCCGTCGTGGGGCTACATGGTGGAGCACGGCGCGACGACGATGTGGGAGCGGTGGAATGGCGACCAGATGCGCGACGATCCCAGCATGAATTCCTATAACCATTACGCGTATGGCGCGGTGGCCGACTGGATCTATCGCTACGCGGCGGGCATCGATGCGACGCCGATGGATGCGGGATTTCATACGGTGTTGCTACATCCGGTGTTCGATGAGCGACTGGGACACATCGCGTTCGATTACGACTCGGCGTATGGGCCGATTCACTCGGACTGGACGGTGACGGCCGGGAAGGCAGTATGGCACGTGACGATTCCCGCGAATACGGAGGGCTGGATTCCGTTGAGCGCGCTGGAAACGATGGGATATGGGTTAGAGGACGCAAGAACCGATGTGAAGGCAGTACCTGCAATCACGACACGGGATGGGCAACGCGGATTTCTTCTAACATCCGGCAGCTACGCGTTCAGGATCGGGCTCCCGCAATAAAGGTAGTTTCATTCGCTGTACAACGGACACACACAACCGATAGGCTTTGAATTTGTTTGCGGGCACGGTGCGAGCGCCCGCGCAACACTGAAATGGAGAAGGCATGCCGATAGCGATTCTGGCGGGAATTGGGTGGCACACGGTGGGAGCGGCATGCGCCGCGTCGTTTTACGCACCCATTGAGAAGGTTAAGAATTGGTCGTGGGAGACGACCTGGGCACTGATGGGTCTGTTCTCGTGGATTCTGCTGCCCCTGACGATGAGCTACATTCTGCTGCCGCACTTCGGCGGATTTTATGCATCGCAACCCTGCAGCCTGTTGTTGCGTGTGGCGCTGTTCGGCGCGATGTGGGGCGTGGGCAACGTGAGTTACGGCTTGACCATGCGATATCTCGGCATGTCTTTGGGAATCGGAGTGGCCATCGGCGTGACGCTGGTGGTGGGAACGCTGGTGCCACCCGCGTTGCACGGGCAGTTCATCGCCAAGTTCACCAGCCCTGGCGGAATGTGGAGCATGGCCGGCATTGTGGTCGCGTTGATTGGCGTGGCCATCGTCTCCTACGCCGGGCACCAGAAGGAAGAGCAACTGGGCGCCGAGGTGAAGGAGTTCAACGTGATGCTGGGCCTGGCGCTCGCCGTGCTGTGCGGAATCTTTTCGGCGGGATTTTCATTCGGGCTGGATGCGGCGACACCGCTGCGCACCGCCGCATTGCAGCTGGGGCTAGCCCCGATCTACGCGCGGCTGCCCAGTTACGTGCTGATCATGGGCGGGGGCGCAGTCGTCAATATGTCCTACTGCTTCATCCGCCTGGCCTTCAAGAAGGGCATTTCGCTGCGCACCGATCTGGCGCAACCGAGAGCCACAATTGCAAAAAACGCGAGCCTGGCTGCGGCGGGCGGCATCATGTGGTATCTGCAGTTTTTCTTTTATTCATGGGGCGAAGCCAACATTCCGGTGCGGCTCGACTACGTGAACTGGATGCTGCATATGAGCCTCTACGTGCTGTGTGGAGGAATCGTCGGCCTCGCGCTGGGCGAGTGGGTTGGCGTGGGCAAGCGTCCGCTGCGGCTGCTATGGGCCGGGATTCTGGTGATCATTGCGGCGGCGAATCTCGTGGGGCTGGGGATGGCGTCGTAAAGGCAGCGGACAAGTGAAAAGAGTGAAGAGAGTGAAGAGAGTGAATGAGTGAATTGGGTCAGGCGATTGCGGGTAGGGGGAGTTCGTTGTCGAGACCTTGTGCGATTAGGTCGTTGCGGAGTTGGCTGGTGGTGGTGAATTGCAGGGCCTGGATGCCGAGCGCCTGGGCGGCTTCGACATTCACCTGGCGATCGTCGATAAACAAGGTTGCCTCGGGCGGGAGCCCAAGTTTTTCGAGGGCATAGCGAAAAATCGCGGGATCTGGCTTGGCCATGCGCAACTGATAGCTCCAGATACGGACGTCAAAGCGCGCGAGCCAAGTGAATTCGCGCTCCATGGCCTGGTGATTGGTATCGCCGATGTTGGAAAGAATGGCAGTGAGAAATCCGCGCGCTTTGAGCGCGGCAGCCCAAGCCAGCATGGCAGGATTCAGCGTCATCCACATGCGCGCGTCCCAATGCATCAGCTCGGCGATGGCGGAGGGCGCCAAAGTGAGTCCGGCCTGGCGCAGGATGTCGCGCCAATAGGCCTCACCGGTGAATTTGCCTTCGTCGAAAGCGTGGCGATCGGCCCAATAGATGGGATCGAATTTCTCCGCGGGAAGCCCTGTAATGCGGAGGAGTTGAGCATGCGCCTCCGGATCCGGCGGGTAGGTTAAAACCATTCCGTAGTCGAAGATCACCGCGCGCAGAGCCAAGCTGATCCGCCTTTCGCGCCCGTGTATGGTGGAAGAGGGCGCTGTTCCCATTGTGCACGACGGTGTTGGTGCGGGATTCAAGATGCGAAAAGCAAATGCAGGTCCTTCGACTTCGTTTGCCACGTAAAGCGCGGCAAACTCCGCTCAGGATGACCGTTTCATTGTGATGCGATTTTCCGAGAGAACCGGCTGGAACACGGAGGAGAGCGATCTTGCGCGCGCG